>WBZO01001374.1_pt1 | contig 38497 bp, 30 predicted proteins | sample 5204261 | NCBI WGS metagenome assembly WBZO01 (sample SAMN12412400, study PRJNA552823) | activated sludge metagenome | isolation source: activated sludge from anammox sidestream of wastewater treatment plant... | place: USA: North Carolina | collected 2017-09
TCTGGACCGCGCGCCCGCCCCGGCCAGAAACGCTCACTTACCGACGACGAGGCCGCCTGACCTCGGTAACCCGATTTATGGCGCGACGGAGAGGGCTTGGGTAACAGTTACTTTTGGCGCGACAGGCCGGCAAGCGCTGCGGGCGTGTCATAGATGGCCAGCCGTGCGGCCTGCCCTGCCGCCGGATCGACGCGGTGGTGGCCGCCTGGCCAGCCCGGCGCTTCGCGCGCCGTCGGTCGCCATCCGCGCGGCGCGGTATCATCCCCGCATGTCCACGCCGGGCATCGACCTGTCGCTGGAAATCGCGGCGCCGCCGATCCGCGTCTTCGACGCGTTCTTCGATCCGGCCTGGCTCGCGCGCTGGTGGCAGGTGGAACGCGCCATCGTCTCGGATCGGCCCTTCGGACCGTTCGCCGTGGAGTGGGCGCCCACGCCGTTCACCGATCCCGTGCTGGGCACGCTCGGGGGCTGCTTCCACGGGATCGTGCTCGACGTGCGCCGCCCGCGCGAGGCGTTCATCGGCGAGTGCTACTGGCTGCCGCCAGAGGGCACCGCGATTGGGCCGATGGCGCTCACCATCACCTGCGCCGCCGCGGGCGATCTCACCCGCCTGCACGTGCGGCAGACGGGCTTCGAGGACGTGCCGCGCTGGCGCCGCTACTACGAGATCAGCAACGCGGGCCTGCGATCGTGCTTCGACGAGCTGCGACGGCTGCTCGAGGCCCCGCCCTGAGCGGACCACTACCGCAGGCGTTCGAGGTAACGGCGCCACAGCCACCGCACCAGCGCGAGGCCGGCGACGACGGCCGTGAGCCAGAGGATGCGATCGCCCACCCACGCGATCGCCCGATCCACGCGCCCGACCTGCTCACCGAGTTTCTCGCCGGCCAGCAGCAGGACGGGCACGTAGACGAGCGACGCCAGCCCGTCCATCAGCAGGAAGCGCGTCACCGGCATCGCGCGCACGCCGGCCGTGAGGAACACGATCAGCCGCGTGCCGGGCACCAGGCGGGCGAGGAACACGACGCCGTCGCCGAACCGGCCGAACCACCGCGTCGCGATGCGCAGGTGCGCGGGCCGCACGAGCCGGCGCATCCATCCGCCGCGCGCGAGCGAGTGCGCGCGCAGCCGGCGGCCGAGCGAATAGACGATCAGGTCGGCGACCAGCACGCAGACGAAGGCAAACGGCAGGGCGACGGGCCACGAGAAGATGCCGGCCGCGACGAGGTAGCCGCCCGTCAGCAGCAGCAGATCCTCGGTGACGGGCGACCCGAACGCGGCGGCCACGAACAGCACCAGGTAGGCGGGATATCCCCACGTGCCGAGGAACTGCGCGACCGCATCGGCTGTCATGCCGTCCGGATTGTACACATCAGGCTGGAGGCGTCCGGCGCTCGGGGCGGCGCGCGGCCTCCCCGTTCAAGGCAGACGCCACTGGATCCCGGCGCTCAGCCAGCGTCCCGGCATGTTCACCCCCCGAATCTCCTGGTAGCGCGCATCGAGCAGGTTGGCGGCGTCGGCATGCACGGTCACGCGGCCCATCGCGCGCGAGACGCGCACGTCGAGCAGCGCGTAGGCCTCGCGCCCGGTGCGCTGGCGCACGTCGAGGCGCGCGCCCACCCAGACGCCCGCGGCCAGCGGCGCGCTGCCGCTCACCGCCAGCCCGTGCCGCGCGTAGTCGAGCACGTACTTCGACAGCAGCGGCAGCGTCTCGGCCGACACGTCCGTCCAGGCGTAGTCGACCGACAGGCGCGCGCCCGCGCCGAACAGGCGCCGGATGCCGGCTTCGACGCCGCCGGTCACCAGGCTCCGGATGTTCCGCGTCTCCCACTGGTCCTGGGCCCGGGCCTTCACCCAGTCGATCGCGTCGCGCTCGCGCCGCACGTGGACGACGGCGGTCGCCAGCCACTGGGGATGAGGCACCCAGTCCCACGCGAGCTCTCCGCTCCACGCCCGCTCGGGCACGAGCTCGGCGCTCGCGCGGTGCGCGGGATCACGGTAGAACCGCTCGGTGAACGTGGGCACGCGAAACGCCCGCGCCACCGACGCGCGGACTCGCGTTGCCGACGAGATCCAGAGGCTTGCGCTCACCGAAGGGTTCCAGGCCGTTCCGAACGTCGAGTAGCGATCGGCACGCAGGCCGGCCGCGATCGTCGCGCGTCCTCCGGCGGTGCCCTGCACCTCCGCGAACGCGCCGGTACGCGACACGTCGTGGTCGCCGAGGCTGGTCGACCGGATCCAGTCGGCGGCCTGTTCCACGCCGCCGGCGAGCCGCCAGCGCGGCGTGAGGGCCACGTGGCCGCGAAGCGCCACCTGCGCCGCCGACGTGCGATGCCGGTTCTCGAAGAACCCCGGCTGTCGCTCGTCCCAGAGGAAGCGATCGCGATGCGTGCGGAAGGCCGCCAGCGCCGCGAGGCCGTGCGCGCTGCCGGCGACCAGCCGATGGTCGACGCGGCCCGCCATCTGCCGGGTCCACTCCCGCGACGGTGAGTTCCCGTAGAACCCGTTGGCGCCGAACGCCTTGTCGGCCAGGCCCAGGCTCACCACGGTCCGATTACCGAACGACGTGCGCGTAGCGGCGGTCACGGTGCGGAAGTCGCGCGCCACCTCGAAGCCCGAGGCGCGGCTGGCTGACACGCTCACGCGTTGCGCGATCCCCCCGACGCGGAAACCGGTGCCAAACGCACCGGACGCGAGACCGAGTTCGCCGCCGCCGGCCGACACGATGGTTTCGCCCGGCGCCGTCCTCGTGACGATGTTGATGGTGCCGCCGACCGCGTCGGCCCCGAACAGCGACGAACCGGGGCCCAGCAGGATCTCGACGCGCTCGATCTGATCGATCGTCACGGGCCAGTCCCCGTTGTGGTGTCCTGTCTGCGCGTCGTTGAGCCGCACCCCGTCGACGAGCACCAGCGTCTGGCCGAAGTGCGCGCCCCGCACGGAGAAGTCGGCCTGCGCGCCGTGCGTGCCTCGCGCCCGCACGTCGACCCCTGCCGACAGCCGCAGCACGTCGAGGATCGAGCCGAGCGGCAGCCGCGCGATCTCCTCCCGCTCGATCACCCGCACCGTGCGCGACAGCGTCTCGAACGGCACGGGAACGGCCGCGCCGGTGACGACGACCGTCTCCTGCACCCGTTGCTGGGCCAGCGCGGGCCCCGCGATCGGCACACACGCCCAGCCAGCCGTGGCCATGACGAGCCGGACGAACCGTGGTGCTTTGCGCGTTGCTGTCTTCACGTCTGGCTGTAGACTCTTCCGATGCTGCCTGCCGGCGACATCCGCAGGCTGGGGGCGGGATGGTCGATCGCCCGCGCCCTGACGACCGGTGTGTGTCTCGCCGGCGCATACTACCTGATCGCCGTCGGGGAGATGGCGGCGGCGATCCCTCCTGGACGCGGCATCCCGCTGTGGGCGCCGATCGGGTTCGCGCTGGCGCTCCTGCTGCGTTACGGCTGGCGGATGCTGCCCGGGCTGCTGCTCGGCGTCCTGGCCGTCGATCTCGCGTATTTCCCCTGGACGATTGGCGTCATCATCGCGGCGAGCACCGGCCTCGGCCTGGCCGCCACGCTGACGGTGCTGAGATGGGCGGGTGTCACGGGCCACTTCCCCGACACCGCCCGCGCCGCCCTCCGGCTGGCGGGCGGTTCGGCCGTCACGCTGGCGCTGCCGCCATCGATCGGGGTGCCGGTGCGGGTCGCCGCCGGGCTCATCCAGCCCGATGCGGCCTGGGCCACGTGGTGGCGCTGGTGGCTGGGTGACGTCTCGGCCGCCCTGATCGTCGCGCCCGCGTTGCTGGCCTGGCTCGACCCGCCACGTGCCAATCGCGGCGCGGGCACCGCAGCGGAAGGCGTTGCCCTGTTCGCGCTGGCCATGGGCGCGGGGGCCGTCCGTGCCTGGCTCGGCGTCGATCGCTGGGTGCAGGATGCGGCGTACCTGAGCCTCGCGCTGGCGCTGTGGGCCGCGTTCCGCTTCAGCCCCCGGATGGTCACCGTCACCGTCATCACCCTCACCGGCGGCATGATGGCCGGAGCGGTGGTCGCCGCCAGCGCCGCCCACGCGCCGATCACCGACGGCGGACTCGCGGCGCTGCAGGTGTTCTTCGTCGTCCTCGGCTCGATGAGCCTCATCCTCTCGGCGACCGTCACCGAACGCCGGGCCGCCGAGCGGGCGCTGCGCGACTCGCACGAAGCGCTCGACCGGACCGTGCGCGAGCGCACGGCCGCGCTGGCCGAGGCCAACGCGCGGCTTGAGGCCAGGCTCGCCGACCTGCGGCGCGCGCAGTTCAGCATCGATCGCGCGGCGTTCCCCATCATCTGGTTCGAGCGCGACGGACGGCTGGTCTACCTCAACGATGCGGCGGCGGCGCTGGCCGGCGGCGATCCGGCACGCTACCGGGACCACTACCTCTGGGACATCGAACCGAACCTGACGCCGGCCGGCTGGCAGACGCTGCTCGAGGCGCTCGAGCGCGACGATATCGTCAGACACGAAGCGCCGGTCAGGCGGTCCGATGGCTCGCCAGCCATCGTCGAGTTCACGGCGAGCTACGTGGAACTCGACGAGCGCGCGCTGGTGGTGGTCTACGCCGTCGACAGCACCGAGACGCACCGCGTCAAGGATCAGTTGCGCGAAGCGCAGAAGCTGGAGGCGCTCGGCACGCTGGCCGGCGGCATCGCGCACGACTTCAACAACCTGCTCTCCGGCATCCTCGGGTTCGCCGGCGTCGTCGTCGCCGAGTCTCCGGCCGGATCGCCGGTGCAGGCAGCGGGGCGCACCATCGAGCAGGCCGCCCACCGCGCCGCCGAACTCACCCGCCAGTTGCTCGGCTACGCGCGGCGCGGCAAGGTGCGCCAGGCGCCCGTCGACGTGCACGCCGTGGTGACCGGCGCGGTGGCCATCACCAGCCGGATCATCGATCGCGCCATCGTAGTGCAGACCGACCTGTGCGAAGGTTCGCCGACGCTGGTGGGCGACGCGGGGCAGGTCGAGCAGGTGCTGCTCAACCTGATCGTGAACGCCCGCGACGCCATGCCGTACGGTGGCCGGCTCCTCGTGCGCACGCACTGCGCCACGCTCGACGATGCCTACTGCCGGGCGCACGTCGACGCCACGCCGGGCCCGCACGTGGCGGTGAGCGTGACGGACACGGGCACGGGAATCCCGGCGTCGGTTCGCGACCACATCTTCGAACCGTTCTTCACGACCAAGCCGGAAGGGCAGGGTACCGGCATGGGCCTGCCGATGGTCTACGGCATCGTCCGCAACCACGGCGGTCACATCACGGTCGATTCGCAGGAGGGCGAGGGCTCGACGTTCACCACCTGGTGGCCGCTGGCCGAGGCCGCCGTGATTGCGCGGGACGAGGCGCCCCCGACGCCGACGGCCGGCCACGGTCATGTCGTGGTCGTCGACGACGAGCCGGTGGTCCGGCAGATGGCCCGGAGGCTGCTGGAGCGGCTCGGGTACACGGTGAGCCTGGCGGCGACCGGCGACGAGGCGATGACGCTGATCCGGCAATCGCCCGACGCGGTGGTGCTGCTGGACATGGTGATGCCCGGCCTCGACGGCCGCGAGACCTTCCTGGCGCTTCGCACCGTGGTGCCCGCGGTCCGCGTGGTGGTGTCGTCGGGATTCAGCCTCGACGGGCGCGCGCAGGAACTGCTCGATCTCGGCGCGCGCGCCTTCCTGCAGAAGCCCTACACGCTGCAGCAGTTGTCGGAAGTGATCGCCGCGGCGCGCGCGTGACGGCCGCGGGCCGGCGCGTCCCGGCGCCTCAGGCCGGGGCCGCGAGGCGCACGATGCGGAGGAAGTTGGCGTCCGGGCGCGCGAGGTCGGCGTTCACGCTCACGAAGACGGCCACTTCGCCCGCGGCGAGCACGCCACGCCGCATCAGTTCCCGCTCGAGCGCCACGTCGGCGATCCCGCCGGCAAGCCCGTCCATCACGGCCGGCCGCACGCCCCGGTGCAGCAGCAGCCGCCTGGCCAGCCCCGGGTCGGCCACGGCCGCCACGATGGGCTGCGTGGGCCGCACCGCCGAGAGCATGCGGGCCGTCTTGCCCTGCCGCGTCACGGCGACGATGGCCGCGGCGCGTTCCTCGTCGGCGAGCGTGACGGCGGCATCGCAGAGCGCCCGGTTGTGGGACACGCCCGCCACCTGCGCGCCGACGGTCACCGCCAGCCGCGGCGCGATCGCCTCGGCATCGCGGATCACCGCATCGAGCGTGCGCACGGTCTGTACCGGGTACGCGCCAATCGCCGTCTCGCCAGACAGCATGATGGCATCCACCAGATCATCGACCGCGTTGGCGGCGTCGCTCACTTCGGCCCGGGTGGGACGCGGTTCGGCGCGCATCGAATCGAACACCTGCGTGGCCACGATGACCGGGATGCCGCGAGCCTGCGCCGCGCGCGTCACCGACTTCTGGATCCGCGGCACGCGCTCGAGCGGCAGCTCCAGGCCCAGGTCGCCGCGCGCCACCATCACGCCGTCGGAAGCCGCCAGGATCTCATCGAGGTGCTCGACCGCCTCCGGGCGCTCGATCTTCGCGATGATGGGGATCAGCCCGCCGCCGAAACGTCCAGCCACCTCCCGCGCGCGCCGCAGGTCGTCGCCCGTCTGCACGAAGCTGAGCGCCACGACGTCGACGCCGTGGGCGATGCCGAACTCGAGGTCTGCCTCGTCCTTCGCCGTCAGGCTCGAGGCCGGCAGGCGGACGCCGGGCGCATTGATGCCCTTGTGCTCGCCCAGCGCGCCACCGTTGATCACGCGGGTGACGATTTCGTGCCCGTCGGTCGATTCCACCGCAAGCTCGATGAACCCATCGTCGAGCAGCAGCCGATCACCCGGTGAGACCGAGGCCGCCAGCGGCGCATAGGTCGTCGAGACGCGGCCCGCCTCGCCGGCGAAGTCGCCCGTGGCGATGGTGAGGCGCCCGCCGGGCTCGAGCGCCAGCGGCTGGCCCCCCGCGAGCCGGCCCGTGCGGATCTTCGGCCCGCTCAGGTCCTGCAGGATGCCGACGTGCCGGCCGGCTCTCGCCCCCGCGTCGCGCACCTGGACGATGCGCGCCGCGTGCTCGTCACGCTCCCCGTGCGAGAAGTTCAGCCGGAAGAGATCGACGCCGGCGGCCACGAGATCGTCGATCACCTCCCGGCGGCTGCTGGCGGGGCCCAGGGTGGCGATGATCCGCGTGAGGCGGGGGGCTGGCATGAGTGAGCTGGCGTTCGGCATCGGGTGCTGTATTTGAACACATCGGGTCGGGACCACCGCACCGGCAGCGCCATCGGCCGGTGTCGATGCCGGCCGGCGACCGCCGTGACGTGAGCCGCACGGGCCGGGTACGGCTACACTGCCGGGCATGAGCGTGCAGAACTGGCTGACCCAGGCCCTCGCCGACCTCGACGCCCGGGGCCTGCCCGAGGTGCGGCCGCTGATCGAGGGGCTGGCGCAGAGCCTGGCGCGGCTGCGCGAGGCCGACTGGAACGAGGCGGCGGATGCCGACGCCTGCACCCTGCCGGAGGTTGCCGTCGACCTTGCCGGCAGCGAGGAGACGCCTGGCCACATGCCGGCTTCGCCGGGCGCCATGCTGCCGGGGGCCGCTGGCGGCGAGACGTCGATTCGCGCGCTGGCGCGGCGGCTGCGCGCACGCGAGCTCAGCGCCGGCGAACTGTTGCGCGAGACGCTGGAGGCGATCGACCGGCACCAGCCCGCGCTGAACGCCTTCATCCACGTCACGCGGGATCTGGCCGAAGCGCAGGCGCGCGTGGCCGACGACGTGCTCGCGCGCGGCGAGGCCGCCTCGCTGCTGCTGGGCCTGCCGGTATCGCTCAAGGACCTGATCGATCTGGAAGGCGTTCCCACCACGGCCGCCTCGCGGGTGCGCGCCACGGTCCGCGCGCGCGCCGACGCGCCGGTCACCGCGCGGCTGAAGGCGGCCGGTGCGGTGCTCGTCGGCAAGTGCAACCTGCACGAGTTCGCCTTCGGCACCACCAACGAGGACTCGGCCTGGGGCCCGGCACGCCATCCGATCGACGCGTCGCGCTCGCCCGGCGGATCCAGCGGCGGCTCGGCCGTCGCGGTCGCCACCGGCGGCTGCGTCGCCTCGATCGGCACCGACACGGGCGGCTCCATCCGCATCCCATCGGCGGCCTGCGGCCTGGTCGGGCTGAAGCCCACGTGGGGCAGCGTGCCGGCCCAGGGCGTGGTCCCGCTGGCCGCCAGCCTCGACCACGTGGGCCCACTCGCGCGTTCGGTGGACGATGCCGCCATCGTGTTCGACGCGCTGCGCGGCTACCCGCATCACACGGAGCTGCCGATCGGCCACGATGTCTCCCCGGGGGCGCTGCGCATCGGCGTTCCGCGCGCCTACTTCTTCGATCTGCTGGCCGACGATGTGCGGGAGGCGTTCGAAGCCAGCCTCGCGCGCCTCCGCCAGGCGGGCGTGGCCCTCGAGCCGGTGACCATTCCCCACGCCCCGCTCACGGCGCCCGTCTACCTCGCCACCGTGCTCCCGGAGGCCGCGGCTTACCACGCCAGCACGCTCGAACGCCGGCCCGGCGACTACACGCGGCCCGTACGGCTCAGGCTCGAGATGTGCCGCTACGTTCCGGCGGAGGACTACCTGCGCGCGCAGGCCGGCCGCCGCGTGCTGCGGGCCGAGGTGGAGGCGGCGCTCCGCGGACGTCATGCGCTGCTGCTGCCGGCGCTGCCCATCGTGGCGCCCCCGCTGGGACAGGCCATGGTGCGCGTCGGCCGCGGCGAGGAAAACGTCCGGAACGTGACGCTGCGCCTCACGCAGCTCTTCAACCTGACGGGGCATCCGGCGGTCTCGGTGCCGTGCGGGCTCACGCCGGCCGGCCTTCCGGTGGGCGCGCAACTCGTCGGGCGCCTGCACCAGACGCGCGATCTGCTGGGCGTGGCGGCGTGCTGCGAGCAGGTCTGGCGATAGCGTGGCCCGCGCGCGCCACCGGCCGGCGCCCCCGCGCCACCGCATTCCGGGTTACGATCGCCGATCGTGTTCGCGTGGTTCTTCCATGAATGGGAACGACGGCTCGCCTCGGTGACCACCGACCGCGTGGTGCGGCCGTTCGAATGGGGGCTCGACTGGATCGGCAGGGACGGCGCTCCCGATCCCGTAGCGGCCCTGGCGGAGTTCGCCGACGCGGCGCGACGCGACAGCGACGGGTTCTTCGCGACAGCCGCGGCTCCCCACTACGAGCTGGCGCCGGACGGCGCGCTCCGCTTCGAGAGCGCCGTCACCACCCCGCACCCGGAGAACAACGTCGTCCACGGGCGCTTCTTCCCGGGCAAGGTGCGGCAGAAGGGCAAGCGGCAGGTCGACCGGGCGGTGGTGCTGCTGCCGCAGTGGAACTCGGACGCCAACGGCCACGTCGGCCTGGCGCAGCTGCTGTCCTGGTTCGGCATCAGCGCGGTGCGCCTCAGCCTGCCCTACCACGATCGGCGCATGCCGCCCGAGCTGCGCCGCGCCGACTACATCGTCAGCGCCAACCTGGGCCGCACGCTCATGGTGTGCCGCCAGGCCGTGCTCGATGCCCGGCGCGCGATCCACTGGCTGCGCGCGCAGGGCTACGAACGGATCGGCATCCTGGGCACGAGCCTGGGATCGTGTCTGGCCATGCTGACGGCGGCGCACGAACCGCTGGTGACCGCGGCGGCGCTCAACCACGTCTCCCCCCGGTTCGCCGACGTCGTCTGGGAAGGCCTGTCGACACGGCACGTGCGCCAGTCGCTCGAAGGCCACGTCGATCTCGCCATGCTGCGGCACGCGTGGGGGGCCATCAGCCCGGAGAACTACCTCGATCGCCTGCGACGGAAGCACGTGCTGCTGGTCTACGCGCGCTACGACCTCACGTTCCCGCTGCACCTGTCGACGGAGCTGATCGACAGCTTCCGCCGGGAGGGGCTCGAGCCCAGCGTGTCGATGCTGCCCTGCGGCCACTACAGCACCGGCGTGACGCCGTTCAAGTACCTGGATGGCTTCGTGCTGACGAAGTTCCTCGGAACCAGGTTGTAGCACGGCCGTTCCGGACGTTCGCGCGCCACGCCTCACCGGCGCGCGAACGACTCCGGCGAACCCGGATCAGAGGTATCCCAGCAGGCCCTTCACGGCCTCGTAGAGCGCGCCGGCGAGCGCCTTCATGATCGGGCTGAGATCGCCGCTGCTGAGCGAGTCGGCGACCGTCACCGGGTCGGTGAGCATCAGCCAGATCGCGGCCCCGGCGAGCGTGGCGGCCAGCACCGCCACCACCCCGAAGAATCCCAGGCCGTATCTCACGAGGCTCATGACATGGGAGGGCCGCGAACGCGCGCGCCACCCTGAGACGATGGCCGGGTCGCGACGGTTCTGCCCGGGCGGGACGTGATTCCCGCCGGGGCACGCCACACACTGTGCGGCGATTCGGGACGCATTGCAAGGCGCAATTGTCCCTGCCGGTGACGGCCTCGTGACGAACCGGCCGGGCGTCCGGCCGGCGTCTCCCGGGGACGCGCGCCTACGAGCCGAGCGCCTCGTCGAGCGTCATCGCCCGCCAGGGCAGCTTCAGCGCGTCGAGCGCCGGGCCCACGCGCTGCTGGTCGCCGACCAGCACCGACAGCATCTCTGCCGGGACGAAGTGCTGCCGTGCCGCTTCGGTGACCTGCGCGCCGTCGACGGCGCGCACACGCTCGATGAACACGTCGAAGGTGTCGTCGGGCAGCCGGTGCTGAGCGAGTTGCACCATCGCGCGCGCGATCTGCTCGGCCGTCTCGAAGCCGCGGGCGTAACCGCGCGTGAGCCCCTGGCGCGCCAGCTCGAGTTCCTCCGGCGTCACGGGGTGCCGGCCGCCGAGCCCCTCCAGCTCGGCGAACACCTCGTGCAGGGCGGCGCCCGACGCGTCGGTCTGCACGGCCGCCTGCACCACGAAGGGGCCGGGGGCGGCGCGGAACTCGAAGTAACTGCGCGCGCCGTAGGTGTAGCCCCTCCGCTCCCGCAGGTTCATGTTGATCCGGCTCGTAAACTGCCCGCCCAGCACCGCATTGGCCACCAGCAGCCGGTGGTAGTCGGGCGTGTCGCGCGCCACGCCGATGCGCCCGACGCGCAGTTCCGACTGCTGCGCGCTGGCGCGGTCGACGACGATGATCGCGTCGTGCGGGCGGGCCAGGACCGGCCCGGCGACGGCGCGTGGCGCCGGCGGCACGCGCGAGGGCGCCGGCAATGCCTCTGTCGCCCGCTCGGCCAGGGCCATCGCGGCGGCGTGCGGGTGATCGCCCACCATCACCAGCGTCGCGGCCTCGGGACGGTACGCGTGCGCGTGGAAGGCCGCCACGTCCTCGACCCGCAGCCGATCGAGCGACGCCTCGGTGCCGATCGGCAGGTGCGCATACGGATGGCCCTCGAAGAGCCTGGCGAGCAGCACGCGATCGGCGGTGGCCGACGCGGCGTCACGCATCTGCACCAGACGGTTGCGCCGCAGCGCGCGCACGCGCTGGAAGTCGTCGGCGGCGAGCCTCGGCCGGAAGCAGACGTCGCCGAGCAGCCGCAGGGCGGCCTCGGCGTGTCGCGAGAGCGTGAGCAACCCCACCACCGTCGCGTCGGGCGTGCACATGATGGCCAGGTGCGCGCCGAGGCGCGCCAGCGCGTCGTGCAGCGCGAGCGCGTCGCGTTCGCCCGCGCCCTCGTCGAGCAGGTCCGCGGTCGTCGCCGCGAGCCCCGCCAGCCCGGCGGGATCGTGGCTCGATCCGGCGGGCAGCAGCAGCATCGCGGCGAACACCGGCACGCCATGGTGCTGCACGCTCCAGGCGTCGATGCCAGAGGGGAGCCGCTGCTTCACGTGGCGCGGCAGGTGGAACAGGCGGTCGGGCCCGACCGGCGGCAGGCGCGAACGATCGACGCTCATTGCACGCTCGCGGGCAGCGAACCCGGCAGCGCCAGGTCGGCACGTCCCTGCGCGACGATGCTGAGGGCGGCGCGGGCCGGCAGCGAGAGGAAGCGGCGCGCGGCCTCGCGCACCGATTCGCGCGTCGCCCGCCGGTACCGGTCGAGATCCCGATCGAAGCCGCCGGGCGAGCCCAGGAACACGTTGTAGGCGTTCAACTGGTCCGACTTGCCACTGAACCCCCCGATGGTCTGGATCCGGTAGACGAAGTTGGCTTCGGCCTGCGCCATCACGCGGGCGAGTTCGTCCTCTCCGGGCCCGTCCTCCGACAGGCGCGAGATCTCGTCGCACATCGCATCGTGAATCGCGGTGAGGCTCTCGGGGCCGGCCGCCGTCGACACCACCTGGAAGACGCCGCCGGCCTCGCGCGAACTCTGCGACGCCACCACGTCGAGCGCGATCCGGCGCTCGTGCACGAGCGTGCGGTAGAGGCGCGAGGTCTTGCCGTTGGCCAGGATGTCGCCGAGCAGGTCGAATTCGGCGTCGCCCTCGGCGAACAGCCGTGGCGAGTGCCACGCCAGGTGCACCCGCGGGTACTCGATCCGATCCTCGAGGACCCAGCGCGCCGGCGCGGCGGCCGGCACCGGCGCGATCGGGGGCCGCTGCACGTGCGGCCCGCGCGGGATGCCGCCGAAGTAGCGCTCGGCCAGCGCGAAGCCCTCGTCGGCCGTGACGTCGCCGGCCAGCGCGAGCGATGCGTTGCCGGGATGGTAGTAGCGCCTGAAGAACTCGTGGGCCTCGGCCACCGTGGCCGCCCGCAGGTCGTCCACCTCGCCGATGGTGGGCCACCGGTAGGGATGGCCCTCCGGGTACAGCGCGCGGGCCAGCGCCACCTGCGCGAAGCCGTAGGGCCGGTTCTCGTAGTTCTGCCGGCGCTCGTTGAGGACCACCTCGCGCTGGTTGTCGAACTTCTCCTGCGTGAGGGCCGGCAGCAGCCAGCCCATGCGGTCCGACTCCATCCAGAGCGCCAGGTCGAGGGCCTGCGTGGGCACCACTTCCCAGTAGTTGGTCCGATCGGCGTTGGTCGAGCCGTTGATCGACGCGCCGGCCTCCTGCAGCGGCGGGAAGTAGCCCCGGTCGTGGTGAGCCGATCCCTCGAACATCAGGTGCTCGAACAGGTGCGCGAAGCCCGTGCGGCCGGGCCGCTCGTCCTTCGACCCCACGTGGTACCAGATGTTCACGGCGACGATCGGCAGGGCGTGGTCCTCGTGCACGATCACGTCGAGGCCGTTCTCGAGCGTGCGCTTGGCGAAGTCCACCGCCATGCCGTCACCTCCTCGCGCTACGACTTCCTGCCGTCGGTGAACTCGCCGCAGCGGAGCATGCGCGAACCCGCGTAGGGGTTGGCGATCTGCCCGTCCTTCTGCGCCCACGACTTCTTCTCCATGGGGCAGTAGGCCCGCCGCACCTCGGGTCCGAGCGAGGTGCCGGTGGCGTCGGCGTATGCGAACAGCGCGTTCGACAGCGCGAAGAACGCGTCGCGCGCGGCCGTCAGACTGCCAGCGGCCTGCAACTGGCGCGCGGCCGTCACCAGACCCTCTCCGGGCTTCCCCAGCCTGGCCGCCGCGCTCGAGAGCGCCGTGGCCTGGTCGCGCAGGCCGGCGGTCTTGTCGGCGGCCAGCGTCTCCTGGATCTGAAGGTAAGGCTGCACGACGGCATCCAGCCCGGAGCCGGCCACGGCCGGCGCGGCGAGCGACAGGACGGTCAAGGCGATGGCGAACGTGGTCCGGAACATGGGACGGAACTCCTCGAATCGAAACAGCGGGCCCGCGCCGGCGGGCCCGCTGGAAACCGGCGGCTCGCCGGGTTACTGCACGGGTGCGAGCGGAATCGCCCGCGGCTTGAAGCTGGCAATCGAGAGCTGCGCCGCGGCCCGCTCGGCCGCGTGCACGAACGCCCGGGCCGGCGCCGACTCCGGTTCGGCCACGACGATGGGCGTTCCCAGGTCGCCACCCACGCGAATGGGCTCGTAGAGCGGGATGCGGCCGAGAAACGGCACCTCCAGCTGTTCGGCCAGCCGTTCGCCGCCGCCCTTGCCGAAGATGTCGGCCTCGTGGCCGCAGTCGGGGCACACGAAGTGGCTCATGTTCTCGACGAGCCCGAGCGTCGGGATGTTGAGCTTCTGGTACATGCGGACCGCACGGCGCGTGTCGGCCACCGACACGGTCTGAGGCGTGGTCACCACGACCGCACCCGACACCGGCACCGTCTGGCTCAGGCTCAGCGCCACGTCGCCGGTCCCCGGCGGCATGTCGATGACCAGGTAGTCGAGATCGTTCCACCGCACGTCGCGGAAGAACTGCTGGATCACGCCGTGCAGCATCGGCCCCCGCCAGATCACCGGCGCGTCGTCGCTGGTGAGGAACCCCATCGACACGATCTGCACGCCGTACTTCTCGGCGGGAACGATCTTCTCGCCATCGGTGACGAGCTGGGTCTGCAGGCCGAGCATGATCGGCACGTTCGGCCCGTAGATGTCGCCGTCGATGATGCCCACCCGGCCGCCGTGCCTCGCGAGCGCGATCGCCAGGTTCACCGACACGGTCGTCTTGCCGACACCGCCCTTGCCGGCGCCCACCGCGATGATGTTCTTCACGCCCGGCAGCGGCGAACGGCCCTGTTCGGCGGGCGCCACCGACCTGACCTGCGCCGTCATCTCCACCGAGACGTCCGTCACGCCGTCGATGGCGCGCACGGCCGCCTCGGCCTGTGACTTCAGCATGTCCTTCACGGGACACGCGGGCGTCGTGAGCTGGATCTTGAAGGCGACGCGTCCCCCCTCGATCTGCAGGTCCCTGACGAATTTCAGCGTGACGATGTCTTTGTGGAGGTCTGGATCCTTGACGACGCGCAGGGCGTCGAGAACGGCAGCTTCTGTGACGGTAGCCATGGCATTCGTAGGGCGCGCGCGCCCGGGGCCGGCGCGACACTGCGCCGGCAGGGCAATCGCCTGATGCGGCCCGAAGCCAGTAGCTTACCCCAGAGGCCGGGATCGCGCTGAGGCATCCCCCCGACGGACGCCGCGCGCAAGGGCCGGCATCGCCGCGGCGGGATCGTCACGGCCGCCGCCGCCGCAACGGCCGGCGGGCCCTGATGCTACTTGCTGACCTGCTGCTCGGCGAGATCACCCACCCACGGCAGCTTGTAGCGCTCGCCCTGGAACGCCTTGAGCATCAGCCACACCCACAGGACGATGCCGAAGATCCACCAGGGCAGCAGGAGCACCCATCCGATCAGCGGGATCGCGGTGAGGATGACCTGCCCCACGATCCATCCGACCGAGACGATGGTCGACTGCATCGCGTGGAACTTCACGAACGTGCTGTCCTTCTCGAGGACCAGGAACGCGATGCCGCTCAGGAACCCGAACAGGTAGGCGACGGCGCCCGCAACGTTGGCCTCGAGGCCGGTGCTGGAGCGTTGGTTGGGAGTGCCGGGAATGGTTGGGGGCGTGCTCATGGCGACAGGTCGCTCCTTGGAAAGGTCCGCGACGCGGCGGGCCGAACCAGTCCGCGCGCCAGGCGGCAGCCATCATACGCCGCCGGCGACGTCGTGTCACGACGCGCCGCGCGGCTTCAGGAAGAAACGTCGTGAGTCGGGCTGCAACAGCACCCACAGCGTGTAGATGCTCAGGGCGGTCCCGAAGGGCAGCAGGAACAGGTTGAGCACCGCCAGCCCGAAGCACGCCAGGCGTGCCCCCGGCGACCCGCGCCGCAGCGCGCGGCCAGCCAGCACGTTGGCGCCGCCCCAGGCCGAGAGCAGCGCCGCCACGGCGATCAGCGCCGCGCCCGTCAGCCTCGCGGCGAACGCGGCCTCGTCGTCGGCCGCATTCGCGCCGATGCTGAACGCGCCCAGCCCGAGCACGAGCAGCGAGGCCGCGGCCACCAGCGACAGGGCACCGCCGACCATGTGGAGCAGGCCGAGCAGGTCGATGTGGCGCTTCATGGCTGCAGGCGCGGACGCGTGCTCCCCCTCGCCACGCGCCACGTCCTCCGTGCCCCTCACCCGACGCGCACGCGCAGGCGGAGCCGCGTCGCCGGCCCCGGCGGCAAATCGACGAGAAGGACCAGGCGCGCGCCGTCCCGTACGTCGCGCGGCAGGACGACGTCCACCCTCCGCCGCCGCACGTCGTCACCGCGGCCTGCGCAGCCGGAACAGGGGTCGCCCCATACCTCGCCACGGCCGCCGCACCGCCGGCACATCTCGCGCAACGGCACATCCACCGGGATTCGTCCGCCGCGACGGGCCTGCCCGGCGGTGAGCCGCACGTCGGCCGGCAGCGAACCCTCCACGGGATCGTCGTCGCCAAGCAGCGCCGCCCGCAGCCGGTCGACGAGGGGGCGGACCGACCTGAAGTCGACGGCCACCTCGTCGGCAAGCCACGCGTCGGCCGAGGCCGTCGCCGCGGGATCGCGAACCGCGCGGGGCGAGGCCGCATCGAAGGACATGGTTCGTCCACGATAGGAAGCGCTGCGGCGCGTTGTCAAGGAAGGCCTGGACGCGCGAGGAAACGGGCGGCAGGCCGGCAGGGCGCGTTGACAGGCGATGGCGCCCGGCGGTAGAGATCCCGCGTGACACAGCCGGACCCGCAGACCCGCGAGTGCCCCATGTGCGGCGAGAGCATGCGCCGGCAGGCGCGTGTGGTGAACATCCGGATTCCCGGCACCAACGAGGTCAGAGAGCACCAGGTGGACGAGTGGGTGTGCCGCGAATGCGACTACTTCGAAGAGGTGGGCCTGCGCGGTGACGAAGAACGAGAGTGACCGGCCCGGCTCGTGCCGGCATGGCGCGAGCGGCGTTCCGGCCGGCGCGGAAAAACGGCGCACGGCAGCGCCAGGCGGACCGATATGAGCACGCAAGCAATCGTCGTCGAGGTGCGGGGTCTCTACTTCACGGCCTCGGTGCGCGCCGAGCAGGAGCGCGCGCGGCCGTCGCTGGTCATGGTGGGCAAGACGGCCGAGGAGGCCGGGGCGCGGCTGCGCGCCTGGCTGGCGGCGCATCCCGAGGCGTGAGCCGCACGCGGCACGCGCGCGCGGATCCGCTGCTGGACCACCGTCGCGGCGCCGCTCATGACGGGCTGTGCATGCCCGCGCCAGCGTCCGACCCGGCGTCGGGCGCGAGGATCACTCCCGAGATCGCCGCACCGGGAAACAGCGCCTCGGCCGCGCGCACGTAGAGCGCGAGCTGCCGCTCGTGCCACCCGGCGCGCCGTCCCGTCTTCACCTCGATCACGCGCACGCGTCCGTCTGGCGCGCGCACCAGGCAGTCGATCACGCCACGTATCGCCACGCCCGGTCCCGTCGCGCCGCCGCCTGCCGGTTCGAACAACGTGAACGGCACCTCGTGCAGCACCTCGCCGTCGAAGAGCCCGACGGCGGCGCCGCGTCGCACGAGCTGCCGCCAGGTACGGCAGGCCGATGCCACCGCCTCGCCGGGCGCCACCAGCGCCTCGTGCTCCTCCGGTCGCAGCAACGCCATCGCCCGCTCCGCCAGCGTCGCATCGTCGATCGCGGCGGCCTCCGAGACGCCCACCCGCTGGAACAGCCGGTGCACCAGGCGGCCCGCGGTCACATCGAGCGGATCCGCCGCGACGTGCCGGCGCCGCGGCGGGGCGGGACCAGGATCCACGAGCGTCCGCACCGCGCGCACCGGCAGTTCGGGGTCGGCGGCCAGTGGCCCGAGCAGATCGAGGCGCACGGCATCCTCGGCCGGATCGCCGGTGGGCAGGGCACGCGGATCGAGGGCGCAGCGGCGGAACGCGTGCGCCTCCCCGCTGGCAGCGGTCCAGGTGACCCGCGGTCCGGCCGCGCGAGCGGCCTCTTCCAGGACGGCCCCGAGCGAGGCGGGCAGCACCTCGCCGAGGCTCCCCTTCGAGGGCCGGAATTCGCCCCCCGCCCGCAGCGCGCCGGCCAGGTACAGCCGATCGCGCGCCCGCGTGAGCGCGACGTACAGCAGGCGCTTGGTCTCCTCCCGATCGCGCCGTTCCTCTTCTTCGTCGGCCTCGAAGCGCATCGTGCCGATGGAGACCGCCGGCTCGCCGCGATGGTCCTCGGCCACCACGCGCACGGCGCCGCCGCGGGCACCGACGCCCCTGGCGAGATCCACGACGAAGACGACGGGGAACTCGAGGCCCTTGCTCGCGTGCACGGTCATGAGGTGGACGGCGTTCATGGCGTCGATCGCCGCGTTGGATTCGTCGCCGAGCGAGAGACGGTCGAGGTGCGCCGCGATGCGCGCCATGGTGGCGTATCCGCGGTTCTGGAGCCGGCGGACGAGCGCGCGGAACTTCTTCACGTTCTCCCGCGCCTGGTCGCGACGCGGACCGCGCAGTTCGAAAGCGTAGGCGGTCTCGCGAAGGATGCGATCGACCAGGTCGGCGGGCGGCAGGTGATCCACCATCGGGAGCCACGTGCCCATCGCGGCGCGCGTCATCGCCACGACCCGGCGGTCGTCCTCACCCAGTCGCGCCACGGCGGCCGGCTCCGCGCGGGCGCGCGCCACGCGGCCCAGGTCGGGCGCCAGCTCGACGAGCGCCGCGTCGCTCACGCGGAAGATCCGCGAGCGCAGCAGCGCGGCCTCCCTCAACGGCGACGCCGGCCGGGCGAGGAAGCGCACCAGCGCCGACAGGTCCTGGGTCTCTTCCGCCTCGAAGAAACCGAGGCCCTTGTAGACGTACGTGGGGACGCCGCGCGCGTCGAGCGCGCGCTCGTAGTCGCGGTGGCTGTCGCGGGCGCGGAAGAGGATGGCGATGTCGCCCGGACCGACGGGGCGGCGCACGCCGGTCGCGCGATCGCGCACCGTCTCGCGCGAGGCGATCGCCCGGACGATCTCGGAGGCCACCACACCGGCCAGCTCGCCGGCGCCCACCGCGCTGGCGATGCCCAGCGCGGGCCCGTCGCTCTCGACGGGCGCCGCGATCATCGGAAACCGGTCCGTGTCGTCGTAGCGGAACGCGTCGCGCCGGTCGGGCGCCTTCCTGACCTCGGCAAACAGGTCGTTGACGAACGCCAGCAGCGCCGGCGCCGACCGGAAGCTGGCGGAGATCGCGCGGCGAGGACGATCGCCGGGGCGCAGCGCGGCGATGTGGCGCGCGGCTTCGTCGAGCAGCGCCACCTCCGCGTCACGAAACCGGTAGATCGACTGCTTCCGGTCGCCGACGACGAACACGGTGGGCGGCAGCGGGCCGCCGGCCACGCCCTCGCCGGCGCCCCACGCTTCCACGAGCAGCGACACCAGCGCCCATTGCAGCCGGTTGGTGTCCTGGAACTCGTCGACCAGCACGTGGTGATAGCGCGACTCGAGCCGGAAGCGGCTGCGTGAGAACTCGTCCATCTGCCGCAGCAGCGTGACGGCGCGGTCCAGCGTGCCGGTGAAGTCGAGCAGATCCTCGGCATCCATCGCGCGGCAGTAGGCCGACTCCGCGATCCGCGCCAGCTGCAGGATCCCCCGCGCGAGCACCGCGTTCACCTGCGCGTCGAGCCGGCGGGCGGTGGCGAGGATCTCGGGGCCGGCCTGCGACAAGGCCTGCCGGTGCCGCTCGAAGGCGTCCCTGCCAGCGAAGTACCGTTGCGCGCAGGGCATCGACCTGCGCGCCTCGCCCTTCTGGGTGAGGAACCAGTGCCGTAGCCGATCGAACGCGCGCCGCGACGCCGCTTCGCCGTTCGCGTCCTGCCTGCCGGCCTGCGCCACGTCGTGCGCGATCGCCGCAAACGGCGGCCACGCGTGGGGACCATCGTCGACCCAGGCCTGCACGCTGCCCGCGGCGCGCACGATGGCCGCCAGGCCGGCCTCCAGCGCTGCCCTGACCGCGTCGCCGGCCGTCGCGGGCGCATCGGCGCGGGCGAGACAGGCGCCGAGCGCCGGCAGCGCCACCGCACGCCGTTCGATCAGGTGCCGCAGCCCGTCACGTACCTGCGCCGGGGTCAGTTGCGTGAGCACGTACGCGAGGTCGGGCCGCTGGCACGCCAGGGCGCGCGCCACGCGCAGCGTCTCGTCGAGCGCGCGCTCGACGAGCCGCGCCACCTCGGTCTCGTCGGCCAGCCGGAACGACGGGTCGAGCCCGGCCTCGAGCGGGAACTCACGCAGCAGCGACAGGCAGAAGGCATCGATCGTGCTGATGGCGATCTCGCCCACGCGATCCCGCACGCGCAGCCAGCGCGCCCGCCCCGCCTCGGATCGCGCCGCACCCTGCCGCAGTTCGGCGACGATCCGCTGGCGCATCTCGGCGGCGGCCTTGCGCGTGAAGGTCATCGCGAGGATGTGCGATGGATCCACGCCGGCGCCGAGCAGGTTCAGGTAGCGGTGCACCAGCACCGTGGTCTTGCCGGTGCCGGCCGAGGCCTCGAGCACCACGTTGTGGCGCGGGTCGGTGGCGTAGGCGCGCTCGGCGGCGTCGGGCGGCGCGATGGTCGCCGGCGCGCGGGCTGCCTCGGCCGACTCGGCCGGCTCGGCCGGAAGCGGCCCATCGCCGCCTGACCCGAACAGTCCGGGTTGGCGGTCGTCGCCGTCAGGCCTGGTCATCGTCGTCACCGTCGGCTGCGTCCACGTAGTCCTTGCGGCAGACCACGGCGTACGCGCACCAGGAACAGGTCCGCCGGGTCAGCGGCCGCGGCGGAAACTCACCGGCGGCGATCGCGTCGACGGCCTTCACCAGCGACGCCTGTGCGTCGCGCATCCGCTCGGCGCGGTCCTCGGGCCGACGCCCCAGCGCGTGCGTGAGCGGCCGGCCCCGCAGCGCCACGTAGTCGGCCGAACCGGCAGTCCAGTGCTGGCCGTCATGGCCGGCGAGCCGCAGTTCGGTCACGTGCGCGTAGACGGGCAACTGCACGGAGCGATCGGGAGCGCGCCCGGTCTTGTAATCGAAGAGATCGATGCGGCCGCCCTCGAGCAGATCGATCCGATCGGCCTTGCCGCGCAGCGCGATGGGCCGCTCGGCGCCGTCCGGACCGGCGATGGGGAAGCGACCCTCGAAGCGCTCCTCGAGGCGCCGTTCGATGACCGGGAGACCACGCTCCACCTCGAGATCGAGGACGAGATCGCCCATGCCGGTGGACACCGCCGAACCGAGAAGCCGCGTACGCTCCAGCGCGGCGTCCGCGGCATCGAGACCCGCGAGGGCTTCCTCGACCACGTCCCGCATCAACGCGCGCGCGGCGTCGAGCGTGCCGGCCGTCACCGCCCCCCGGCCGCTCGCGCCCCACCGGCGGAAGAACCGTTCGAAGATCGCATGGACGAGTTCGCCGCGCTCGCGCGGCGGAAGCCCCTGGTCGGGCTCCTGCTCGTCCTCGAGATCGAGCACGTGCCGCGCGAAGTACCTGAACGGGCACTCGATCCAGGTGTCGATCTGCGTCACCGTGTGCGAGTCGCGCGCGAGGGCGCCCACGTATCCGTGGAAACGCGACGATGGGCCTTCGCTCCGGCGCTGCCGTCCGGCAAGCCACTCGCGTGTCCCGGTCGCGCACGCCTCGGGCGCTACCGGCGCGTGACAGAGGGCATCGCCGGTGTCGACGCGCACGGCCGGCGGGGGTGACACCTGCACCACGGCCAGGCCGGCGTGATCCAGTTCCTCCAGCAGCACCGACGCCTCGACGATGGCGTCGTCCTCGAGCGTGAAGGTGGAGACCGTGACCGAACGCCGCGCCAATCCCAGCAGGTCGGTGAACTGCGCGCGCGCGGCGGCGCGGCGGTCGGTGTCCCGCGGCCAGTCGAGGTCGGCCAGCAGCGCCGGCGGGTAGAAGATGTCGCGGCGCCCCGGCGCCGGCCAGTCGCCGTCGATCGCGCCCAGCACCCAGACGTGCGCCACGTCGGCGAAGCGCGCGGCGTCGGCGTCGAGCAGGTGCACGCCCGCCTCGCCCACGCGTGGCGTGAACGTGCGGGCCTCGATCCACCGGCGCAGCAGCGCCATGAGCTGGCGGATGTCGACCTCCGGATCGTGATGCCCCTCGGCCGCCTCGCGCAGGCGCCGCAGCGCCAGCCGGATGGCCGCCCTCGCACGCCGATGCCGTTCCGGATCGTCGTCGCCGGCGCGCGGCGTCGTCTCGTAGCGATCGAGGAACGCCGTGAACGACGATACGAGCGCCGACAGCCTGGCACGGGTCGTCAGGGGAGCCAGGGTGTCGACCACGGCCAGCAGCGCCGGCGCCACCGCCGCCAGACGCCGGATCTCGGCACGACTGGCGTCGCCGCCGGCGCCCATGCCGTCGGCTTCCCGCTCCGCGATCCGGCTCGCGAGCCACTCGCGCAGGCGATCGAGCCCGCCGACATAGCTCGCGCGATCCAGCGCCTCGTCCAGCCGCCGCACGTCGTCCTCGTTCACCTGGCGCGCGTCATCGACCGGGAACCGAAGGTGCGGCGATCGCAGCAGCGCGGAGAGCTGCGGCCGCGCGCACTCGGCGATCGCGCACTCGCCGACGACGTCGACCGCGGCAGCGTAAGGCTCGGCCGCCAGCGGCAGCGCGTCGGATGCGGTCCACGGCACGCCGGCGTCGTCGAGGGCGTGGCGGGCGAGGTAGAGATAGGGCAGGGGACGCTGGACGACGATGGCATGGGCGTCCGGCGCCACGGGTTCCGGCAGGCTGCGGTCGGCGCCTGCCGCCGCGAGCTTCAGCTCACGCGCCAGCAGGTGCAGTTCCTCCTCGCGATCGCGGCTGACGAAGAAACGCTGGCCCGGTGCCTGTTGCGGCACGCGCAGGACGGGCGGCGGCGCGAGGGTGTCGACGCGCAGCGACTCGATGCCGGGCAGACGGCGCTCGAGGCGCTCGTCGAAGCCTGCCGACAGCATGGCGTCGGTCGCGATGACGTCGAGGCGCGCCAGGCCCGGCAGGCGCGCGAGCAGGTCGAAGTCGGCGGGCCACAACCCGGCCGGATCCACGGCGGCATCCGCCACGGTGACGATGACGTGCCGCAGCGCGGGGGCTGGCCCGCGTTCCAGGGCGAGCGTGCGGAGGCCGTGCTCGTCGAGCGCATCGAGCTGGCCGGCGCGCCGCTGGAAGGCGCGAAAGGCGGCGACGAGGAATCGTGTCTGCTCGAGCAGCCGCGCGGCGCCGCGATCGGTGCCGGCCTCGGCCGCGAGCGTCGTCACGAGCAGGCGCTCCACGTCGTCGGCCGTCCGCCGCAGGCGGGTGAGCGTGTCGTGGAAGATCAGCATCTCCGCGAGGATGCCGGGGCGCAGCGTGAAGGGCGGCGGCGCGCCGGCGCGGCTGGCCTCCTCGGCCGCCGCGCGAAGAATCGCCTCGCGCACGAAGTCGTCGACCAGCGGCGCCGCGCCGGCGAGCCGGGCGTGCAGCAGCGCGTAGAGGCCGTCGCGCGTGAGGAAGGCCGGCAGGCAGAGCGCCGGCCGCGGCGGAGGTTGCGCGGCGCCGATCTGCGCGAACACGGCGGCCGGTACGCGCCCGGCGGCGTGCAGCCGCTCGATCGTCCGGCGGGCCTGCGCGGCGGCCGACGCGCTCGGCACCACGACGACGGTGTCGGACGCCAGCGCCGGATCGAGCGGCGCGACGAGCGCGGCCAGCGTCTGCTGCGCGGCGCCTGGCGTGGGCACCCGCAGCAGGCGCGTGGCCCGTGGCGAGACGGGAAGGGTCACTGCAGTTCCGGCGGCCTCGTGAGACGATCCAGCTCGACCCGCGCGCGCTCGGCGAGCATGAGCGCGCCGGCCGCCGCCGCCGACGCATCGCGGGCGAGGTCGAGGTCGGCCGATGCGATCGCCCTTCGCCGCAGCATCGCGGCCTGCAGCGACAGTTGGGCCGCGCTGACCACGAGGGCGTGGACGCCAGCGGCGTCGGGCGGCGCGGCGATGACCGCCAGTTGCTGTTGTGCGGCGCGCGTCCGGCGTTCCAGCGCATCGAGCCGTCCGGGCGGCGGCCCGGCGAGCCGCCTGATGTCCTCGAGCGCCCGACGCGACGCCTCCAGGCTGCCGAGCAGGTCGCGGCCGCGGTCCCGGTAGGCCATCAGCGCATCGCGCGTCAGCGCCCAGCGATCGCGCACCAGCCTCAGGCGCCTCGCGGCATCGAGCTTCTCCTCGAGCGCCGCCATCACGGCCTGCGTCGTCTCGGCGCGCCGGCCGCCGAGCCGGGCATCGCCGTCGCGGTAGCGCACGATGGCCTGCTCCACCCCGCGTACGTCGGCGCGTGCCGCGGCCCGTGCGGCGCGCGCCAGCGCACCCTTCCGCAGGCGCGCGTAGCGCGCGTCGATCTCGAGTTCCAGCTTCAGCGCACGCTCGGCCCCGGCCTGATGCGATGCCAGCCACCCGGCATCACCACCGGCCGCGCCAGACGTGGCCACGCCGCTCACCGTGCGCAGCAGCGACTGGCGGTCGGCCGGCGTTGCGGCGAGATCGGCGAGCCGCAGCGCCTGCGCAATCGACTCGCGCAGGGTCGGCGGCGGCAGCAGCAGCGGCACCACCGGCGGCGACACCTGCGCCACCAGCGCGAGGTCGAAGCTGGTGTCCCCGCGTGCCGCGCGCAGCCCCGAGACCACCTCGTCGACCAGCACGAGAATCTGCCGCACCTCGTCGGCACGATATCCATAGTGCGCGGCAGGCCATTCCACGAGACGGCGCCGCGCCTCGTCGGCCAGCGCCAGCTTGCGGACCGGATCGGCAGCCAGGCTGGCATCGCTCAGCAGGCGCGCCACGATGTCGGCCAGCTCGGCGAAGTCGGTATCACCGCGCGTGGCCGCATAGGAAGCCGCGCGCAACCCATCGCGATAGCGCTCGGTGGCGGGCCAGTCCACGCGCTCCGCCGGGAGGCTGGCCAGGTGCATCACCGCATGGGCCGCCTCGCCCACCGCAACCGTGAACACCACGCGATCGCCCACCCGCACCCACTCGCCGTAGGCCGCCACGCTCGTGCCGTCGGTGAGGAACAGGCGGTAGAGGGGTGCGGGCGGTTCGCCGGCGGCCGCGCCCACGGCGACCATCACCGTGAACAGCACGGCGCAAAGTGCCCCCGTCATCCACGGCCGGTGCATCATGGCGGACGCCCAGCGTAAGCGTCACCCCGGCAGGGGTCAAGAGAGGTCACGACTGGTCACGACGGGCGGCGGCGGGTGGCACGCCGGCGGCGCTGCGGAAAAGCTGTGCATCGGCGGCGGAAATGGTGTGCATCGGCGGCGGCCGGACCATTATTTTGCGCGATTTCTCCCGCCGGCATGGGCACGACTCGTCCACACCGCGTCAACACATCGTCCTTTCGCTTGATCGCGTCGTGGCGCGTGACGACAATGTGGCCCACTCGCGGTCACTTCAGCTCAGCGATCCAGCCCATGTCCCGAGCCGCCCGCGTCATCGAGCAACGAATCAACGGTCGCCTCTACCGCATCGAGGTCGCGCCCGTGAGCCGGCAGTGGCGCGCGCGGGTGGTGAACCAGTTCGGCGGACCGACGGCCCTGATGCCTTTCTACGGTGCCACGGCCGAGGCCGCCGCGGAGGTGCTCTCCGGATGGCTCTCTCGCGTTCATCGTCCTCAGCAGGAGGCTTCAGCCAAGTGATTCCCACACCGCGGCGCCGCGCGCTGGCCTGCCATGTGCTCACCGCGTGCCTCGTCGCGGCCGTGGTGCTGCTGCCCGGACTGTCGCAGGCGCAGCCGGCGCCGGCGGCCACCGTCAGGCCGGCGGCCGAGATCGCCGCGCGACCGCGCGTGCGGTTGCTGGCCACCGGCGGCACGATCTCGAATCGCGTCGGCGGTCGCCTCAGCGCCGAGGAACTCCTCGCCGCCGTGCCCGACCTCGACCGCTACGTGCGGGCCGAGGCCGAGCTCTTCTCCAACATCGCCAGCGGCGAGATGACGCTGGTGCAGTGGCTGGCGCTCGCGCGGCGGGCCAATGCCGTCTTCGCGGCCGACCCCGACCTGGCCGGCCTGGTGGTCACCTCGGGCACCGACACGCTCGAGGAACTGGCCTACTTCCTCAGCCTCACCGTGAGGGACGAGCGGCCCGTGGTGGTCGTCGGGTCGATGCGCAATCCCAGCACGCCCGGCTACGAGGGCGCCGCCAACCTGCTCGACGGCTTCCGCGTCGCCGCCAGCCCGGAGGCGCGCGGGCTCGGCGCACTGGTGGTGCTCAACGACGAGATCAACGCCGCGCGCGACGTCACCAAGACCGACGCGTTGCGGCTGCACACGTTCAGCTCGCGGGCACTCGGCGTGCTGGGCGTGGTCGATCGCGATCGCGTCGCCTTCCTGCGGCGGCCGGTGAAGCGCGCCGGCGCGCAGTCGGAATTCGACCTCTCCGGCGTGACGGCGCTGCCGCGGGTCGACGTGCTGCTGGTCTACCAGGATGCGCCCGGCGACCTGATTCGCGACGCCGTGGATCACGGCGCCCGGGGCATCGTGATCGCGACGGCCGGCGCGGGAGCCACCAGCGGGACCCAGGGCGACGGCCTGCGTTACGCGCGCGAGCGGGGCGTGATCGTGGTGCAGGCCACGCGCACCGGTGGCGGCCGCATCGCCGGGCGCCTGGCGACGGCCGACGCGCCGCTTCCCGACCGCTGGGCGCTCACCGTGGGCGCCGAGGACCTGACGCCGGTCAAGGCGCGCGTGCTGCTCATGCTGGCCCTCACGCGCACGAGCGACCGGGATCAGATCCAGCGCATGTTCCTCGAATACTGACTGGCGCGACGCCCGGGTGGCACCAGGCCACGAGCTGGTGCCGCTACTCACCCGCGCCCGTGTCGCGCCAGTAGAAGGCCGTCGGCATCGCCCGGTGAACGGCGGCGAACGCGATGGCGCCGCCGCTCTCCCGACAGGCGTACAGGGTGAAGTGCTGTCGCGCCGCGGCGACGTCTCCGCGCAACAGTTCCGGCCACCAGCCGATCCCGCGCGTGGCCGATCGGGGCAGTCGCGCCTCGCCCGTGGGCACGCAGCGACCCGCCAGCGGTGGCAGGTCGCCGGCGTCGAAGTCGAAACGCACCCAGATCGCACCGCGGTCCAGGTCGCGGCGCTCGCGGATCTGTCGCGCGCTGGCGGGGACGAGCGCCGCCGGGATGCCAGCCGCATCGAACACGCCCGCGGCCCCGGCGTCGGCGCGCGTCGTGAAGCTGCGCTCCGGTGTCCGGTTCGAGGCACAGGCCGGCGCCAGCCACGCCGCGGCGAGCCAGGCTGCCAGCCACCAGATCCTCACGCGCTCACGCCGGGTCATCATCGTCGACGTCCCGCGCCGCGGGGCGCGGCTCACTCCGCTCCGGCCGGCAGCATCGACGCGATGCGTGCGTCCTTGCGCTCCCACAGTTCGCGTACGAACGCCTGGAGCGAGGCCCTGTACGACGCGTCGCTGTCGTAATCCCGGCCCGCCCAGGACGAGTCCATCCGCACCTCGTCCACATGAACGGCAATGCGCCGGATGCGGCCCGAGATCAGATCCCAGAACGTCGGCGTGCCGTCAGGATAGACGATGGTGACGTCGAGCCAGGCACGCAACGTGTCGCCCAGCGACGAAACCACCTGGGCGACGCCACCCGCACGCGGCAGCAGCAGGTGCGCGTAGGGCGACTGCTGGCGTCGCGCCTTGTCCGAAGAGAAGCGCGTGCCCTCGAGGAAGTTCAGCACGCTCACCGGCGACTCCCGGAATCGTGCGCACGCCCGGCGCGTGGTGTCGAGATCCCTGCCGCGCAGCTCGGGCCGCTGCTCGAGGACGGTGCGCGGGTAGCGCTTCATGAACGGAAACTCGAGTGCCCACCAGCACAGCCCGAGCACCGGTACCCAGAAGAGCTCCTTCTTCAGGAAGAACTTCAGGATTGGGATGCGACGGTTGAACAGCCACTGCACGACGACGATATCCACCCAGGAGCGGTGGTTGCAGGTCACGAGGTACCAGGCGTCAGGCGACAGATCGTCGGGCTGGATCACGTCCCACTGGATGCGGCCGCCAGCCTTCAGGCCCAGCACGTTGCACCCGATCCAGCTGGCGGCAATCGCGTGGCTGGTGCGACGACAGGCTCGAACCACCGCCGGCGCCGGCGCGCAGATTCGCACGATGGCCGCCGCCATCAGGAACGGAAAGTGGACGATGGTGTTGGCGGCGAAGGCGAGAAAGGAGAATGCGCCGATCAGCCAGGCCGGCACGTAACGGTTCATGGGCAATCGGATCGTCGGGCACCGCGGGGGCGTCTCACGCCCGGGCGGACGCGGGAGTCGGCGCGTTTCATCGATCGCCGGCAGGCCCCGGCTCGCCGCCTGGCGTGCCCGGCGGTCCGCCGTCCACCACGGGCTCGTCGGCCGCGGCCGGGTGGGACGCGGCCAGATCGGGGTGCGGCTGTGACACGAGCGCATCGGTGCGCTTGCGTTTCCGGCGGAGCCAGTACCAGAGCGGCGCGCTCACCACGGCAGCGGCTCCCATCACCGCGAGGCTCGTGAGGGCCACCGTCGTTCCCGACACGTCACGCAAGGCGCTCGGCTTTTTCCTGGGTGCGTCGTTGCTCTCGGTCAACGGCGTCCTCCCGCCCGCACGGTGGGCGTCGACCCGGATCATGCCACGGTGGCGCGGGGGATGCGAATCGCCACCTGCCGGGCCGACACCGCGCGGCGGTCCGAGGTCGCACGCCCGGCCGGCGCCTGGCTACCGCACGCGACGATAGTGGTTGTTGTGCCACGTGAAGCGGCTTGCCCTGCCGTCGGGACCGATCTCGAACACCAGTTCCTCGGCGAGCGCCTCGTCCTTCCGCACGCGCCGGAAGACGTGATCGCCCGTCCTGCGCAGCCTCGCGATCGCGCGCGCCGGATCGGCAGATGGCAGCCCGAGCGTGGCCAGCCCGTCCTCCCACCGCAGCACCGCGATCTCGCCGGAGAACCCGCTCGTGTACAGCCCCACATATGGCGTCAGTGCGGGGTCGGCCGGCACCGGCGCGGGAGCGTCCGGCCTTGCCCTGGCCGCCTCGCGGATGGCCGGGGCCACCAGGTCGTACATCCGCTGCGCGAGCCGGGACGTGTCGACGCCCTGCGCGTTGGCGAGGACGATGGTGGCGATTTTCTCGTCGGGCTTCAGCAGCACCTGCGAGCGGAAGCCGGGACAGGAGCCGCCGTGGCCGGTGAAGACCTTGTCGCTGCTGCGCCACACCGAGAACCCGAGGCCCCAGGTCGTCTCGAAATCCGGGTCCACCCAGTGCACCCGCTGCATCTCGCGCAGGGTGGTGGCCTTCAGCACCTCGGTTCCGCCGCTGGCGAGCAGGCGGAACTGCCACGACGCGAAGCGGGCGAGATCCGCCGCCGTCGACGCGTACCCGGCGGCCGGCGCGACGCCGCGCGCCTCGAAGAACGGCACATCTTCCCGCGTGCCCGCTCGGGTGATCGCGCTGTAGCCGGTGGCCAGCCGGCGGCCGCGCTCGCCCGCGGGCATCTCGGGGAACGTGCTCGACATCCCCAGCGGATCGAGGATCTGGGCCCGCACGAGTTCCGCGTAGGGCCGTCCGGCCACCTGCGCCGCGACCTCGCCCGCCAGCGTCAGCCCGAGGTTCGAATACTGGAAGTAGGTCTCCGCGGGATAGAGCGTCTTCTGCCGCTTCAGGCCGACGCGCATCTCCTCGCGCGTCGGGAACACGAAGTCGGGGCCGGTCCAATAGGCCTGGTTCGTCTCGCGCGGCAGGCCGGAGGCGTGCGTCAGCAGGCCCTCCACGGTGATGTCGCCACCATCGGGGCTGGTCACCTCGATGTCGAGCCACGGCAGGATGCGGTTGACGGGATCGTCGAGCCGCAGCCGTCCCGCATCGCGCTGCTGCATGACCGCGATGCTCGTGAACAACTTCGAGATCGAGCAGATGCTGTAGAGCGTGTCCGGACCGGCCGACGACTTCCGCGCGAGGTCGGCATGGCCGAAGCCGCCGATCCACAGTACGTCCTGGTCGTGCACGATGGCGGCCGACACGCCCGGGATCTGGGAGAAGTCGCGCTCGGCTTCCAGCCAGACGCGCGCGGCCTCGACCGCGGCCGTCACCTTCGGGTTCTCGCCGACACGATCGGGCGGCGCGGGAGCGGCGACCGGCTGGCGGGCAACGGCCGATGCCCCCAGCGCCAGCTCACGCTGCATGCCGATGGTCACGCTGTAGGTGCGCGGCACCGGCTGGTCGTCGCCCTCGGCGCGATACGTGCTGACGGGCACCGTTCCGGGCGTGCCGGGCCGGCTGTAGGGATCCGGGAACCCGGGGCTGTTGATCAGGATGCTGCGCTGGTTGGCGAAGAACGCCGTGAAGATCGGCACGTTGAACATGATCGAGTTGTAGAAGACGCCGAAGCCGCCACGGACCGTCGTCTGGCCGGTGCCGAACGGATCCCAGGCCACGCCCAGCCGCGGCGCCAGGTTGAAGGCGTCCATGTCGGCGCCCGTGATCCGGTACATGTCGTAGCGCACGCCCACGTTGAGCGTCAGCGTCTGGTGCACGCGCCACGCGTCCTGCGCGAAGAGCGAGACGTTCGTGTTGGTGAACTTGAAGGTGACGTCGCCTTCGTTCTTGAGGAACGACACCGGGTACGTGGACAGATCGGCGGGATCGAACGGCCGGTCGGTCGTGAACGTGAAGACGCCGGGGTTGTTCTGGTAGAGGTAGCCGTCGCTCGTGATGTGGCTGATGTCGGTGCCGAACTTCAGGCGGTGCGCGCCGAGTTCGTAGGAGAAGTTGTCGACGAACTGGTACCGCACCTCCGGGATCGCCTGCGGCTGGTTGGCCGGCTTGCCGATGTTCGAACCCGGACGATTGATGGTGAAGCCCTCGGGATCGTCCACCTGGATGTCGATGCCCGCGTCGGAGTACTGGAAGCGGAACTCGTTGAGCGCGCGGTCGCTCAGGATGCTCGTCAGCGTGCCGACGTAGGCGTAATCGGTCGTCTGGTAGTCGAATTGGACCGGATCGAGTTGATCAGCACCAGCTTGTTGCTGACGCCGTCGAGCAGCGCCTCCGTGCTGCCGCGCGGCTGGCCCTCCGAGGTGACCGGCTCCTCGGTGCTCCCCCGAGGGACCACACCCGGCGCGAGCATCGCCAGGTTGGCGGCGTTGCGGCCGGCGACCGGCAGCAGGTCGAGCTGGTCGCGCTTGATCACGTTGTCGACCGTGCTCTTGGTCGTGGCGACCAGGCCCGTCTCGCCGGTCACCGTGACAGCCTCGGCCACGGCGGCGACGGGCATCGCGAAGTCGAGCGTCGCCTCCTGACCCAGCTCGAAGCGGAGGCCCTCGCGGACCTGCGTCTGGAAGCCCGCGAGTTCGACGCTCACGTCGTAGCGGCCCACCGGGATGAAGGTGACGTAATACTCACCCTTGCCGTCGGTCGTGACCGTGCGCGTGAAGCCCGTCTCCGGGCTGCGTACCGTGACGGTGACACCCGGCAGCACCGCGCCGCTGGTGTCGCGGACCAGGCCCTGCAAGGTGGCGGTCGTGGTCTGTGCCGCGGCGGTCCCGGCCAGCAGCACGACGAGCGCGACCCACCTGTACGAACGTGACGCCATGGTCGCCTCCTCCCGCCGCGTGTGGCGGCGGCTCACGATGTCGGGGGCTCGGCTGAAAGCTGGTCTCGGCGGTGCAGCGCTGGGGCAACAAAATGACTGCAATTGCGATGCGAACCCGGGCAGTTGGTCGCGGCCCCATGGAATCGAGCGACGGCGCCGCCGCCCCTGGCGGACCCGCCGGCGCGATCCACGAATCCGGTGCGGGCATCCGGGCGATTGGATAGGGGCGAGGCGCGCGTCAGCCGGCAGAACAGCCCGGCGTGACAGCCGGCCGGACCGGCATGCCCGTGTGATTCGATCCGCCGCTTCGGCCCGCGCCCAACGGAGGGGGCTCGCGCCGCCAGGCACGGTGACGACGGATCGGCCCGGCGGGGCCGACGAGCGTTCTCGAGGGGATCAGCGACTTCCCGGCGCGATCGAGGCGTCGGGCGGCACCGCGCCGGACACCCGCAGCGCCGGCGCCGGCGCTGGCCCGGGCGCCCGCCCAGTGTGGCGGACGCGCCAGCCGCGTACGCGATCGCCGACCCAGAGCGAGGCATCGAACACGGTGCCCACGCGGAGGCCGCCGGGCAGGCGATGGCGGCCGACGGCGGCAAGCCCCGCCGAGGCGATGCAGCCGCACGCCGCGCAGTCGGGCCTGCCGCCGAACTGGCACGGCGTGACCTTCGTGGTGAGATCGGCCGACAGGCACGTGGTGGTGCGCGCGAAGATGCACGCGTCGGGCGACTCGGGCGGGTGCGCGTAGGATTCGATCATCCCCCTGGGCATGTCGAGCTTCGGGAACTCGGCCCGCAGCGCCAGCAACTCGGCCACCACGCGCGACCGCAGGTCGGGCGTGAGGCGCTCGTCCGACACCTCGCCCACCTGCGGCGTGTAGAGGCTGATCCAGATCTGGCGCGTGGAGGGCACCGCCGACCACGCGCCCACGAACTCGCGCAGGTAGCCGTCGCGGCTCGCCTGCTGGCGCGTCACCGTGCAGTGCACCGTGATGGGCACGCCCTCGACGTGCTTCAGGATGCGCGCGTAGGTGGCCGGCGCGCGCCGCGCGTCGTGCTCGGGCTGCAGCCCGTCGATCGACACCACCAGCTTCAGGCGCGGAATGTCGCCCCAGTGGGCCGGGATCGGCCGGACGGCGCTCGTCACCAGTTGCGTGTGGATGCCTCGCGCGGCGATGGCCGGCAGAATCTCGTCGAGCTCGCGAAACCGGACCAGCGGCTCGCCGCCGATGATCGAGACGTGCAGCGGCCGGTGTTCGTCCACGACGCCAAGGACGCGGCCGACGAGGTCGGCGCCCCTGAAATCGCTCAACTGCCGCAGCGTGGCAGCCCCGCCCAGGTGCTGATCGCCGTAGGCATAGCACCCGGGGCAGCGCAGCGGGCATTCGCGGGTGATCTCGATCGACAGCGCGGGGGTGTATCCGCGGAGGATCCGGCCCCAGGCGCCGAAGATACCCTGCATCGATGGCCTCAGCTTCCATGGCGCGCCCGTGCGCCATCACACGAGAATCGTGCGGGTGCCAGGCTCGCCAACCAGCGGAGCGTCCCCGGGTCACGAGGCTGCGCGGCGGGGGGATGTCGACTGATCGAGGCGTACACGTTAGCACAGGCCCCGCGGCGAGACCGGCCGGCGGGACGGATCGAGTGGGACGAAACGCCGAAGCCGGGCGCACCCGACGGCGCCGTGCGGGACGGCACGCGCCTCACGCGTCCGGCCGCCGCTGCCGGCAGGTGCGACAGCTCCTGGCGGCCGGCCCTGGAGGCGCGGCCGCTGGCCCCGAGAACGCCGAGGCGAGGCTGCCTCGACTCAACGCGCCGCCGCCAGGGCTCCGCCGGTCACCGCCGCTGGCGCCGTCAGCGACACGCCCATTTCCTCCAGCAGCCGCCCGGCGCCGTCCACCTCCGCCATCGTCCACAGCATGTAGCGCGCGTCGACGTGAATCGACCGCGTCTTCACGGCGTCGAAGAGGTAGTCGGAGGACACCGATTCGTAGGTGCCGTCGAAGAGCAGGCCCACGAGCTCGCCGCGCGCGTTGAGCGTGGGCGAACCCGAGTTGCCGCCGGTCGTGTCCACCGTCGAGAGGAAGTTCACCGGCACGTCCCCCAGGGCCTTGTCGAGGAACGGCGTCGCCTTTCCCGCGCGCAGCGCCGCGATGGCGTCGAGCTCCGCCTTCGGCGCGTCGAACTCGCCCTCGCCCGTGTGCTTCTCCACTATGCCGCGCAGCGTGGTCAGGGGCTTGTAGTAGAGGCCGTCGGCCGCATCCACGCCCTTCACCTGCCCGAAGGTGACCCGCAGCGTGCTGTTGGCGTCGGGCGCGAGCAGGCCGCCGGCCTTCTCGAGCATGGCGTCCATGAGGGCCGGCCGCAGGCGGGCCGCCGCGCCGGCGCGCGCCTTCGCCGCCTCGCGGTTGGCCAGCGCCATCGGCTCGAGCGCCGCGGCCAGCGCGATGAACGCGTCGCCGCCGGCCTCGAGCTCCGCGGTGCTGCGATCGAGCAGCGCGAGGCGGGCGTCCCGGTCGGCGAGCGTCGTGGCGGCGTAGAGCGTGTCGAGGTACCTGTCGATGGCGGCGGCCGCGGCGGGGGCGTCCATCGTGGGTGAGAGGCCAATCGCCCGGTCGATCGGCGTGATGCGCTGGCCGTCTGGCAGCGCCGCGGCCCTGCCGAGCGCCCAGCGCAGCAGGGGGCGATCCAGCTTCGGGTCGATCGTCCGCTGCAGCCGCTCCTGCCCCTCGCGGATCCGCGGCCAGTCGCGCTCCTGGTACCCCTGCTCCCGCGCCACGTCGGACTTCGGGCGCTCCACCGACAGGCGGTAGATCGTCTGCGCGGCGCCGAGGTAGCTGGAACTCGTGCCGAGGCCGTTGAGCGTGGCATCACGCTCGCGCGTCGCTTCGCTCTGCGCCTGCAGCGCGCGCAGTTCGTTCAGCGTGGCGCCGTAGCGCTGCTGGCGGGCGGGGCTGGCCGCAATCCAGTCGAGCAGCTCCTGCTCGCGCCGCTGCTTCTGCGCGAGCGCGCCGCCCTTGATCATCCCCTCCAGCACGCCCCGGCTGTTGATGAGGCTGTTGGAGAGGCCCTGTACCCGGCCGGCCGCCTTCAGCGCCAGCGCCTGATCCCCCTTGGTGACCGCCTCGATGATCGCCAGCTGCTGCTCGAAGCTCTGGATCATGCGCGGCAGCCCCCACTCCATCGTCTCTTTCGTCTCGGCGTAGGTCTGGTGCCGCGCCGTGCGTCCCGGATACCCGACGACGAACACCAGGTCGTCGGGCCTCACGCCCGCGGCCGACACCTTCAGCCAGTGCGCCGGACGGTAGGGAACGTTGTCCTTCGAGTAGGAGGCCGGGCGGCCGTCGCGGCCGACGTAGGCGCGCAGGAAGCTCCAGTCGCCGGTGTGCCGTGGCCAGCGCCAGTTGTCGGTGTCGCCGCCGAAGAGGCCGATGCCCTCGGCCGGCGCGTAGACCAGGCGAACGTCCCGGATCTCGAGCTGCCTGATCTCGAAGTACTCCCGCCCCTCGAAGAACGACGCCACCCGGCAGCGCGACCCGTCGGCCTCGCAGGCGGCCACGCGCTCCTTCACGCGCCGGTCGATGATGTCGTAGCGCTCGCGGTCGGCGACCTTCGCATCGATGCCGCCGGTGATGGCCTTCGTCACGTCGGTCACCGCCGTGGTGACGAACACGCGCGAACCCGGCCCGTCCGACAGCTCGGCCTCGCGCGTGGGCGCCAGGAACCCATCGCGCAGCAGGTTCCGCTCGGGGGTCGAGTTGAACTGCAGGCCACCCACCACGCAGTGGTGGTTGGTGACGATCAGGCCGTCGGGCGAGACGAACGACGCGGTGCAGCCGCCGAGCGAGACCACGGCGCCCATCGGCTGGCCCGTGAGGTCGGCGAAGGACTCGGGGTCGCCGGTGAAGCCCATGGCGCGCAGTTGCGCGGCGAGGGCGGGGATCTGCCGGGGCATCCACATGCCCTCCTCGGCGCGGGCGACAACGGGCAGCAGCACGAGCGCGGCGAACACGACGCAACGGGACGGCTTCATGGATGGACACTCCCTCGGACCAGACGAACGACGGGCTGAGTCTTCTTCGGGCCGCTGGCCTGGGGCCGGATCGCCGCGCACCAGGCGCCATCGGCGCAACCCCGCGGGGCCGCGCCGCGGCTCACCACCACCGCATCAGGCCCGTGGCCAGCAGGTTGTTGGCATCCGGATGACACGGGCGCACGCGCACCGTGAAACCGTTGGTACCGCTGTGGTCGCACGGGACCTCGCCGGTGAAGCGATGCCGGCCATCGCCTGGCGAGCCGTCGAGCTTCAGGCGCACGGCCCTGGCGGCGACGATCTGCTGCTTGTCGTCGAGGCGGCCGTGGCACGCCTCCACGCACACCTCGTCTGGCGTGAGCCCGCCGAGGTTGACGATGGCCGCCACCGGCAGCGACTCGCCGACCAGGTGCGTGCCCGACGACCTGGCATCGACCCGCTCGACCGCCACGCGCGCCCATTGCCGGAACACCCTGCTCTTCCAGTCGGCCAGGCGCTGCGCGCGCGCGCCGCCGTCGGCCACCAGTTCGGCGTGGTAGCGTGCCGCCGGCAGGTAGTAGTGCTCGCCGTACTCCCACAGCATCCGGTTGGCGCTGAACTGCGGCGCCAGGCGCTTCATCGACGCCTTCATGCGGGCCAGCCAGCGTCGTGGGAGCCGGTCCACGTCGCGATCGTAGAACAGCGGCACCACGTCCTTCTCGAGCAGATCGTACAGCGCCTCCGATTCGACGTGGTCCTGATAGGCCCGGTCCTGATAGTCCTCGCCCTTGCCGATCGACCATCCGGTCTCCGGCGTGTAGCCTTCGGGCCACCAGCCGTCGAGGACGCTGAGGTTGAGCCCCCCGTTGGGAACCACCTTCATGCCGGAGGTCCCGCTGGCCTCCAGGCCGCGCAGCGGGGTGTTGAGCCAGAGGTCGACGCCCTGCACCAGGTAGCGCGCCACGACGAGATCGTAGTCCTCGATGAACACCGCGCTGCGGCGCATTTCGTCGCCGAGACAGAACTGCACGATCGCCTTCAGCACCTCCTTGCCCTCGTTGTCGCGCGGGTGCGCCTTGCCCGCGAAGATGATCTGCACGGGGCGATCGGCGTTGAACAGGATGTGCTTCAACCGCTCCACGCTGGCCAGGATCAGGTTCGCGCGCTTGTAGGTGGCGAAGCGGCGCGCGAAGCCGATGGTGAGCGCGCCGGTGGCGAGCACGCCGCGCGCCCGTTCGATGTCGCGCTGGGCGGCGCCGCGCGCCGTGAGTTGCCGCACCAGGCGCCGCCGGGCGAAGGCGACCAGCCGCTCGCGCCGGCGCTCGTGGGTGGCCCACAACTCCTCGTCGGGGATCGCGTCGATCCCCTCCCACGTCTCGGCGCGGGCGGGCTGGCGCCACCAGTCGGGGCCCAGGTAGCGGTCGAAGAGGCCGGCCATCTCGCGCGATACGCAGCTGCGCGTGTGGGCGCCGTTGGTCACGTGGCCCACCGGCATCTCGTCGACCGGGACATCGGGCAGGTACTTCCGCAGCAGCCCGCGCGAAACCTCGCCGTGCAGGCGGCTCACGCCGTTGACGAAGGCGGCGTTGCGCAACGCGAGGCCGGCCATGTTGAAACCGGTCGTCGGCCCGTTGTGGTTCTCGGCGCCCAGCGCGAGCAGATCGTCGCGCGAGATGCCCAGTTCGCGCTGGTGCGGGCCGAGGTACTTCTCGACGAGGGCGGCGGTGAACACGTCGAAGCCCGCCGGTACCGGCGTGTGCGACGTGAACACGTTGCCGGCGCGCGCCGCCTCTCGCGCGGCGGCGTACCCCAGGCCCTGGTCCTTCATCAGCAGCCGGATGCGCTCGAGGCTGAGGAAGGCCGAATGCCCCTCGTTCATGTGGCAGACCACGGGCCGCAGGTTCATCGCGTGCAGCGCGCGCAGGCCGCCGACGCCGAGCACGAGTTCCTGCCGGATGCGGTTCTCCGTGTCGCCGCCGTAGAGCTGATCCGTGATGTCGCGCAGGCCGGCGGGGTTCTCCGGCAGGTTCGTGTCGAGCAGGAAGAGCGGCAGCCGTCCCACCTCCGCGCGCCAGACCTGCACGAGCAGCCGATGGCCGTCCAGTTCCAGCTCCACGCGCAGCGGGCCGCCGCCATCACCGGCCACGGGGCGAATCGGGAGATCGGAGAAGTCGTTGATCGGGTACGACTCCTGCTGCCAGCCGTCGCCCGTCAGGTACTGCCGGAAGTAGCCCTGCTGATACAGCAGCCCCACGCCGACCAGCGGGACGCCGAGGTCGCTGGCGCTCTTGAGGTGGTGGCCCGAGAGCACACCGAGGCCGCCCGAGTAGATGGGGAGACACTCCGCGAGGCCGAATTCGGCGGAAAAATACGCGATCAGCGGCCGATCGGCCTGCCGCTGGTCCCACCACGTGCGTTCGGCGAGGTAGTCCCTGTAGCGCGCGTAGGTCCGTGCGTAGTAGGCCATGAAGCTGTCGTCGGCCGCACGTTCCCGGAGGCGCTCCTGCGGGATGATTCCGAGCATGCGCACGGGGTTCTGGTAGGTGTCGTCCCACAACCGGCGGTCGAGCCGTTGAAACAGCCCGCGCAGGTCATCGTCCCAGGTCCAGAGCAGGTTGTAGGCCATCTCGCGCAGGCCTTCGAGCTCGGCCGGCAGGGCGGGGATGACGGTGAAGGCCTCGACGCGCATGGGTCACCTCGTGGCGGGGCACCGGGTCGCCTGCCAATTATGACCCGTTGACCTGCGGGTGTGGCGTGCGCGGGACGCCCGCCGCCGGCCCCCCGCGGCAGCCAACGCCGAGGCCTCGCGCCCCCTGTCGCGCTCCCTGTCGCGCTCTTTGACGCGTGGCGCGTTTGAGGCTACTATCTGAAGTCCGTTCGGGGTGGGCCTGTAGCGCAGTTGGGAGCGCGCCTGAATGGCATTCAGGAGGTCACCGGTTCGATCCCGGTCAGGTCCACCAACCCTTCCCTCCCGGTCCCAACTCCCCGCAAGTAGCTGAAAGCCATGGCAGTTGTGGCGGTTCCACCGAACGCGGAGCCGTCCAACGCGCGTTCCCGGGCACAAACGGCTGCGGGAACCGCCGGCGGCGCCCGGGTGAAGACCGCACCCGCCCGGCCGTCTCGACAGCGGGATGCTC
>WBZO01001375.1_pt1 | contig 38473 bp, 36 predicted proteins | sample 5204261 | NCBI WGS metagenome assembly WBZO01 (sample SAMN12412400, study PRJNA552823) | activated sludge metagenome | isolation source: activated sludge from anammox sidestream of wastewater treatment plant... | place: USA: North Carolina | collected 2017-09
TCACCGGACTCAACTTCATCGTCACCATCCACACCATGCGCGCGCCGGGAATGACCTGGTTCCGGCTGCCGCTGTTCGTGTGGGCCCACTACGCGACGAGCCTCATCCAGGTGCTCGGCACGCCCGTGCTGGCGATCACCATCACGCTGGTGGCGGCCGAACGCTGGTTCCAGTTCGGCATCTTCAACCCGGCCGTCGGCGGCGACCCGGTGCTCTTCCAGCACCTGTTCTGGTTCTACTCGCACCCGGCGGTCTACATCATGGTGCTGCCCGCAATGGGCGTGGTGTCGGAGCTGATCGCGGCGTTCGCGCGCAAGCAGGTCTTCGGCTACACGTTCGTGGCGTTCGCCAGCATCGGCATCGCGGTGATCGGCTTCCTGGTGTGGGGCCATCACATGTTCGTGGCCGGCCAGTCGGTGTACGCGGCGCTCGTCTTCTCGGTGCTCAGCTACATCGTGGCCATCCCATCGGCCGTGAAGGTCTTCAACTGGACCGCGACGATGTACAAGGGCTCGGTGTCGTGGGAAACGCCGATGTTCTACGCCGTGGGCTTCATCGGCCTCTTCACCGTCGGCGGCCTCACCGGACTGTTCCTGGCCGCGATGGGGCTGGACGTGCACCTCACCGACACGTACTTCATCGTGGCGCACTTCCACTACGTGATGGTGGGCGGCACGATCATGGGCTACCTCGGCGGGCTGCACTACTGGTGGCCGAAGATCACGGGCCGGATGTACAGCGAGGCCTTCGGCAAGCTGAGCGCGGCGATCATCTTCGCGGGGTTCAACCTCACGTTCTTCCCGCAGTTCATCGTCGGCTACCTGGGCATGCCGCGGCGTTATCACGCCTACCCGGATGAGTTCCAGGTGCTGAACGTGCTCTCGTCGGCCGGGGCCTCCATCCTCGCGGTCGGCTACCTGCTGCCGGTGTTCTACTTCGCGCACTCACTCAAGCACGGCGAGCTGGCCGGTCGCAACCCGTGGGGCGCCGTCGGCCTCGAATGGACCACGGCGTCGCCCCCGCCGAAGGAGAACTTCGTGGTGCCTCCTGTCGTGACACACGAGGCGTACGAGTACCCGACGCCGACCCGCGGGCACGTCGACTGACCTGCGCGGGAATTAAAGGCGCCCGGTCAGCGGGCCGATGACCCTGATCGGACGCGCATGCCTGGAGTCTCTACGCCATCACGGGTGCCCACCTTCCGTCTCGACGAGCGGCGCAGTTCACCGCGGGTGGAGGTGCTGTCGCGCGTGCAGGGCCGGAATGGCGAGGGAGATTCGGTCCTGCTGATCAACGTCAGCGAGGGGGGCGCGATGGTGCACGGCAACTTCGCCGCGGAGCAGGGCGAAGTGCATGAGTTCCGGTTCACGCCCGAACCGGGCGCGCCGCCGCTGGTCTTCGCCGCGCGCGTGGTGCGGGTGCTGCAGGTTGCCGGCACGCACGAGCTCACCTTCGCCCTCGGGCTCGAGTTCGTCACCACCACCGAGCACCAGCGGCAGTCCATCGCCGAGCTGGTGGCCCTCAGCCAGCGCCTCCCGCACTGACCGCCGTCACTCCGCATCGCGGAAGGTGCGTGCCGAGATGTTGATGTCGCCACAGGCGGCGAGCGCGATCGGCACTCCCGGGACCAGGGCGTCCTCGAGCAGCCAGCCATCGACACCATAGACAAGGGCGACAGGGTGGACGACCCGCTCCGCAGGCCGGTGTGCCTGGATGCGAACGATCCGGCCTTGGCGGATGGCGGTCGCCAGGGCGGGCAGCCGCGGATCGCCTGCCGGGGCGGGCTCGTGCTGCACCCGGAACCGGCGTGCCGAGAGGGCCGCCCGGTCGCGCACGGTGTCGGGCAGCGACTCGATCAGCTTCCGTGTCGCCCTGGCCGCCGCGCCGCCGATGCCGAGCGCTTCCAGCGGACCGAGCGGACGTGACAGCAGCACGCCGAGCGCTTCGGCCTCGTCTGCCGACAGGCCGGTCAGCCGCGTGCGGTAGTTGAAGCCGAGCTCGATCCCCCCGCGCGGACCACGATGCACGACGACCGGGAGCCCAGCCTCCGTGAGGGCGTCGACATCGCGCAGGATCGTCCGCTGCGCCACCTCGAGCTGGTCGGCAAGCCTGGCCGTGGTCAGGCGCCCCCGGTTCTGGAGCAACAGGAGGATCTGCAGCAGTCGCGACGCGCGCATGGTCCCATATATGACACAAGATGTCAGTCTTGCTGGGCGATAAAGCCGGGGAGACGTGCGCGGCGGCCTGCGCGCGGCAGACTGGAGAGACGCATGAGCAGCCCCTCGGTGACCTACGGTACGGGCACGGCAGACGACCCGTGGATTCTCAAGACCCCTTCGCAGACCTCCGACTACCAGGCGTGGAAGGACGAATCGCTCGATCCGCCTGCGCTGGTGGTGCAGGTCGGGTCGACCCGCCTCTCGTACCGGCTCCAGGCACTCGATGACCTGGCCGGGATGCTCGAGGCCCACGGCGACTGGATGCCACTCGGCAACGCCGACGAGGGCAAGCCGGTGCAGCCGGGCACGATCGAGGCGTGGGCACGCGACCCGAAGAACCCGGTCGGCGGGTACTACGGCCTTCGCAAGGGTTACCGCGGTCGCTTCGCCAACTACGTGACGCCGGTGCTCGAACTGCTCGGGCTCGCCGAACTCGAGCACGGGCCCCGCAACAACCGGGCGCGCAGGCGACCGGCGCAGGCCGAACCCGCGAAGGGCAGGGCTAAGGCGGGAAGCCGAACGCGAGCTTGACCGCCGCGTACTCGGGGTGGACCGCACCGGTCGCAGTGCGGATGACCAGCGGCGGCTCCACCCACGGGCGGCCACGCATGTCGTCCGGCAGGTCTGTCGCTCGCATGATGGCGAACAGGCCGACGAGGGGCGCGTCTCCTTCGCGGAACACCACCGGGCGCCTGCGCACAATCACCCCGCCGGCCCAGGCCGCGGCGCGCTCCACACGGTCGATCTGCTTCTCCGGAAACACGCACGCGAACAGGCCGCCCGGCGCGAGGTGCGCGAGTGCCACGCGGGCATAGTCACTGACGTCACCGCGCAGCTCGAACCGGCAGGCGACCTTCTGTGGATGATCCCCTTCGCCTCCCGTGCCCGGCGGGAAGTACGGCGGGCTCCCCAGGACGAGATCGAACCGTTCCTCGTCGCCCAGCACACCCGGCGCACGAAAGTCGCCCTGCCGGATCTCGTACCGCGCGTCGAGGCCGTTGTAGGCCGCCGATTTTCGCGCGAGCCGCACGCTCTCCTCCTGCGCCTCGACCGTGACGAACCGCGCACCTGGCAGCCGCCACGCCGCCACCATGCCCACCGAGCCGATGCCCGACCCAAGGTCCAGCACCCGCTCCGCACGCGGAGCCCAGCTTGTCCCGTACCACGCCGTCAGCACATCGTCAGTGGAGAAACGATGCCCGTCGCGAAGCTGGAAGAGGCGGAAGTGGCCGCTGATGGCGTCGAGCGACTCGGTGGCGGGCAGGTCAGGCGGGGCGTCGGCCCCGGGCGGACGCGGACCGGGCTTGGCCCAGCCGCGGAAGTGCGTGGCACGGAGCTGGTCGTGAACGGACACACCCCATGATGGCATGCGCCCGGCGGCGCTCAGTGGGCTACCAGCCGTTGCAGTCGAACTTGAAGCTGCAGGCGAGGCACTTGATGCAGCCTTTCACCTTCGCCAGCTCGCGCGTCTCGCCACACCGCGGGCACGTGGTGACCTCGACGTCGGTGGCGACCGCGGGAGAGAGGGCCGAACGAACGGGGGTAATCGGGCGGGGTGGCTGGGCCATCGAGGACATAGTCTAGCGAAGTTCAGGGGTCGTGCTTGACGCTCTCACCTTCGTGGGCGCGGAGCCAGTCGAAGCTCATGGCCGACACCCGAATGGAACCGTCTGCCGGGCGCTCGGCCCCCAGGGCCGGAGCCGCAAGCACCCGGGCCAGCAACGTTCGAATCCTGGTCGAAGCCGGCACTCGTGGCCCGGCCGAATCATGTGTCGGTTCCGACGTGATGCTGTTCACGGACTCTGTACGCATGGCACCTGTCACCGCGCGCGTCACACCTTCCTGCGTAACGCACGTGTCCAGTAGACCGTAGCGGTCTGGCGGGGATCCATCCGTCAAACAGCCGACCCGTCCGGTTTTGACGGGGGAGGTCTCCGCCGGGCACCGTTCTTGGACGGCATCGGAGCCGTGCACGAGACCGACCGGTCCACGCGCGGCGCAGTCGTGGCGCTCTGGATTCTCGCCGTCATCGCCACCCTGTTCTTCCTCCGCCAGGCCGCGGACCTGCTCATCCCGATCGTGCTGGCGGTGCTCCTGAGCTACGTGCTCGAACCGGCTGTGGCGTGGCTCGAGCGTCGTCGCCTGCCGCGCGTCGCGGGCTCGAGCCTGGTGATGCTCGTCATCCTCGTGCTTGCCGGGTGGGGCGCGTTCAGCCTGCGCGACGAGGTCGGCCAGGCGGTCGCCGCCCTGCCCGACACGGCCAGACGAGCACGGTCACTGGTGTTCGACCGCACCGGCGACGGACCGGCCGCGAGCCTGCAGCGTGCGGCGGACGAACTGCGCGGGGTGTCGACAGGCGCGCCGGCGGAACCAGACACGGGGCTGGCGCAAAGGGGCAACGGGGGGCGACAGGACCCCGACCGGCAAGGCCAGCCCACAGCCCGGCCCGACTCGTCCGCCCAGCCGGCGCTGGTTGGCGCGGTGCAACAGGGCGTCGCCTCCGTCCTGGCACTGATGGGGCACGTGACGGTGATCTTCTTCCTGGCCTTCTTCCTCCTGACCTCGGGCGGCCACGTATGTGCGCGCATCGTCGAGGTATCCGGCCCGGAGGAGGAGGGTCGCAGGACGGCCGCCCGGATCATCGCCGACATCAACGCTCAAGTGCAGCGATTCCTGGTCGTGCGGCTGATCACGTCGGTCGTGGTCGCCGCCCTCACGTGGGCGGTGCTTGCCTGGATGGATGTGGAGCACGCGGCACTCTGGGGGACCCTGGCAGGGGTGTTCAACTCCATCCCGTACTTCGGTCCCGTGATCGTCTCGGGAGGGCTGCTTGTCGTCGGGCTGGCGCAGGGCGGCGGGATCGCGCAGGCCGTGCAGATGGCCGGGGCGGCGCTGGTGATCACGGCGCTCGAGGGCTGGCTGCTGACGCCGCCGCTGCTGGGTAAGGCCGAGCGCATGAGCGTACTCGCGGTCTTCCTGGGCCTGCTCCTGTGGACCTGGCTCTGGGGCGCCTGGGGCACCCTGCTTGCCGTGCCCATGCTGGTGATGATGAAGTCCGTGGCGGACCACGTGCCGCGGCTGAGGGCCATCGGGCGGCTGATGGCGCCGTGATGTGCAGAACCGCAATTCCCCGGACACGGCAGCTCCGGAATGCGCTTTAATACGGCCCATGATCACCACACTGCCCTTCCGCCGCCTGGTCCAGGCCTCCGTCCTGTTCGCCGGCGTCGTGCTCACCGGTATTCCGCAGGCGCAGGCGCAGGCTCCGACACTGGTGGCCTCGGTCCGTGCCGCCATCGCCAAGCAGGACTTCGCGGGCGCCGAGCAGCTGGTCGCCAACGACCGCAAGGCACGCGGCGTGACGCCGGAAGGGCTCGAGGCCATGTCGTGGCTCGGCCGTGGTGCGCTCGCCGCCGAACGGTGGGATGCGGCCGACGCCTATGCGAAGGACACGTACACCCAGGCGCTGCAGGCCCTCAAGGGGCGGACCATGGACCAGGAGCCGCGCCTGCCCATCGCGATCGGCGCCGCCATGGAAGTGCGTGCGCACGTGGCCGCGCACCGCGGCCAGCGCAGCGAGGCGGTGGCGACGCTCCAGCGCGAACTGGCGACCTACAAGGACACGTCGCTCGTGAAGCGCATCCAGAAGAACATCAATCTCCTGAGCCTCGAGGGGACGCCGGCCCCAGCGCTCGACCTGTCCGAGTCACTGGCACCGCAGCCGCTCTCGCTGAACGACGTGAAGGGCAAGGTGGTGGTGCTGTTCTTCTGGGCGCACTGGTGCCCCGACTGCAAGGCCCAGGCGCCGATCCTCAAGGACCTGCTGGAGCGCTACGGCGCGCAAGGGCTGACGGTGATCGCACCAACGCAGCGCTATGGCTACGTGGCCGGCGGCAAGGAGGCGGGAGCGCAGGAGGAGAACCGCTACATCGAGCAGGTGCGCACGACCTTCTACGGGTTCCTCCAGCCCAACGCGATCGCGATGACCGAAGCGAACCACCGTCGCTACGGCGTCAGCTCCACGCCGACCGTCGTGGTGCTCGACCGGCGTGGCATTGTGCGCTCATACCATCCCGGGACGATGAGCAAGGCCGAACTGGAACCGCTGGTGAGCCGGTTGGTGGGTGAACAGGCCGGCACGCGGTAAGCCGGGTTTCGCTCACCATCCGCGCACGGTCGCGCTGAGTGACGCCGGGGCGACGCTCAGCCCTGCAACTGGTATCGCTCCACCACCAGCGCACGCGCGCCGCGGAAGATCCGGCCGTGCACCACGATCCGCCGACCGAGCAGCGATTCGTCGTGAATGAGGTCGTGCGCGGCCTTCTGCTCCACCAGGTTCCAGATCCGGCCATCGTCTGTGGCGATGGCGCCGTGATGACCGATGGACCGGCAGGGGGCCTCGACACCGTACCGGTGCTCCAGCTCGCAATCGCGGCAGAGCACCGTGCCCGTGAGCACGACCGCGCTGCTGTCGTCCAGGCGCAGGGCGATGCTGTCCATGGCATTCGCCGCGTTGCGCTCCACCCGGTTGTGCGCGATGGCGCCTGCCGCAAGGCTTGCGACGAGGACAGCCGCCGCAGCCAGTTTCCACGGCCGCCAGCGCGGCGCGATTGACGCCCGCACGCGTGCCTCGAGGCCGGCGGGCAGGTCGACCGCGCGAACGGTGCGGCGGACGCTGGCCTTCAGGTCGAGGGCCTGCACGGCAAGCCGGTCGCAGTGCGGACAGCCGCTGCGGTGGGCGGAGGCAGCGGCGAGGGCATCGCTGGCGAGTTCACGGTCGACGTAGGCGTCCAGCAGATCCCGAAACTGTGTACAGGTCATTCGCGTCCCTCACCGCTCCCGAGCCACGACACGCAGCGACGGCCGCCTGCGTTCGTGGAGCAATCGTCCGAGCATCCGCCTGCCGCGACTGATGCGCGACATCACCGTCCCGACCGGGCACTCCATCGTCGAGGCGATTTCCTGGTAGGTCAGTTCCTCGACGTCGGCCAGCAGCACGGCCCAGCGATAGGCGTCGGGTAACTGGTCGAGTGCCGCCTGCATGTCGGCCGAGAGCACGTCGCCGAGGCGCTGCGCCTCCCAGTCGTAGCCGGGTTCGGCCGGCAGATCGTCCAGGTCGCCGACCGGAAGTTCGAGCCGGGTCTTGCGCCAGTGGCTGATCCAGGTGTTGTGCAGGATCCGGCACAGCCAGGCACGACAGTTCGTGCCAGGCGCAAAGGACCCGAAGTGGCTCCAGGCCTTCAGGTACGTGTCCTGCGCCAGGTCCTCGGCACGATCCGGACCAGCCATCTGCCGGGCCAGCCGGTAGATGAGCGAGAGGTGCGGCAGCGCGAGCGCTTCGAATCGTGAACGGGTGCCCATGAAGATGCGTGGGGACCACCGGCGGCAGTCCCCACGGCCGTGGCTACTGCAGCTTGATGCTGGAGACGGCGATCGTATCGCCCGTCACCGTACCGTCCACCGTGATCTTCCAGTCCTTCTCGCGGTCGGTCTTCTTGATCAGGTCGAGCGCCAGGTCGTTGCCCTTCTTGTCGAATTTCAGCACCTTCTTGTCGGCGGTGACGAGGCTGTAGCCGCTCTTCACGCAGCTGTCCATCAACAGGCACTTCTTGTCGTGACTCTCCGTGTAGCCGGCCTCGCCCGCGTGGTGCGACGAGCACGCGATGTCCATCAGGGTGCCCCGCATCGGCTGCCCCTGCGCCCCGGCAGAGACCGCGAGCCCGAGTACCAGTGCCGCACCAGACACGAATCCAAACACTCTCATTGTTCCCGCTCCCAGACAGGGGCCGGATCAGCCCGGCTGCGAGGTGTAACGTGTGGCGGTCATCGATTATTCCAGGACGCTGGAATTTTCCTGGGGCACCACGCGTTTCGTTACCATACCGGTCTTCAGGAGGCACCGTGCGACATCCAGCCCGACTGTTCGGCATCCTGCTCGCCCTGCTCTGGTTCGCGCCGTCGTCACTGACCGGGCGTGCGCAGGGGCAGCAGCCGGCACGAACCAGGATCGATGTCTCGAAGCTCGGGCCGCAGGTCGGCCAGACCGTGCCGGACTTCCGGTTGACCGACCAGAACGGCAGGACGTGGACGCGCAGCTCCATCATGGGTCCGAAGGGGGCGATGCTCGTCTTCTACCGGTCGGCGGACTGGTGCCCCTACTGCAAGACCCAGCTCGTCGATCTGCAGGGCCGGCTCGAGGCGCTACGTGCGCAGGGACTGGGCGTGGCCGCCATCAGCTACGACCCGGTGCCCACGCTGGCCGAGTTCGCCGCCCGGCGGCAGATCACCTTCCCGCTGCTGTCGGACGCAGGGTCGGCCACCATCAAGGCCTTCGGCATCCTCAACCCGCTCCCCGCGATGGCGTTCGGTCCGGACAAGGACGACCCGGTTGTGGTCGAGGAACTCCGGAAGTACGTCTCAGGTGGGCGGCCGAATCCATCGTGGGCGGGCATCGCGTTCCCGGGCACCTTCATCCTGGATCCGCAGGGGCGCGTGGTGTCGCGCTTCTTCGAGGACTACTACGTGGAGCGCAGCACCTTCGCGAACATCATGCTGCGGCTGGGCCAGGGCACGGCGCCCGTGGCGGCCACGAAGGTGGACAGCCCGCACCTGACGCTCACCACGTATCCGAGCGACACGGGCATCGCCGCGGGCAACCGGTTCTCGCTGGTCCTGCAGGCGCAGCCGAAGCCCGGGATCCACGTCTATGCGCCGGGCGCGTCGGGCTACAAGGTGATCAACCTCTCGATCAAGCCGACGCCGTTCGTTCGCGTACTGCCAGCCACCTACCCGGCCTCGGAGATCTATTTCTTCAAGCCGCTGAACGAGCGTGTGCCGGTCTTCCAGAAGCCCTTCACGCTGACGCAGGACCTGGTGCTCGAGGGGACCGCCGCCGCCCAGGCGTCGTACCGCGGCAAGGAGAGCCTCACCATCGAGGGATCGCTCGATTACCAGGCATGCGACGACAAGCTTTGCTTCAACCCGGTGTCGGTGCCGCTCACCTGGACGGTGAACCTGAAGACGCTGGTCACCGAACGCGCGCCGCGGCCACAGCCCTGAACACTGCTCGACGCTGACCAGCACCCAGCCGGCACGTCATCGGACGCTGCCGGCACCCGGCGATCAGTTGATCCGAGCCGCGGCCCGCTCCACCAGGTCCAGCTCCGGCAGGGCACGCAGGTCGTGCACGCGTGCAGGCGGATAGCCGAGGATCTCGAACGGCATGATGCCCTGACCCTCGGGCGCGTGGCAGGAGCGGCACTGCACGGCGTCCTTGGTGATCGAGTGGTTCAGCATGAGCGTCGCATCCTGCCGCATCCACTTCGGCTGCAGGTCGCCCTGGAACGGGATGGTCCATCCCTTCTCGATGCCCATGTAGCGCATGAAGTCGTCCATCATGTAGGCCTTGAACATGGTTCCGTACATCTGCTGGATGAGCGGATCCGCCATGGCCTTCAGGACGGCGTCCTTGGGCTTGCCGGTCTCGTAGTAGACGTTGTAGTCGAACGGCAGCAGCATGCCGCCGAAGGGACCCTGGTTGCCCATGTCCTCGAACATCTTCGCGTTGAACCGCTTGAACGGTGAGATCTTCGACACGCCCCTGGCCGCCAGCGGCCGGAACGTGCGTTCGTAGTAGCCCGCGTAGTCGAAGCCCACGAACGGGGCGTCGGGCGTGGTCGTGAACGCCCGGTAGAGCCGCAGGCCGTTCGGGTTGTCGCCAAGCGCACCGGCCATGAACGTGCCGTCGCCGTTGTGCCAGCGGTAGATGAGCCCCTCACCCGGCTTGCCGCTGCGCAGCAGGTCGCGATACAGCCAGATCCCTTCTTCCTCGTTGAACACCGGGTCGGTCCAGTCGCGGAGCACGACGTTGTCGTCCGTCAGCTTCGTGATGTGGCACGTTTCGCACGCGAGCTTCTCGGTGTGCGCGTTCAGGAACGCTCTCGTCGTCGTGTTCTGGATGTGCGGCGCGTTGGTGTGGCACTTCTGGCAGCTCACGTCCACGCCTGGCAGGTCGTTGCTGACGAGGTCCGTGCCGCGGGGTCCGCGCGCAATGGCGTGTCCGTGCGACTCGTGGCAGTCGAGGCACTGGAGACCGGCCTTGTAGTGGACGTCCACGTCGCGTGTGGGGTTGCCGCGCTTCGCCCCGGGGTGCAGCAGCCGCCGGTTCGTGTAGCCCAGGTGCTGGGCGGCCTCGTTCTTCTCGTACATGTCGCCGCCGTGGTTGTGCTCGTGGCACCGGAGGCAGTTGTCCGAGGTGGGACGCCCCACGGCCATCGCCGCCTTCATCGACCGGTCCTGGTTCCAGCGGAAGCGCCCGTTCGGATCCTGCACCACGTACTTCCGGTCCATGTCGTACGCCGACGAGTGGCACATCAGGCAGTCGGTGGCCGCGAACTCGTCGTCGGTCGGTGTGTATCCCGGGAACATCGTGCCGGTGATGGGGCCGTACTGCCCACCCGCATGGCACTGGCCGCACCCGTCGCTCCGGAGTTCACCGCTCTTCGTCTTCACCAGCGTGGCCCAGCCGGTCCACGTGAAGGAGCCGGGGATGCCGCACGCTCGGTCGATCTTCCCCATCGGGATGCCCTCGACCTGCTTGCCATTGAAGCCGTAGGTGTTGAAGCCGGAGAACTTGTTCAGGCCGAAGTGCACGCTCTGCTGGATGTTCTCGCGCGTGTTCACCTTCGCGTAGCCGCCGTGGCCGTCCCTGACGGTCATCTCGGTGTGACACTGCAGGCAGGTCTCCGGTCCCCGGTACTCGCGGATGCCGGCCTTGCGGAATCGTTCGATGTGGTCGAGCCCCGTGTCGCGGCCAAACGTGGCCACCTGCCCGGCGAGCGCCTTCGCCACCGCCTGGTAGACCGCCGCATTCTGGGGCGCGGCATCCACGGAGGTGTAGTGCATCCGCTCGTCGCGCAGCACCGACGCGAGAGCGTCGAACTCCGCATCGGTCACCCGCTCCACCGCGAACTCGATGTGCTCCGACCGGTGCGCGGCCGGCACCGCCAGGTTGATCAGGCGCGAGTAGTTCAGCCAGCCCACGAGCCCGATCACCACCACTGTCAGCGCAACGCGCACGGCCCACCGGCCTGCCTTGGTACTCATGATGGCTTCCCCTGCTCTGAGATCAGGCGCTCGTACTCGAGCGGATGCTCATGCCTGATGTCGTGTTCGGAAATGCGTCCCGTCAGCCACACCCAGCTCATGGGGAACTTGTCGGGGTTGTAGTGCACGTTGTAGAAGTGCCACACGACGATCGCCGAGATGGCCAGCACCGCCTCGTCGCTGTGCGCGATGTAGGCCATCGGGATGGCGATGTCCGGCAGGCGATTGCCGAACCACACCGGGAACCAGAGGATCAGGCCGGAGATCATCATCACCGGCAGCCCCCAGAACACCGCGAAGTAGTCGAACTTCTCGCGGAAGCTGAAGCGATCGTAGGCCGGAAGTGTGTTCCTGAACCCGAAGTAGTAGCGCGTGGTCTCCCACCAGTCGCTCGCGTCCTTCCGGTTCGGCAGCATGGGCCACGCTTCGCGGACGCGGAACCCGCTTCGCGCCAGCAGCACCAGCAGGTAGACGGCATGGACCACACCGTCGGCAATCATCAGCACTGCGGCCCAGCGGTGGATCTGCCGCGCCGCAGCCAGCCCGCCAACGATGCTGTAGATCGTCCCGAGCCACGCCGTGTCGGGGAACCGCATCGGCAGGCCGGTGAGCGCCAGCAGCGTGAAGCTGACGATCATCGCGAGGTGCTGCAGGCGCTGGAGCAGGTCGAATCGGATGAAGCTCCGGTCCGCGCTCGTGCCGGCCGTCATCACTTCACCTCCTGGGTCACGATGCGCCGCACTCTGGGGACACGGACGCGTCTGAGGACGGCGAACCAGCCGAACTTCTTCTGCAGGTCGAGCACGATGCCCACCACGAGCATGGCCATCGTGCCGGAGGTGAGCAGCCAGAACATCCACTCCTCGGCCATGAGCAGCGGCTCACGCTTGATGCGCAGATCCAGGTGGTTGGCGCCAGACACCGCGAAGTTGGCCTTCGCGCCCGGATGACAGGCGGCCTGGCCGCACGTCGCGGGCAGGGCGGCGGCCGACACCGACGATGACGGGTCCGATGAGGGCCGAACCCGATGCGCCGTGTGGCAGTCCTGGCAGACGGCGGCCGTCGTCGCCCCGAAGGTGATGGCTTTCGAGTGGAAGCTGCGCCGGTACGAGGCGACGGCTTCGGTGTCGCCGCCAGCGCTCGCCATCCGCGCCTCGTCGTCATGACAATCTACGCAGGTGGCCATGCGCGCGGTGGGGGCGAGCCCCTTCACGGCGGTGATGGCGTGCGGGTTGCCGTTGCCATGACAGGTGAGGCACGAGCCGGTGAGGGCGGAGCGCTGGTCGGGTGTGGCATGCACGCTGCCGGCAACATCGCGGGCGATGGCGGCGTGGGTGTAGGACCTGCCGTCCGTGCCGGTGGCGTGACAGTCCTGGTCGCAGGAGACCGGCTGCCGGGGCTGGTCGAGGCGGTGCGGGTAGCCGCCGGTGTCCTGGTGGCACTGCTGGCATTTCAGCGAGGCATGGACCGAGCGGCGGAAGCTGTCGAGCGAGACGGCATAAGACCGGACCGGGCCCTGCAGTGTGTCGCGCACTGCCAGGTTCTGCATGCCGTGGCAGGTGTCACAACGATCCGACGGCTGGCGTCCGGCACCGGAGTCCTGCGCGCGGGCCGGAGGCGCCGACAGCAGACAGACCACGAGTGCCAGGCTGGCCCGCTTCACGACGAACGCTCCGGTCCAGTGATGCAGCACGCCGCTGGGTGGTGACGCCTTGGCCCGGAGGGTCGGCCGCCTGGGACGGACCGGGTCGGCACCCGCTGGCACCGTGTCAGGTGTGTGGCAGAATCGGCCCGCCAGCCGCCGTCCCGGAAGGGCACGACACGCGATGACTGGCCAGGAGGAACGCATGACCCGACTGCTGACGTTCGCGGCGGCCGTCCTTGCCGTGGCTGGCCTTGCCGCGCAGACCTCGTCGCGGCCCGACCCGCGCACCATCCGGTTCCGCGGCGACCGGTTCGCGCCGCTAACCTGGGACACGATGACACCCCAGCAGCGGACGATGATCGAGCACCTGCTCGCCGGTCCGCGTGGCGGTACCGCCGAAGGCCCCTTCAACGTGCTGCTGCGCAGCCCCGAGATGGGCGACCTTGCGCAGCAGTGGGGCGGCTCCACGCGGTTCGCCACCACCGTCCCACGCAAGCTCTACGAACTCGCGATCATCATCACCGCGCGGCACTGGACCTCACAGTTCGAGTGGCTCGCGCACCATCGCGGCGCGCTGCAGGCCGGCCTCAACCCGGCGATTGCCGACGCGATTGCCGCCGGCCGGCGTCCGGTTGCGATGGCGCCGGACGAACAGGCGGTGTACGAGTTCGCCACCGAACTGCTCGAGACGAAGCAGGTCAGCGACCGCGCCTTTGCTGCAGCCAAGCAGACGCTTGGCGAGCGTGGCGTCGTGGAACTGATCAACGTGATGGGATGGTACGGAACGGTGTCGATGCTCCTGAACGTCGACCGCTATCCCCTGCCAAACGGCGAGAAGCCGCCGCTGCAGCCGATCAGGTAGGGAGCGCGCCCGGCACGTCAGCGCTGGCGCGCCACCTTCACTTCGTCGTACCGGATCGACACGGGCGCAGCGAGGATGCGCCGGATGTGCCGGCGCTCGTCCACGAGCGGCCACCAGTCGTAGAGCAGCACCTCGAGCGGGCGCCACATCGCCACCCAGCCGGTGATGATCAGGCCCTCGTGCAGGATCTCCCGCAGGTGACCGGCCGGGAGCGATGCGGCGAGTTCCGCCAGCGTGAGGAAGAGCACGAGCACGGAGAGGCCGACGGCGAGCGTCACCTGCCCCCGGCGCACGTGCTGGCGGAGCCGGCGGTCCACCTGCTCGGTGGCGTAGGTGAAGTGATTGCGCAGGGCATCCACGATCACCGCTGGCGCGAGGCGCGGCTCCGGCTCGTCGGAGATGGTCACCACGATGGTCAGCGGCTGCTTCCAGGGGATCTCCTCCGCGGCTGCGATCACGTATTCGACGGCGTCGGTGTCGAGTTCACGCTCGTGGAACGGGGCCGGGTCGCGGGTGTCGAAGAGCTGGCGTGAGTGACGGACCGTGAGATCGATGCAGGTCCTGCCGTCTTCCACCCGGTAACGTGCGTTCAGTGTCATGAGCGATCCACGCTGGTCCCTCACCTGGTCACGACGTAGGACAGCACCACCGTCACGGCGTAGACCGCCGCAATGGCCGCGGTGTCCCACGAGACGACGAATCGCTTCGCCACCACTTTGTGCGTGAGTCCGATCAGGAACAGCGCATTCATCATCACGATGGCCGCAACCGAGACGCCGTGGCTGAGGCCGGCGTCGGCCAGCAGCGGGCCGTGCCGGTAGAACACGTCGTCGAGGCCGATGATGAAGAGGTTGAAGAGGTTGCTCCCGAGGACGTTGGCGATGCCCAGGTCGACGGCGCCAATGCGGACCGCGGCGAGCGAGACGACCACCTCGGGCAACGACGTGGTGACGGCGATGAAGAGGCTGCCGACGAATGCCTCGCCCAGGCCGGTCTGCCGCGCCACCTCGGCCCCCAGCCCCGGGAGCCACAGGGCGGCGATGACCACGGCGACGGCCGCCAGGCCGTACTGCACCAGCGCCGACCGCAGCGGCGTGTCCGCGTATTCGAGCTCCTCGGCAACCTCCCGGGCCTCGCGGGCCCGACGGTCTCGCTCGTGGACGAAGATGACGCGCATCGCCACAAGATAGAGCACGATCAGGGCGGGCGTGTAGAGTCCGATCCAGCCCACCGCCGGGTAACGGCCGCGAACGGCCAGCCCTGTCCCGACCACGCCAATCAGGAGCAGGCCGAAACCGATGGACAAGGCGTGCCCCTGGTGCGCGCGCGCGCTGATCGGTTCCGGCTGCAGCGCGTCCATCATGGACAGGATCAGCAGGTTGAACATGCAGCTTCCGAGCACGTCACCGATGGCGATGTCCGGCAGCGGTGCGAGCGCGGTCGAGCCGAACCCGGTGAACAGTTCTGGGAGGCTCGTGGTGGCCGCCAGCAGGACGAGGCCGATCCAGTTGCGCCCGAGGCCGGTCTTCTCGCCGAGCACGTCGCCGTAATGCGCCAGGCGGCTGCCGGCGAAGACGATGACCGAGGCGGTTGCGATGAACTGGAGCCAGATCATCGGCCCGGCTCCTCGCCGGCGCCGCGCCACACGAATCGGGTGATGCCTTCCGACAGGGCCCAGATGCCGGCTGCGCAGCCGAAGACCACCGCCCACAGTTCGACCGGAATCGCCGCGGAGCCCAGCATGTTCGCCACAACCGGCACCGACGCCGCCGCCACCTGGATGATCACGCCGCCGAGGACGGCCGCATGCAGGTAGGGGTTCGCCAGGGGACTCACCCACGTATGCCGCGACGGGTAGGTGAGCGACAGCTGGCCGATGGCCATGACGTGGAAGGCGGTGGCCCGGGTCACCTCGAGGGTGTATCCGACGGTGGGCAGCAGGCCGAGGACCGCGAGGGCAACCAGCGCCTTCATGGTGCCGACGCCGATCACGAAACGGACCGATGGACGGTCGAGCAGCGGCGAGTCGGCTGGACGCGGCTTCTGCTGCATCACGCCAGGGGTCCGGTCGAACGCCAGCGCCAGTGCCGGGAGGCCGTCGGTCAGCAGGTTGATCCACAGGATCTGCACTGCCGTCAGCGGGAGTATCAGGCTGCCGGTCTCGTCCCGCAGGCCGATGGCATAGGCCACGATGGCACCAGCGGTCACCACCAGCACCTCGGACAGGTTGGTCGAGAACAGGAAGCGGAGGAACTTCTGGATGTTCTCGTAGATGCCGCGCCCTTCCTCGACCGCACCGACGATCGTGGCGAAGTTGTCGTCGAGCAGCACGAGGTCGGCCACCTCGCGTGACACGTCCGAGCCTCGCTGCCCCATGGCCACGCCGACATCCGCGCGCTTCAGCGCCGGCGCGTCGTTCACGCCGTCACCCGTCATGGCGACGATCTGCCCCTGCGCCCGGAGCGACTCCACGAGCTGGAGCTTCTGCTCGGGACGGACCCGCGCGAAGACATTCACTTCCCGCAGCGCCTCGTCGAGCGCCGCCGGCTGGTACTCGGCAAGATCCTCGCCCGTGAGTACGCGTACGCCCGGGATGCCGACCCGGTGCGCAATGGCCAGTGCGGTTTCCGGGTGGTCGCCCGTGATCATCACGACGCGGATGCCCGCGTCCAGTGCCGTGCGGACCGCACCGGGAACCTCGGGACGCGGCGGATCCCAGAAGAGGGCGAGCCCCAGCAGCGTGAGGTCGTCCTCGGCCTCGCCGGGCGCACCGGCGAGTGCGAGCACGCGCAGGCCTTCGTGGGCGTAGGCCATGGCCTTCTCCGCCCACGACTCGCGATCGCCGTCCGTCAACAGGCACCGAGGGAAGAGCACCTCGGGCGCCCCCTTGAGGTAGCTCACCGTCTGGCCCTGTTCACGCACGGTCGTCCGGGCGAACTTCCAGGCGCTGTCGAAGGGGCGCTCGGACACCACGGGATGGGCACGGCGCACCTCCGCCACGTCGATGCCGTGCTCGGCGGCGCATCGAAGCAGGCCGAGGTCGAGCGGATCGCCCGCGGCCACCGCGGGGTCGGCGTCGTTGGCCAGGACGATGGCCCGCAGGGCCCGCTCGAGATCCGGCGTGTCGAGCGAGCGGACGTCCATGCGGCTCTCGGTGAGGGTGCCGGTCTTGTCGGTGGCAATGACCGTCACCGACCCCAGCGCCTCGACCGACGAGAGCCGCCTGACCACGGCGCGATGCCTTGCCATGCGCTCCACCCCGAGCGCGAGCGCCACCGTGAGGACGGCAGGCAGACCCTCGGGTACCGCCGCCACCGCCAGGGCGACTGCAAAGATGATCATGGCCGGGGCCCGTTCCAGCCCTTCCGCGAGGATGCCGAGGATGCCGAGCAGCGCGGCGAGGGCCAGCACCCACCGCGCAATCTGGTGCCCCAGGATGTCGACCCGTCGCTCGAGCGGCGTCTTCCCGAGCTGGATGTCCTCGAGCATGCGCGCGAGGCGGCCCGTCGCGCTCGACGGACCGGTCCGCGTCACTTCCAGCAGCGTCTTGCCCCGGACCAGCAGCGTGCCGCTGAACGCCTCGCTGCCGCTCTCCTTGTCCACCGGCACCGACTCGCCCGTCAGGATCGACTCGTCGAACAGCGCACCGTGCGCATCGTGCAGGGTGCCGTCGGCCGGCACCCGGTCGCCGGTCTCCACCCGGACCCAGTCGCCCGGAACCAGCAGGTGCGCCGGCAGGCGCACGAGTTCACCGTCCCGGTACACCCAGGCATGCGTGCCGGCCAGCGTCTTCAGGCGGGCGAGGGCCGCCTCGGATCGGTGCTCCTGGTACAGGCCGAGGAGCGCGTTGAGGAGCAGGATCAGCGCAATGGTCGCTGCCTCGATCGGCGCGCCGTGCCCACCTTCGTACAGCCACAGCGCGGCGTCGAACACCAGGGCAAAGAGCAGGATGAAAATGAGCGGGCTGTTGAACTGGCGCAGGAAGCGAAGCCACAGGGGATCCGGTTCACCCTCCGGCAGCGCGTTCGGGCCGACCTGGGCCAGCCGTACTCCTGCTTCCGCGGCTGTGAGTCCCGTCATCGATGCGCCTCCGCCGCGGCTCAGCCGCGCACCGTCAGCACCGGGCAGGCGGCGGCGCGCACGACATGCTGCGTGTTGGAGCCGTACAGCATCAGCTCGAGCCCGTCCGCCCCCTGGGCCCCCATCACAATGAGGTCCGCGGGCATGGCCTCCGCGTGGCGGAGGATGGCCTTGTAGGCCCGATCCACAGCGAGGACCTCGTGGATGGTGCACTGCGTGGTCGACTCCTGCGCGGCCCAGGCATGCAGTTGGGCACGGGCGTGCTCGACGATCTGCTGGCGGCGGGCTCGATGCTCGGCGATGGCCTGGCCCGACGGCTCGAACGGGGAGGGCTCAGCCAGCGCGTCCGACAGGTATTCGAGTGCGTGCAGCACGGTCACCACGCCGTTCGCCTGCCGGCCCAGGTCGACGGCCCAGCGGAGCGCCTCGAGTGACGACTTCGAGTAGTCGATTGGACAGAGGATGTGGCCGAGCGACACCGGAGCACCGGCCGACGTGTGGACACCGGGCGGCACCGTGAGTACCGGGCACGACGCGGTCCTCACGACCTTCTCGGTGACCGATCCCAGGAGCAGGCGGTTGACACCACTGCGCCCGTGCGTGCCCATGACAATCAGGTCGGCCGGCTGCACCTGCGCGCGGCCGACGATGACCTCGTGCGCCCGCCCCTCGCGCACCATGGCTCGCGCGTGAACGCCAGGCGCGCCGGCTCCTGCCACCGCCCGATGGATCTCGGCGGTGATCGCAGCTCCCGTCTCGGCATCGAGCCTCGGTGGGCACGCGTCGGCATTCGGCCACCAGGTGGTGAGCTGATCGTCGAAGGTCGGCACGACATGCAGCACCTCGAGCTCGGCGCCGTACATCGAGGCGAAGGCTGCGGCGTAGGTGAGCGCCCGGCGCGATGTCTCCGAGAAGTCGATCGGACAGAGCACCTGCTTGAATGCGATCACGGCAGCCTCCCGGTGTCGACCGTCCCCGGCGTGTCAACGTAAAAGGATTCCGTTAAGGAGGGAGCAAGTCGGGTACCAGAGTGTACAGAGACGCGGGGCGCTCCTATACGGCGATCTCGGAGATGGGGACGGTGGTGCACCTGGCGCAACGGAGAGTTCACGCAGGGTGTGCGGGATATTCCGCGGCCGAGGGCCAGCTCAGCCCAGATGCGGGAGCGGGCCTCCTAGCCTGAGGACTGCTCCAGGTAGACAGCCTGCCCACCGGGGTGCGAGGCACCCGGGCGCCACTCCTGCCATCCTTGCTGCCGGAACCAGTCGCGTGTCCAGTGGCGCCACGGGGCCGGGGGCTTCCAGGCACCGTCGTGGGAATGGCTGACGATCAGCCCGCGGGCCGCCAGCCGCGCCGTGACACGTTCCAGCGCCGCCGGACGCAGGTCGTCGGGGAACAACTGCAGGGTGCGTCGCTCGATCACCACATCGTACGGGCCCGCGCACACCGACGGGTCGCGGAGGTCACCTCCGACGCATGTGAGGGTGCCACCCGCCTGAAGGGTGCGCCCACCGATCAGGCGGCACAGGTGCTCGGCCGACGGCGTGGCCTTTCGCAGCACGGCCATGCTGAACGCGGACAGGTCGAGGGCGGTGGCCTGGAAGCCGGCCGCACAGAGCGCATGCGCTTCCAGCGACAGGCCGTTGCCGACGCAGAGGACAGTCCGAAGTCCCTCGGCGCGCATCAGGTCCACCAGCTCGCCATTGTTCAGGAGGATGTCCCCAAGACCCGCGACGCCGCGTTGGAGTTGCTGGAGCCAGTAGCCGTCCCAGGCCGACGCATCCTCGATCGTCTGAGGCGGAAACAGCGGTTCCTCGGGCTCCCGCGTTCTGGTCTGCGTTCGCGGCGGGTCGACGATCGCCTTCAAGAACTCGCGAAACGTCATCGCTACTCGCGATCGCCGCCGCTGCCCTTGAAGTGGTCCGCTTCGTCCGCGAACAGCACGTTGAAGCTGGTGAGCGAGCCGTAGCACCCGCTGATGTAGGACTGGAGCTTCACCTTGGCGTCATCCGGCAGGTCCGAGGCGTTCACCTGCTGCTCCAGCGTGCGCAAGCGGTTCCGCATCATCACCACCTTGTGGAAGAAGGTCTCGATGGGCCAGCTCTTCTCCTGCAGCCCGTCCTGGCCCGGGCGGAGGACGAGCGTGCCGCCGCGCCACTTCTCTGCAGGCACCACCGCCGACACGCCCGCTTCCTCGCGGATGATGCGGCGGAGCAGCAGTTCGAGGTCGGCGGGTGACTCGGGCATGGCGGGCGCAGTCCTCTCTCGGTCGCTGACGATGGGAAACGGGTCGGTGGAGGTGCGTGCAGACCGCGGTGCTCCACTCGGCGCCGGCGCAGCGGCACCGGCAACGGCCATCCTCGGACCGCCGCGATAGTTGTGCTCGCTGTCGCACTGGCCGCAGGCCACGCGCAGCGGCTGCCCGGCCGCATCGACCGCAATGATGGTGTGGAGGCGATCGATCCTGCACGCGCGGCAGTAGTCCTCGACCGAGCCACCGGCTCGATAGGTGTGTTCCACAGCCATGGCCGCTAGACGATCTGGTACTCGGGCGTGCTCATGATGAGGTGCACCGTCATGCGCAGCGCATCCTCCATGTAGCTCCTGGCCCGCGCCAGATCCGCCGAGCCGAGTTCACCGGTGAGGAACGTGACCAGCGCCTGGCGGGTTGCGTCGGACACCGGCACCCGCAGGAAGCGCGCCGTGAGGTACTCCACCGCCTCGGACGCGGTGGACGCGCCGCTTTCTTGCATCATGGTCGTCAGGTCGAACTGCGCCGCCCGCCGCGGCGTCGGAATCAGCTTGCGCGCCGCCTGCTCCCACCCGATGTAGCCGCTGATGCGCGTGTTGAACTTCTCGTCGCGCTCGAGCGCCACGCGGTCGAAGGTGCTCATGCGCGACGGATCGCTGACCGCGGTGGCGGCGCCGATGTCGTAGCCATCGCGCAGCCGCTGCCCGAGCACGTTGTCGCTGCCCGCGCTGAAGTTCCAGTCCTCGAAGCCGGTCATGTCGGGTATGAGCACATCCCGCGCGATGTTGCCGCGCGCGATGAGCAGGCCGGGCGTAATCCAGGCCTTCCCTCCGGCCCAACCCGCCACCGACGGCGGATTCAGCAGGTGCTGCCCCATGGCGATGGTGGACTGGTTGAAATCCGGCACGCCCGGCAGCTCCGGCGCGCCGAGCTGCTTCATCATCGCCACCATGTGCTCGACCGGCCCCTTGATGTGCCCGCCGTAGCTCGCGGCGCTGTAGAAGTCCTTCGACGTGAAGATGGCCGTCAGCAGCGGCTTGACCTGGAAGTCGGCCCTGCGGAGCACGTCACCCAGTTGACGCCGCAGGCCTGGCGACACCTCGTCGCGCACCAGGAACCGGTAGATCCTGGTCGCCAGGAACTCGGCGGTGACCGGCTGCTCGAAGATGATCCGCAGCACGTCCACGCCGTCGAAGTTGCCGGTGCGCCCGAGGAACGTCTTGGGGCTGTCGTCGTGCTTCGCGGGGTTCACCTTGAAGGTGAGGTCGTCGAAGTACCAGCCGGTGAAGGCGCGCGCGCACTCGCGCACGTCCCTCTCGGTGTAGTTCCCCACGCCCATCGTGAAGAGTTCCATCACTTCACGGGCGAAGTTCTCGTTGGCCGCCCCCTTGACGTTGTACTGCGCGTCGAGGAAGTACAGCATCGCCGGGTTCTGCGCCACCTTGATGGTCAGGTCGCGGATGCTGCCCGTGGCCCCCTGCTCGAAGAGGTCGATCTGCTGCAGCATCTTCCGGTAGTCGCGCACCTTGTTCTCGTGTGTGGCGAAGTGGCCGTGCCAGAACAGCGCCATCTTCTCTTCCACCGGGTGCGTGGTCTGCAGCATGCGGTTGGCCCACCAGTAGCCCACCCGCCGCGTCTCGAGCATGGTTGCACGCAGCCAATAGAAGAACCGGTCGGAGACCGGCTGGCCGGGACGATTGCCGCCCGCCTTCCAGGCCACGCCCATCGCCTCGCCCTGCTTCTCGGCGCGGTCGGTCGCCTCGGGCCGGCTCTCGGGGAATCCGACGAGCGACGGGTCCCACAGACCGGACTCGACGAACGGCTGCATCCGCGGATTCGGCGTCCCCTCGTAGTGGACGAGCGAGCGGACCGCCTGGTCGAGGCCGCCTGCGGCGAGTTGCCGGATCTCCTCCGGCGCACCGCCGAAGCCGGCGTGCGCGAGCAGGTGTGCCGCACGGTCCTCGTTCCACTCACTGGGCGCCAACGGCGTGAGGTCGTCCTTCCAACTGGCCGGTCCCGGTGACCAGGGCACGTGGGTCTTGGAGAGTGCCATTCCTATAGCCCCTTCAGGCTGACCTGATGATGCCAAGGGTGTCGAACGGCTGCCCGAGCACCGCGCCTGCGTCGACACCCAGCCACTCGTGAATCAGCGTGGCGTAGACGCGCCGGAAGTCTGTCGTGGTCTCGAGGTTGTCGCCCAGGACCAGTTCGCCAAGGCTTGGCGCCTTCCCGTACATGCCGCCCTTCACCGCGTTGCCGATGACGAAGTTCAGCTGCGCCGTGCCGTGGTCGGTGCCGAGGCTCGTGTTCTCCGGCACGCGGCGACCGAACTCACTATGCACGTACATCACCACATCGTCGGCCCGGCCGATGCGCTGCATCTCGCGGAAGAAGCCTTCGATGGCATCCGCACAGTACTGGAGCTGGCGGTCGTGTGGCGCAGCCTGGTTCACGTGCGTGTCGAACAGCGAGTTGCGCAGCGGCACGTAGTAGAGCCGCGTCGGGAAGTCGGCCTCGATGAGGGCCGCCACCTTGTCGAGATCCAGCAGGCGGAGTTCGGGGTTGTCCTTGCCCTTGTAACGGCTCCAGGCGGCGCGGACGATCTCCGAGGCCTGCGCGGCGCTCCTGGTCACGTCCAGCACGTATCGGTGTGCGTCGCCCACGGGCGCGTGCTGCGCGGCCAGGGTGTCGAGCGCCGACCTCTCCTGCGCGAACACTCCACGCTGGAACTTCATCGGATCGATGAACACCAACGGGATGTGCTTCTCGGCCTTCACCGCCAGCGACTGGGCATCGGCCACGTTGACGATGAGGTTCTCGCGCGTGCCGGACGGATCGAGCGCTGATGCGGTCCGGCCGATCCAGCCGTATTCGTGTCCGCTGTTCGGGGCGGCCGTGTGCCAGAACGAGATCGAGGAGAAGTGCGAGAACGACGGCTGGTCGTAGCCAACACCCTGCACGATGGCCACCTTGCCGTCGTCGTACAGGTTCTTGATGCCGCGCATCGACTTGTGCCAGCCGAACTGGGCGTCGATCTTGAGGACGTCCTGCTCCCTGATGCCGATCGTCGGCCGGTGCTTGTAGTAGAGCGCGTCCCCGTAGGGGACCACGGTGTTCAGGCCGTCGTTGCCGCCGAACCACTCGAAGACGACGAGGATGCGGCCCGAGGTGGTGGCCGCGGCGGCGCGACTGGCCTGCCCGAGCACGTACGGCACCGGACCGATGCCGCCGAACAGTCCGAACCCGAGCCCGCCGGCCCCGAGCCGGAGCATGTCGCGGCGTGAGACGCCCGAGCCGTCAAGAGGATGCCTGGCCATATGCGCGACAGCATAGCGCCAGCCGACGAAAGGCTCAACGCGAGCTCAGCCGGCTCGATCACGGCGCGGCGCTCAGGGGCCGACAATCGCCGACACCTTCGTCTTCACCTGGGCGTCGTTGGTCAGCATGATGTCGACCCGTGTGCCGGGCTTGAGCGGCTTCTTCAGGTTGACGAGGGTGAGGTAGATCGCCTTGGTGTCGAGCGTCAGCCCGCCGTAGGCGGGAATCTCCACCTCCGCCACCTTGGCGTCCTTCTTCCGGGCATCGCGCAGTTCCACGCGCTCGGCGGCGTCGGAGGTGGCCGACACGAGATAGGTGGAGTACATCGAGGGGTTGCTGATGACGCCCACCACCCGGGCCTCGGTCGGTTTCGCCGCGGCGACAATGGCGCGCGCGTTCTTCACCACGAGGTCCTGGGCGGCGGCTCCGGTGGCACACACCGTGGCCAGCACCAACGCACCCACTCCTGCCCGAATCATTCCAGCCGGTCCGCGCACATGTCCTCCTGTAGTCCGACCCGCCCCACCTGCCCTACCCGCCCCCGAGCCGCACCGCCCTACGTCGCGTCGTCCCGTTCCAGCCGTGGGAACACCATCGACATCAGCCACACCAGCGTGCCCACGACGAGCAGCAGCATGGCCCAGCGCATCGAGGGTACGAGCAACCGCGCGTCGAACTGCGGCAGCGTGCCGGCGATGTCGTACTGCATCAGCTGGCTGCCACGCTCGAGCGTCCAGTTCCAGGCCGTGTTGGCGACGAACGCGGACAGCAGGATGGTGCCGGCCCGTTCGCGCCCGGCGAAGGGGTACCTGAACAGGAGCGCCGTCATGCCGACGAACACCGTGATCACGAGCAACTGTCCCAGTTCGACGCCGACGTTGAACGACAGCAGCGACGTGAGCATGTGGCCGCCGGCGAACTGCAGCGTCTCGCGCAGCGCGAACGAGAAGCCGAAGCCGTGCACCAGGCCGAAGCCGAACGTGATCAGCCAGCGCCGCTTCGGCGACACGTCGAGCGCGTTCTCCACCGCCATGTACACGATCGAGATGGCGATGAGCGTCTCGATGAGCGGCGGGAACCACAGCGTGTCCGGGGCGAAGTTGAACGCCGAGGCGATGAGCGTCACCGAGTGGGCAATCGTGAAGGAGGTGACGATGGCCACGAGCGGACGGAGGCGCCTGACCGGGATGACCAGGCACGCCAGGAACAGCAGGTGGTCGATGCCGTCCAGGATGTGCTGGAAGCCGAGGCCGATGAACCGGAGCGCGGCCTGGGTCCAGCGGGGATCGAGCCGGACGATGCCGGGGTTGCCGCGGTAGTCGAAGGCGCGGACGGCGCCGTCCGCGGTGACGAACCGGAGCACCGTCTGCGTCCGCTGCCCGAGCCGGGCCAGCGTGGGTTCCAGCGCGAACCGGGATCGGTCGGACCGGATGGGATATTCGAAGACCGTGTCGAGCATGGCCTGCTGCCAGACGATGTCGATGCCGTCGGCCATCCGGGGTCCGAGGACCAGCTTGAGGGCCTGGTCGTAGTCGGCAAACGACCGGTCCGACGGCAGCGAGGCGCGGACCGCGACCAGCTGCTGGCCGTCGAGCGGGAGGTCGTTCTCGTAGACCTTGAGGTCCCTGGCCACCCAGGTCATGGCTGCCTGCCGCAGGCTGGGGTCGGCATCGCGGATGGTGAGGTAGCCGGGGCCATGGAGGGGGAAGTCCATGTCCTGCATGGCGACCATTGGCACGCGGACCAGGACGCGCAGCCGGTCTCCCTCCGGCTTCACGAGCACCCGGACGATGACGTCGGTGGGCACGTCGTGGGCCCGGATAGCCGCGGATGCCGTCAGGGCCAGGCCGAGCGCCAGGGCCACCGTCCGGAGGGGTCCGAGGCGGCGGAGGAGGGCTACCAGGCTGGCTGGATTGAGCCGATGCATAAATTTCGTCGCATTTTACAGGGTCGTCATTATACTTTCCGCCGTCGGGCTCCGAACCGCGCGGTGTGTTTGCCGTCGAGGCGTTCGACTCCATCACATTTCGGGAGGAGGATCGAGGATGAATCGTATCGGCAGACTCGCGTTCGGATTATCGCTGCTCGGGTTCGTGACGGCGTGCAGCGCCCCGGCACCGGCCGGCAACACCGGCGGTGCGGGTGAACCCGCGCTCAGCCAGGACATGGCAGCCGAGGGCATGGTGCCCACCTTCGAGGTGGACCCGTTCTTCCCCAAGAACCTGCCGAACCACTGGCTGCAGGGTCCCATCATCGGTGTCGACGTCGACTCGACCGACACGGTGTGGATCGTCCATCGGAACACGCCGGACCAGTTCGTGGCGTCCACGGAAGTTGGCGCCATCCAGAACCCCAAGCTGAGCGAGTGCTGCGCCATCGGGCCGGCGGTCATGGCCTACGACCAGCAGGGTAACCTCGTGAAGAGCTGGGGCGGCGTCGGCACCGAGAACGGCGGCCCCTACACCTGGCCGTCGTCGAACCACGGCATCACCATCGACCACATGGACAACGTGTGGATCGGCGGCAACGGCCCTGGCGACTCGCACGTCCTCAAGTTCACGAAGGACGGCAAGTTCCTGGCGCAGTTCGGCAAGCCGGACGCGCGCAAGACCGGCGAGAAGGACGGCCAGCCGATCTACACCCGGAACAGCAGCGACCAGGAGAGCTTCGGTCGCGTGGCGAAGATCGGCATCGACGCCGAGGCCAACGAGGCGTACATCGCCGACGGCTACTTCAACCGCCGCATCGCGGTGCTCGACGTGAGCACGGGCGCGATGAAGCGGTTCTGGGGCGCCTACGGCAACAAGCCGGACGACGCCGACCTGCCGCGGTACGCGGAGGGCGAGACGCCGCAGAAGACCTTCCGCGGCCCGGTGCACTGCTCGGAGATCTCGAAGGACGGCTTCGTCTACGTGTGCGACCGGAACGCGGACCGCATCCAGATCTTCCAGAAGAACGGCACGTTCGTCAGCGAGCACATCATCGCGCCGGCCACGCTGTCGCAGGGTTCGACCTGGGACATCGACTTCTCGCACGATCCCGCGCAGCGCTTCATCTACCTGGCGGACGGCCAGAACATGAAGGTCTACATCATCGAGCGCAAGACGATGAAGGTGCTGACGGCGTTCGGCGACGGCGGCCGCCAGCCGGGCATGTTCTTCGCGGTCCACAGCCTTGCCGTGGACAGCAAGGGCAACATCTACACGACGGAAACCTACGAGGGTTCGCGCCTCCAGCGCTTCATCTTCAAGGGCATGGCGCCGGTTCCGGCGGGTGCCGAGGGTGAGAAGAGCCAGGGCGTGCTCTGGCCGAAGGACAAGCGCTAGTTCGCAGGCTCCGTCTCGACCCGTACAAGCGAACGCCCGCCGGCTTCATGCCGGCGGGCGTTTTTCTTTATGGGTGACGCCCGGGACCTAGGTGGTCGTGAACGCCTCGATCTGGGCGTTTGTCAGCACGAAGGGAATGTTGGACGCCTTGTGCTCGTACTCGAGCCAAACCGACGCCTGTGCCGACTTGGTCACAATCGGCAGGGCGAAGTCGCCCTGAGGCAGCGCCGTCGTCACGACGATGGGTGTTCCGCCCTTCTTGATCTCGATCGGGACACTGAGGGGAAGATTGAGATGCCCCGAGAGCGTGACCAGGTAGGTCACCTCGGTCGCGGCTGACAGCCCGGCGGGCTTGGGGATGTACAGCCGCCAATCGCCATTCAGCCCCGCCCAGCAGATGCAGTGATCCTGACTCGGGTTCACGTAGCCGTTGACGATCAGGGCACTCTTGCTGGCCGCGTGGTACATCGCCCTCGCGCCGAGCGAGAAGTTGTACGACGTGGGCAGCAGCTTCAGCACATCGACGCCGGCCTTCGCGAGTGCCGCGGTCTTCTGTGTCTGGGTGAGCGACGCCTTGAGGAAGGTCTGGGAAGCGAGCCGTACGTCCATGGCGGGATGATACGCACGAGCTCTGACGAGATCAACGCCGGCGATCGCCACGTGGCGTGGCTCTGCGGACAGGACGCCTCGCGTTCCCTCTCAGTTGGCGGTGTCGGAGGAACTGCGGGGAGACAACGTCCGCTCGAGGACGGTGAACAGGCGGTCGCGTTCCTGCTCGAAGGCCGGCATGTCGGCCGGGTCCACCGGATCGCCAGGTGGCAGCGACTGGTGCAGCGTGAGCGGGTTCACGAACCGGCCTGCCTGGAGCACGCGGTAGTCGAGGTGAGGCCCGGTCGCCAGCCCCGTTGCCCCGACCTTGCCGATGACCTCCCCCTGCTGGACGTGCCTGCCCGCCCGCACGTCGATGGCCGAGAGGTGGAGGTACTCGGTTTCGTAGCCGTTGGCGTGCCGCAGGTGGACCATCCGCCCCGCGCCTCCGGCCATGCCGGCCGACACCACGACGCCGTTCGCCACGGCCACGACCGGCGCACCAGTGGGCGCCCGGTAGTCCACCCCCGGATGCGCGCGACGCTCGCCGAGCAGCGGGTGCATGCGCGACATCGAGAATCCCGAGGTGACGACCGGATCGAACTTCAGGGGCGACTTCAGGAACAGGCGGCGCAGCGAACGACCGTGCTCGTCGAAATAGGCAGGCTTGCCGTCCCGCGGGGTGAAGCGCACGGCCCGGATGGTCCGCCCCTCGTTCTGGAAGATGGCCGCCTGGATGTCGCCGTATCCGGTGAAGGCGTCATCGGATTCGCCCTCGCCCGCGTCGGCCGGGCGGTACTCCTTCTCCACGAGCACCTGGAAGCGATCGCCGGGCTGCAGTTCGGTGTTGAAGTCCACTTCGCTCGCGAGCACGTCGGCGAGCGCGACCGACAGGTCGACCCGCTCACCGGCCCGCGACACCGACGCGAAGAGAGACGACGCCTCGCGGTCGATCTCACCGTGCACGACGGCCCGGCGCACGCGCTTGGCAATCGGGTCGATGCGCGCGACGAACTCGTCATCGACCTCGGGGCGGCTCACCCGCAGCACACGGTCACTGTCGATCTCGTACTCGAAGCTGCGGAGCCCGCCGTCGAGTCCGCGGATCAGGCGATACGGCCGGCCGGTACGGAGACGACGGACGTCGAAGATACTCGCCGCGCGCCGGACGATCGCGGCAACCTCGGCCTCGGCGACGTGACCGGCGTGGAGCAACGACGACAGGGTCAACCCGGGAGACACACGCGCGACCTCGACCTTCACTTCGGCGGGAAGGGCAACGTCGGTCGATCGGGCGCGCTCCCGGTCGGGTCTGGTCCACGCGCACGAGCAGGAGAGGAGCCCGGCAGCGATGAGGAACCAGCCCCTGTGGCGGACAGCCGAAGACACGGTGGGAATTATATAGGTGGCGAGAGGCGAATGGGATCGGTGGCGCCGACCGGCCACGGCACGGCTGGAAATCCGTCGTGCTATATTCACCGCCGATGAGCCGCCTTCCAGAGCAGGACGCAGCCATGGTGACCAGCGCGGGCGAACCATTGACGCGCATGGTGCACGGCGTGACGGTCCGTCGGGCAGTCACGCACGTCGACGAACGCGGCACCGTCTGCGAGATGTTCGACGAACGCTGGGGGTGGCATCCCGATCCGCTCGTCTTCTCGTACATGTTCACGCTCAGGCCCGGCATGCTCAAGGGCTGGGGCATGCACAAGCGGCACGACGACCGCTACTTCCTGATCAGCGGCGAACTGCTGCTGGTGCTCTACGACGGGCGCGAGGATTCGCCGACGCACGGCCTGGTCTCGAAGCTGGTCCTCTCTGAATACGACCGTCGCCTGGTGTGCATTCCCACGGGTGTCTGGCACGCCAACCAGAACATCGGCGAGAAGGACGTGCTCGTCGTCAACTTCCCCACCCAGCCCTACGACCACGAGCACCCGGACAAGTACCGACTTCCGCTCGACACGGACCAGATCCCGTATCGCTTCGACAATCCGAGGGGATGGTAGTCGACCGGCGCCGTGCCTCGCGTCAGCGTCGTCATCGCCACCTATAACAGCAGCCGGGTCCTGCGCTGCGCGCTGCAGAGCGTCTGCGCCCAGACGTACGGCGACTTCGATGTCTGGATCGTGGGCGACGCCTGCACTGACGACAGCGCGGCAGTCGTCGAGGCGATCGGCGACCGGCGCCTGCACTGGGTGAACCTGCCGACCAGGATCGGCGGACAGCACGGTCCGAACAACGAGGGACTCCGGTGCGCCAGCGGGGAGTTCGTCGCCTACCTGGGACACGATGACCTCTGGTTTCCGTGGCATCTCGCGTCGGTCATGACGGTCGTCGACCGGACGGGCGCCGACTTCGCCTATGGTGGTGTCGTCTTCATGGGGCCCGATGGACCGCGGGAAGTGTACGGAAACCGGAAGGCGCGCGCGCAGGTGTCGGTGAGTCCGCCGTCAGGCTGGCTGCATCGCCGCGCGATCGTCGACACCTGCGGGCCCTGGCGCCCGCCGGCGGTGGAGCCGGTCGGCACCGACGTGGGCTTCCAGGCACGCGCGTACCTGGCGGGATACCGGTTCGAGCCGAGCCGTCTGGTCAGCGTGCTGAAGTTCCCCTCGCACTGGTGGACGCTCTACGCGCGAACCGACTACCCGCAGGAGACGTACCTGAGCCGGATGCAGGACGACGCCGACGGGCTGCTGCGCGACGTGCTGAACGACCTGGTCTTCACCTACGCCGGACGCTGTGACACGCCGACCGTGCCTGCGGCGATGCGGCGCGCATTCCGGGCCGTCGAGCGTGAACTGGGAGAGCGGTACGGTGTCGACCGGTGGCCGCTGTCGCAGTATCTCCGGTGGCGCAGCGCACGGCGCAGGCGGCGGGCGTTGGTCGATCGCGGTCTCACGATGAAAGGCGATCGCGCCTGACCCAGGCGCGGGCCCGTGTTCGTCATGCACGCCCGTCATCGAGTGGCGCGAAGTGCCGCATCGCGAATGCCCGGCCGGAGCCCGACTTCAGGTACCTCTCGAAGCGCCGGGCATCCTGCTCGGCCCGGAACTCCAGGGACACGACGACAGACCACGGCCTGTTCTCCTCGGTTAGACCGCCACGGGGTCCATGGTTGTGCCATTCGAGGCGTTCGGCGAGGTCGCTCGTGGGCCCCACGTAGTGCCGGGCAGGATCCGCGTCGCTGTGGAGGATGTACACGATGCGCTTCTCGCGGGCAGGCCTACCCTCTGCGAGGCAGGCGACATGCCACGTCAGAAGCGGCCCGGAACATGGGTTCAGTTCAGTGGAGTACGCAGAACCTGCGAAGCAACTGGGCGGGAGGGTGGCGCTGACATCTCGCCATAGCGCGCCTGAGTTCACCGCGCGCGGAGGCGGATGGCTCGCCGCACTGGACGATTTCCGCAACTGGCTTATTCGAGAAGCGGCGTAATTCGCGATGGTTTCGCCACTATTACGCCGAATCCGGACACTGGTCACACTGGAGAGCCGCCACCCGAGTCGTGACGCTCGCCAGCGCCGGGCCCATCCCTGCCTACCGAGCAGTTCCCGCACGGATGGCTCGCACCGTCTCGACGATCTTTCCTCCGGATCCTCGACCGGCCGGTCGTCGTGCGTCACGCCCGGCTTGACCGGGCCCTGATCGCCGCACCCCCATCTGATCAAGATCGACACCTCCTCCAGGAGCTCGGCCGTGAGCATCGTCGTCGGCGCCGGGACGATTTCCGCAGCCGCTCATCCGGGAAGCCGCCTAAAGGCACCGGTTTGCTAAACGCCGATCAGCATTTCGGCCATCGTCGTTTTTCCTCGTAAATCTTCACGTTTCAATCACTTCCTCGATCGAGCGACTTGGCTGCTGTTGGCTCTGGAAGCGCGGTTTTGCGCGCTGGCAGGGACAATTTCGGCGACAGTTCTTGCCGCGTTATCGCGCGGAGTCATCGACGACCGCAAGTAGCTGCACCCCAGATGTCAGCCCATATTTGGCGCCGACGGTGCGATTGCGTGAGCCAGGAAACCAACTTGGCCCGCCGTGGGGTGTGCCCCCGCTGTTCTCACCCCGAAGATCGCGAGCGGCGTCGGACTCCCTGTCGTGAAGTCGTGTGCGGTCGCTGCATGTAATGCCTGAATAGCCACAGCTCCGGGATTAACTCAGCGATCAGCTGTCCCTGGCAGAACACGCGCACGACTGCGCTTTCCGAGACCACGATTGCTACGATACCGACCTTTTTGGAGATCGAGGCCGCTGCCAGGTGCCTAGTGCCGAGTCCCAGCGGAAGGTCGACGCCTTCTGCAGTCGTGTCGAGATAGCGGCTGGCGCTCTGGATCGCTCCGTCGGCTCTCACCACGAATGCTCCATCTAGTTGAGCCAGCTCTTTGATGGTGCCGCACGCACTTTCGTCGAAGATGCTCGTACGGCTCGGAGCGTGGCCGGCCAGCGGATCCAGGATCAGGGGTCTCGACAGCGTCAGCACACGGTCCGCCTCGCCGAGGGTGAAGACCGTGCCAATGCGTCGGCCTTCGCGTCCCTCACGCGCGATCTCGATCGACAGCTCGAGCAGACGTTCCAGAACGTCTCGTCGGCACCATGGCACCTGCCGCTTGATCTCGCCAAAGATCGCCGCGACCGGGTCACTCTGGGTTCGGCCGCGTTTTCCCGGGAAGCGGAACTGGAACACTCCGACCTCTCACGACTCGCGTCCCTGACGCATGTCTCTCAACCAACGGCCGACGGGAGGCTCTTCCCGCTCGTGCAGTTCGTCCAATCTGCCAGCGTGCGCCCGCAGCAGATCGCTGCGGGTCAGGATACCGATCACCTCCTCGCGATCACGTTCAATCACAGGCAGTCGTCCCACGCTGTGACGGACCATTTCGTCGGCGGCTTCTCTCAGCGACCAGTGGGCGTAGGCCACCACGGGTGGCCGCGTCACGATATCGCCGACGGTTCGTGCACCGGCGTCGTTCTTGAGTACATCGCGACGGGTGATCACGCCGACCAGTTGGCCGTCCGCTGTCACGACTGGAAATCCCTGATGGGTGAGAGCGGGTTCGCCGTCGAGTCGTTGCCTGACCGCGTCGAGGGTCTCATCCACCCACAGAGTCACGACCGGGGTCGAGGCCCAGTGCTTGACGAACTGTTGTCGCAGGTAGTCGACCTCATAACCGCGGGCCACCGGGATGCCGCGCCTGACGATCTTCTCGGTCATGATCGAGTAGCGCATGTTGAGCATGGAGATCAGGTAGGCGGCTGAGCATCCCCCGAGAAGCGGAAGGAGACCGACAGGCTGGCGAGTCGTCTCGAAGGCAAAGACGACCCATGCCAGCATCGAGTGCGAGGCACCCGTGAAGAGCGCCGCCATCCCCACGAGCCCGGCGAGGCGGGCATCGACACCTGCCTCAGGAAAGAACGTGGCGAGAAGGAGCCCGCCCGTGGCCCCGATGGCCCCGCCGACGGTGAAGAGCGGGGCGAGCGTTCCCCCCGACGTTCCGCTGCCAAGCGCAATCGACCAGGAGAGGAACTTCAACGTCCCGAGCAGGAGCAACCCCTTCCACGATAGCAGCCCCTGCAGGATCTGCTCGATGTTGTCGTAACCCACTCCCAAGGTGGCCGGCTCGACAAGGCCCACCAGGCCCACCGCCAGGCCGCCGAGGATCGGCCACCACATCCAATGCAGCGGCAGGCGCTCGAAGGCGTCCTCAACGGCAAACACGGCGCGGGTCACCACCACGCCAACGAGGCCCATGGCCGCTCCGAGCGCGATATAGGCCGCGATTGCCGGGCCGCCCGGCTGCGAGATCACTGGCATGGCAAAGACCGGGGCAGGACCATGGAAGGCCACGCGAACAGCCGTCGCGGTTGACGTGGCCAGGGCCACTGGAATCACGGATCGGGCACGGAACTCGAAGAGCAGCAGTTCCACCGCAAGCAACACGCCGGCGACGGGAGTGCCGAACGTGGCCGCCATCCCGGCGGCGGCGCCGGCGGCCAGCAGAATCTTCCGCTCCACCGAGGTGACCGTGATGACCTGGCCGACGAGCGATCCGAGCGCTCCGCCCGTGGCGATGATCGGCCCTTCTGCACCGAAGGGTCCGCCGGTGCCGATGGCAACGGCGGCCGACACCGGTTTGAGAATGGTCAATCGGGGCGGGATCCGGCTGCGATTGGTGAGCACCTGCTCCATAGCCTCTGGGATGCCGTGCCCGCGGATGGCGGCGGAGCCGTATCGAGCCAATAACCCAACAACGAGGCCCCCAATCATCGGAGGGACGATGACCAGGAGGCCGAGTCGATTGTGAGCGGGCGAGGTAGTCGCGAGGGACCATTGCCCATAGAACGACAGGTTCGTGACGATCGCGATGAGTCGAGTCAGAACTTCTGCGACGAAGGCGGCGGCAACGCCGAGTGCGAGGGCAATGACGCTCGTATACAAGACGCGGCGATCGACGGGAGGTGAGGGATCCACGTGCGCGCGTTCGAGCGTTGGCGCCAGCGAAGGGGCGATCGGTACGCTTCGGTCGGTCACGCTGACGCTCTGGATTCCAAAAACATCGGCGGGCGACGACGTGCCGCCATGGCATCTGCCAGCCGTTCCAGCGCACGCGCTGTCGCTCGACGTGAGCTCGCCGGCATGGCGACGACGGCGTCAACGAGCAACTCCGGAGCGGCCCTGGGAGCGCCCTGTAGGACACGTCGTCCCACTGGTGTCAGCGCTATCAGCCGTCGTCGAGCGTCCGCTCGATCGACCCGTCGTCTAACCAGCCGTCGCGCCTCGAGGCGCGACACCACGACCGAGACGGAGCTCTGGTGGGTGAAGGTCCTGGCTGCCAGATCGTTGATCGACAGGCCACCTGATCCCTCCACGGTTCGCAGCACGAAGAGTTGCGCTGTGCTCAGGCCAGTGGTCGACTGGCTGTCGCGCGACGACGCGTGCAAGCTCTGGACAATGCGCCGAATGGCATCGAGCAGCGCTCGCACATCATCGGTTGGTGGCGACGATGTATGGGCTCCCATGTAATGAGATGATACCGTACACGGCAGGCACCGGCCGCGTCTACACCGCAGGCACCTGGCGTCGGCGCCGTGCTATCAGCGAATGGACAAAGCCAACGAACGTCAGCGTCCACGCCGTCAGCGCCACGAACACGAACATGCGGGGAATTGAGGCCAGCGACGGAACATCAATCGCCTGAGACAGTCGCCACGTGCACGCGGTATACATTCCGAGCGGAAACACCGCCCCCCAGTAGAGCGGGTCGTAGCGCAGCGGAAAGCGTTGAATAGCGTGCCTCCACACGCCGAGGATCACCAGCATCGGAATCCACCAGGTCGCGGTGGCCCAGAAGAGGAGGGTCAGCCCTTTCAGAAACGGCAGGAGTTGCACCAGCAGCGTCGATTGGGGGGCTTCGAGTACGAGGAAGCTTCCCGCCAACGTGGAGATCGCTACGGCGCCCATGTTGATCCAGTACGGTGGCGCCAGGTCGGACGGCTCAAGCAGGAAGAACGTATAGCGATAGAAGATCAGCGAGATGATCCAGATGTAGAGCATGCCCGCGCCCAACCACATCGCGAGGCAGAAGAAGAGCACAGGCTCGGCGTACGCGCCGTAGCCGGACGCAAGCTGTACTCCGAGCACGACGATCGACTGCGGCGCGACTACGGCGACAAGCCATCCTCCGTTGATGCCCTCGGCCAGCGTTGGCTTACTCCGCGTCACGGTCAACGCTGTGAAGACGCCATAGGTCAGCGCGGCCCAGAAGACGATCGCAAGGATCCACAGGATCGTCGCAACCGAACGGAGTCCCGTGATGAGCAGCACTTGACTGCCCAGCACGGAGGTCGCTGCGACCAGCGTGAAGAAACCGACCGCGCGTCGATGATCCGACAGGTCCGCGATCACGCGTGCGGGGAACCGAACGATCCGCAGGATCGTCAGGGCGGCGAGCACGAAGGCGAAGCACACATTCGCAGGAAACAGCGTCACCGCAACGGCGTGGAGACCAACGAGCAGGGCAGCGATGGACACGATGCCCGTGGCCATCACCATGGCGAAGTAGGCGGGATGCAGGTCGGCGATGACCGAGCTTGACCCTGGCGGCACGGTCCCCGTCAGCATCGCATTCTGCGCCACTATACGATGACACGCCTGGGCAGACGACGCCTGGGCCGTCCTGAGTATGTTCGCACGGGCGGATCCTATCCCGCCGTGGGTATCGTTGCAGCTCGCGGAAACAGGATGTTGTTTTCCAGATGCACGTGCAGGTGCATTTCCCGCTCGAGCTCCGCCAACCCGTAGTACAGCCCTCGGAACGTTGGGCACGCCCATTCGGGCGGCGTGTAATCGTCCGTGAGCTCGCGCATCCGGGCGAGCGCCTGCCCGGCGTGCTCGTGTTCGGCTTCCATGACGGCGATCGGCTGATTGATCCACGATCCGGCCGCCGATGCTCCGGTGTCAGTGGCGATGATCGCCGGGAACAGAACCCTGTCTTCCTTGACCATGTGCTCGAGGAGTTCGTCCTGCAACTCGGTCAACGTCGCCTGCAGCGGGTGGAGCGTCTCGGGTAAGTGGTCGCCGTGCCGGCTGACGACCTTTGCCATCATCGCGGCCAGGCGAGGCAACTCCTGGCGTAAGGGTTCATGAAATCGTCCCTGGATGTGTGCGACCAGCTCCCTGAGCGGTGCACGCTGCCAATTCCGATCAGCGTCTGGGTCGGCGGTCGCCGTGTGCAGCCTCGCCAGAAGACGGTCGACGTCGATGCCGCGCTCCGCGCATGCCTCCGCGATCGGGCGCTTCCCGCCGCAGCAGAAATCGATGCCGTGCTCCTGGAAGATCTTGATCGTGGCGGGCGTCTCGGTGGCCACGTCCGACACTCGTGACTCGCTGGTGATGGTCATGGTAAGCGTCTCCTTGCGCCAGGCCTGCCGGGTGATTCGGCGTCTTGCGGCACTGAAGCCACGATAGCAAGGGCCGGTGGTGGCATTCGTTGCGCGAGCGCAAAGTTGCGTAGCATTGAAGGGATGGATCCGATGCGGTCGCGCATCTTCGACGGACTGACCGAGACAGAGCGCCGCCAGTGGCTCGCTGGCGCCCGCCCGCGCGACGCCCGAAAGAACGAGGCGGTGGCCCGCCAGGGCGAGCCGGTCCAGGCGTTCGCACTGGTCGACAGCGGCCTCTTGAAACTCCTGCAGCTGACGCCCGAGGGTCGCGAGCTCATCGTGCGTTTCGTCGGGCCCGGCGAGCCCTTCGGTGGGATCGCGGTGTTGGATGCGGCCGTGTATCCGGTCACGGCCCTCGCGCTGGAGCCGACGCGCCTGCTCACGTGGCCGCCGGCGGTGCTGCGGCCGTTGCTGGAGAGCTACCCCCAGGTGCGGTTGAACATCACCCGCGAAATTGCGGCGCACATGACGGACGCGCTGACTCGCGTGCGAGAACTTGCAACCGAACGCGTCAGCCAGCGTCTGGCCCACACCCTGTTGCGCCTGATGCGCCAGGCCGGAACACCGGGTCCCGACGGCGTACTCATCGCGCACCCGCTAACCCGCCAGGAGTTCGCGGATCTCACGGGAACGACGCTCTATACAGTGAGCCGAACGCTCTCGCGATGGCAGGCGCAGGGCATTCTGCGATCCACACGGCGACACTTGCTCGTCCGTGCTCCCAAACGAGTCGAAGCGCTCACCCGGGCCGCCGACGAGTAGCCTCGGCACCCTCCGACCAGGCCAACCAATCGTTGCCGAACAACTCCTTCGGATGCGGTGTCCGAATGGTACCGTTCCCACACGCCAGATCCGCAGCGGGGCAGAACTTGTCGCAGCCCCAGCACACTCGTTCCGGATGCGGTGGGTTCAGCACGACCTCAGAGTCGAGCGTGGGCCGGCGGGCACGGCTGGTCATAGCCACAGCGTCCGATACAGGTTGATCGCGAAGATCCCGAGGGCGGCCAGTTCGATGACGCCGGAGACCGGCAACACCGACCAGGCCCATGGTGCGTACCCTTCGTACGCGAGGATCTCGGTCGAGACGCGCACGAGACAGCCCAGCATCAGTAGCGTCAGCCCAGCGCCCATCAGGGCAGGACTCCACAGGGTCCGATGTGCCGCAAAGCCTGGCAGCATCCGCTGGCCAACCGCCAGCACCATCGCGGCAACAAAACCAACGGTGAATGCGTGGCGCGAGGCGCCCCAGAGCCCGCCGGCCGTGTCCCAGTATGCCGCCACGACGCCGAGCGCGGCCGCGACCAGGAGCCACGCGTAAGCGAGCCGCACGAACAGCGGAAAGCCGCCATGCACGCCGCGAGTTTTGGCCTCGGCGATCGGCGGCTCGAACAGACGGAGCCCTGCGACCGCGAGTACCGCCGCACCAGCCGCGAGCGCAGCGCCGAAAGCTTGGTGGCCGGTGAACACGCACAGCAAACCGGCAACATTGGCGCCAACCGCGGTAAGAAGCGCCTGAACGCGGAGCGGTGAAAGGCCGAGCAGCACAGGCATCCAGCGTGCCGTGAATCCCCAAATGAACGGTGCGAGGATGCCCCACGTGAGCAGCGCCAGCACGTGTTGGTCGAAGACGTGCGGCACGCTCGGATCGCCGGCGTGGCGGGCAAGCGCCACGGTGGTGGTGACGTTCAACACCAGAGCCGCGATCCAGGCGCTGACCCCCGCCATGACGACGACGAGCCAGGCGCGCGATGGCGGTGCGGCTGTGGACGTCGCGGCGGGCTGATGGCTGGAGACAACGTAGAGAAACAGGAGAAAGGCCGCCAACTCGAATACGGCAGACAGCGGGAGCAGCGTGCGCCACTCCCAGCCGTAGACGTTGGTAGTCCATCGCAGCGCCGCGCCGGCCGTCCAGAGCGCCCACGTCGTCCAGCCGATCTCCAACGCGCGCGAACGAAGGTTCGCCGACGGCACGGAATAGACGCCGATGCCCAGCATGAAGCTGCCGACCCACCCGAAGATCAGCGCGTGGCCGTGCGCCTGAATCCAGGCCGGCGAGATGAGCCCGACGCCTTCTCGGCCGCTGATCTGGAGCAGGTTCATCACGCCCAGCAGTGTGCCGGGCCCGATCATGAACGCCAGGCCCG
>WBZO01001377.1_pt1 | contig 38469 bp, 32 predicted proteins | sample 5204261 | NCBI WGS metagenome assembly WBZO01 (sample SAMN12412400, study PRJNA552823) | activated sludge metagenome | isolation source: activated sludge from anammox sidestream of wastewater treatment plant... | place: USA: North Carolina | collected 2017-09
AGGCACTCGAAGAGCACGCAACCGAGCGCGAAGACGTCCGCACGCGCATCGAGGTCGCGCGCGCCGCGAGCCTGCTCGGGCGCCATGTACCCCGGCGTCCCGAGCACGGCGCCCGTCCGCGTGAAGGCGCGCGTGGCACGTGCGCGACGCGCAATGCCGAAGTCGAGGACGGTCGCACGTCGGATGTCGCCGCCGACGAGGAAGACGTTGCTCGGCTTGACGTCGCGATGGACGACCCCGCGTGAATGCGCGACCCCGAGCGCGGACGCGACACGGCGACCGAGCTCGACGGCCTCTTGGACCGCGAGGCCGCCGCGGGCGAGCCGCTTGGCGAGGTCCTCGCCCTCGAGCCAGTCCATCGCGAGCCATGCGTTTCCCGAGTCCGTCGTCCCGTGGGCGACGTAACGGACAACCGCCGGATGCCGGAGATCCGCGAGCACGCGCGCTTCGTCCACGAAGCGGTCCGCGCCGCGCGCTCCTCCCCGCGACAGGACCTTCAGCGCGACGAGCTCGCCGGTCTCCCGATCGCGCGCACGGTAGACCTCACCCATTCCGCCGGCGCCCGCGAGCTGCTCGATCTCGAACCGATTCGCGACGAGCGTGCCCGGCACCATCTCAGCACGCAAAAAACTATCACGCGCCGTCGAGGCGGTCGCGTGGTGCGGTGGTTCATCCCGATCGGGCGTCGCCGCCGCGCGCCAGCCATAGGCTCGCGAGGGCGTGGCCGACCTTGTGGTCCGCCTCCGTGAGCGTCGCGTAGACGGCATCTCGCAACAGCGGGCTGGAGAAGGCGTAGCGCACGTCCTCCGCCGAAGCGGAGCGCTCGCGGACGGTCACGATCTCCTCCTCGACCAGGGCCTCCAGGCACTCGTGGAGGTCGGCGGCGGAGTCATCCTCGCCGAGGAGGGCCTTCACGCCCGCATGCGTGAAGGACTCGCCGTAGACGCTCGCGGCTCGCAGGACGCGACGGAGCGAAGGATCCAGCGACTCGACGCGCGCCTGCACGATCGCGAGGACGATGTTCGGCACCGCGCCGCTGCGCCCTTCGCCCTCGGCGCGGACGAGCTCCTCGAGCACGAGCGCGTTGCCCCGCGCGCGTTCGACGAGCGCCGCGAGGAGATCGGGCGGGGTGTCCGGGCCGAGCGCTTGGCGAACGAACTTCTCCGACGCCCTGCGCGGGAGCTCGCCGAGGCGCATCTCGGTGACGCCGCGATCGACCCACAGGCGCGGGAAGGCGTCGTCGAGCTCGGGCCGGCCGAAGGCGGCGACCACGAAGGGGCGATCGGCGAGGGTTCGGAGCGCTTCGTCGAGGACGTCCACGGTCGCGACGTCGACCCACTGCAGATCGTCGAGCACGACGACGACCGGGTGCTCGGCGACGGACGCCGACAGGGCGTCGAGGGCGGCGGTCGCGACGTCCTCCGATCCGAGCGCGGTCGCCCCGAGGAGCTCTCGGAGCGTCGCGTACGGCGCCTTCGGCGCGGCCGCGTCGCCGTGCGCAATGAGGATCTCCGGCGCTTGGTCCCGCTCGCGGATCTGCCGGACGAGCTCTGCGCAGAGGCGCGACTTGCCGAAGCCCGCGGCGGCCTTGATGACGACGGCCTGGGCGATCGAGTCGTCGATGCACTGGCTCACGAGCGCACCGAGCGTGCGAAGCTCGTGCTCGCGTCCGACGAACGGGGTCGGTCGTCCGAGCAGGACGTACGGCTTCTCCGTCCCCGGGCGCTCGCCGCGCAGCGCGATCTCCGTGCCGTCGCGGCTCACGTCGAAGTCGTCGCCGAGGAGATCGGCCGTGAGCTCGTCGATCGCGATCGCGTCGCGCGGTGATGCCACGCCGCCCGCAGCGCGATCGAGCACCTCGCCGACGGGCCTCCGTCCATTGAGCAGACCGCGCCCGGTGGCGACGCTCACCCCGTGGCGGGGCAGGAGCGTGCGGAGGACGAGCGCGCATCGCGCCGCCTGCCGAGCGAGGTCCTTGGCGATCGAATGACCGCTCACGACGGCGATGATCGATCCGTCGACCATCGCGTCGATCGCGACGTGAGAGCAGTCGATCGAGCTCTCGAGCCGCTGGACGACCGCCTGCGGATCGCTCGCCTCGGCGACGAACGTCGCGTCGAAGCCCGTCGTCGGCCGCGCCGCTGCGACGACCACGCAGAGGAGTCGGTGCTCCTCGTGGCTCAGCGAATGGGATCGGAAGGACTGCAGCGCCGTCGCCGCGTGCTCCATGTCCGGATCGGAACGAGAGTCCGGCACGTCGAGGCTCGCGAGCTCGTTGGCGACGAGCCCCACGTCGATCGGTCGTTCCTCCGGCGCCTTCGCCAGCATGCGCGCGACGAGCGCATCGAGCTTCGGCGGCGTGTCGGGCCGTCGATCGCGCAGACGCGGTGCATCGCCGAGGAGGATCTTCGCGAGCAGGGCCATCAGGTGCTCGCCGGCGAACGCGGGCTGACCGGCGAGGCATTCGAACAGGACGCACCCGAGCGAGAAGGTGTCTGCACGCGCATCGACCTTTCCACCACGGGCCTGCTCCGGCGCCATGTACCCGGGCGTGCCCATGAGCATCCCGGTGCGCGTGACGGCGTGGGTGCCGCCATGCCAGCGGGCGACGCCGAAGTCGAGCAGCGTGACGCGATCGATCGCGCCGCCGGGCAAGAACAGGTTGCTCGGCTTGAGGTCGCGATGGATGATCCCGCGCCCGTGGGCGAACGCGAGCGCGTCGGCGACGCGGATCCCGAGCGTCACCGTCTCGGCGATCGTCAGCCTGCCGCGCGCCAGCCGCTCCGCGAGATCCTCGCCGTCGAGCCACTGCATGGCGAGGAACGGGCCGCGATCGGTGGAGCCGTGCGCGACGTATCGGACGATCGCCGGATGACGCAGATCGGCGAGCACCTTCGCCTCGCGCGCAAAGCGCTCGGCGGACGCCTGCGCGCCCTCGCCGAGCAGCTTGACCGCCACGGTCGCGCCGCTCTGCCGGTCGCGGGCGCGGTACACCTCGCCCATGCCGCCGGTGCCCGCGAGGGACTCGACGACGAATCGATCGGCGATGACGTCGCCGGGGCGCACGATTCGAGTCTATCGCGACGCGCGCGCTTCGCGAGAAGAGACTCGGGGACGTGATAGAACCAGCTCAGCTTGAGGCCCGTTCCGCTCGCCGAGGTCGACTCCGAGGCACGCTTCGGCGGCAAGGCGTGGCACCTCGCCCGCGCCCTGCGCGCGGGCTTGCCGGTCCCTCCCGGCTTCGCGCTCTCGACCGACGGGGTCGATCGGCTGGTCGCGGGAGACGCGGAGGTCTTCGCCCTCGCAGCCTCGGAGCTCGCTCGCATCGGCGGCGCGACGGCAGTTCGCTCGAGCGCCGTCGGCGAGGACGCGGCCGAAGCGAGCTTTGCCGGCCAGCACGTGACCGTGCTCAACGTGCTCACACCGAACGCGTTCTCGGACGCGGTCGCGCGGATCCGAGAGAGCGCGCACGGCGCCGCCGCGACGGCGTACCGGCGCCGGCTCGGCCTCACCGGCGAGCCGCGCATCGGCGTGGTGGTGCAACGCTTCGTCGATGCCGAGTGCGCCGGCGTGATGTTCTGCCGCGATCCGCTCTCCGGCGCCGACGAGCGCGTCATCGAGGCCGCATGGGGGCTCGGAGAGAGCGTCGTCGCGGGACTGGTCACGCCGGATCGGTATCGGGTCACGCGGGCGGGCGACGTGCTCCTGCGCGAGGCCGGTGACAAGGACGTCGCCGTGCGCCCTCGGTCGGGCGGCGGCACGCACGAGGTCGACGTCGACGATGCCGATGTGGGGACGCTCTGCCTCGACGATGCGAAGCTCGCGGAGCTCCACGCTCTCGCCTCCGCTTGCGAGACCCACCTCGGCGGGCCGCAGGACATCGAGTGGGCGTTCGCGGGGGGCGTTCTCCATCTCCTCCAGAGCCGCGCGATCACGGGCCAGAGGCGCTCGCGTTGATGGACGCCCGCGCCGGTCTCCCGGGACGCGCGCTCGTCGCGCTCTCGATCGCGGCGGCGCTCGCGCCCTTCGGCTCGACGATGCTCGCCGTTGCGCTCCCCGCGATCGGCAACGACGTGCGAGAGGAGCCGTCCGATCTCGCGCGATGGCTCGTGACGACGTACCTCTTCGTGAACATCGTCGCTCAGGGCCCGTCCGGCAAGCTCGTGGACCTGTTCGGCCCGTCGCGCGTCCTCGCGGTGGGGCGCGCGCTGTACCTCCTCGGGGCCGCCTCGGGCACGCTCGCACCAGGCCTGCGCGTCCTCGTCGTAGCGCGCATGCTGATGGCGGCGGGTTCGTCGCTGATCGTGCCGGCGGTCATGTCCGTCCTGAGGAGAGGCGTCCCCGAGGAGCGGCGCGCGCGTGCGTTCGGCATGAACGGCGCGTTCATGGCGCTCGCGGCGGCGCTCGGGCCGGTGCTCGGCGGGGAGATCGCCGCGCATCTCGGCTGGCGCGCGCTCTTCGCGGCGACGTCGGTGCCGCTCGTCCTCTCGGTCGTGCTCGGCGCCTCCGTCGCCGGCGTCGCCGGCGCCGTCCGGTCGACCCCGCGACCGCGCTTCGACGTACTCGGGAGCGTGCTCCTCGGGAGCGCCCTCGTCGCGCTGATCGCCGCGCTCGGCTCGCAGGGTGCGAACCCCGCGCTGGTCGCGTTCGGCGCGATCGCGCTGCCGCTCTTCTTCGTCTGGGAGCGCCGCGTGCCGGATCCGATCGTCGACGCAACGCTCTTCCGGCGACGCGAGTTCTGCGTCGCCAACGCGGTCGTCGCGCTGCACAACCTCGCGATGTACGGGCTGCTCCTCGAGGTCCCGTATTTCTTCTCCGACGCGCGCCGAGCCAGCGCCGACGCGATCGGGCGCGCGATGGCCGCCCTCACGCTCACGATGGTCGCGGGCTCCCCTCTCGGCGCACGGCTCTCCGAGCGCATCGGAGCGCACTGGGCGGCGTCCGCCGGCTCGCTCGTCTCCGTCGCCGGGGTCGCGGCGATGTCCTTTCGGCTCGACACCTTCGCATCGCCGCTCCACGCCGTTCCCGCGCTCGCCTTGATCGGAGCGGGGCTCGGCCTCTCGAGCGCGGGAGTCCAGGCGTCCGCGATGAGCGCGGTGGACGCGCAGAAGAGCGGGATGGCCGCAGGTCTGTTCTCGATCACGCGCTACATCGGCGGCGTCGCCGGCGTCGCCGTGCTGGGGATGACGCTCGTACATGATCGCATCGATGCGGTGATCGCATCGCACCGCGCGGCGCTCGCGGTGTTCGGCGGCGCGCTCGGCATCGCGGCGGTGTGCGCGCTCGGCCTGATGCGGAGGACGACAAACTCGATCTCCGGCGGTACCGCGACGTAGGATTCGGGGGAGTGAGGGCTCTCAGCGCGTTCTGTTTCGTCGCGTGCGTCGCCTCCACCGGCGTCGCTGCCGCGCAGCCGCCGCGCCTCGAGGTGCAGGGCGTGGCCGCCACCGGATCGATGCCCAAGGGCGTGAGCATCTCCCCGGACGGCAAGCACGCGTACGTCACCAACTTCGGCCAGGCGAACGGCAAGAACATCGACGTCTACGACGCGACGACGCTCGCGCACGAGGCGACGATCGACGTACCCGGCAACGTCGTCGAGAGCGTGCTGTCGCCCGACGGCGCGACCATCTACGCGTCGAACTTCATCCGCAACAGCGTGATGTTCATCGACGTGAAGACGCGGAAGGTCGTACGCGAGATCGCGACGAGCCTGCACCCGAAGATCCTCGTCCTCTCTCCGGACGGCAAGAGCCTGTTCGCGGCGAACTGGTCGGGACAGTCGGTCTCGCAGATCGACATCGCGACCGCGAAGGTCGTGCGCACGCTGCCGACCGGACTGCATCCGCGCGGCATGGCGATGAGCCACGCCGGCGTGCTCTTCGCCGCGAACTTCGACGGCGCGTCGATCGACATCTTCAAGGGCCCGGACTTCGAGGACCGGCACCGCATCGCCGCGTGCCCGATCCCGCGCCACCTCGCCCTGTCGCCGGACGAGAAGCTCCTCTTCGTGAGCTGCTACCATGACTCCATGCTCCACGCGATCGACACGACGACGGAGCAGGTCGTGCACGCGCTGCACGTCGGCAGCTCGCCGAAGAGCATCGAGGTGTCCAAGGACGGTCGTTACGTCTGGTCGGCGGACTACGGCAAGGAGACGAACAGCGTCTCGGTCGTCGACACCCAGGACTGGACCGCGCGCGTGTACCCGGTGCCCGGGATGGACCACGGCAGCGGGCTCACGCTCTTCCCCGACGGCAAGCGCGCGCTCGTGACCGGCTGGTGGGACAGCCACGTGTACATCGTCGGCTTCGAGGGCACCGGCGGCGATCCGACCGGCGCGCGCGCGAAGATCGAGGGATGGATCCATCGCCCGCGCCACCCGTGAAGCGCGCGTGAGATAGAATCGAAGGATGCGCCGTTTCGCCGCTGCCGTCGCGCTCGCCTGCGCCTGCGCCTGCATGGTCCCGGCGACGGCGCGCGCCGCCGACCAGACGGAGGCCGACCGCCTGTTCACCGAGGGCCGCGATCTGCTCGAGAAGGGACGGTTCGCGGAGGCTTGTGAGAAGCTGCGTCGGAGCGACGAGCTCTCGCCCGCGATCGGTACGCTGATCAACCTCGGGTACTGCTACGAGCAGATCGGCCGGCTGCGCAGCGCGATGGACGCCTACGCGGAGGCAGAGCTGCTCGCGAAGGAAGCGAAGGACGAGAAGCGCGAGAAGTTCGCGCACGAGCGCTTCTCCGCCGTCGAGCCGAAGGCGCTCAAGCTCGTCATCCGCGTCGCGGACGGCGTGGACAGCGGCGTCGAGGTGAAGCGAAACGGCGTCGTCGTGCCGCCCGCCTCGTGGGGCGTACCGGTGGCAGTGGATCCCGACGACATCGTCCTCACGGCGGAGGCGCCCGGCCGCCTGCCCTGGCGAGGAGCGGTGATCGGCCGCGGCGAGGGCTCGATCGTGACGGTGATCATCCCGCCGCTCGAAGAGGCGAGCGCACGAGGAGGCGCCACCGGGCACGGTCTCGGGGCGCTCGGCACCAAGCGCATCGCCGCCGTCGGGCTCGCGGGCGCGGCGCTCGCCAGCGTCGGCGCCGGCATCGCGCTCGGGCTCGGCGCGAAGTCTCGCTACGACGACTCGCTCCACCACTGCGACGACGCAGGATGCGACGAGACGGGCCGCGAGGTGCAGCGAGGCGCGGTCGCGCAGGGCAACGTCGCCACGGTCCTCGTCGTGCTCGGGCTCGCGTGCATCGGGGGCGGCGCGTACCTCTGGTTCACCGGCGGGAGCGACGGCGGAGCGGGCAAGTCGGCAATGACGAGGCGCCCGGGAGTCTTCGTGTGGTGAGATCGATCTTCCGCCGGCTGGTCGCCGTCGCTGCCGCCGGAGGAGTCGCCGCATTCGGCTGCAACTTCGTCCTCGGCATCGAGGAGCGCGAGGCACGCCCCGAGGATGCGGGCGTCGATGCAGAGGCCCCGTCGGTCGACGGCGCGCGCCCGAGCGGCGATCGATGCACGACGGACAGCGACTGCCGCGCACCGAACCCCTGCTACAAACCGCACTGCGACACGACGCTGGGCATCTGTCGCTACGCGCTCTGCGAGTCGACGCGCGCGTGCGCCGCCGGCGTGTGCAATCCGCAGACGTTGTCGTGCGAGGACGAGCGCGACTACGGCTTCCGCACCACGACGTACGGGCTCGGGACGCTCACGCTCGGCTGCAAGAAGAACCCGAGCGCATGCGTGGGAGCGGTGTACCCGTTCCTCTTCCTCGGCACGAAGAACGAGGTCGCCGTGCTGCGCGTCGACGATCTGCGCGGGATCGAGGCCCGCCCCGTGCCGCTCGTCGACATGAACGTGCGGCCCGGGCAGATCGTCGCGAGCGGACGGCGCATCTGGATCGTCGGCGACGTGCAGGGCACCGAGCCGCCTTACGTGCTGCCGATCGCGAGCATCGAGGTGCCCTCCGATCCGACGGTGCGCGAGCTCCGCGGGAAGAGCGCGATGATCAAGTATCCGTTCCCGACGGCGACCGCGTTCCCCGCGCCGAACGGCGGCCTCTTCGTCGCCTTCAACGATGCGACGCAGAACCTGCCCGCCGTCCTCCTCGAAGGTCCGCTCGAGGGCGACGCGATCTTCGGCGTGTCCGGCCCGGAGGTCGACGGCGGCGCGAAGCTGCCAGCTCCGCCGGGGCCGCCGACGCACACGATGTACCGCACGAGCGCGCTGCCCGCAGGCGCGACGCTCGTCGCATCGAGCGGGCCGCGCCTCGTCGCGTACCGCTTCCCGATCACGTTCAACCTGATCGGCAGCCCGGGCACCGCGACGGCGACGGCCCAGCCCGACACCGCGATCGCTCCTCCGCTGCCCGCCTACCAGGTCCCGCACTTCGCGCAGGGCCCCGATGGGGTCGTCGTGCTCTCCGCACCGGTCAACGCGGACCCGGCGGGTGACTGCAACTGCACCTCGCACCAGCGGCTGCAGTGGGTGTTCCCGAACGCGATCGCGCCGACGGCGGACACGAACCAGCTCGCCGACCCCGAGGGCTACTCGAACCCGAACGCGACGCAGGCGTCGCCCTGTCACACGTGCACGTATTTCGCGCAGCCGTCGCTCCCCGCATGGCTCGACGCGAAGAGCGCGCTCGTCGCCGCGCCCGCGAGTGATCCGGCGGCGAACCGAACCCTCACGGCGGTGCGCCTCGTGGAGCGTGATCCCATCGCCACACCGCCGAAGCGCCGCGCATCGACCGAGCCCACGGACGTGCCGACGGGCAACTTCGCGGCCGATCGCATCGCGCTCGTCGCGTCCGGAGGGCTGGGCTTCCTCGTCATCGCCGACAGCGAGGGCAACGGCTCGCGCCTGTCGGTCTTCGATCCGCGCTGCGACAGCAACTAGACTCGAGAGAGTCGTGCGCCTCGTCTTCACCGAGAACGTCCACGCGCTCGCGCTGCCGCCCACGCATCGCTTCCCGATCGCGAAGTACGAGCACATCCATTCTGCGCTCGCCGCCGCTCACGCGCCCTTCATGATGCTCGGCGCGCCGGCGACGTGGGACGACGTGCAGCTCGTACACGAGCCTTCCTACGTCGCGGCGGTGCGTGAGGGCGAGCTCGGCGATTCCGCGGTCCGGAGGCTGGGCTTCCCGTGGTCGGAGTCGCTCGTCGTGCGCTCGAGGCGGAGCGTCGGCGGCACGCTCGCGGCGCTCGCCTGGGCCGCCTCGCACGGCGCGGCCGGTCACATCGCCGGCGGCACGCACCACGCGTTCCGCGATCGAGGCGAGGGCTTCTGTGTGTTCAACGACATCGCGGTGGCGATCGCGGTCGCCCGCCGCGATCACGGCCTCGTGCGCGCGGCCGTGATCGATCTCGACGTCCACCAGGGCAACGGAACCGCGGCGATCACCTCCGGCGATCCGAACGTCTTCACGCTCAGCCTGCACGGGGCGCGGAACTATCCCTTCCACAAGGAGACGAGCTCACGCGACGTCGCGCTCCCCGACGGATGCGAGGACGACGCGTACCTGCGCGCGCTCGCGCCGGCGCTCGAGGAGGTCTCGTCCTTCCGTCCGGACGTGCTCTTCTACCAGGCGGGCGTCGACACGCTCTCGGGCGATCGCCTCGGCCGCATGGCGCTCACGCACGCGGGTCTCGCGAAGCGCGACGCGATGGTGTTCGCCCTCGCGAAGCGCCTCGGCGTCCCGATCGTGGTCACGCTCGGCGGCGGCTACGGCCGCGACATCGACGCGACCGTGCATGCGCACGTAGAGGTCTATCGTGGCCTCGTGTCGGCGCTCGGCTGACCCGCGGCGCATCCTTCAGGTGGGCAGCGGCGCGCTCGCTCTTGGCTGCGCAGCTTCGTGGGTCTCCGGAAGAAGCGACGGAGGACAGGTCGGCGAAAGAGCCGGCGATTGAGCGCCAGGCAGCGGACGAGCGCGGCGTGCGCGGCAGAGGACGGACACCGAATCTATCGCGGGGCGGCGACCTCCGTCGGCCCGCGCGCGGGCATTTTCACAGGTAACTTACCTACGAAAATGCCCGATTTCGGGGCACCACTCCGGGCGCGCGACCCGCGATCACTGGCACGAGTCGGGCGCCGCCATCAGGTCCTGGCAGGGCACGTTCAGCGTCGTCGGATCGTACGGGATGGGCGGATCGGCATCCGTGTCCTCGCGGCCGTGACGGTAGCGCGCGCGCGCGAACGCGCCGGCGCTCTTCGCGTCGAGGCAATCGGAGGTGTACGCGTACCGCCAGCCGCGGATCGCGAACATCGTCGGCTGCGAGGGATCGGGCGTCACGATGAGGCGAGGCGCCCCGAGCGACTGCGCGAGCGCGATGAGCTGATCGCGCGCCTGCGTGCACGCCGCGCTCTCGGTCGCCGACGCGCACTTGTACGAGAGGACGAGCCCGCCGTGCTCGAGGTTGTGGAGCACGAACCCGGTCTTCACCGGCTTGTCGTAGACGGAGCTCCACTTCGCCCACGCGCCCCAGTGGTTGCCCGAGGCGGGGAACGGATCCCATCCGGCGGCGGCGCCCTCGCTGCCCACGCGGAAGTGCGTGTGATCGGCGTTGGCCGAGCGCCACTCGTTCCAAACGCGGCAGGTCGAGGTCGCGGGCACGTTCGTCCTCTTGAGCCGGCACTGCACGGCCGGGCCGTCGTTCTTCAGTGTGATCGCGTGCTGCCCCGCGGCGACCGGACCGGTGCGGGTCCAGTAGCCCGCGGGCGCCGGGCCGGCGCCGGTGACGCCGAGCGAGGGGGCCTTCACCGAGACGATCGGGCCGCGGTCGTCGGGGTTGTCCGGCGGGGCGCAGTCGAGCGTGAGGCTCACGTCGCGCGCGGACGCGGTGGTCAGCGTGATGGTCCGTTCGGCGTACGCCCCGAGGGAGATGGTCGACGTCAGATCGGCGTCGGCGCTCAGGGTGTCCTCGTCGTCGTCGCCCGTCGAGTCCGCCGCGCATCCTCCGAAGATCAGTGCGGAAAACGCCGCGGACAGACCGATCCGAAGGCCCCATGTAGTCATGGCGCGCACACTAGCACCCATGTAAGCACGTGCAACCCTGGACAGAAAGAGTATTAATGACTCTTATAGGATGCGAGGTCCCCGAACATGACGACCGCGACGCTCGGCATCGACGCCTACCAGCTCACCACGCTCCTCACGCACGCCGACGAGGGCCGCCTCGATCAGGAGGTGTCGATGTCGTTCTTCTTCCGGCGCATGCCGAAGAACCGCGCCTTCGTCCTGTTCTCGGGACTGCGCCGCATCCTCGAGCACGCCGAGCAGATGCGGATCGACGAAGGCGAGCTCGACGCGCTCCGGAGCCATTCGGCGATCGGTCCCGCGCTCGCGAAGCGCCCCGAGGTGGTCGCGCGCCTGCGCGGGCTCGAAGGCTTCCGCGGATCGATCGACGCGATGGCCGAAGGCTCGCTCGCGTTCGCGGGTCCCGCCGCGCGCACCGACGGATCGCCGCTCGTCGTCGGCGGTGTGCCGCTGTCGATCTACACGCCGCTGCTCCAGGTGAGGACCGACATGGTCCGCGCCAAGCTGATCGAGACGCCCTGGCTCGGGTACGTGAACCACATGTCGATGGTCGCGTCGAAGGCGGCGCGCGTCGTCATCGCCTCGGGCGACAGGAGCGTGATGGAGTTCGGCCAGCGGCGCACGCACCCGGCCGCGGCGCTGGACGCGACGTGGGCGGCGTGGGTCGCGGGCATCTCGGCGACCTCCAACGTCGCGGCCTTCGCGCGCTGGGGCATCACCGCGACGGGCACGATGGATCACTTCGCGATCCAGGCGGCCGAACGAGCGGGACGATCGCGCGCCGACACCGAGCGAGCCTTCTTCGGCGCGTACGCCGAGACGTTCGCCGGCGTCCCGACGACGATGCTCGTCGACACCTACGACACCGAGCGCGGCATCCGTCACGCCGTCGAGGCCACCGGCGGCAAGCTCGGCGCGGTGCGCATCGACTCGAACGTGACGCGGGAGTCGATCGCCCGCGCACGGAGGCTGCTCGACGAGCTCGGCGCGCCCCAAGCGAAGATCTACGTCTCCGACGGCCTCGACGAGCATCGCGTCGCCGAGCTGCGCGACGTCGCCGACGGCTTCGGCGTCGGCGAGAACATCGTGTGCTCGCCCGACGCGGCGACCGGGGTGGGCGCCGTCGCAAAGCTCGTGGTCAACGGCTACGGCGCGGTCACGATGAAGGTCGCGAAGGGCACCGGCAAGGCCACGCTGCCCGGCGAGCTCCAGGTGTGGAGGTTCGCCGATCACGATCTCGTCGCGCTCGCGGGCGAGCCTTCGCCCGGCGGCGGAGCGCGGCGCATGCTCGAGCCGGTGTGGCGCGGCACGACAAGGGAGAACGCGAGGGACGCGCGGGCGGATCTCGCCGCCGCCCGGGCCCGGGCCGCGGAGGAGATCGCCATGCTCCCGGAGGAGCTGCGTCGCCTCGACCAGGCGCCCGCCCGGAAGCTCGTCGCGTCCGACGCGCTCGTGCGCGAGATCGAGCGGCTTGTCGGCGAGGCTCGCTGAGAACTACCTTCCACCCATCCATGAGGCTCATTCGCATCGCGCTCGCCAACGTCAACACCACGGTCGGTGCGGTGCGATCGAACGTGGACCGCGCCCTCCGCATCGCGCGCGAGGCCGCGGCCGATGGCGCGACGGTCGTGCTCTTCCCCGAGCAGCTCGTCGCCGGCTACTCGCCCGAGGACCTCGTCCAGTGGCGCGCGTTCGTCGACGCGCAGTGGACCGAGCTCGAGCGCTTCGCGCGTGAGACGAAGGACCTCGCGCCCGCCTTCGCCCTCGGCCTCACGGTCGCGCGCGGCCCGCACCTCTACAACGCGGCGGCGCTCGTCCACGCCGGCAAGGTCCTCGGCATCGTCCCGAAGGAGAAGCTGCCGACGTACAACGTCTTCTACGAGGCACGCGTCTTCGCGCGCGGCGCCCCGGGTCTCGTCGACGAGGTGCGTGGCGTCCCGTTCGGCGATCTCGTCTTCGACTTCGACTTCGGCACGCTCGCGCTCGAGGTCTGCGAGGACCTCTGGTCGCCCGACGGCCCGATGCGACGGCGCTCGTACGCCGGCGCCGAGATCATCCTCAACCTGTCGGCCTCGCCGTTCCGCCTCGGCGTGGTGGCCACGCGCCGCGAGATGATCGCGACGCGCGCGGGCGACAACCAGTGCGTCGTCGCGTACGCGAACCTCGTCGGCGCGAACGACGGGCTCGTCTTCGACGGCGGCGGCTTCGTCGCGCAGAACGGGCGGCTCGTCCACGAGTCGCCGCGATACCGCGAGGGCTTCCACGCGGTCACCGTCGATCTCGATCGCACGCGGCGCCTCCGCACCGAGAACACGACCTGGCGCGCCGATCAGGAGACGTTCGCCGCGACCGCGCCCGGCATCCGTCGCATCGCCGTGCCCGGCGGGACGACGAAGACCCGGTCGGCGCTGAGGTATCCGGTGCCCGCGAACAAGAGCTTCTTCCTCCCCGGCCCGCCCGCGGCGACGACCCCGCGCGAGGACTTCTGCGAGGACCTGCTCGACGCGCTCGCCCTCGGCATCGGCGACTACTTCGAGAAGACCGGCGCATTCAAGACGATCGGCGTCGCGCTCTCCGGCGGGCGCGACAGCCTCCTCTGCCTCTACATCGCGCGGCACTGGGTGAAGCGTCGCTTCGGCCATCTCGGCCCGGACGCGGAGAAGGCGAAGGCGGGCGAGATCCTCCGCGCGTTCTTCATGCCCTCGCGTTACTCGAGCGCCGAGACCAGGGCGGCGGCCGAGGAGGCGGCGAAGGACCTCGACGTTCCGCTCGCGATCGTGCCGATCGACGATGCGTTCGAGCGCGAGCTCGAGAACGTCGAGAAGATGCTCCAGCCCGGCGAGAAACTCGGCCCGATGGCGCGGCAGAACGTGCAGGCGCGCATCCGCGCCGAGCGCATGTGGACGTGGACGAACTCCGCGAGCGGCCTCTTCCTCCAGACGAGCAACATGAGCGAGAAGGCGGTCGGCTACACGACCATCGGCGGCGACATGGAGGGCGCGCTGAGCGTCATCGCGAACGTGCCGAAGACGGTCGTGAACTACCTGCTCGACTACCTCTTCGAGAAGACGCAGATGCAGGGGATCCGCCTCACGCTGAAGAAGCCGGCCTCGGCGGAGCTCGCCGACGATCAGGAGGACGAGAAGGACCTCATGCCCTTCCCCGTGCTCGACGCCTGCTTCGCGCTCTACGCGGGCGAGAAGATGGCGCCGAGCGAGGTGAAGGAGGTCCTCCTCGAGATGTTCCCCGAGCACGACAAGGCCAAGATCGAGGCGTGGTCGTCGCGCTTCGCGCGGCTCTTCACCCAGTCGATCTACAAGTGGGTCCAGACCCCGCTGTGCCTGCACGTCGGCAACCTCGATCTCGATCGAGAGCGGGCGCTGCAGCTGCCCGTCGTGCAGCGAAGCGAGTGGGGATGACATGCGTGCATGGTGCATCCTTGCGAGCGCAGCCGCGCTCGCGGGGTGCTCGACGTGGAGCGAGCTGAACGCCGGACCCGTCGTCGCGCTGCCGTCGAAGGAGGATGCGTCCGTCGGCGGCTCGCTCGCCGCTCACGGAGCGATCGGCACCTCGAGCCCCGAGGCGGGGAGCATGTTCGGGATGGATGTCGGCGCGAAGCTCGCGGCGACGCGCGACACCCAGCACGTCGCGCTCGGTGACGGCTTCCTCTACGCCCGCGCGGTCGGGGGCGGCGCGTTGATCGCTCGGGGCGGCCTCCACCTCGTCTTCGAGCGGTTCGACGAGAAGCTCCTGGTCGGCGGCGGACCGTATGCGGCGCTGATGGGCGGGATCGCCCTCGACGTGCGCGAGTACGCTTCGCCCGGCCCGTTCCTCTCGTTCCGGGGGCGCGATCGAACGCTCCTCACCTTCGGTCCGTTCGCGGAGATCGACGCGCGCTTCTCGCGCCCGTCGTCGGTCGGTTTCCTCGGGCTCGCCGTCGGCATCGCGTGGGCGACCGAGATCGTCGAGACGGCCCCCACGACGCCGATCCAGAGCCCGCCGCCGGTGCGGCAGGACCTCCCCTTCTGAAGTCGTACGGTCAGCCGCGCGTCGTGAGATCGCCACGCGCGGTGAAGCTCGCGAGGAGCGCGAACGGCGCCCAGAAGGGAAAGAGCAGCGGCAGGCATCGTGTCAACATCGCGAAGGCGCGGATGCCCGTCGCGCGCTCGCCGTCGCGACGGATGACCACGATCGAGTGGCCCGGCTGATCGTCGGGCTCCCAGGGGAGCACCTCGAAGCGGCCGAGCCAGTCGAGCGCCGGCACGAGCACGCCGGCGATCTTGCCCCACGGGCGCGAGGGGTCGTAGCGCAGCTTGCGCGCCTGGTAGTCCGGCGTGGCGAACGCCCCGTACATCGCGAGCATCAGGACGGTGAAGGTCTCCACCTTCGACGTCGCCTGGATCACGAGGTGGAACCAGACGCCCCACCAGAGCGCGATCACCCGGGCCTTTCGCAGCCACAGCGCCACGCAGAGGAGCAGCTCGGTGGTGATCGCGAGCTTCGCCACCGCGCTCGCGACGTCGGCGTTCGTGAGCGCCAAGGCGAGCCCGCGCGGCACGCCCGCGTGGACGGCCTGCTCGGCGTGGCGCATCACCCGGTCGGCCAGGACGACGCCGTTGCGCCACTCGGGATCGAGGAGCTTCGAGCCGCCCGACGCCAGGTAGATGATCGACACCTGGAGCTGCGCGAGACGCACGGCCCAGAACGGTCCCGTCCGCGGCTCGGGCACCGCCGGCTCGGTCGCGCGCCAGGATCGATCGCACGGCGTCAGCGAGAGCAGGAACGCGAAGAGGAAGAGGGAATAGCGGTTGTGGTGGAACTGGTTGCGATCACAGAGCAGGATCCACGTGCCGAACAGCGAGCTCAGGGCGAGGGCGGGCCGCGCCCAGATGCCGAGGACGATCATCACCGCAAGGCACACCCGCGCCGCGAGGAGCAGCGCGTACAGGCGGCCCGACGGGACCAGCACGTCGGGGAGCATCGACGCGTGGTACACGTCGCCGAAGTATCCGAGCTGCGCGAGCTCCTCCGCCGCGGTGAGCGCCTGGTACCCGAGCAGGCATCCGATGGCCGCGCGGACCGGACCGAGGACGTACCCGTCGGCGATCTCGTCGGTGAAGCGTCGGATCGCCGCGAGCATGTCAGCGGACCTTTCGCTCCGGGCTCGTGAGCGTCACGGTGTGCGGCTCGTGGCCGTTCTTCCGGACGGTGACCTCGAGGACGAGCCGGCGGGTCTCCGCGTCGTCCGGGATGTGCGCCGCGACGTCGTCCACCGCGCCTTGCAGCCGCGCGAGCTGTGCGGCCTCGCCGTACGAGGCGGGGATCTCGCGATCGAACACCCCGAGGTTCGGCCACACGCGGTCGTACCAGCTGAAGCGGCCGAGCCTCCCGCTCGCGTCGCGTGCCGACCACGTGCCGTCGTCGACGTGGACGCGCGTGCGGCCCCCGTCCTCCGCGACGACCTCGCGATAGAGGACCACCTTCATGGTGCTCGACTCGCTGAACATCCGGAACCCGAAGGCCCCGTCGGGGCGCCGGTTCGCGGTGAGGATCAGGCCCCCTTGCAGCCCGATCCACAAAACCGCGAAGGCGAGACGGCCCCAGTGCACGACGCCACGCTAGACAAACTTCCTCCTCCGCGCATCCCATGCCAGGATTCAGGGGTCGTGCCTCGACCCGGCCCCGTCAGCGTCACCCTCGGCCTGGCCGTAGCCGCTACGCTCTCGGGGGGTTGTGGCGACGCCGTCGCGCGCCCGAAGCCCGCCGCGCAGGCCGCGCCCGCCGCGGCGACCGCCCCCGTCGTGGCGCGCCAGGCGATCGCCCCCGCGGAGGTCGTCCCTGCCTCTCGCGGCGCCACGGTCGGCGCGCTCGAGAGGCCGGCGGCGATGCGTCGGTTCTTCGAGGCGCTCGCGCGGCTCGAGGACGGTCGCGGGCAGGACGACGTGCGCATCGTGCAGTTCGGCGACTCGCACACCGCCGCGGACATCCAGTCGGCCGCCGCTCGGCGCGCGCTGCAGGCGCGGTTCGGCGACGGAGGACGCGGCTTCGTCGCCATCGGGCGGCCGTGGAAGAACTACTTCGTCGAGGGCGTGCGCGTCGGCATGTCGAGCGACTGGACGCGCGACAAGGCGAAGCTCGGCCCTCGTCCGCCCGGCGACGGCGTCTACGGGCTCGCCGGCATCGGCCTCGTCACGCGCTCGAGCGGCGCGCGCGCGTGGACCGACATCACGGTGAAGACCGCCCGCGCCGAGGTCGCGTACCTCGAGCAGCCCGGCGGCGGATCGTTCGACGTGGTCGTGGACGGCGTGCGCGTCGTCCGGGTCTCCACGCGCGGCGAGCGCACGGGCTCCGCGTTCCGCACGTTCGACGTCGCGGAGAGCGCGCCGCACCAGCTCGAGGTGCGCGCGGCCGGCGACGGGGAGGTCCGCGTGTTCGGCGTCGCCCTCGATCGCGCGCAGCACGGCGTGATCTACGACGCGCTCGGGATCAACGGCGCGCGCATCAACCAGCCGCTCGCGTGGAACGAGCAGCACTGGGCCGAGCAGCTCCGTCACCGCGCGCCCTCGCTCGTCGTCCTCGCCTACGGGACGAACGAGTCGGTCGACGAGGCGATGCCGCAGCAGACCTACGAGCGTCAGCTCGTCGATCTCCTCGGGCGCATCGCGCGCGCGGTGCCGTCGTCCTCCTGCCTCCTGCTCGGTCCGCCCGACCGCGCGATCGACTCGAAGGACGCCGGCTGGATCACCGCGCCGAAGATCCTCGAGATCATCCAGTCGCAGCGCCGCGTCGCCGAGGCGGCGGGCTGCGCGTTCTACGACCAGATGGCCGCGATGGGCGGCGACGGCGCGATGGCGGCGTGGGCGCTCGAGGACCCTCCGCGTGCGCAGCGCGATCGCGTGCACATGACGAAGGAGGGCTACCAGCAGCTCGGCAGCTCCTTCGCCTCCGATCTCATGCGCGCCTACGCGCAGTGGCGGAAGGACACGGGCCTGCCCGCATCGCCGGCGCGCGCGGTCGATCCGCCGCCGCTCTCGCCTTCGTCGGGGCTGCCCACGCTGCCGGCGACGGGCGACTCCGAGCCCTGAGCTACTTCCCGCCCTTCGCCTGCCACGCGGCGAAGTCGGCCATCAGCGCCTTGAACAGGAGGTCGCCGATGATCTCCGCGCCCTGCCAGCTCGGGTGCGTGAGGTCGCTGCCCGCGAGGCCCTTGCGGACCCACGTGGCCATCGTGCCCTCGCCGCCCATCGCCTCGAACGTGTTGTAGAAGGCGACGCCGGCCGCGGCCGCGACGTTCTTCTGCGCCTGCACGATCTTCTTGATGACCGGCTTCGTGCGCATCGTGCCCTTGTCGTCCTTCTCCGCGCGATCGAGCGGCGCGACGATGAGGATCGAGGCGTTGGGCGCGGCGCCCTTCACCTTGTCGACCAGCGTGCGGACGGTCTTCTCGTAGGCCTCGACGCTCGCGATGCCCGTCTCGCTCTCGTTCGTGCCGAAGTGCAGGACCACGAGCGACGGCTTGCGGAGCGCCATCTGCTCGGCGAAGTGGTTCTGGTCGATGCCGTTCCAGAGCTCGGCGCGGGCGCCGGAGAGGCCGATCGCGTCGTAGACGACGCCCGGGGTGTCGCGCTCGAGGACGACGCCGAAGATGCGGGGCGCGCCCGAGACGACGCGGAGCGTGAGCTTCTGCTCGCCGTCGGTGCAGCTGATCGACTTGACCGCCGACTTCTTCCCCGCCGGGCCCTTCGTCGAGAAGCGCTCGGTCTTGCCGTCGACCTTCGCGTCGACGTCGCCGCCCGTCTCCGTCTCGAGGTAGTAGACGTCGAAGCGCGAGACCTTCCGGTTGTACGACGTGCGATCGGAGGTGCCGAACCACGCGGTCGCGCCGGGCGTGCCGGTGAAGGTGACGCCGCCGAGGCCGTACATCGCGTCGCGGTTGAGCGGCCCGACGACGCGCGACGAGGACCAACCCTCGGACGCGCCGTGCACGAGGTCGTTGTGGAAGTAGTACTCCCACGGGTTCGCCGTGAGGATGAAGCCGTGTCCGGCGTCGCCGAACTCCGTGTGCATGCGGCGGCGCATGGTGCCGGAGACGTAGTCGCTCACCACCATGCTGTCGCCGTAGTGCATCACGCGTGTGACCGCGCCGGGCTCCTTGCGCTTGGTCTTGGCGAGTTGCGTGTAGAATGCATCTAGCGCGTGACCGGTCGGGTCCTCGATCGCGACGACCGGCTTGGCGGGCGTGCTCGCCTTCTCCTCGGGCGCGCCCTCCTTGGCCTTCGTCGGCGCGCCTTGCGCGGGCAGGTCGGGCAGCGCGTTGGTGATCGTCGCCTGGTTCTCCGACGCCTTCACCTTCGTCTCGCCCTGCGTGAGGACGGGCACGGCGGTGGGCGCGACGGCGAGGGCGGTCGGATCCGGAGAGATGTTCTTCTGCCACGGGGCGCGCGCGACGCGCAGGCGCTCGAGGCGAGGAGTCAGATAGGGCACGGCGAGGAGTGAAAGCATCACCCCGACCGCGATGGACGTCTTACCCCCGAGCGGATGATTCACGGCTTCCCACGCATAGAACGCTGGCGCTTCTGCATCAACTCCGCGGCTGTGGCTTTCGGCCCCGGGGCGGGGCCCGGTCTCGCGCCGCTCTTGGCCCAGGTCGTGCTTGCCCGGTGAGGACCATGTCCGGTCTCTACGAGCACGAGGAAATTCCGCTCCCTCTGGTAAGGCGGATCGAGCCTGGAGACCGCCGTTCACACGCGGCGGAGCTCTCCTCCGCCGAGCCCTTCGACCTCCAGGATCGGATGCGGCCCGCCCCGGCGGGCGGGGTCGCCGGGATCCTGGCCGGTGCGGCCGCGCTCGGTGTGGTGCACGCGATGGCTCCGGTGGCGCTCGTCGGCCCGGTCCGCGCGGCGGCCGCGCACTGGGGGGTCTCGGTGGGGCTCTCCTTCGGCGTGGCGTACGCGACGTCGGCGGCGATCGGTGCGCTCGTCGGAGCGTGCTTCGCGAGCGTCACGCGCTACCTCCGGCGGTGGCTGCCGCTCGTCGTCTGGGCGCTCGTGTTCTTCGTGAGCCTCGCGCTCCTCCTGCTCGCGCTCTCGCGGACGTACGGCGGCGGCGCGGGCGTCGCCTACGCTCCGGCGATCCTCGCCGCGAGCGCCGCGTACGGCTTCCTCGTGTCGCTCTCGCTGCCGCTCCGCAAGCGTTCCTGAGGGCCGGCGCGCCTCGTCCGAAGCGAAGGCGCAAGCGTGCCTCCGCGCACGCTGGGTGCGCGTTCGCCGAAGGCGAAGCACGCGGACGAGCACGAGACAAGGCGGGGGAGGCTCGCGAGCGAAGCGAGCGAGGGGGCGCAGCCCCACCCGCCGAGAGCTTGCCGGATCCGGCCGGCGGGGCGATAAACGGCCTCGTCGGATGCTGTTCAACAGTCCGGTCTACGGCGTCTTCCTCTTCGTCACCTACGTGACGTTCTGGGCGCTGCGAAAGAAGACGCTCGCACGGACGATCTTCCTCGCCGTCGCGAGCTACGTCTTCTACTTCGTCGGCACCTACGACGCGGCGACCGAGCAGGACGTGCCCCTCGGCGCCGTCGGCTGGACGCTGCTCTGCGTGGCGATCATCTTCGTCGGCAGCTCGCTCGACTTCTTCATCGGAAAGAAGCTCGGACGCACCGAGCACCCGACGAAGCGCAAGGCCCTGCTGCTCGTCTCGATCGTCTACTACCTGGGCGTCCTCGCGGTCTTCAAGTACTTCAACTTCTTCGTCGACTCGTTCGCGTCGCTCGCGCACGCCGTCGGATGGGACGTCGCGCCGGTGCACCTCCGGCTCGTGCTGCCCTTCGGCATCTCGTTCTTCACGTTCGAGACCATGAGCTACACGATCGACGTCTACCGCCGCGAGATCGAGCCGTCGGATCGGTACCTCGACTACCTCTTGTTCGTCGCGTTCTTCCCGCACCTCGTCGCCGGGCCGATCGTGCGGCCGAAGTTCATGCTCCCGCAGCTCGCCGCCGAGCCCGTCGCGAGCGACGCGATGAAGGCCGAGGGGCTGTTCCTCATCGCCACCGGCCTGATGAAGAAGATCGTCATCGGCGACACGCTGGGCATCAACCTCGTGAACCGCGTGTTCGAGAGCCCGGAGCGCTACACCTCGCTCGAGGTGCTGGTCGGCGTGTACGCGTATGCGATCAAGATCTACGCGGACTTCTCCGGCTACACCGACGTGGCGCGAGGCAGCGCGAAGCTCTTCGGCTACGAGCTGCCGATCAACTTCGACGCGCCGTACACCGCGAGGAACCTCCAGGACTTCTGGCATCGCTGGCACATCTCGCTGTCGACGTGGCTGCGCGACTACCTCTACGTGCCGCTCGGCGGGAACCGTCACGGCACCTTCAAGACGTACCGCAACCTCTGGCTGACGATGGTGCTCGGCGGCCTGTGGCACGGAGCGTCGTGGAACTTCGTCATCTGGGGCGCGCTCCACGGATCGATGCTCGGGATCAATCGCGCGTGGCAGCGCGCGAAGCTCCCGGGCCTTCCGCGCGCGATCGCCGTGTTTCTCACCTTCCAGTTCGTGTGCTTCGCGTGGATCTTCTTCCGCGCGCCGACGTTCGTGCACGCGACCGTCGTCCTCGGGCGCATCGCGAAGCTCCCGCGTGATCTGCCCGAGCTCGCGAACGGTCTGTCGGCGGTCGCGCCGAACCTCGCGCCGAAGGTCATGGCGGCCCTCGCGGTCGGGCTGCTCACGCACTTCTTCCCGCGCACCTGGCTCGATCGGATCCGGGTGACGTTCACCGAGCTGCCGGCGGTCGCGCAGGGCGTCGTCCTCGCGGCGTGCGCGCAGGCGATCCACTTCGCGGCGGCGGCGAAGGCCGAGCCGTTCATCTACGGTCAGTTCTGATGAGCGACGCCCGCGAGCGGCGCGTGAGGATCGGGTTCGGGATCGCGAACCTGTTCACGGCGGCGCTCTTCTACGCCGGCGTGTTCCGTGGTCTGCCGACGCGATGGCTGCCGGTCGACGCAGCGGCGGTGCTCGTCATCGGACTCTCTGCGTCGTCGGGCATCGCGCTCCTCGCCGATCGGCGCGGCGCCGCCGCGCTCGCCCGCATCGCATCCGTCGTGCTGCTCGCGGTCGGCATGCTCGTGTTCGCCGCGCTCGTCCTCACCGCGAGCTGGCTCGCCGGCGTCTACGGCCCCGTCGGCCGCGGAGGCGCGCTGATCTTCGTGCTCGTCGCGGCGATGGTGCTGCCGTACGCGATCGTCATCCCGGCCGCCGAGCTCCTCTGGCTCGGACCACCGCAGCGGCGATGAAGCCGCGCACGCTCGGCACGCTGCTCGCGGCGTACTTCGTCGCGCTGTGGGTCACCGCCGCGCTCCTCCGGCAGCACGTGGCGCTGGGCGAGCCGACGGCGAAGCTCGTCGTACGCTCCTTCTGGAAGGACGGCGAGCGCGTCGACCGGCAGATCGAGGCCGAGGCCGGAGGCACCTGGGCGAAGCGCGCGGACGGCGCGGTGGCCGTCGACGAGGTCGCGATCGGCGACGGCCCGATCGCGATGGGCAAGACGTTCTTCCCCTTCTCGCTCGTGCCGGGGCGCGACGGCGTGAGCGCCGCGATCGACGGCAAGATCGCCTACGCGACGGTGGACGATCTCCTGGCGGCCGAGGCCTACGACCGTGCGGGCACGTTCTTCGATCCCGGCTTCGGCATCGGCACGCACCGCGCCGTGGTCCTCCACGTCCTCGCGACGCAGCTCGGCGTGACGCCGTCCGACCTCGAGCGCCGCGGACGCTTCCGCCGCGTCCGCTTCGAGCGTCGATCGCCGTCCACGCCGGCGGTCGCTCCGCGCATCACCGCGGAGACGGTCACGGCTTCGCTCGTGCGCGAGCGCGTCGGCGAGGCGGCGCGCTACCTCGCGCGCACCGTCGACGAGAACGGCCGCTTCCGTTACCTGGTCGACGCGCCCACGGACAAGACCATCCCGGGCTACAACTGGCCCCGCCACTCGGGCGCGACCTACTTCCTCGCGCAGGCCGCGGCGCTGCTCGACGACGCGGACGTCCGCTACGCCGCGCTCCGCGCCGCTGCCCTCCTGCGCGACGGCCGCATGCAGACGTGCGGCGCCCAGAGGTGCATCGCCGACGAGGACGAGGCGGACGTCGGCTCGAACGCGCTCGCGCTGATCGCGTTCGCGGAGATCGTCCGCACGGGCGCCGACCCGGCCTATGCGACCGCCGTCTCCGACCTCGCCGCCTTCCTCCGCGCCCAGCAGCGCGCCGACGGCGAGCTCATGCACCTCTACGATCGGCAGGCGAACAAACCCGTCGACGTGCAGCTCATGTACTTCACGGGCGAGGCCTCGCTCGCCCTCTCTCGCGCGCATCGCATCACCCGCGATCCGCGCGACCTCGAGGGGTCACGTCGCGCGCTCGCGCACCTGTCGGGCAAGGGCTGGTCGTTCTTCGGCAGCCGCTACTACTTCGGCGAGGAGCACTGGACCTGCCAGGCGGTCGCCGATCTGTGGGACCGCGCGCCCGACGAGGAGGCGCTCGCGTTCTGCCTCCGGTGGCACGAGTACCAGCGACGGCTCCAGCACGAGGACGGCGACTCGCCGTTCGACGCCGACGGCGCGTTCGGCTTCGGCCCGGTCGCCTCGCCGCGCGTCACGCCGGCATCGAGCCGAGGCGAAGCGGCGGGCGCGGCGCTCGACGTGCTGCTGCGCGAGCACCGCGCCGAGGAGGCTGCGCCGCTCGATCGCGAGCTCGGCCGTGCGGTCGCCTTCGTGCTTCGCCACCAGATGGTGCCCGGGAGCGCGACCTTCGCCCCGCACCTCTTCGCGAAGCCCGAGCTCGTACGCGGCGCGTTCCCGGGGAGCCCGGTCGACTGGCAGATCCGCGTGGATTACGTGCAGCATGCAGGGAGCATGCTGATCCGGTGGCTGGAGATCAGAGAGCGCGAGCGTGCCCGCGGCGGCAGCTAGTCGCGCCGGGCCCGGGCCGACGAGCGCGCGCACCTTGGCCGCCTACATGGTCGCCACAAAGTGCGCAAGAAAAGTGGTCGGGGTCTCGAGCGCGCAGTAACTTCAATAAAGCGTGGGCCGACCCGTCGGCTCAGGCTCCTGGGAGGGAGATGCCGAAGAAGTACTGGCGACGTGGCGAGATGATTTCGCGCAGCGAGCGCGATGGAGCTCCTCGCAACGTGAAGGGCACCGGTACCGATGTCGGCCTCTGCGGCGGGACCCGCGGGGACAACCAACCGGACACGATCAAGGACGAGCCGCAGGGCGCCTCCGCGACGGGCGGCCTTGCGGTCACGAGCAGGCGCTCTTCGCCCGCGGACGGGACGATGTCGATCCCCGCCGCGAGCGCGACGAGCACCGCGAACATCGGCGCCACGGCGATCCCGCACGCGGCGCATGCGAACCCCCTAGCCATCGTCGGGGACGGGTGCCCCGGCGTTGTCCAAATGAATTCGGCCGAACGTGTCGGCCAAAGAGGTAAGCGGATGACCCCTATCATCGCGTCTCTCGAGTCGGTGTCACTCGGGGAGGCCCTGGCGTATCTGGAATCGGCGGAAGGTGACGAGCTCGTCGCGGCGTATTCGCTCGCGAAGGATCGGAACGTTCTCGAAGGTAACGAAGCCGAGCCTGACGACGCGGAGGTGCACCACGCCCTGTTCCTCCTGCGCCGCGCCCGCGGACTGGCAGCGCCCAGCTTCGATCTGATGCGCGTCCAGCTCCGTCGGCTCGTCGCAGCCTAGGGGTGAGACCACGTGACTGAGTAGTAGGCTCCGGGTCGAGGGGTTTTCGCCCCTCGGCCCGGGGAGGATCGGAAGAGACAGAGCGCGCCCTCGGGCCGATGGACCTCGTTCTCTACGTCGCCGAGCCGAGGTCCGTGCCGCGCATCGGCGGCTCGCCGCCATCGTGGATGTGCGAGGCGGTGCTCGCCGCGAAGAGGCTCGCGTTCCGGCGCGTCGCGCTGTCGTTCGAGCGCGGCGAGCACAAGACGGAGGCGATGCTCGCCATCAACCCGCGCGGCACGATCCCGGTGCTGACGGACGGCGACGCGGTCCTCTCCGAGACGTTCGCGATCCTGCTCCACGCCGAACGCCTTTCGCCGGGTCACCTGCCCGACGCGCGCGCGCTGAACCGCTTCTTCGAGGCCGAGCACCTGAAGGCCGCGGGGATGAAGACGCTCGGCTCGCTCATGCGGACCGGCGACTTCGGCGACACCACCGAGCTGCGGGCGGAGCTCGGTCGGTGGGAGGGGGCGATGACTGACGAGTTCGTGGCGGGCTCGACGCTCACGCTCGCGGACTTCGTCGTCCATGGGTACGTCTCGACGCTGCACCGGCTCGGGATGAACCTCGATGCGTGGCCGCGCCTCGACGCTCACCGCGGCCGCCTCTCCGGGCGGCTCGGGGGTCCGGGATCGGAAGGATAGTTCCGATCGGAGCGCCCGCTCGGCACGCTTCGTCCATCGCCGCGTTCCCGTGGTAGGAACGCGGGCGAAGCCATGAAGGTCGTCTGCGTCGGTGGCGGGCCCGCGGGTCTCTATTTCGCGCTCCTCCTCAAGAAGGCGCGCCCGGATGCGAGCATCACGGTGCTCGAGCGGAACAAGCCGGGCGTGACGTTCGGCTGGGGCGTCGTCTTCTCCGACGAGACGCTCTCGTATCTCGAGGAGAACGATCGGCCGACCCACGAGGCGATCCAGAAGGCCTTCGCGCACTGGACGGCGATCGACATCCACTACAAGGGGACGTGCCTCCGCTCGGACGGGCACGGCTTCTCGGGCATCGCGCGGCGCGACCTCCTCCTCATTCTCCAGGATCGCTGCAGGGAGCTCGGCGTCGAGCTCGTCTTCGAGGTGGAGGTCGACGACTACGAGACGCACCCGGCGGTGGCCGGCGCGGACGTGGTCGTCGCGTGCGACGGCGTGCGGAGCAAGATCCGCGAGAAGCTCGCGCACGCGTTCAAGCCGTCGCTCGAGCCGCGCCACGCCCGCTACATCTGGCTCGGCACGAAGAAGAAGTTCGACGCGTTCACCTTCTACTTCGCCGAGAACGAGCACGGCATGTTCCAGGTGCACGCGTATCGATTCGACAAGGAGTCGAGCACGTTCATCGTGGAGTGCGACGAGGCCTCGTTCCGCGCGGCCGGCCTCGACAAGGCGACCACCGAGGAGAGCATCGCGTACTGCGAGAAGCTCTTCGCCGAGCACCTGAAGGGCGAGAAGCTCCTCGCCAACAAGAGCGAGTGGCTCCGGTTCAACACGGTGAAGAACGAGAAGTGGAGCCACGGCAACGTCGTCCTCATGGGCGACGCGGCGCACACCGCGCACTTCTCGATCGGATCGGGCACGAAGCTCGCGATGGAGGACTCCATCGCGCTCGTGAAGGCGCTGACCACGACGAAGGACGTGCCCTCGGCCTTCGCCCTCTACGAGGAGGAGCGCCGGCCGATCGTCGAGCGCACGCAGAAGGCGGCGCTCGACAGCCTGCTCTGGTTCGAGAACGTGAAGCGCTATCGCGATCTCGATCCGACGCAGTTCGCGTTCAGCCTGCTCACGCGCAGCAAGCGGATCACGTACGACAACCTCAAGCTGCGCGACGCCGCGTTCGCCGAGCACGTGCGCTCGTGGTTCCAGCACCGCACCGAGGGCGCGCAGGAGACGGCGCCCGCGATGTTCATGCCGCTGAAGCTGCGCGGCTGCGTGATCCCGAACCGCGTCGTCGTCTCGCCGATGTGCATGTACTCGGCGGACGACGGGCTGCCGAACGACTTCCACTTCACGCACTACACCGCGCGCGCGCTCGGCGGCGCCGGGCTCGTGATGACCGAGATGACGGACGTGTCGGCCGAGGGGCGGATCACGCCGTGGTGCACGGGCATGTACCTGCCGGAGCACCTCGAGGCGTGGCGGCGCATCGTGGACTTCGTGCACGCGCGGAGCGCGTCGAAGATCGGCATGCAGCTCGGCCATGCGGGTCGCAAGGCCTCGACGAAGAAGATGTGGGAAGGGAGCGATCGCCCGCTCGAGAGCGGCAACTGGCCGATCACGAGCGCGTCGCCGATCCCGTACTACCCCGACAGCCAGGTGCCGAAGGAGATCGATCGCGCCGGGATGGACGCGGTGAAGGCGGACTTCGTGCGCTCGGCGAAGTGGGCGGACGAGGCGGGCTTCGATCTGCTCGAGCTCCACATGGCGCACGGCTACCTCCTCGCGAGCTTCCTCTCGCCGCTCACGAACCACCGCACGGACGTGTACGGCGGCTCGCGCGACGGGCGCATGCGCTACCCGCTCGAGGTGTTCGAGGCGGTGCGCGCGGCGTGGCCGAAGGACAAGCCGATCAGCGTGCGCATCTCGGCGACCGACTGGCTGCCCGGCGGCATCGACGACGAGGACGTCGTCGCGCTCGCGATCGCGCTGAAGGAGCGCGGCTGCGACGTGATCGACTGCTCGGCGGGCATGACCACGCCCGACTCGCGTCCGAAGTTCTACGGGCGCATGTACCAGGCTTACTGGAGCGATCTCGTGCGGCACGAGGCGAAGATCCCGACGATCGCCGTCGGCGGCATCTCGAGCGCCGATCAGATCAACACGCTCGTCCTGTCCGGCCGCGCGGACCTCTGCGCGCTCGCGCGCCCGCACCTCGCGAACCCCGGCTTCACGATGACCGCCGCGGTCGAGCAGGGCTGGCGCGATCTGCCGGGATGGCCCGACCAGTACGAGCGGGCGAAGCCGGTCGTGCGGCCGCCGGTGCCCGCCCTCTAGTCGTCTAGGGCGCCCGGGCGCGGTCGTAGTCGTCGGCCGCGGCCTCGACCACCGCGAGATCGCGCGTCGCCTTCTCGCTCTCCGCGACGAGCTCCGCGGTGAAGACGGTGAGGCCCCAGATGCCGTTGGGTCGCCTGCGGAACGGCCAGCGCGTGCCGCGCGCGGTGACCACGCTCGCGCGCTCGCCTTCGATGTCGACCTTCGCCACGCCGGACATGTCCCGGCGCAGGCGCTTGCTCCATCCACGCTCCACGTAGAGGAGCGCGAACACGTCGCTCCCGTCGGCGGCCTCGGCGAAGCGCTTGTACTGCGTGAGGAGCTGCGTCCGCTGAGGCTCCGGGTAGCTCTTCACGATGCGCGCGACGGCCTTCGCGCGCATGTCGCGTATGGTGAAGCACGCCCACTGCGCCTCCTCTTCGAGGTACGCGAAGAAGTCCCGCGGCCGATCGCGGCCGACCTCGCGCGCGATGCGGAGGTAAGCGCCCTCGGGCGTGCGGTCCGAGGGGAACGGGCGATGGAGGATCCCGAGGAGGAGCACCGGCACGAGTGCGACGGCGACGGCGATCGCGACGGCTCTCCTCCGCATGGCTCGCGCCGAACCTTAGCGCCAATCCCTGCGACAATTAATGACTTGTCACTGCCAGTGACGCCGTCTATTCCGGCCGGATGGGCGGGATCGAAGAGCTCGTCGCGCGGGTCCTCGAGACGCGCCGCGCGACCATGCAGCTCGTAGAGCCGCTCGCGGTCGACGACTGGGTCCCGCAGTCGATGCCGGACGCCAGCCCGGCGAAATGGCACCTCGCGCACACGACCTGGTTCTTCGAGCGGTTCGTGCTGCGCACGCTCGGGATCGAGCCCGTCGATCCCGCGTACGACTACCTCTTCAACTCGTACTACGAGAGCGTGGGCCCTCGGCAGCCGCGCCCGCAGCGCGGCCTGTTGACGCGGCCGACCGTCCCGGAGGTCGTGGCCTACCGGCAGGCGGTCGATGCGCGGCTCGGCGATCTCGCGACCTCGCCCCGGCTCGCGGAGATCGCCGCGGCCCTCGAGCTCGGCCTGCACCACGAGCAGCAGCACCAGGAGCTCCTGCTCACGGACATCAAGCACCTGTTCGGGTCGAGCCCGCTGTTGCCCGCGTATCGCGCATCTCGCGAAACCGAGAGCGACGCCGCGGCATCGAACCTCGTCTGGCACGAGGAGCGAGGCGGGGTCGTGAGCATCGGTGACGCGGGAGCCGGCTTTGCGTTCGACAACGAGCGCCCGCGTCACGAGGTGCTGGTGCGGCCGTTCGCGCTCGCGACGCGTGCGGTCACCTGTGGCGAGTACCGCGCGTTCATCGACGACGGCGGATATCGCCGCCCGGAGCTGTGGCTGTCCGACGGCTGGGCATGGGTGCAGGCCGCCTCTGCAGGTAGGGGCGCCCGCGCGCCGCTCTACTGGAAGGACGACGGCCGGGTGTTCACGCTCGACGGCGTGCGCACGCTCCGTGCATCGGAGCCCGTCTGTCATGTCAGCTACTACGAGGCCGATGCGTACGCGCGCTGGGCCGGCGCGCGGCTGCCGACCGAGGCGGAATGGGAGATCGTCGCCGCGCGGTGCGATCGCGATCTCGACGGCGCGTTCGCCGGCGACGCGCTCTTCCATCCGCGCGCCGCGCGGGCGAGCTCCGCACCGGCGCAGATGTTCGGCGACGTCTGGGAGTGGACCGCGAGCGCCTACGCCCCCTACCCCGGGTTCCGCCCGCTCGAGGGAGCGTTCGGCGAGTACAACGGAAAGTTCATGGTGAGCCAGCTCGTGCTCCGCGGGGGCTCCTGCGCGACGCCGCGCGATCACGTGCGCGCCACCTACCGCAACTTCTTCCCCCCGAGCGCGCAGTGGCAGTTCTCCGGCATCCGCCTCGCGAGGGACGCATGACGCCGCCCGAAGGCTCCCTCGGCCCGTCCTCCGTCGCGGCCCCCGTGCAGAGCCCGTTCCTCAGGGACGTGCTCGCGGGCCTGTCGTCGCGACCCAAGCACCTCTCGCCCAAGTACTTCTACGACCACGCGGGCTCGCTGCTCTTCGACGCGATCTGCGAGCTGCCGGAGTACTACGTCACCCGCACGGAGCGCGGGATCCTCGAGCGGCACGCCGGCGAGATGGCGCGTCGCCTTCCGGACGTGGTCCGCGTCGTCGAGCCGGGCGCCGGCAGCGGGGCGAAGACGCGGCTGCTCCTCTCGGCGCTCGGTCCGTACCGCTGCGCGGAGTACGTGCCGGTCGACATCGCCCGCGAGTTCCTCCAGGAGAGCGCGAAGGCGATGCGGGCCGCCCTCCCCTGGCTCCGCGTCGCGCCGGTCGCGGCGGACTTCGCCGCCGACGTGCGCCTTCCCCTCGCGGGCTCCGGCGCCTCGACGCTCGTGTTCTTCCCCGGATCCACCATCGGCAACTTCGATCCGGACGACGCGGCGCGCCTCCTCGCGCGCTTCCGGAAGATGGCGGGCCCCGACGGCGCCGTGCTCCTCGGCGTCGATCTCCGGAAGGCGCCGGACGTGATCCATGCAGCATACAACGATGCACGGGGCGTCACGGCCGCGTTCAACAAGAACGTGCTCGTCCGCATGAACCGCGAGCTGGGGGCCGACTTCGCGATCGATGCGTTCGACCACCATGCGCTGTACGATCCCGTACACGGTCGCGTGGAGATGCACCTCGTGAGCAAGCGGCGCCAGGCGGTCACGGTCGCGGGGACGCGGTTCGTGTTCGCGCACGGCGAGTCGCTCCGTACGGAGCGCTCGTACAAATACGATCTGCCCTCGGCGGCGCGGCTCGCGCAGCGCGCGGGCCTCGTGCTCGCCGATGCGTGGTCCGACGCCTCGCGCTGGTTCGCGCTGCTGCTCCTCCGACCGGCCACGTGATCCGCACCCGGTTCGCGCCGTCGCCGACCGGCGATCTCCACGTGGGTGGCGCCTGGACCGCGCTCGCGTCGTGGGCGTTCGCGCGGAGCCGCGGCGGGGCGACGGTCCTGCGCGTCGAGGACATCGACACGCCGCGCGTCGTCGCCGGCAGCGCCGCGCGCATCGAGGAGGACCTCTCGTGGCTCGGCCTCGACTGGGACGAGGGCCCGTTCGTTCAGTCGCAGAGGCTCGCGCTCTACGAGGACGCGCTCGCGAAGCTCGATGCCGCGGGCTTCACGTATCCGTGCGACTGCTCGCGCGCCGAGATCGCGCGCGCGGCGAGCGCTCCCCACGCGGGCGAGGAGCTGATCTACCCGGGCACCTGCCGCGACGCCCCGCGCGATCGCGAGATGAAGCGCGCGCCCGCCGTCCGGCTCCGCGTACCGGAGGGCATGACCATCGCGTTCACCGACGCGGTGCGCGGGCCGATCGTCCAGCGCGTCGATCGCGAGGTCGGCGACTTCGTGCTCCGTCGCGGCGACGGCGTCTTCGCGTATCAGCTCGTCGTCGCGATCGACGATGCGTCGATGCGGATCTCCGACGTCATCCGCGCCGACGATCTGCTCGCCTCGACGGCGCGGCAGATCCTCCTCTTGCGCCTCCTGGGATGGGCCGAGATCGACATCCCGCGCTACGCACACGTGCCCCTCGTCGTGGCGCCGGGTGGCGAGCGCCTCGCCAAGCGCACGCGCGGCGCGACGGTCCGCGAGCTGCGCGATCGCGGTCTGTCGCGCGAGGACGTGATCGGCGCCCTCGCGACCGGGCTCGGGCTCGTCGGCGGCGAGCCGCGCCCGCTCTCGCCGCACGAGGTCGCCGCCTCGCTCGCTCCTCCGTCCTCGTGGCGCCGCACGGCGTGGGAGCTCCCGGCGGCTTGGTCCTCGCCCGCGTCGCCGCGCTGACGGCGGCGGGGGGGGGCCGGTGGCCTCGCCAAGTCCACGCAGCAGGCCCATCTATCAAAGCCTGCTCACGCGTCGTGCGCACGCGCGCGGATCATGCGCGCGCATCGGCCCCCCATCGCCCGCGCATCGCATCGGCCGCGCATCGGCCGGCGCATCACCCGCGCATCACCCGCGCATCGCCCGCGCATCGTGCCGGGGCGCGGCACGCATCACGCCCTGATAGCAAAGCCTGATGCGTGGACTTCGGAGAGACACCCGTCCCCCCCCGCGCCTGCCCCACGGCCACCAAGCGAGGCCGGCCCGATCAGCGGAGCGCGAACCACACGCCGATCGCGATGCTCGCGGCGGCGACGACGACCCAGAGGGCGATCCACGTCTTCGTGCTCGCGGGCGCAGGCGGAGGCGGGCGCGACGGCACGGCCGCGGGCGCCTTCGACGGGTGCTTGGAGCGGTGCTTGGAAGGCGCCCTGATCTCGTTGAGCACGACCTTCGCGGCGCCCGGGACGGGGCCTGGCGCGGTGCTGGGCACGCCGGGGACCGTCGCGGCGAACGGGAGCGAGCCGCTCGGCATCGTCGCGAAGGCCTCGGGGCGGATCGCGTCGACGTCGTCGGGCATCGCGCGCGCGTGGACGATCGCGGCGCCGAGGGCCGCGGCGGACGGGTAGCGCTGATCGCGATCGCGCGCGAGCGCATGGAGGACGACGGCCTCGAGCGCGCGCGTGACGCGGCCTGGGGCGGCGTGCTGGCTCGGCGGATCGAGATCGCTCGTGAGGTGCGCGGTGAGCACGCTGAGCGGCGTCGGCCCGGTGAACGGCGGCGCGCCGGTCAGGATCTCGTAGAGCATGACGCCGGCGGCGTAGACGTCGCAGCGCGCGTCGAGCTCGTCGCCCTTCGCCTGCTCCGGCGACATGTACTCGGGCGTGCCGAACACCATGTTGTGCGCCGTGAGGTTCGTCGTGCCGGTGCCGCCGCCGGTGACGATCTTCGACATGCCGAAGTCGACGACGACCACGTGATCGCCCTCCTCGAGGATCACGTTCGCCGGCTTCAGATCGCGATGGATGACGCCCTGCGCGTGCGCCGCCTTGAGCGCGTCGCAGACGCCGATCATGATGTCGAGGCCGCGATCGAGTGGGATCGGGCGCTCCGCCTTCAGCACGCGCTCGAACGAGGGGCCCTCGAGCTTCGGCAGCGCCATGTAGAGGAGCGTCGTGCCCGCCTCGTCGCCGGGCACCTCGCCGAGCTCGAGGATCGGGCAGATGTGCGGGCCCTCGAGCCGGCGAAGGATCGCCGCCTCGCGCCGGAAGCGGCCGCGGATCTGCTGGTCGCCCGCGAGGTTGGCGTGCATGACCTTGAGCGCGACCGACCCGCCGTCAGCGCGCCGCCGGGCGTCGTAGACGATGCCCGTGCCGCCCTCGCCGAGGACGCCGATCACCTCGTACTTCTCGGCGATGATCTTTCCAGCGGCGGAGGCCACGCGCCGATCCTACCTGACTCCGCAGGCCGCCCGGATCTTCGGTGAGGTGCTCCGAGCATCGAGCCGGACGTCGCCGCCGGAATTCGCCTTCCACGCGGCGCACGCGCCGGCCGCGAGCCCGGGGGCCTCGAGCGCGACGTAGGCCTCGAGCAGGGCGCGGTGGATGCTCGCGAGCTGGGGCTTCGTGAGCTCGCCGGATCCGAGGAGGCGGTTGCCCTTGGCGACGGCGTCGACGTAGCGCCCGGCCCGGACGTCGGCGAAGAGCGGGGGGATGTCCGCCTCCGCCCGGCGCTGCGCCTCGTATGCCTGGCCGCCGCCCTCGCTGCGCGTCCGCTCCGCCGCCGCGCGCGCCTCCTTCTTCCCCTCCTCGGTGAGCGCGAGATCGAGGAGCGGCACGAGGACGATGTCACCGCGGAGCAGCTTCTGATCGCCCTTCCTGAAGTTGTAGGCGTCGAGCACCCACGCCTTGTTCGGATCGCCGAGGTAGCGCTGCGCCAGGCCCGCCATGGTCTCGTTCTCGGCCGCGATGTGGGCGACGACGGCGGGGATCTCGATCTCCTGGTTGGCGACCGGCGGCACCCACGCGACCGCGGAGTTCGCGCGCGCGAGCACCTCGCCCCGGCGGTTGTCGCCGAGGAACACGCGCGCGATGCCGAACCACGTCTCGCCTTCCTGCACGCGATGATGCGCGGGCGCCGGGATCTCGATCGGCTGGCCGGCTACGATCGCGCTCCCGCCGTGCGCGTCGAGGGCGTTCGCCCCGGCGATCGCGATCTCGAACCGCGGCGTTCCGTAGACCTTGATCGCGATCTGCGCCAGCGTCTCGCCCTGCGACACGACGTGGGTGAAGGCGCCGGCATCGGTGGACACGAAGGTCGATCCGAGCGCGAGGACGAGGGCGGCGAGGATGGGTTTGTTCATCGCGCGTCGGCTCCGGCGTCGTCGGCATGCATCGTCATCGTCACGTCGAGCGAGACGATCTCGCCCGGCGCGATCGTCACCTCGCGCTCGACGGGCGGGCCGTCGGGATGCACGAGGGTGACGAAGTGCTTGCCCGCGGGGAGCGGGATGGCGCGCGCGAACGGCGTCGTCTCCACCTGCTGCCCGTCCACCTTCACGTGCGCCCAGGGCGTCGCGACGACGCGCAGGCCGCCCGCGTGATCGGGCGCGAGCTCGAGCGGGCGATCGCCGGCGCGACGGCCGTCGCCGGCCGACCACGACGTGCCCTCGATGGCGACGACGCCGATGGCGAAGGCGAAGAGCACGGCGAAGAGCCCCGCCAGCGCACGTCCGAGCCCGAGGCCGCCGAGCGTCGCGCGCGTGCGTGCGGCGCCTTCGCGCTTTCCCTCGCGGGGGATGAAGCCGCCCTCCGCGAGCGCGCCCCTGACGAGCACGGCGGGGTCCTCGCGCGTGTGCGCGCGGAGCTGCGTCTGCAGGCGCTCGAGCACCGCGGCCGCCGTCGGGTAGCGGTCCTGCGGCGACTTCTCGAGCATGCGCATCACGATGCGCTCGACCGGGCGCGGGACGTGGGGCGCGCGCTCGCGCAGCGGCGCGGCGGCATCGCGACGGACGCCCTTCGCGCTGCTCTCGAACGGCCGCGAGCCGCTCAGCATCTGGTAGAGGACGACGCCGAGCGAGAAGAGATCGCTCCGCCCGTCGACGAAGTCTCCGAGGATCTGCTCCGGGGACATGTAGGCGGGCGTCCCGAACGCGTCCTTCAGCGGCTCGGGCGCCATGCGACCCGAGGGGGTGATGCCCTCGGTGAGCGCGTCGCTGATGCTCGCGGTGCGCGTGCGCTGCGCGATGCCGAAGTCGATCAGCTTCACCACGCCGGCGCGCGAGAGCAGCACGTTCGACGGCTTCACGTCGCGGTGGACGACGCCTCGCGCGTGCACGTGGTCGAGCGCCGAGCAGATCCCGCACGCGATCGCGAGCGAGGCCGCGACCGAGAGCTTCTTCTTCTTCGCGAGCACCTTGTCGAGCGACGGCCCGTCGACGTACTCGAGGACGAGGTGCGGCCGGCCGGACGGCGAGCGGCCCGAGTCGAGGAGCAGGACGACGTTCGGGTGCAGGAGATCCGCGAGGACCTTCGCCTCGCGCTCGAGCTGCTCGCCGAACGACGAGCTCGGCGCGATCTGCGTCTTCAGCGCCTTCAGCGCGACGACGCGGCCGAGCGGCTCCTGCACCGCCTTGTAGATCGTGGCGAGCGCGCCCGACCCGAGCGTCTCCTCGACGCGGTACGAGCCGAAGCGGATCTCGCTCATGTCAGTGCGAAAAGAGCGACTTGCCCGTCATCGCCGAGGGGACCGGCAGGCCCATGAGCTCGAGCATCGTCGGGGCGACGTCGCAGATGCGCCCGCCGCTCCGGATCTCGCGGCCCGTGTCGGCGTCGTTGACGTAGATGAACGGCACCGGATTGAGCGTGTGCGCGGTGTGCGGCTCGCCCGTCTTCGGGTCGATCATCAGCTCGCAGTTGCCGTGATCGGCGGTGATGAAGAGCGCGCCGCCCTGCCTGCGGACCGCGTCGGCGATGCGGCCGATGCCCTGATCGACGACCTCGACGGCGGTGACCGCGGCGCCGAGCACGCCGGTGTGGCCGACCATGTCGGGGTTGGCGAAGTTGACGACGACGAAGTCGAAGCTGCCGCTGTCGATCGCCTTCACCACCGCGTCGGCGACGCCGGCCGCCGCCATCTCCGGCTTCTTGTCGTAGGTGGGCACGTCCTTCGGCGAGGGGATCATCGTGCGCTCCTCGCCCGCGAACGGCTCCTCGCGCCCGCCGTTGAAGAAGTACGTCACGTGCGCGTACTTCTCGGTCTCGGCGCAGCGGAACTGCGTGAGCCCGGCCTTCGCGATGACCTCGGGGAAGATGTCCGGGTACGTCTCCTTCGGGAACGCGATCGGCAGCCCGAGCTTCGAGTCGTACGTCGTCATGCACGCGTACGAGCGGAAGGGAGGCTTGGCCTCCCGGGTGAATCCGGTGAATCCCTCCGTCGCGAGCGCACGCGTCAGCTCGCGCGCGCGGTCGGGGCGGAAGTTGAAGTGGAGGCCCGTGTCCTTGGCGCTGTCGACGCCCGCGTAGCCGTCGACGACGAAGGGCTCGACGAACTCGTCGGTCTTGCCGGCGGCGATGCTCGCCTTCGTGCCGAGGACGGCGCTCGCGTGCTTGGGGGCCTGGGCGTGGACGATCGCCTGGTAGGCCTTCTCGACGCGCTCCCAGCGGTTGTCGCGGTCCATCGCCCAGTAGCGGCCGCTCACCGTGCCGATGACGCCCTTGCCCGCGAGGTGCCGCTCGAGCTCTTCGAGGTAGCCGGGCGCGGTGCCGGGCTGCACGTCGCGGCCGTCGAGGAACGCATGCACGACGACCTCGACGCCGCGCGCGTGCGCGCCGTCGATGAGCGCGAAGAGCTGGTTGATGTGGCTGTGGACGCCGCCGTCGCTGACGAGGCCGAAGAGGTGCAGCCGGCCGCCGGCGTTCTTCGCCTTGTCCATCACGTCCGCGATCACGGGATTTTGGTGGATCGAGTGATCGGCGACCGCGTTGTCGATGCGCATGATGTCCATCAGCGCGATGCGGCCGGCGCCGAAGTTGAGGTGGCCGACCTCGCTGTTGCCCATCTGCCCGGGCGGCAGCCCCACGTCCGGCCCGCTCGTGCCGATGAGGCCGTGCGGGTACTTCGCCATGATCGCGTCGAGCGCGGGCGTCTTCGCGAGGCGCACGGCGTTCGCGTCTCTCTCGGCGCGCTCGCCGAAGCCGTCGAGGATCATGAGCACTACGGGGCGCGGGCGCTTGGGGCTGTCGGCCATCGCCCGGGGATATAGCGCACCGGGCGCCAGGATTGGATGCGGCGATGCGGCACGTGCGCCCCGGCGCGCGCATGTGGTAACGATCGGCCGTGCCCTGGGCCAAGGCGACCCTCCGCGGACAGCGCGTGCTCGCGCGGGTGAAGGACGACGGGACGTTCGCCTCCGAGGGAGGCCGCGTCGAGATCCGGTACAAGCCGACCGACGGCCGCGCCTACCAGGCCGGCGTCCGGAACCTCGAGCTCGTGCCCGGCGAGCCGCTCCTGCCCGACGACGCGTGCGTCCCGGGCGAGAAGGTCCCCTCGAAGACCGAGCAGAAGGCGGAGAAGAAGAAGACGAGCGCGGCGGCGATCGCGCCCGTGCCGAAGGACGCCTGGACGGTCTACGCGGACGGCGCGTGCTCGGGCAACCCCGGTCCGGCCGGGCTCGGCATCGTGCTGGTCGCGCCGGGCGGCAAGATCGCCGAGGGCTACGAGTACCTGGGCGAGGCCACCAACAACATCGCCGAGCTCACGGCGATCCTCCGCGCCGCCGAGGTCGTCCCCGCGGGCGCCACCGCCGTGCTCCATACCGACAGCCAGTACTCGATCGGCGTGCTCACGAAGGGCTGGAAGGCCAAGGCCAACCAGGAGCTCGTCGCGAGCGTGAAGAAGGCCCTCGCGGCGCGCCCGACCTGGCGCCTCGTCTACGTGCCCGGCCACGCCGGCGTACCCCTGAACGAGCGTGCCGACGAGCTCGCGCGCGAGGCGGTCCGATCGCGTCGATCGAGGCTGCCAAGTGTGGAAAATCCGCGCGAATCGTGACTATGCTCCCGGCCGAAATGGCCGCGCGCATCCATCCTTCCTCCGTCGTCCACGAGAAGGCCCAGATCGGCGACGGGACGCAGATCTGGCTCTTCGTCCAGATCCGCGAGAACGTCCGCATCGGGAAGAACTGCCTCATCGGCAAGAACGTCTACATCGATCCGGACGTCGTCATCGGCGACCAGTGCAAGCTGATGAACAACGTGTCGGTCTACCTCGGGGTCACCCTCGAGGACGCGGTGTTCTGCGGCCCGCACGTGTGCTTCACGAACGACAAGATCCCGCGCGCGGTCAATCCGGACTTCTCGCCGAAGGGACCGGACGACTGGAAGGTGTCCAAGACGCTCGTGAAGACGGGCGCGGCGCTCGGCGCGAACTCCACCATCGTCTGCGGCGTCACCATCGGCAAGTGGGCGATGGTCGGATCGGGCGCGGTCGTCACGCACGACGTGCCGGATCACGCCCTCGTCCTCGGCAACCCCGCGCGCATCGCCGGCTGGGTCTGCTCGTGCGGGCGCAAGGTGCAGATCGACGAGTCGGAGGGCAAGGGCACGTGCAGCTGCGGCCGGAGCCTGATCATGGATGCGGAAGGCGTTCGGCTCGCGTCATGACCACCATCTTCCGCGAGGGCCTGTTCGACGGGCAGGTCGCGATCGTCACCGGCGGCGGCAGCGGGATCGGGCTCGCCACCGCGATCGGGCTCGGCGAGCTCGGCGCGCGCGTCGCCATCTGCGGGCGCAAGAAGGAGAAGCTCGAGGCCGCTGCGAGC
>WBZO01000705.1_pt2 | contig 38425 bp, 32 predicted proteins | sample 5204261 | NCBI WGS metagenome assembly WBZO01 (sample SAMN12412400, study PRJNA552823) | activated sludge metagenome | isolation source: activated sludge from anammox sidestream of wastewater treatment plant... | place: USA: North Carolina | collected 2017-09
GCGCGACAGACACCGATTTTTGTTTCACAACCAAATGTATCTTGCGCTGCTCGATTCAACGAGCAGCGCAGATAGAACAAAAGTGTGCCCCACTGCGCCGTGTGCGATTAGGTTGTGAACCCGCTTGTAGCAGGCGTGGGTAACCTAGACCCTTTCAAAGTTGCGCCGCGTAAAAGCGACACAAGCATTGTCAGCGGAAACCGGCTCCCGATTTGAACGTGTTGGCTCAGACTCCACACTCACATCACGAACATGGCAGGGCTGCCAGAATGTTAGCACATTCTATTTTCGTGTCAAACCGCGCGCGACGCGCAAAATCCGCCATGCCGCGCCGCAAATTTCCAAACCGCGCTAAAGCTGGGCATGCAGAATATGTTTAGCGGACGCCGCGCTCAAACGCCGAACGGCGCAAACATTTTTTTCACCGGAATATCTTGGACGTCGTACGGCGTCTCTTGATACACGTAATAGTTCAACCAATTCGTGTACAACAAATTCGCGTGTCCGCGCCAACGCACTTGCGGCATTTGCGCCGGGTCGTCGTGCGGATAGTAATTGGCTGGCACATGAATCGGCAAACCTTTGGAAACGTCGCGGTCGTATTCCGCTTTCAAGGTTAAGGGGTCGTATTCGGAATGACCCGTGATGTAGATATCGCGTCCGTCGCGGGACGCGACCATGTACACGCCCGCTTCGTCCGACACCGCGAGCAATTTCAAATCCGCGACGCGTTGGATATCGCCGGCGCGAATTTCGGTGTGACGCGAATGGGGCGCGAGAAATTCATCGTCGAAACCGCGCATCAATTTATCGTTCCGATCCAACACGCGATGCGGAAAGACGCCGAACGTTTTGCGCGGCAGGTCGTATTTGGCAATGCCGTAGCGATGGTACAAACCCGCTTGCGCGCCCCAACAAATGTGAAACGTCGAAAACACATTGTTCTCGGACCAATCCATAATGGCTTGCAGCTCGCGCCAATAGTCCACCTCTTCAAACGGCATCTGTTCCACCGGCGCGCCGGTAATGACCAGCCCGTCAAACTTGAGGTCGCGCACATCGTCGAACGTCAAATAATGCGCCAACAGATGTTCGGACGATGTATTTTTCGCCTCGTGCGAATCGGTCCGCAGCAGCGTAATTTCGACCTGCAGCGGCGAATTGCCGAGCAGACGGAGCAATTGCGTCTCGGTCGCGATTTTCGTCGGCATCAAATTGAGAATCGCCACTTGGAGCGGCCGAATGTCTTGCTGCAAGGCGCGGTCTTCGCCCATCACAAAAATCCCCTCGCTTTCGAGGATTTTGCGCGCGGGCAGCGTTTCAGGAATTTTTACAGGCATAGAAAGCGCAGAGGACGGCGGGATAAGGGCTGAGCGACATGCTCCGCCCAAATCCCACCTTCCTCCTTTGTCACTCGTCTGACGCTACGCGATACACACTGCGCGCCTCAACCCAACGCTTGATTCAAATCCCACAAGATATCGTCAATATCTTCGACGCCGATGCTGAGCCGCACGTAATCGGGCGATACGCCGGCGGTCTGCTGCTGTTCGGGCGTGAGTTGGCTGTGCGTGGTGGACGCGGGATGAATCGCCAAACTTTTGGCGTCGCCCACATTCGCCAAGTGCGAAACCAATTGCAGGCGGTTGATGAAACTGCGTCCCGCCTCCAAACCGCCTTTGGCGCCGAAACCGAGAATCGCGCCGGGTCCTTTGGGCAGATATTTTTTTGCGCGTGCGTAATCGGGATGACTCTTGAGCCCCGGATACGAAACCCACGAAACTTTGGGATGCTTTTCCAAAAATTCGGCGACGGCTTGCGCGTTGGCGACGTGCCGTTCCATCCGCAGCGACAAGGTTTCGAGCCCCTGTATCAGCAGCCAAGAATTGAACGGCTGTTGATTCGCGCCAATGTCGCGCAAAATTTGCACGCGCGCTTTGAGGATAAACGCGGGATTGCCGAGCGCGGCGTACACCAAACCATGATAACTTTCGTCCGGCGTATTGAAATTGGCGAAACGCGGATTGCCTTCCCACTTGAAATTACCGCCGTCCACAATCACGCCGCCAATCGAGGTGCCGTGCCCGCCGATGAATTTGGTCGCGGAATGAAGCACGATATTGGCGCCCCATTCCAACGGGCGGAACAGGTACGGCGTCGCGAACGTATTGTCAACCATGAGCGGAATATCCTGCGCGCGCGCCAGCGCGGCGACCTCTTCAAACGGAAAAACGTTGATGAGCGGATTGCCCAACGTTTCGCCGTAAATGAGTTTGGTGTTGGGACGAATGGCGCGGCGAAAATTTTCCGGGTCTTTGGGGTCTACCAATGTCACGTCAATGCCCATGCGCGGAAAGGTGTACACGAATTGATTGTAGGTGCCGCCGTACAAAGTCGAAGCGGAAACAATGTGATCGCCCGCGCTGCACAGCGTCAAAATTGCCATCACTTGGGCGCCGTGACCGGAACTCGCGGCGAGCGCGCCCACGCCGCCTTCCAAATCCGCGACGCGCTGTTCGAATACGTCCGTCGTCGGATTCATGATGCGCGTATAAATGTTGCCAAATTCTTGCAAGGAAAACAGACGCGCCGCGTGTTCGGTATCGTCGAATTGGTACGACGTAGTTTGATAAATCGGCACCGCGCGCGCTTTGGTCGTCGGGTCGGCGTGCGTACCGGAATGTAACTGCCGGGTATTGAAACCAAATTTACGTTGTTGCTCGGACATGCGAAATACTCCTGAGTTTGATTTTTCCCCGCGCCACCTCATCGTGTCAACGGAATTTGGGTACAAAACAAAACGGCTAACTACCCGCCGCGCGTCATTGGTCGCGGTGAGTGACAGGCAACACGAAAACGTGCAACGGACGATGGAGGAGAAACTATCTCGCCTGCATCGCTTCGTTCCAGCGGATTCGCGGGGTACTGGTTGCTGCCTGCCGGTAGTTAGCCGTCATTCGCTCCCACAGGAGCGGATTTTTTTCTTTTAACGCAAAGCGAGGCGCAACTTACAGTCCCCGCTCGTTACAGATGCATGAAAAACGCATTGGATTGAACCGTCAAGTCGCGCAACGGTAACGCCTGGGTCGGCGTTCCCAAATGGAATGATGATTCCGTTCAAGAACAATGCAAACCGCCGCGTGCGTCGCGCGCTTGTACATTTCAAAAATAATTTAGAGCCGATTGTATTGCATCCGCGCCGCTTGTCAAATCTGATTTTTTGTTTGCGACGGCGCAATCTGCAAATGCAATAGTTTCAATTGATCCGCGTCCACATCGCTCGGCGCGTGCATCATCAAATCTTGCGCCCACTGATTTTTGGGAAACGCCATGACGTCGCGGATATTGTCTTCGCCGCACAGAATGGCGACAAAGCGGTCAATGCCCGGCGCCATGCCGCCGTGCGGCGGCGCGCCGAATTCAAACGCTTCGAGCATGTGACCGAAACGCAAACGCTGTCGTTCCGCGTCAATATTCAACAGCGAGAAAATTTTCGCTTGCAATTCGCGGCTGTGTATCCGAATGCTGCCGCTCGCCAGTTCATAGCCGTTGCACACCATATCGTAACTGTTGGCGCGCACCGCGCCCGGATCCGTATCCAACAAAGCCATGTCCGACGGTTTGGGCGACGTAAAGGGATGATGCGCGGCGTCCCACCGCTTTTCTTCCGCGCTCCATTCAAACATCGGAAAATCCACCACCCAACCAAACGCGAGTTCGTTCGGGTCGGCGAGTTTCAAACGCGCGCCCATTTCTTTGCGCAGCGCGCCCAACGCGTCCGCGACCGCCTTGGGCGAATCCGCCACAAACAAAAGCAAATCGCCGTTCTGCCCGTCGAGACATTCGACGTAGGCGCGCTGTTCTGCCGCCGTCATGTGTTTGCTCGCGGGAGAATGAACGCCGTCCGCTTTGAGCGCCATCGTCACCGCGCCTTTCGCGCCTTTAGTTTTTGCCAAATCAATCAGCGCGTCGAGTTCGCGGCGCGAAAAATCCGCGCAGCCCGGCAGACGAATGCCTTTGACTTGGCCGCCCGCGCCCAGCGCGTTTTTGAATACCGCAAATTCGGATGTCGCGGCAATGTCGCTCACGTCCGTCAATTCCATGCCAAACCGTAAATCGGGTTTATCGCTGCCGAACCGCGCCATCGCTTCGTCGTACGTCATGCGGAGCCACGGCGTTTGCATTTTGCGTTCGGGCGCCAGCGTATGCACGAGGTCGGTGAACAGCGCTTCGACCAGATTCAAAACGTCCTCTTGTTCCACAAACGCCATTTCCAAATCCAGCTGCGTAAATTCGGGCTGGCGGTCCGCGCGCAAATCTTCGTCGCGCATACAGCGCGCGATTTGAAAATAGCGCTCATAGCCCGCCACCATCAGCAATTGTTTAAACTGCTGCGGCGATTGCGGCAGCGCGTAAAATTCGCCGGGATGCACGCGGCTCGGCACCAAATAATCGCGCGCGCCTTCGGGCGTGCTTTTGGTCAGAATCGGCGTCTCGATTTCGATAAAACCGCGCGCGTCCAACCAATCGCGCATGAATTTGACGACCTTGTGCCGCAGCATTAAATTTTTCTGCATCCGCTCGCGGCGCAAATCGAGATAGCGATACGTCAAACGCAAGGAATCGTCCACGTCTTCGTTCTTGTTAATCACAAACGGCGGAACTTGGGCGGCGTTGAGAATCTGCGCGTCGGTCACGTACACTTCGATTTCGCCCGTCGCGAGCGCGGGATTCTCTTGGCCCGCCGGGCGCTTGGCGACGACGCCGGTCGCTTGGAGAACGTATTCGTTGCGCGCGGCGCTGCCGACGCGATGCGCTTCGGGCGCGGTCTGCGGATTAAAAACAATTTGCGTCAAACCAAACCGGTCGCGCAAGTCAATAAAAATTAAACCGCCGTGATCGCGGCGGCGATGCACCCAGCCCGCCAACGTCACGGTCTCGCCCGCGTCTTGCGCGGTCAGTTCGCCGCATGTTTTGGATTTATACATTGTTGCCTGCTTGGTTAAGATGAGACGGAATTATAAACGCAATGACGCGCGCGACAAATTGGCGGCGTGGGCGTACGGCGCGCTTGCATCGTTTTTTTGGCTCTTCAAACGCTGGGCTTTATTCGACGGTCTCGCTAATGAACCTGCAAACACATTTCGGGCGTGCCGAAACCGACGAGCAGGCGCCAGGTATTGCAAAGCGGCGCGGTCAAGAGTCCGCTCAAAAAACGCCCGTTGTTGAGGTAAATGTCCGCCAACACCAAACCCATCACCAGCAGCGCCGCGACCATCTCATAACGCGCGTACGCCCAATACCATTTGTCAGGCAAAAAGATTTGCCACAAACGCGAACCGTCCAACGGCGCGAGCGGGATCAAATTAAAAAACATTAGCGCCAAATTGAGGATCACGAACGTTTCCAAAAAATAGCCGGGCGAGAAATAAAAACTTTGCCCGGCGAAAGCGAAAACTTTTTGCGGATTGAACGTGAGCCAATGCGTTCGCAAAAGCAGCGCGCCGAGCGTCGCCAAAATCAAATTCGAAATGGGCCCCGCCACCGCCACAAGCGCCATGCCGATTTTGGGACTCGGTTTTAATTTCGTCGCGTCAATCTGCACCGGCTTGCCCCAACCGACGCCCACAAACAGCATCATCAACGAACCGAATGGATCGAGATGCCGCAGCGGGTTCAGCGACACGCGCCCCATTTTCTGCGGCGTATCGTCGCCCAATTTTAACGCCGTCCACGCGTGACTCGCTTCGTGAAACGTCAGCGAAAAAACCAAGACTGACAATAAATAGACGACCACATCCACGAGCGGTACGCCTTGCAATCGAAATAACATTTTTGCTCCTACACGTCGCGCGCAATTTCGCCGTCGCGCATCATGACCGTGCGCTGCGCCGCGCGCGCCAAATTCGCTTCATGCGTAATCAATAAAATCGTCTTGCCCGCGTCCGCCACTTCGCGCAGCAGCGCGATGATGCCTTCGGCATTCGCGCTGTCCAAATTGCCGGTCGGTTCGTCCGCGAGCAAAATCGGCGCGTCGTTCGCCAACGCGCGCGCAATCGCCACGCGCTGCTGTTCGCCGCCCGACAGTTCCGACGGCAGTTGCGCCGCCCGCGCGCCCAAGCCGACGCGTTCCAAAAGCGCCGTCGCACGGGCGCGGCGTTCGCGCGCAGGGTCGCCGCGCAGCTCCATCGGCAGCGTCACGTTTTCTAGCGCGGTCAACGTGGGCAGCAGTTGAAAAAACTGAAACACAATGCCCACATGATTGCGCCGCCATTTCGCCAACGCATTTTCGCTCAGCGTATCAATGCGCGCGCCGTCCACCCACACCTGCCCGCTCGTCGGCTTGTCTATGCCGCCGACCAAATTCAACAGCGTAGATTTGCCGCTGCCGCTCGGTCCGACGACGGCGACAAATTCGCCGCGCGCAATTTGCAGCGAAACGTCGCGCAGCGCGTACAAGGTGCGCGCGCCCATCGTATAGACGCGCGTCGCGCGCTGCACGTCAATCAATACATCCGTCATTCAAACCGAATCCTAATTTCATTCGCAAGATCTATTTCTTGTCATTCGCCGCTAGCGCCAATATAATCGCGGCGCGCATGGATGCCTATTCCGTTCATCTGCCCGAATACCAAGGTCCGCTCGATTTGCTTTTGCAAATGATTGAACGCGCGGAACTCGACATTACGCGCGTATCGCTGGCCCAAGTCGCCGACCAGTATCTCGAATTTGTGAGCAAGCCCGGCACAATCGAATTGTCCGCGCTCGCCGATTATTTGGTCATGGCGGCGCGGCTCATCCTCATCAAATCGCGTTCGCTTTTGCCGCAGCCGGAAAAAGAGCAAACCGTCGAAATCGAAGATTCCGCCGAAGCGTTGGCGCGCCAACTGCGCGAATACAAAGCGTTCAAGCAAATCGCCGCGCAGCTGCGCGAACGCGAGCAGCAAAACGTTCGTTTGTATCCGCGCCGCGCGCCCACGCCCAAACCGACGGTCACGCGTCCGACCAAAATCGCGGGCTTGACCTACAAAACGTTGTTCAACGCGCTCAAGCGCAGCATCGAAAACAATCCGACGCTGCCCGCGGGCAATGTGATTGAACCGCTCAAAATTTCGATTCATCATCGCATCGCGCGCATCCGCGAATTGACGACCGTTCACGCGCGCGTCAATTTCAGTCATCTGCTCATGGAGGCGACGTCGCGCGTCGAAGCCATCGTCACATTTCTCGCCATCCTCGAATCGCTCAAGCGCAAATTGATTTTTGTGGATCAGGACGACATGTTTGGCGAAATCTATATTTCCAAACGCGACGACGCGGGCGAAAACCTGCCGACGCTCCAAGAATTGGAAGACGATTTCGCCTAAATCTTTTTACAAAGAGCGCAAAGCATACGCCCGTTCGGCGCGCGCCGCCAAGTTCGTCCAAGCGTACGCGCGCGCCATCGCCGCCGCGGCTTGCGTTCCCAAACGCGTGCGCCGCGCCGCGTCTTGCAAAAGCAAAATCAAATTCCGCGCGAACGCGTCCGCGTCGTCCGGCGCGACCAAAATTCCCGTTTCATCGTTTTGAATATATTCGCGCAGCTGCCCCACCGCTTCGCCGACGACCGGCACGCCCGCCGCGAGTAAATCAATCAGCTTGACCGGACATTTCGCGCGATTGAGAAGCGTATCGTCAAACGGATACAGCGCCGCGTCCGCCGCCGCCCAGAGCCCGCGCAGTTGATGCGGTTCGACCCAACCCGCGTCCGCCACGCGTTCGCGCCAACCGCGCGCCGCCGCCATTTCCAAAAATTGTTTTTCTTCGCCAAACAACCCCTTGCCGACGAGCAGCAATTTCGCGTCCGGCAATTCCGCAAAAACGCGCGTCAAGACGTCCGCCACGCGCGCAAGGTCGTATTCAAAAAAACGCGTATAGAGCAAGAGGACGCGCGCGTTTTCCAAACCGTATTGCGCGCGCGCCGCCGCGCGCGTCATGGCGCGCGCAGGCAGCGGATTCACCCCGTTCGGCAGATATACGACGCGTTCGCGCGGCGCGCCCAAACTCCACGCGATAGTTTCCAACGCGCGGCTGGCGACCGTTACGGCGTCCGCGTGCGTCAAACCCCAACGCTCTTGCCACGCGAAAAATTTTTTCTGCGCCCAAGAATAATTTTCGCGGTCGTTCCAACCGCCCGCGCCTTCCCAATCGTCCGTGTCCAAAACGAGACGCGCCCGGCATAAACCGACGCGGCGCATTTGCCACAACAACCACTGCGTCATGCCCGCGTACGCTTTCGGTTTGAAAATGTGCGCCGCGTCGGGTTGAAACGCGCGCACGCGCGCGACCAAACGCAAAGGAATGAACGCGCGCGGCGCGATTGCTACGTTTTCGATATGCACGCCCGCGTCGTCGTACGCGCGCCCCGCGTCCGACGGATACGACCACGGCGGCAGAAACATCGCCACCGTATGCCCGCGCGCAGCCAACGCGCGCGCCAACGGCAGCGCGCGCACCGCCATCGTACCTTTGGGTTTCAAGCCGAACGGACCGACCAACGCGATTCGCATCCGAACGATTATAACATGCGCGTCTGAATCGCCCGTGACGCCGCCATGAGAACAAAATAAAAAATCCGCGACTCGCATCGCGGATTTTTTATTTTACATGTGCCCTTGCGGACCGCTGTGTAACCATTTTTCCGGGTCTTTTTCAAACGACCGGCGGCAGCCCGGCGCGCAGAAATAATACTTGGTCCCGTTGTAATCGTACGTAATCGCGTCGGGCCCCTCTTCGACGGTCATGCCGCACACGGGGTCAATGTGTTCGCCCGGCGCGAGTTCCTGATTGGGTTTGTGATGCTCGTGCATGAAATTGCCTCCTGAAAAAAATTTTAGTTTGCCAGCCGAACGCGGCGCAAGAGCTGCGCGTTCAGCGCCACGATGATTGTACTGACCGACATGAAAAGCGCGCCCACCGCCGGCGAAAGTAAAATGCCGAACGGCGCCAACAAGCCCGCCGCGAGCGGCAGCGCCACCACATTATACCCCGCCGCCCAAAATAAATTTTGCGCCATCTTGTGATAACTCGCGCGGCTCAGTTCGATAATTTTTACGACGTCAAGCGGATTGCTCTGTACCAGAATGATGCCCGCCGACTCGACCGCCACATCCGTCCCGCTGCCAATTGCAATGCCCACGTCGGCGCGCGCGAGCGCGGGCGCGTCGTTCACGCCGTCGCCGACCATTGCCACATGCCTGCCCTGTTTCTGCCAAAGCGCGATGTGTTGGTCTTTGTTTTCCGGCAACACTTGAGCGAAAAATTCGTCAATGCCCAATTCCGCGGCGACGCTTTGCGCCACCGCGCGGCTGTCGCCGGTGAGCATGGCGACCCGGATATTCAATTCGCGCAAACGTTTCACCGCGTCCTTGCTTTCGGGGCGAATCGCATCCGCCAACGCGAACGCGGCGGCAATTCGTTCGCCGCGCACGAGATACACCGCCGTTTGCCCGCGCGCGTCCGCTTGCGCCGTAAAATTTTTCAAAACGCCCGTCGGCGCGAGATTCAGCGTTTGAAGCAATTGCGGTCCGCCGACGTACGCCGTTTCGCCATTCGCCTGCGCGCGGACGCCGCGCCCTTTTAACGCCTCAAATTGCGCGACGGGCGGGAGCGTCAAATTTTTCGCTTGCGCCGCTTGGCGCAGCGCGCGCGCAATCATGTGTTCCGAATCGCCTTCCAGCGCCGCCGCCAACGCGAGCGCTTGATTCGCGTCCTCTGTTTCGGCTGCCGCGATGCCGACGATGCCTTGCGCGCCTTGCGTCAGCGTGCCGGTCTTGTCAAAAATGACGGTATCAATGGCGCGGGCTTGTTCCAACGCCAAACGGTCGCGCACGAGAATGCCATTGCGCGCGGCGAGCGATGTGGAAATGGCGACGACGAGCGGAATCGCCAAACCCAACGCGTGCGGGCAAGCAATGACGAGAACGGTGGCGACGCGTTCGATGACTGTTGCATTGAAACCGAGCGCCAACGTCCACGCGATTGCCGTGAGCGCGGCGAACGCCAACGCGATATAAAACAACCACCCCGCCGCTCGGTCCGCGAGAATTTGCGTGCGCGATTTGCTCTGCTGCGCTTGCGCGACCAAACGCATGATGCCCGCCAGCGCCGTATCGTCCGCCGCCGCCGTGACGCGCACGCGCAAACTGCCTGCGCCGTTGAGCGCGCCCGCGATGACTTGATCGCCCGCGCGTTTCGGCGCCGGTTTCGATTCGCCGGTGAGGAGCGCCTCGTTCACCTCCGATTGCCCCTGTTCGACAATGCCGTCGGCGGGAACGTTGGAACCCGGACGCACGAGAACCAAATCGCGCGGACGCAATTCATTCGCCGGAATCTGTTCCACGCTTTCGTCCGCGCGCACGCGTTCCGCCGTATCCGGCAAAAGTTTCGCCAATTCATTCAGCGCGCCCGACGCTTGACGCACGCTGCGCATTTCGAGCCAATGCCCCAACAGCATCACGTCAATCAGCGTGACGAGTTCCCAAAAGAAACCCATGCCGAGATTGAAAAACAACGCGGCGACGCTGTACACAAACGCGACCAAAAGCGCGAGCGAGATGAGCGTCATCATGCCCGGCTGCCGATTTTGCAATTCCGGGCGCGCCATTTGCAAAAAAGGCAAACCGCCGTACACAAAAACGAGGACCGCAAAAAACGGCGCAATCCATTCGCTGAATGGAAACGCGGGAATGGAAAAACCGAACCACTCTTGCAGCGCGGGGCTCAATACCAAAACGGGAAGCGAAAGCGCGAGCGAAATCCAAAAACGCTTGCGGAATTTTTCCTCGTGACCCGTGTGGTCGGCGTGCGCGCCGTGCCCCGCGTGCGGCTGCGGCGACATGGCATGATGCATCCCTGCGTGTTCCATTGACGCCGCGCGATGCGTCATGGATTGCGGCGCCGCGGCGTCGGAAGATTCGTGCGCGTGATTCATATCTTTTCACAAACGCAATCAGCGCGCCCATTCCCTCGCGTCGAGAGAATGGGCGCGTTTCATTTACGCCGTCGGAAGCGTCGGTTTGAAATTTTTCAAGCGCAAAGAATTTGTCACGACAAACACGCTCGAAAACGCCATCGCCGCCGCCGCAATCACCGGACTCAACAAAATGCCAAACGTGGGATACAACAAGCCCGCCGCGATAGGAATGCCCAACACATTGTACGCGAACGCCCAAAAGTAATTGCCGTAAATCGTGCGAATCGTCGCGCGCGATAATTGAATCGCCGTCACTACGCCGCGCAAATCGCCGCGCATCAACGTAATGTCCGCCGCTTCCATCGCCACATCCGTGCCGGCGCCCAACGCGATGCCCACGTCCGCCGCCGCCAACGCGGGCGCGTCGTTGATGCCGTCGCCCACCATCGCAACGCGTTTGTCTTGCGCTTGCAGTTCGCGCACCTTTTGTTCTTTGTGTTCGGGCAGCGCTTCGGCAAAGAAATTTTGCACGCCGAGTTGTTTCGCAATCGCCGACGCGGTGCGGCGATTATCGCCGGTGAGCATGTACACCTCAATCGCCATTTTTTCCAGCGCCGCGATGGCGTCATGCGCTTCGGGTTTGAGCGTGTCCGCCACCGCGATAATGCCCGTCGCCTGACCGTCCACCGCCACAAACATCGGCGTCTTGCCGGCGTCCGCGAGTTTGCGCGCGGTCTTGTCCAGCGCCGCCGTGCTAATTTTTTCATCCACGAACAATTTGTTGTTGCCGATAATGACGATGCGTCCGTCCACATTCGCGCGAATGCCGTGGCCCGCGAGCGCGGCAAAATCTACCGCCGGCGGAATCGCCAAACCTTGCGCGTTCGCATATTCCACAATCGCCTGTCCCAACGGATGCTCGGAAAACTTTTCGGCGGCGGCGGCAAAGCGAAGCAATTCGGATTCTTGATTTATGTTTTTCGGTTTTGGGTTTTCCACACGGACCGCATTTGCCGTTCGATACGCTAAATCGGGCATCAAAAGACCGAAATCGGAAGTTTCCACATCCGTCACGGCAGGTTTGCCTTGCGTCAACGTCCCCGTCTTGTCCAGAATCATGGCGTTGACCTTGTGCGCGGTTTCCAACGCTTCGCCGCTGCGAATCAAAACGCCCAACTCGGCGCCTTTGCCCGTACTGACCATGATCGCGGTCGGCGTCGCCAAACCCAACGCGCACGGGCACGCGATAATCAAGACCGCGATCGCGTTGCTCAACGCAATCGTGAACGCGGCGGGCGACGGATTGAGCGCCCACCACAACACGAACGTCGCCAATGCAATCACCAAAACGACCGGCACAAAAATCGCGGAAATTTGGTCCGCCAATTTTTGAATCGGCGCGCGGCTCGTCTGCGCGTCCTCGACCAATTTCACAATCTGCGCGAGCGCGGTCTCTTTGCCGACCTTGCGCGCTTCGAATGTGAACGCGCCGGTTTTATTCATCGTGCCGCCCAATACCTTGTCGCCGATATTTTTTTCGACGGGAATGCTTTCGCCCGTGAGCATGGATTCGTCCACGCTCGACGCGCCGGTCAACACCACGCCGTCCACCGGCACGCGTTCGCCGGGGCGCACGACCAACACATCGCCGACACGCACCGCGTCCACCGCGATTTCGCTCTCGCTGCCGCCGCGCCGCACGCGCGCCGTCTTGGGCGCCAAATTCATCAATTGCTTGATTGCGGCGCTCGTCTTGCCTTTGGCGCGCGCTTCCAGATATTTGCCGACCTTGATGAGCGTGATAATAACCGCCGCCGTTTCAAAATACACATGGTCGCCCAGATAAAAACTGAACGCGCCCGCGACGAGAATGGCGACGCTGTACCAAAACGCCGCGCTCGTGCCGAGCGAAATCAACAAATCCATATTCGGCGCGCGATGTTTGATCGCGTTCCACGCGCCGCGATGATAATTGCGCCCGACGTAAAAATAGACCGGCGCCGCGAGCGCCAGCATCGCCCAGTCCGCGTACTGATTTTCAAACAGCCACGGCAAAATATCGTGCCGCAGTAAAACGCCGTGCAAAATATCGCGCGTCATGGCGAACGCAAATAACGGAAGCGTGAACGCCAAGCCGATCAGTAAATCGCGCTGCTCACGCTGCAATTCGCGCTGACGCGCTTGGGCTTCGCGGTCCACCGTGTCCACCGCGTTCGCGCCCTGCGCGTCTTCGGCAAGCTGCGCGCCCGCGCCTTCCATCGCCGCGCGCAATTCGCCGAGCGTCACCGCGCCGGGAATAATTTCGACGCTGGCGGCGGCGGCGCTAACGTTCGCCTTTAAAACGCCCGGCGTCCCTTCGAGCGCGGCTTGGACGCGCGCGGCGTCTTGGACCGCGCGCAGCGGCAAATCCAATTTGTCGGTAATGACGTCGTAACCCGCATCTTGGACATGCCACACGATATCGGGCACCGTCGCCGCCGCCGGGTCGTACTGCACCGTCGCGCGTTCCGTCGCCAGATTCACCACCGCTTTGGAAACGCCTTGCGTCTCTTTTAGGCCATGCTCCACATGCGCGACACAGCTCGCGCACGTCATGCCTTTGATGGGTAAAACAATTTGTTGAGTAGCCATTTCGCGTATTGTCAATCGCGCGCCGCCAATCGCAAATCAAGCGTTTGCGAAATGACCGCGCGCGAGAAATAATTTTTTATTTCTTGCTCGTCGTCTTGAACACATCCATCAGTTCGCCAATGACGCGTTCGCGTTCGGCGGGTTTGTTGGAACGAATCGCGGTGGTCACGCACGCGTTCAGGTGGCGTTCCAGAATCAGCGCGTTCAATTTTTCCAGCGCTTTTTCAATCGCCTGCGTCTGTTTGATAATGTCAATACAGTACGCGTCCTCTTCCAACATGCGCGTCACCGCGCCCATGTGCCCTTGAATCGAACGCGCGCGATTGAGCAATTGTGTTTTTTCGTCGGTTGCCATCGTTCACCCTCGTCGTAAAAACCTGACGCCATACATTCAGCGCAGTCGTCCGCGCTCACCCCATCCCCCGTAGGGGGGGATATACATTTCAAGCGTAATTATAGCGATATTTATGCACAAGTCAATAGGTAATTTATAAATTCCAAATTAAAGTTGCGGACGCGCGCCGCGAAAAACCCCAAGCGTTTGGCGAAAGAATTCGCAAAAACGCTTGGGGTCGTGTACGCGCCAAACCGTTTTCTTATTCTACCGTCACGCTCTTTGCCAGATTGCGCGGCTGATCCACGTCGCACCCGCGCGCGAGGGCGACGTGATAGGCGAGCAGCTGCAGCGGCGGCATCGTCAGCAGCGGCGTCAAGTATTCGGGCGCGTGCGGAATGTAAAGTACATGGTCGGCGTGCGCTTCGATCGCCGCATCGCCGTCCGTCGCCAGCGCAATCACGGGCGCGCGCCGCGCGCGGACTTCTTGCATATTGCTAATCACTTTGTCCAAAGTCGCGCTCGCCGTCGCAATCGCAATCACCGGAATTTCGGGGTCGAGCATCGCAATCGGACCGTGCTTGAGTTCGCCCGCCGCGTACGCCTCCGCGTGCAGATAACTCACCTCTTTGAGTTTCAACGCGCCTTCCAACGCGGCGACATAACCGAACCCGCGCCCCAAGAAAAACGCGGAACGATGCTTGGTCAAAATCTGCGCCAACTGCTGCGCCTGAAAATTCGCGCCCAACGTCGCCTGCATCAAATCGGGCAATCGCAGAAAATCCGCGCGAATTTCGCGCGCGAGATCAGGCGCGACGGTTCCGCGCGACAGCGCCACATGCAGCGCGACGAGTTCCAATAACGCGACCTGCGCGGTAAAGGTCTTGGACGCGACCACGCCGATTTCGGGACCGACGTTCAGATACAACGTCGCGTCTACGCCGCGCGTAATCGAACTACCGACGACGTTCGTTAACGCCAACGTCTGCGCGCCTTGCTGTTTGCCCAGACGAAAACTCGCGAGCGTGTCGGCGGTTTCGCCGCTTTGCGTAATCAAAAGCAGCAGCGTTTTTTCGTCAATGACCGGCGACGCGTACCGATACTCGGACGCGATTTCGACGTTGACCGGCACGCGCGCCCACCGCTCGAACGCGAGTTTGCCCGCGAGCCCCGCGTGATACGACGTGCCGCACGCGACAATGTGAATGCGTTCCACGCGTTCCAAATCCAACGCGGCGAGTTCGGGCAAACTAATTTGCGCCGCGTCCGCGCGCCCGCGCAAAGCGTTGGCGAGCGCGCTCGGCTGCTCGTTGATTTCTTTGACAAAGAAATGCGGATAGCCGCCCTTTGCCGCCGACGCAATGTCCCACGTCACCGTGAACGGTTCGCGCGCGACGGGTTCGCCGGCCAGCGTAAAAACACGCGCGGCGTCCGGCGTGAGCGCGACGACTTCGCCGTCCTCGATAATCAAGACGCGCCGCGTATGTTCGAGCAGCGCGGGAATATCGGACGCGAACAAATTTTCATTCTCGCCGACGCCGACGACGAGCGGCGAAAAATGCCGCGCGCCGACGATTAAATCCGGCACGCGCGCGTCCATGATGACGAACGCGTACGCGCCGCGCACTTGGCGCAGCGCCGCGCGCACCGCGTCCAGCAGCGCGTCCGCGCCCGCATTGCCGCGCGCCGCAAATTCTTCTTCGACCAAATGCGCGAGAATTTCGGTATCCGTTTCGGATTGAAATATATGCCCGCGCGTTTTCAATTCCGCGCGCAGCGTCGCGTAATTTTCGATAATGCCGTTGTGAATGACGGCGACGCTGCCGCTTTCGTCCGTATGCGGATGCGCGTTCACGTCGTTCGGCGCGCCGTGCGTCGCCCACCGCGTATGCCCCATGCCGAGCGTGCCGCGCGGCGCGGCGCCGTTCAATTGCTCGACCAATTTCGAGAGTTTGCCTTGACTCTTGCGAACGACAATGCCGCCGCCGTCCGTCCGCACCGCAATGCCCGCCGAATCGTAACCGCGATATTCAAGCCGTTTCAACCCGTCGAGCAAAACGGGCGAGACCTGTTTGTAACCGACATAACCGACGATGCCGCACATGATTTTTTCTCCTCGACGCGACAAATTTACAAGCGGTCGCGCGCGTGAGACAAATTGGAAATTTGCCGTACCAATAGCCCGCGCGCGCGCTGAATTATAAATTTGTCCTGCCATAAGGTAACGGCACACGCCGCCGCGCAACGCGGACCGACGCGTGCAAATAAATTGTCGTTTCGGGAATTTGACGATACCGTTTTGTTGCGACAGTCGCCCGCCGTTTTTGTAGGCATCGCCCGGAGAGGAGAAAATTTTTGTGCGACGCGCATCGCACAAAGGAGGCATCCGCTGAACTTTCGATTTTGACGATTCCCAGAAAGAGAGTCGCGTAGCCCTGCCGCGCGGCAGGGAACCTCCACCTCGTCGCCTGATTTCGTTTTGCAAAATCAGGTCATGCGCTCATTTTCTCCGCGCATTCAATTCGTCATTATCGCTTCCTCCTTTGACGCAGACGTTTGGGCTGCAGCGGAATTGTACGGCACAAGATAGCGCGGCGCAAATTTATCCACGGCGCTGTACAAGCCGCGATATTCGGGCGGCAGCATTTTCGCCAGCGAAAACATAACGTCGTCGGTGATGCCGCGAATTTCATCGCGCGTCGGTTTGTGTCCCGCCGTTTTGACCGACAGCGGCGCGCCGATGCGAACGTGAACCGGGGTGCGTTTCAATTTTTTCCAATTGCGGTCAAACTCGCCGCGTCCGCCCCATTGCGCAATCGGAATGATCGGCGCGTTGGCGCGCGCGGCAATGAGCGCGACGCCTTCATGCGCGGACTGCAAACCGCCGCTGCGCGCGCGCGTGCCTTCGGGCGCCATCAAAATCGCGTGTCCCGCGCGCAAAAGTTTGAACGCGTGTTTGAACGCTTGCATATCCGCTTCGCCGCGCCGCACCGGAAACGAGCCGTACCAATTGAAAACCCAGCTCCATTTGCCTTCAAAAACTTCGGCTTTAGCCATCGGAAAAATATCGGGGCGCAGCAGCGCGGCGGGAATCACGGGGTCGAGAAAATGCGTGTGGTTGATGACAAAAACCAGGGGTCCCGTCGGCGGAACGTTGGCGCGGCCTTGCATGTCCAGATCCACCAACACCGCATACGCGGCGCGCAGTAAAAAATTGCCGATGGGATGAAACGGCGGAATGGTCGTTTGTGCCGACATACGGCTAGGCGAACGCGTTCGCGCGCGCCTGAATAATTTCGAGCGCGCGCGTCAACGTCTCTTCCAGCGACAGGGCGCTATTGTCCAAAACAATCGCATCGTCCGCCGCGCGCAGCGGCGCCACGCTGCGCGAAGAATCAATCTCGTCGCGGCGGATGATTTCGTCGCGCATCTGTTCCAACGTCGCTTGCTGCCCGCGCGCGTGCCGATCCGCCAGCCGCCGCCGCGCGCGCGCCTCGACCGAGGCGGTCAAAAAAATTTTACATTCCGCGTCGGGCAAAACGACCGTGCCAATATCGCGCCCCGCCAGGATGACGTTGCCGCGTTCCGCGATGCGGCGCTGCTGTGCGGTCATGGCGCGGCGCACGCCCGCATACGCCGAGACGGCGGAAACGTTGCGGTCCACTTCGGGGCGATGCAATTCCGCCGAAACGTCGCGCCCGTCAACGGTCACGGTAAAATATCGGGACGCGCGCGCAGCGCCGGGCAGGACGTTAATTTGCACCGTTTCAGCGAGCCGCGTCACGGCGCGCTCGTCTTGAATCGCCATGTCGCGCGCGAGCGCCTCATTCGTCACGGCGCGATACATCAAGCCCGTGTCCAAATAAAAATAATGCAGCCGCGCGGCGAGTCGTTCCGCCAACGCGCTTTTACCCGACGCGGCGGGTCCGTCAATGGCGATTGCGCGAGGGAGCCGAGACATTTTGGATTTCTACTCTGCGTAAAGTGAGTTATGCTTTGCGTTTGCGCGTTTGGGACCTGGGCTGGTCAAATTTCGCTTTTTGTTTTTGCGCCAGAGCGCGCGGGCTTGGCGCGGCGCGTCCCTCGCCGTGCGTTTCCCGTTTGTCGCCGCGCGTTTTGCGCGTTGTATTGCGCGTGGAGCGCGGCTGCGCTTGCTTTTGCACCTGGACGATTTCGTCGCGCGTTAGTTTGCGAAAATCGCCGGGCGCGAGTTTGCCAAGATGCAGCGGTCCAATGCGAACGCGAATAAGACGTTTGACGGGAAAACCGAGCGCGGCGCACATGTGACGGATTTGGCGCTTTTTGCCTTCGTGCAAAATGATACGCAGCCACGAATCATCGCGGCCCGCTTCGCCAAAGGGTTGGCGGCGTCCCGCGCGCGCGACGGAATCGGCGCGCAGCCATTCGCCTTGAAAAGGAATGCCGCGCGTCAAACGTTCCATCGTTTTATCGTCGGGCGCGCCATGCACGAGGACGAGATATTCTTTTTCGTGTTCGTAACGCGGATGCGTCAAGCGGTTCGCCAGTTCGCCGTCGTTCGTGAGAAACAGCAGCCCCTCGCTGTTCATATCCAAACGCCCCGCCGCGAACAAACGCAGGTTGCCGGGAATCAAATCGAGCGCGGTTTTGAGATTGGCGGTCTCGTCGCGGTCGGAAATATAACCTTTGGGTTTGTGCAGCAAAAAGTACGCTTTGGTTTCGAGGGCGACGAGTTGATTGTCCACCAAAACTTTGTCGCGTTCCGGGTCCACTTGCGCGCCGAGTTGATTGACGACGCGTCCGTTGACGCGCACGCGGCCCGCGAGAATCATTTCTTCGGCATGACGCCGCGAGGCGATGCCGGCTTGGGCGAGAATTTTTTGAAGGCGTTCCATCAGCTTGCTCTTTTACGTTAGTGAAATCTTTATGCCAGACGCGAATAATTTCCGGCGCCGTTACGCGTTTGATTGCGCGTCCTGCGGCGCGGTCGCGCGCGCGGTCAAATTTACCACTTGCGCGTTACTTGCCTTGACCAGATTTTCCGGCGTTATCAAAATCTCGGCGCCCCACTTGCCCGTGCCAACGCCCAACACCGCTTCTTGCATCAACGCGGCGTCGAGAAACGTGCGAAAATTTTCCGGCTGCCAACCGAACGGCGGAATCGAACCGATCGCATAACCCGTCGTTTCCAAAACGACGTTCGGCTGCGCCAATTGGATATTGCGCGAACCGACCGCTTTTTTCAGATTGCCCGAAACGATATTCTGGTCGCCGCCCACCATCGCCAAAATTTTTTCGCCCTTGTCCGTTTCAAAAATCAGCGTTTTAATCATTTGCCGTTCGCGATAACCCAACGCGTGCGCCACATTCGCCGCGCCTTTTGCCGTTTCGGGCGTAAACGTCGCTTTTTCGTACGGGACGCCGCGTTGGTCCAAAAATTCGTGCGCCGGCAAACGCTGCCCGTTCAAAATTCACCGCCCGTTTTCACGCGCACGCGTCCCACGCAATTTTCCGCGCCGCACAAACATTCAAAATCCCACGGCGACGCGGGCAGCGGATGTTCCAAATAATTGAACGTGATTTCTTGATGCGGCGCAATCGCGCGCGCGGCAATCAACATGTCGTCTATAAACGTTGCGTTCGCGTCGCACGAATGATTTGTTACGTGCATCGGCATCAACGGTTCGGACCAATAATCGAACGGATAAATCGCCTCGCCGGGCGCATACGCGCGCGCGGCAAACAAACTCGCCGCTTTGGCGTTCGGCTGCGCGACGACATAAAAATCTGCGGGATTGAAAACTGGCATTAAAAGGATTCCTGCGCCATTTCGCGTAAAAATCTTGCGCGGCGTCCGGCATGGCGCGCTTTACGCCGCGTCGCTTCGCGCATCGTCGTCCAGCTCGGCGTGAAAATGATGCAGCAGCCGGTGAAAAATGGGCGCAAAAAGAACGCCCGCAATAATCAAAACAATCAAGCCCGAATACAGCGCGTAAAACGAGGCAAAGATTTTGCCCCACACGGTCAGCGGTTTGTCCACGGGCCCCATGCCGCCCAAAATCATCGAAGCGTTCAACAACGAGTCAATCCAATCGAGGCGCTCGAAAAAATGATAACCCCAAATGCCAAACAGCAGCGAGCCCAAAAGAATCGCCAGCGCGACGAGCGAATGACGCGCTAACCGCCGCAAAAACTTGGCGCGCGAGAGCGGCGGTTCATGGCAGCGTTCATACATTCTCGGTCGCTTTCTCTGGCGGCAGCGCCAGCGCGGTTTCCGGCGCAAGCGGCGGCAACGGTTCTGTCGGCAGTTGAACCAAAGCTTGGTCCAAAAGCGGCGGCAGCGCGGGCATCATATTTTCCGGCAGCGGCGGCAATTGCTCCAAACTCGTCAGACCAAAGTATTGCAAAAAATCAAACGTCGTGCCGTAAAGCGTCGGATGGCCCACCGTTTCGAGTTCGCCGACGGCTTCGATGAGACTGCGCGCGAGCAGCGTGTGGACTACGCCGTCGCAATTCACGCCGCGGATCGCTTCGATTTGCGGGCGCGTAATCGGCTGCCGATACGCGACGATGGCGAGCGTTTCGAGCGCGGCGGGCGAGAGACGCGGCGCCGTATCGAGGCCCAGATATTTTTGCACCTGCTCCGAGACTTCGGGCGCGCTGACAAATTGCACGCGGTCGCGCATCTTTTGCAAACGGATGCCGCGCGTCGCGTATTCGTTTTCCAATTCCGCGACGACAAAATCAATCGTCGTCGCGTCTTGCGCCAGCGCCTGCGCGAGCGTTTCAAACGAGACGGGTCCGTCCGAGACGAGAATGAACGCCTCGACCAACGTTTTCAAATCGGGTTGCGGCGCTATAGCGTTATTTGTATCGTTCATACCTTGACTTGGCGGCGCGATGGTTTTGTATCCGAGCGCATTGTTTTTTTAACGACGACTGAATTTATTTCGCCGCGTTTTCGTTCGCTTCTTCTTGCTTTGCCGAAATCAAACGCGGCAAATCCAATTTGGGCAAACCCGCCCCGCCTTTTTTCGGCGTCTTCATCTGGTCAATTTTGATTTGCACTTTGCCCACGCGCAAACCCAAACCGCCTTCCAAGACGGACCGCGTCACGTCCATCACTTCGTCCGTTTTTTGTTTCACCGAAATATCCGACGTTGTCGCCATTTCAATCAAAACGTCCACCGCGTCATCTTTGCCTTTGGACACTTTGGGCGTGACGTTGATAACGCCGGGCAGCGGATCGAGCGCGAATTGCAATTGCGTCACAATCGCGTCCGCGCTCATCATTACGTCCGCGCCTTGAATGGATTTTAGACGCATCCGCACTTTGCCCCCCGGCATCAATTCCGCATACAGCAGCAGCAGCGAAAATACCGCGACGAGGACGGCAAGTCCGAGACAAAACAAGAGCGGGAAAATTTGCGTCGGGTCCGTCAGCGCGTTCAACGTTGGCTGCACGGCCGTCGCAATGCTATGGCGCGCAAACAGCATCACAAAAAAGCCCGCGCACGAAAATACAAACGCGGCGAGGAGCAAAAGGACGACGATGGTTCGATTAATCAGATTCATGGGCGCACCTCAACGACAGTGAAATTGGATATGAGTATTATATCGCAAAGCGGAAATGTCAAACGCGCGCGCAAACCATCGAATTGAATTCGACGGCAAAACAGGGCGTTTGAAAAAATAATGCGAACCCGCGTTATTTTTCCAAACCATTGTTCAGGCGTTGAATTCCATTCAACGTTATTTTTTCCAAACCATTGTTCAGGCGTTGAATTCCATTCAATGCAAACGCGCGCGCCACAAACGCCGCAAAATGACGCCCAAAACGACAATGCCTCCCAGCGCGACGCCGATGCCCGAAAGCAGAACGCCGATATAAAACGCGCGCGGCTGATACAAAAATTCCACGCGATGCGCGCCCTGTTCCAATAACACCGCGCGGAAAATCACGTCCGCGCGCGCGATGGGCGCGGGCGCGCCGTCCACCAACGCAATCCACCCGGGATCCCACGCATCCGCCAAAACCAAATATCCTTCCGAATCCAACTGCGCGTCAACCACGACGCGTTCGGGTTCGTACGTCGCAATGCGCGCCGCTTCGTTAAAGCCCTGCCCGACATCGGTATCAAATTCGGGGCCCTCTGAAACATATATTTCGGCGTTCGGATGCGGCGACTGCAATTGGCGAAACGCTTCCGCGTCGCTCGCCTGTTTGACGTTATGCGTGATAAACGCACGCGGCGACGCGTCGGGGTTTTCATACGCCGCGACATCTTCGCTGCGATACACGAGCGCATGCCGCGCTTTGCCCAACATGGGCGCGAGGTCAATCTGCGCGTCGCCGTGTCGCAAAGCGAGACGTTGAATATGCAGCAAACCCGCGTCGATTTGGGGAATGATTTGCAATTGCGTAATCGGCACAGGCACGCTCGAAAATAAAATCTGCGCGCGATAGGTATGTCCGAGATGTTCTTGAATTGGAAACGCAGAGCGCGCGGGAAAAGACGAGGCGATTTCGGGGCGCGGATATTTGATCACGCGTTTCACATCGCTGCGGTCGTACGCCCATTCCGCCGTATCGCGCCCGGCGAGTAACGGCTGGCGGTAGATTTGGCCGTTTGCATCGCGCAAAACGATTTCCGCCACCACCGCGCCGTCGGACAGCGCGGCGGATTGCGCGAGCGACGATTCGATTTCCACGCCCGTCGCCTCTATCGGCGTAAATTCTAACGGCGCGGAAATCGCGTCGGGCAAAAACGGATTCGCCACATCCGCCGCTTCCGTTTTCGGGTCCACCGGCAGCAATTGCGGAATCAAAAAATAGCGCACGCCCAATTTATTCAACATCGTCGGCGACAGCTGTTCCAAAAATTCCATTGTGCGGCGCGGCGCGAGCGGCGTATAACCGTGCGCGGCTTGGACGTTATGCGCGGCGTTCAGGTTCGGGTACAAGCTTGCGTTCATCACCGCAATCCACGGCAAAATCCATTCGCTCGTCAACACGCGCGCGCCGTCGCTCAAATCCAACTGCTCCAACACGCGCGGGCGCGGAAAAATTTCGGCGCGCGGCGCGATTTGATTAAACGTTTGCGCGTACACCGCGCCGAACGCCAACACGTCGAGCAGCGTCAAACTCAGCGCGCCGACGGTAAAGAAAAATTTATTCAGGCGCGCGGCGCGCAAAATCAAGAGCAGCGCAAAGCCCCCAAAAATCACCGGCAGCAAACGCCACGCATCGAGCCACGCGTCCACGCTCACGACTTGGGTCAACGCCAAAATCAAAAGCGCCAGCGCCGCGCCCAAAGCAAGCGCAAGCCAGCCATTCCGTTTGGCGCGCGTCAATTGCGTTTTGGCGCGCAGCGCGTCAAAACCGCTGCCCGCGAGCATGACGAGACAAAACGCGAACGGAAACAGAAACCGCGCGGGCACGCGAAACAGATTGAACAACGGCAAGCCGCGCAGCGCGGGATACAAAGGCGTGTTGCCGCCGAACGCCAGCAGCAGCGCGCCCAACGCGCCCACCGCCCAAAACCAAACGCGCCATTCGCGTTTCAAAACAAGCGCCGCGCCGGCGAACAAAAGCGGCGCAATGCCCACATACGCAATCACTTCCACCGACGTATTCGGGTACGGATTGCCGCGCAAAAACGGCGCGCCGAGCAGCGCGAGATAAAACGGATGATACGAGAACGTGGCGAAAAATTCCGCGTCCACGCCGCCCGCGCGCGCCGATTGCTGCGCGAATTCAAACGTCGGGACGAGCTGCGCGGCGGCGACGAGAGCGCCCAACAGCATTGCCGCAAGGGGAATGACGATAACGAGCCCGCGCTCAAGCGCGGCGTTTTCGACGAGACGCGATTCGCGTCCCATCTCTTGCCGCCCGTCGTCCACGAACGGCATTGCTATCACGTACGCGCCAAACGCAAGCGCGTTGATGAGCGCGAATTGCGGATGCCCGCCGAGCCATTGCAAAGCGAACGCGCTTGCGAGCAGCGCCCATGCCAACAAACGATGCCAACCGCCGCGCCACAATTCATACAACCACAATAACCACGGCAGCCACGCGGCGACGCTCAACACGTTGGGATGCGTGATGCGCGCCGCGCCAAAACCGCCCAGCGTCATCGCCGTCGCCGCCAATATCGCGCCCGCAATCGAAATGCCGCGTACGCGCGCAAACAAAAACATGCCGACGCCGAGCCACGTCAAATGCAGCAAAATATCATAGTTCAGCGCGAGGTCAACGGGCAGAACGCGGAATAAAAACAAATGCAGCGGATACAGCGCGCCAATTTGCATTTCGGCGAGCAGAGGAAAACCGGCGAGGATTTCGGGCTGCCACAGCGGCAAACGGCCCGCCGCCAACGCGTCGGCGTACAAAACGCGCATCGGATAAAAAAAGCGCGCAATGTCGCCAAAGAAAAACATGCCCTGCCCGAAGGCGGCGCGCCAATAAACGAGAAACGGCAGCGCCGCCACCAAGCCCAAGCCGAGCCAATTCAAGCGGCGCGCCGCGCGCGCGTTTGCGTCGGGCGCGCGGCGGTCGCCGCGCGCGCGTTCAGAATTTGACAGCGCGCGCAATTCAGGGAAATTCTCCTTGAATGATCACCTCGGCAGTCGCCGGGACGATGCTTTCCACTTTGATTTTGTCCGGCACGTTCACCGCGCGCAGATCCGCTTGATAGACGCCGCTCGCGCAGCGCGGCGCATCCAGCACGATTTGCACATCATCCGCTTTCAGCGTCTGCAAAATCGGCAGCGGGCCCGACAAGATCACTTCGACCGTATTCGGCGAAATCTGCGCGGGCAGATTGCACGTTTCCGAAATCGAAACCGTGCGCCGCACTGTGAGACCGCTCAACACCGGGTCCACCGCGACGCGCAGCATCACATCGGTCGCGTTCAAAACTGAAACGCCTTCCGGCAATTTCAAGCGCACGCGCTTGACGATATTTTCTTTGGCGCCCGTTACGTCCAACGCTTCGGTCTCGACGAAACCGCCGAGTTGATTCAACGCGTTCGGCGCGCCGACCAGCGTCACCGTCGCGGGGTCCACGCTAATATCGCTCACCCAATAACCGGACGCCACATTGCCGCTAATCACCGCTTTGACCGCCGCGTCTTTGTAACCCACGCGCTGTTCGATGGGAATATGCACGCGGACGGTCGGAGGCGTCACCGTCAAACCTTGAATTTGATTGCCTTGCGCGTCATGCAAAACGACATTGGCGTCGCGGTCCACCGCCGTCTTGGCGCCGCGCAGCGCGACTTCAACCGTCGCATCGTTGACCTGTTCCACTTTGGTTTGCGGCCCGCTCACCACCACCATCGGCGGTTCGACCACCGGCGCTTTGGTTTCATAACCCAACGGCGGCTCGTCCAACACGCGCACGCGCACCAACACCGGCATCTGACGCGTTTTTTCCAAATGCACCTTGACGGACGGCGGATCAATGCCGGTAATGGTCACGCGCGAGTCGGCGCTCGTCGCGACCAAATCCACTTGATGGTCGCCCGCGCCCAAACCGCCCAAATCCGCTTTGACGGAAAAATTGCCGCTGTTGAGCGTTTGCCACACATCTTCTTGCGTCCGAATCCGCACGCGCGCGGCGAGACGCGACGGGTCGAGCAGCGTCATGTCTTGGGCGCGATGGGCAAAATCAATCGCCACCGCATCGGGAAACAAACCCTCGCGCGTCGGATTTTGTTCGTTGGTGGCGACCACCCAAACGACGAGCGCAAACACCAAAGCGATGAGGACGGAAGAAGCGTTAGAGAGGAACGAGCGCAGCATTAATTCTTTTGTGCCATTTTATCCGAATGCGTCGCTCCCAAAATGGGAGCAAAGAAACGGCGCACCGAACTGTTGGGATTGCGTCCGGTGTACAAATTGGTCAACAAGCGATTGAGATTGCCTTCGTCCAAATGACGAATGAGCCGCCCATTGTGCGCGACGGAAATCGCGCCGGTTTCTTCCGAGACCACCAACGCGATCGCGTCCGTACTTTCGGTGACGCCCAGCGCCGCGCGATGCCGCGTGCCCAAATCGCGGTCCACGTCGGGATTTTCCGAAAGCGGCAGCATGCAGCCCGCGGCATGAATGCGCTCATCGCGCAAAATCACCGCGCCGTCATGCAGATTCGTATGCTTGTTGAAAATATTGAGCAGCAAATCCACCGACACTTGGGCGTCGAGCCATACGCCCGTGTCAATGTATTCCTGCAAACCGGTGCGCCCTTCGATAATGATGAGCGCGCCCCATTCTTGTCGCGCCAAAGCGCCCGCCGCGCGCGACAGCGTCGCCAAAAATTTGGTCGTCGAATCGGTGGTGCGCGAACCGAGCAGCGAGCGGGGGCGGCCCAATCGTTCGAACGCGCGCCGCAGTTCCGGTTGGAAAATGACGGGAATGGCGACGAGCAGCGCGGGAATCGAATTGCGAACCAGCCAATTGAACGCCGTCAGATTGAGAAAGGTGCTTGCCAACACCGCCACGAACGCGACCAATAAAATGCCGCGCAGCAAGATGACCGCGCGCGTGCCGCGCACCAAGTAAAACAAGCCGAGAAAGATGAGCGTGACCAACGCCACATCCACCATACTCGACACATCTTTCAAGCGCGCAATCAAATCCTGTTCGCTCATGGCTCGCCATCATTGTAACGCAACATCCGCATTTCATCCAACCGCAATGCGTTTCGCACAAAAAAATGTCACGCCTTGACGTGACATTTCATTTTCACTCGGTTTGCGGCTCGCCTTGCGGTTCGCGCAGTTCCAACAAGAGTTTGCGATATTCCCCGACTTGGGGCGGATTCAAGGCGATAATTTCTTGGACGACGATGATGGCTTCGTCCGATTTGCCGGCGTTCAAAAGACGGTCGCCCAAATCATCCAACACCTGAAGCGCCTTGTCCTTTTCGCCCTGCGTTTTATAAAAATCCGCCAGCGTGCGCTGGATCATCAGCGTATCCGGGAACGCGTCGGCGAGCGAAACCAAAGTCGCCTCGACGTTTTCCGGCGCGTCGCGATGACGTTCCAGCAACGCGCGCAATTCAAATTCCGCTTCGGCGGTTTGTCCGCGCCGCAAATTCAAATCCACCAAATAATAGCGCGCTTCGTCGTCTTCCGGGTCCGCCTGACGAATTTCCAAAAACAGCGCGCGCGCCGCGTCGTATTCGCGCAATTTCAGATTCGTTATCGCGAGGCGCCGTTTGAGCGGCAGCGCCGCCGCGTCGCTCAAGCCCACGCGTTGGGCAATCGCCAAACCTTCATGGTACTTGTCGGCGGCTTTTTGAAAATGGCCGTTCGATTCCAATTCCATGCCGACGTTGGCGTACTCGTCCAACGCTTCGGTCAATTGACCGTTTTGCACCAACACATTGATCAATTTGGCGCGCCGCGTTACATCGCTGCCGCCCAAATTCAACGCCTGCCGATAAAACGCGATGGCTTTGGGCAAATCGTGACGCACGGCGGCAGTTTCCGCCAACACATCGTATTTCGTCAACGCGTCGGTAAGGCGTCCCGCCGCGACGGCGATTTCCGCCAGCTGGACGTGCGCGGGTAAATAGTTGGGCGCCAATTCGAGCGCTTGATATATCAAATCGCCCGCCGCATACAGTTTTTGTTCGCGCGCCAAGTCCGCGCTCCCGCGCAGCAGCGTCAACACGCGCTCGGATTCCGGCGTTTCAAAAACTTCTTGGATCGAAAGCGGCGTGCCGGTCACCGCCGCCAATTCGATATGCTCGCGCACTTGGCGTACTTTGTCCTGCCAACCTTTGTTGTTGAGAAAATCCAACAGAATCATGCTAAAGCGGCGCGCGCTCGCTTCATCGCCTTTGGCGAGATACCCTTCCGCCAGCGATTCATACAGGCGAATCACCTGATCCGCTTGGGCATGATTCACCGCGCTCAGGTCCACAATCTTCATTGCCTGAAGATAATTTTCCAGCGCCTCGTCCACGTTGCCCTGCGCGCGATACGATTGCCCCAAAGCGAAACGCGACGCCACCGCCAATTGCGGCGTGCGCGCGGTTTGCTGCAACAACGGAATGGCGTCTTGATGTCGCAGCGCATTTTGATACAGAATCGCGAGATTGAATTGCACTTCGGGGCGCGTCATGCCCGCCGCGAGCGCTTGTTCGTACGCCTGAATCGCTTCCTGCGTTTGCCCTTTTTCTTGGGCGTTGATTGCGCGCGCCAAAAGCGTATCGGTATCGGTCCCGGGCGCGCCCGCGTTGTCCGCGCGCTGCCACGGCGTATTGTCCTCCAGCACCGACGCCGCCAAACGCGCCAAGCTGCTGCGCCGCGCCAATTCGACGGGGTTCGCGCCCGGATCCGTCGCCGCCGCGCTGCGCCCCGTCACCTCATTCAACAGAAATTTCGCCTGCGTATTGTCCGGCTCCACCGCCAGCGTACGTTCGGCGTATTGCTGCGCGCGCACAAATTCGCCGCTGCGCTGCGCGAGTTTTGCCAGCGCCAACCATTCGCGCGCGGCGGCGCCCGCGTGGCCCGCTTCGGCGAATGCCGCCGCCAATTTCTCATGCGGCTCGGCGCGTTCCGGTTCGAGCGCGCTCGCTTTGCGCCACGCCTCCACCGCCTTGTTCATTTGCTTTTGACTTTGATAGAGCTCGGCGATTTGATTGTACGCCTCGGCGGCTTCGCCGCGGCGATTCAGGCGTTCGAGCAGTACGGCAATGTGCGCGAGCGCAATGGGGTCGCCCGGCTGCAACTTGGCGAGCGCTTTATATTCCGCGAGCGCTTTTTCAAATTGATTGGATTCTTGCAGCGCGAGCGCGAGCCCGCTGCGCGCGGAAATGTCGTCGGGAAATTCGGCGAGCGCACGCTGATATTCTTTGATGGCGGTGTCCCAACGCTGGTCCCACGCCGCGTTGGACGCCTTTTTCAGCGCATCTTGAAAGACTGCTTTATTCGCTGACATAGTAGCATCTCAAAGGGGAAAAATAAACGCCTGGTCTATGACGCGCGCGCTGGCGGCGCGCCTGCGCGTTAGGGTAGCACACTCAACCGATTCTTTCAAGACGGAAAAAAGGACTAGCGAAAATTGCGCGCGCTCAAATGGGCAGGATGCGTCCGCGAATGCCGCGATTATTGATTTCGAGCAAGCCGACCGTCGCTTCGTCGCGGTACGGATTGATCGAACCCGGATTGAACAGGTACACGCCTTCATGCACTTTGGCGTATGGAATGTGCGTGTGTCCAAACACAATCGCGTCCACGTTGTTAAACCGGCTGAGGATGAAATTGATGTATTCGGGCGTGTACGGGTCGCGGCGCAAAAGACGGTTGAGCCGGCTGTTGACATCCACGCGTCCTTCCCGATTGCCGTGAATCAGTCCGATGCGCAGACCGCCAAATTCCAACACTTGCGACTCTTGCAAGTACGCCTTGACGTCGGGCGAATCGTCTTCGCCGTACACCGCAAACGTCAACGAAACCGATTCTTGCAGCTGCTGCAACACTTCGAGCGAAGTAATATCGCCGGCGTGCAAAACAATTTCGACCGACGAAAAAATTTCCATCACGCGCGCGGGCAGCGAACGGCGCAAATCGGGGATATGAGTATCAGAGATGACGCCAATTTTCATAGACGACCGTCACACCATGAATTGAATTAATGTGGAAGGGCTAGCGCGGCGAGCGCCATTGCCGCCAAAATAAACCACTGCGCGCGGCTCAAATACGCGCGCGCGTCCGCGCGTCCGTCGCGCAGCAGCGTTTGCCACAAGAGCTGCGCGCCCAACAACAACGCCAGGACCGTCACATTCATCATCGCGCCGCGCAGCGCGAGCAAGACCGCCGCCAATGCTTGCGCGGTATTGGCAATCGCCAAACCCAAACGCGGGCGCGTCGGCACGGAAAGCAAACCGCGATACGCTGTCGCAAACAAGAGCGCCAAAAGCGCCGAATCGAGCGGCGGCAGGACGAGCGAAATTGCCGCGTCGCCAATCAGCCACGCCATGCCGATTTCGGCAAACGCGCGCGCCCAGCGCCCCGCGCCATTTTCGCCCAATTCGCTTTCGAGCGGCGCCAACAACAGCGCGCCGAGCGTCAACAAGAACACGCTCGAACCCAACACCAGCGCGACGGATAACGCCATCAACGCGGTCACGCCAAGCGCCGTGATGGACGGCCCCACTTGCGGCGCAACCGCTTCGCGCCAAAATTTCGCGCGCGAAGAAAGCCATTGCGAAAAGCGCGCAGCGGGCGAACCGAGCCGCGCATACGGCACGAGCATCCACGCGCGCGTCGGCGTCGCCTGCCATCCTTGCATGGGCTGTCGCCAATCGGTGTTGACCCACGCCGCGCGCCATGCGCCCAACAACGGGTCGGTCAACAAAATCGCAATGGCGACGCGCAAGAGCGTTTCGCCGGACACCGCGACGCCGCCCGCCGCCAGCGCGCCGCAAATCGTCGCCGCTATCGGGCCCAACCACGTGAGGGGCCGCGCCGAATACAATTCCAACGAAATGCGGCGGCCCACCGTCGGACGCCCCGGAGGCAATTTCATCAAGGCGAGTGTAGCATACGTGAGAATTTTAAGCAACGTCATTTTTATAAAAAATATCCGAATCCGCAATTTACTTTGCGATATTTGCAAGTTCAATTACAATACTGCGCGCTATTTATGAAAATCGTCGTGGATGCCATGGGAAGCGATCAACGCCCCGCGCCGGATGTACAAGGCGCGGTGGCTGCCGCCAACGAATACGGCGTCGAAATCGTTTTGGTCGGCGATGAAGCGCGCGTGCGCGCCGAATTGGCGCGGCTGCCCAATGTGCCGGCGCGCGTCAGCGTTTTGCACGCGGCGCAAGAAATCGAAATGCGCGAACATCCCGCGCGGGCGGTCAAGGAGAAAAAAGATTCTTCGATGGTCGTCGGCATTGAACAGGTCAAACGCGGCGCCGCCGACGCGTTTGTTTCGATGGGCAACACGGGCGCCGCGCTCGCCGCTTCCGTTTTATACTTGCAGCGCATCCCGGGTGTACATCGTCCCGCGTTGGGCGTACTGTTTCCGACGGCGCAAGGACCCTGTTTGTTGATTGATGTCGGCGCAAATACCGATTGCAAACCGGAATGGCTGGAACAGTTTGCCATCATGGGCGAATCGTACGTGCGCGCGGTGTTGGAACTGCCGCAGCCGCGCGTGGCGCTTTTGGCGAATGGCGAAGAAGAGAGCAAAGGCAATCAAGCCGTCCAAGCCGCGCACGCGTTATTGAAACAGCGCGCGCAAACGACGGGCTTGAATTTTGTCGGCAACGTCGAAGGCAAAGACATACCGGCGCGCCTTGCGGACGTCATTGTGGCGGACGGTTTTGTCGGCAATATCGCGCTCAAGACCGCCGAAGGCATTTCCAAAATGCTAAACGATTTGATTCGCAGCGAAATCAAAAGTTCACCGTTGACGGCTGTGGGCGGCGCCTTGGCGATGCCCGCCTTTAATAAAGTGAAAAAAATTTTGGATTACACCGAATATGGCGGCGCGCCATTATTGGGCGTGAATGGCGTGGTCATTATTGGCCACGGCCGCTCGAACGAGGTTGCGGTCAAAAACGCGATTCGCGTCGCCAAACGTTCGGTGGAAAGCAATATCCTCGAAACCATTCGCCGCGGAGTTACGCCAAGTGCTTAGAACGTTTCCCGCTACCGTTATCGAACCCGTCATGCTCGACCAACGCTTTGAAGAGCGTTATGTGCCAGAGCCGCTCGCGCAAATGGCGCGCGCGGCGCGGCAGCGGCGGCCGCGCGTCGTCATTACCGGCCTCAGCGCGCTTTCGCCCAACGGCAATTCGGTCCAAGAATTTTGGGCTAACACGCTAGCGGGTAAAAGCGGCGTCGCGCCGATTGCGCGTTTTGACGCGTCCGAGTTTCCGTCGCGCATCGGCGGCGAAATCAAAAATTTTGAACCGCGCGATTTTATGGACGCCAAAGAAGCGCGCCGTATGGCGCGCTGTTCGCAGTTTGCGATTGCGTGCGCGCGCCTGGCGGCGCAAGATGCGCGTTTGGAATTGCCCGTCGTCAATCGCGAACGCGTCGGCGTTTTGCTCGGCACCGCCGTCGGCGGCATTGACGCGACCGAAGAAGGAATGAGGACGCTGCTTGGCAAAGGGTGGCAGCGCGTCTCGCCTTTTGCGTTGGGCGCCGCCATGCCGAATGCGCCGGCATTTCATGTGAGCATGACCACCGGCGCGCACGGTTATCTGGGGACGATTACGGCGGCATGCGCGTCCGGCACGCAAACGATTGGCGACGGCGCGGAAATTATTCGGCGCGGCGCGGCGGACATTATGTTTGTCGGCGGCACGGAAGCGGGTTTGTTTCCCATCGGGCTCGTCGCGTTTTCACAAATGCGCGCCATCACAACGCATTTCAACGCTACGCCGGAAACGGCTTCGCGGCCCTTTGACCGCACGCGCGATGGGTTTGTCATGGGCGAGGGCTGTTCGATTTTGGTCATTGAATCGCTTGAACATGCGATTGCGCGCGACGCGCCGATTTATGGCGAAGTGCTGGGCAGCTCGGTGGCGAGCGATGCGTTCGATGTGGTCGCGCCCGACCCGAGCGGCGATGGCGAAGTGCGCGTCATGAAACTTGCGCTCGCCGACGCGGGCATCGGCATTGACGAAATTGATTACATTAGCGCGCACGCGACTTCGACCGTCGTCGGCGATAACATCGAAGTCAAAGCCATCAAAAAATTATTTGGCGCCCGCGCGCCGCGGATTCCAATCAGCGCGCACAAGTCTATGGTGGGGCATACGCTCGGCGCGGGCGGCGCGCTCGAAACGGTGGCGGCGCTACTTTCGTTCCGCGACCAAAAAATTCATCCGACCATCAATTTGACGCAACCCGACGAAGAATCTGTCGGGCTGGATTTTGTGACCGAAGGCGCGCGGGCGACGCGGGTCGAAACTATTTTATCCAATTCGTTCGGACTGGGCGGTCAAAACGCCTGTCTCGTTCTGCGAAAATTTGATGTGTGAAAAAATTTGGCGAACCGAGACTGGGGGCGCAAACAAAGCGCTAGGCCGCCAATCTCTATTCTCCAAACTCGAATCTCATGGCTCAAGTTGTGACCAATAAAGCGCTGGTGGAGCGCAATGCGCGCACCGGCAAAATTTTGACGACGGCTTCGTTGATTATCATTCTCGCGCCGTTAGCGATTACGTTTCCGCTTATCTTTTCGGGCAAAAATGAATTGCCCGGCAACAGTCTGCTCTTGATGTACGGCGCGTTGATTGTCGGCTTGATTCTTTCCAATGTCGGCGGCTATTTCATGAACCGCTGGGGGATGAAATATTACGAGCAGTTGGAAAAAGCGCTCAAAGGCACCGATAAAAAATATCGTTTGTACAATTATGCGCTGCCAGTACCGAATGTGCTGTTGACGCCGTTCGGCGTAACCGTTTTGCTATTGAAAAATCTGGACGGACATATTTCCGTCAATCAAAAGGGATGGCGCGCCGGCTTTGATGTCCTGCGCCTTATCCGTTGGTTCAGCGCGGAACAATTGGGCAATCCGACGCAGACGTTAGAGGCGCAGCAAGAAAAACTCGCGGCTTTTATCCATGACCGCTTGGGCGCGTCATTCAATCCCCCGCTGGACGGCTTGATTGTCTTTACCAATCCGAAAGCGGTCATTGAAATTTCCAACGTCGAACTGCCGATTGTGTTTCTGCCCGAAAGTCCCGATGCGCTCAAGAATGCGTTAAAACGTCCCAAGAACACGCCGCTGCTTTCACAAAAAGATTACAACGCGCTGTACGAGTTGTTTGAAGAAGAATCCGAAGCGCGCCGCATCGAAGCCGAGCGCGGCCTAGTCATTGCGGGACGCAAGTTTTTTTAACACGAACAAAACAGAAATAAACTTTTATGCCCTTATCCCTCTCTGATTACAAACGTCCGCCGCAAGACAATGGACGCGGCATTGCGGGTTATCCCGCCGCCGGCTGGCGCGGCGACCCCAACGGGCTTGACGCGTGGATCGCGGAATTGCAGCAACTCGGCATCAAATGGCTGCGCGTGTTGGACGACAATGCCGACTCGCTGACGCTGTGCGGCAAATTACTCAACGCGGGCATCTTTCCGATTGTACGAATTCTGCGCCGCGATTTACCGCCGAACGATACGCCCGAACCGAATCCCGGTCACATTTCCGCGCGCGAGGAATTGACCATCCGCAAAATGATTGACCTCGGCGTGTTGTATTTTGAAACCAACAACGAACCGGACAATCCCGCCGAATGGAAACAACACGCCATTCCCGGCAATCACGAAGAGACCGCGAAATTGGTCGCGCTGAATTGGTTATTTGACGCGCGCTTTATTATTGAAGCGGGCGGTTACCCCGGCTTGCCGGCGGTGAGCAGCGGCAGCGGCATGGATTTGGTCGGCGCGCTCGCGGCGTTGGGCCGCCAAGATATTTTGCTCGACGGCGGTTGGATTGCGCTGCACAATTTCGGACATAATCGTCCATTGAATTTCCCCAACGACCGCGTAAATCAAAACGGCGCGCCCTTGACCGCGCAGGAATACGATTTTGGCGCGCTGACGCAATGGGTGTGGTGGGACGCGACGCGCCAACGCGCCAACACATTGGACGAAGTGAACGCGCTGCGCGCCGCGCGCAAAAACGCGGGCCAAGTTATCGCCCAAGACCATGCGGCATTCCGCGAATACGAATATTATGACGCGCTTGCGAAAAAACATTTGGGGCGCTCGATTCCAATTTTGGCGACAGAGGGCGGCTATCAAGTGGGCCGCCGCACCGATTTGCGCTATCCGCGCATCACGCCCGCGCTGCACGCGGATTTGACGGTGGCAATGTTTGAATTTATGCAGCGCGATGCGCCCGATTATTTTTTCGCGGCGTGTCCATGGCTTTTGACCGGCTCGCAAAAAACGCAAGCGAGCGCGTGGTACAGCGATTTTTGGGACCGCGCCATTCGTTCCGGTGGACCGCACAATGGCGAAATTCCGCCGCTGGCGGCGCCCGATTATCGCGTGGGCGAACGCTTGCCTGTCGTCGCCGCCGTCAAAGCCATGGCCAGCCAATCGCGCACCGGGCCGCGCGTCGCCATGCCAACCGCCGCGCCCGCCGCGCCAACCGTCATCGCGCCCACGTTTGCCGCGCCGCCCCCGCCCCCGCCAAGCGAAGAAAGTATCTATCTCGTCCAGCACGGCGATACGTTGGGCTCGCTGGCGAAAAAATTTGACGTAACGATTCAGGCGTTGGCGAATGTGAACGCGCTCAATGAAAATGAGCGCATCATCGCCGGGCAACGGCTCGTCATTCCGCCGCCGCAAGCTGTGAGCGCGCCGCCGACGCCCGCAACCATTTCAACGGACGCGCCGCCCGCGCCAATTCCCGAATGGTTTAATCCGCCGCAGCAACCCGCGCCCGTTGCGCCGCCCCCCGTTTATACGCCGCCGCCGCAAGCGCCCGCGCAACCCGTCTATGTTCCGCCGCCACAACAGCCCGCGCAACCCGTCTATGTCCCGCCGCCGCAAACGCCGCGCGTCGCCCAACCGCCCGCCAGCGCCGCCGCGCCAAATGCCGCGCCGCCGCCGCCGCGCGCCCCCGCCATCGTCTCGCCGCTTGACCCGCGTTTAAGCGCGCTCAATGTGCGCGTGGAATACGCGAACGTCAAACCGGGCGAAAGTTATTGGAAACTGCTCCGCGCAGAATATCAAGATACGACCAAAGCCAGCGGCAATCATCACATGCTCTATAATCTGCTGGACGATAAAGGCAAACCGATTTTGGTGCAGCGCGTCTTTCAGGGCTTGGCGGACATTCAAGCCGATTCCTTTACCGACGCGTTTGGACGCGCGAAAATTCCAATGTGGGAAACCTATAATCCCGAACGGGGCGAAAGCGGACCCTATTCGGCGTGGATAGCAAACCTACCTTCGGATAAAGTGGTCGGACTCGGTATGCCCAATGGCTTGGCGGTAAATTTTGTATTGACGTGGCAAAAGGCGATCAAGTAAGGCAAAAAAATTTCGCGCGCGCTTGAAATTTTTTTGCCTCACCCCTCTGCGTTGAAATTCCTCAGTGCGGCTTCGCGCTGGCTCGTTCCCCTAGCAGTCTTGCTCGCGACTTGGACGTTCTATACCAGCACGCTCGCGCCCGGCTTGCTGCGCGGCGATAGCGGCGAATTCCAATGGGCGATGGCAGCGCTGAATGTGGCGCACGCGACGGGCTATCCGCTTTTTACGCTCATCGGCTATGCGTGGCATTTGCTGCCGCTCGACGCGAACGTCGCGTGGCAGTTGAATTTGCTCACGCCGTTTTTTGGCGCGCTGACGGTCACGGTCGTTTTTATTTTTATACGCGCATTGACGACGCGCACCCTCGCCGCGTTGGGCGCCGCGCTTTTTTTGGCGCTAACGCCGGTGATGTGGTTCAACGCGAGCATTTTGGAAGTGTATCCGCTGCACGCGTTTCTGCTCGCGCTGATGTGGTATCTACTGTGGCGCTGGTCGCGCGCGCCGCAAACGAACGGCGCGCTGTATCTCGCGTTTTTTATATTCGGGCTGGCGCTCGCGCATCATCGCTTGACGATTCTAACCATCCCCGCGTTCCTCTATTTTTTGTTTGCCACCGACCGCCAATTTTTTTTCAAACTCAAACGTCTCTTGGTATGCGCGCTGCTCGTCGTCCCCGGTTTGAGTTTGTATGCGTATGTGCCGCTGCGAATGTTGCCGGAAGGTTTTTCGCCGGACTTTATTTTCAACGACATTATTTTGGGGCGCGAGTACGCCGGTTCGCTTTTACGCGAAATCAATCCCCTGCCCGTACTGGTTGAAATTCCATTCAAAAATTTTCACGTCGGCCTCGCGTTCGCATTGCTCGGCGCATTCACGCTGTTTCGGCGCGCCAAACATTTGAACGTTGCCTTGTGGCTGATTTATCTGACGGATGTTTTGTTTGCGTTAGTGTACAGCGTGCCGGATGTCGAGGTCTTTCTCACGTCGAGTTTCGTCGTCCTCACAATCTGGCTCGGCGCGGGCGCGGGGGCGCTGATAGATTGGTTGGAGCAACGCTTTGCGGGGACGCGCGCCGCGCGTTGGCAATGGGTCTGCGGGCTGGCGTTGCTGCTCATCGCATTGTTTGGCGTGACGCGCTGGAATGAAATCAACGCCGCCGTCGCCGCCGAAGCGGGGCCAGAGACGCGCGCGCGCGCGTTGGCGACAATGAATTTACCCCCGGCGGCATTTCTGGAGTTGGATTGGGAAACCGCCACCGCGCTGCGTTTTTTGCAGGCGACGGAAAATTTGCGGCCCGATTTGGAAACGCGCTTGATTGAAATGGGCAACCGCGCCGAATTTTGGCGCGCGCTGCAAAATGTGGACGCGGGACGCGCGGTGTATATCGAAGGAGGCATCAATTGGTCGCGCGCGCCCGCCGGATACGTCTTGAAAACATTGGACAATGATTTGGCGCAAATCACGCGCGCGCCGGTCGAGATGACGCGCCGACGAACGGCGTTTGGCGACCGCGTAGAATTGGTCGGTTATCAAAATACGCCCGACGCGTTTGTGTTGTATTGGCGCGTGAAAAAAACATTGGCGCAAGATTTGGCGAGTTACGTTCATTATCTCGACGCGCAAGGCAATAAAATCGGCCAAGACGACCGCGCCGCCTGTTGTCAAGCGGTGTACGGCTATCGCACCAGCGAGTGGGAACCGGGACACATTTACGCGGACGTTTTCAAACCCGCGCCGCCCGGTACGACAAGTTTTTTGGTCGGCATGTACGAAACGGTGAACGGCGACATCGAACCGTATGGCGAACCCGTTGAAATCAAATGAACGCCGGCTTGACCCTTGCCAAAGGGACAAATTGCAAATTGGTCCTACATTTTCGCGTCCGTTTTTGGGCTGGCAAATATATTGGTATTTGGATTGACTCGGATTTGATGCTACAATCGGCGGCGCTTCGCAAACAACAGATTATTTTTTCTCCGTTCCGCGTTCATGCGCTGGCATTGCACGCGCTCGCACAGATTCACCCGAAATCATGACAGAGGAATGTTTGAATGACTGAAACGCGTTTTACCTGGCGTTGGCTGGTGGTCATCGCGCTTGTCGGCATTACGATGGGGCTTACCATCGGTCTGCTCACCGGCTGGATTGTTTTTCCCAACATCGGGGGTTCTAATGTTGCAGGACTCTCGACGACGGCGCAGAGCGATTACATTGTTCTGGTTGCCAACACGTATGCGTATGACCAAGATTTGGCGCGCGCGAAACAACGTCTGAATCTTTTGCAAGACAAGGACATCAAGACGCGGCTCGAACGCCTGGCAAAATCGCTCGCCGCGCGCAAAGACGCATCCGCCGCAAACGTAGCCGATCTTGCCATCGCGCTCGGTTCCGAAGACAGTTCGCTTCAGGTGATGGCTGCGGGCGTGGGCAGTGACTCGACGAGTAACACGTCTGACACCGAGCCAACCAAAATCGCGCGCGCGGATTCCGAGACGCCGGTT
>WBZO01001379.1_pt1 | contig 38368 bp, 32 predicted proteins | sample 5204261 | NCBI WGS metagenome assembly WBZO01 (sample SAMN12412400, study PRJNA552823) | activated sludge metagenome | isolation source: activated sludge from anammox sidestream of wastewater treatment plant... | place: USA: North Carolina | collected 2017-09
CTAAGTCATTGTTAACTGAAATTTGTTTGAATATGTTATCTTAGATTTTAAATAAAACTGTGAATTACTTCTGAAAATTGAAAGGTTAACACAATCCAGGCTTTGGTGTTTGGTTAAAAAATTTCATATGAAGTTTTTCAACTTTTTAGAGTTAAAGTTTGATGTGCTTTTTTCTATCTATAATTACAAGCACATTGAATGAATAGCTGTAATGGCTAAATATAAATAAAGTACAAAAACATAGGAGAAATAAATCATGTCAAAAAGAAAAGGAACAGCAGAGTGGAATGGTAATTTCAAAAACGGTAAAGGCAAAGTTAAATTTGGTTCGTTCGAAGGAGATTATTCTTTCAAATCACGTTTTGAAAATGGTGCTGGCACAAATCCTGAAGAAATGATTGCTGCAGCACACGCCGGGTGTTTCTCAATGGCTCTTTCCAAAGATTTGTCAGACAAAGGATATGAACCAAAGAAAATACAAACAACCGCCGAAGTAAGTATTGAAATTTTGAAGCAGGGACCCAGAATCACTCTGATTGAATTAAATACTGAAGTTGATGTGCCAAATTTGAGCAAAGAGGAACTCATCAAATTTGCTGAAGGTGCAAAAAAAGACTGCCCGGTTTCTCAGGCATTAAAAGGTGTTGATATTAAATTAAATGTAAAGCTTAAAAAAGTTGCGGAAAGTTTAGTTAGTAATTAAAGTTTAAACATTTTTTTAACCGGTCAGAAGTATATAGAATTAAAAGGAAGTAATTTAGCTTCTCGATAAACGAAACTAGAAGATATTTGTGGAATGGAAATTTCGATCGGGAAAATGATGAATAAATATTTTTATTTAAATTATTTTTTAATATCCAGCTAATTCGCTATCCGCAAGTTTAGTGCTTGTTAAGATTTTTAATCTTTGTGATTTTATCTGAATTTCAGAAGATTTTTTCAGCCAGGTTAAAGTTTTTTCAAGCGCAACTTCAATTGGAGTAATTCTATAATTCAATTCTAGAACTGCTTTGCCGGAAGATAATTTTTGACTTTGAAGCAGAAACTTCAGCCACTCTTGAGTAATCAACGGATGACTTCCCGAAAGTTTTGCTGATGTTTCAATTAACCATACTAACTTTTCTGCCATTTTACTTTTCAGATTTATTCTCAGATGTTTCTTCCCCGAAATTCTGTCTGCAATATCGTAAACATCTTTGAGGGTTTTGTTTTCGCCGCCAAGAATATAACGTTGATTAACGTAATTGCCCGAAACTGCCGAAACAATTCCTCGCGCAATATCTTCAACGAATGCCCAGTTTGAAAACTGTTCTCCACAATCGATCAGAAATGGTAATCGATTCTTCAGGTAAAGCGAAAGAGCTTTCGTCGCTCCGTTTGCATCGGTCAGCGAACCAATACCGAACACACTTGCCGGATAAATTATTGTATAATGCAGGTTTTTATCGGAGTAATCTTTGACAAGCTGTTCAGCCATTGCTTTCGATTCCGCATAATCACTAAAACATTTTTTAGGTCTCACTAATGAATCTTCACCAATAACGGGCATAGGTACATAAGTACACGCGGACAGACTTGATGTAAAAATAAATCGTTTCACTCTACACTGCTTTGCTGCTTTGAGCAGGTTTTCAGTTCCACGATAATTTATAGTGTAAAAATCTTCTGGGTGTTTTGATGTGGTTTGCACTAAAGCTGCAAGATGAATGATAACATCACAGCCTTCCGTTGCTCTGATAATAGCGTCAGCATCATTAATATTCCCCTCATAAATATTTAACCCGGGATGATTTGAATTAAATATTTTTGATTTGTCTCTTACCAGAACGTTCACAGATTGTCCTTCGTAAATCAAATATTTGAGAACATAACTGCCGATAAAACCCGTGCTGCCAGTTAGTAATATTTTCATTTTAATTCCTTTCACTATTACTAACATGGAATATTGAAGTAATTTAATACAACACACGGATCTAGATTAAAGTAAGATAATAAATCTATAATTTCCTGAACTCCTAAATTCAGATGATGATACAACAAATCTATAATCTCTTCAATACTGAATCCTGCTTCGTACAATATTTCAACAGTTACAGGAATAGTAAGATTATAGACTATAATCAAAATATCCGCAATGTTTTCAATATTCACATTGAGCTGCTTTAAAAGTGAAGTTGTAGCTTCTGCAGAATAATGGAAATAATCTTTCAGTACAATTCCAATTTGTTCGTAGCTATATTGAAGTTCAATAAGCACTTCAGTTATTTCGCTAACGTCATAATCTTTTTCTTCAAGCAGCTGAGTCATTTGTAATGTGGAAAGATTGTATAAATCTTTTAACACATTTAGCACTTGAATAACCGGAAAACCATTATCTGATAAAAATTGGAAAACTTCTGAAGCCGAAGAGTTATAAATTGTTCGTAGTGCATCTGCTATTTCAGAGGCTGTGCATTCGGCTTCAAGAATTAAAATTTTTACGTCCTCTTTGGTTAGCTGAAAATTATTTATAAGAACTTTAATTACTTCTGTGGAGTTGTCACCAACCTCTTTAAGTATTATCAGGATAAGTTTTTGGTTTTCCTTAAAAGTATTTTTAAGAATTTGAACTTTACTTTCAATATTCACAACCTTTTGCAGAAAATATTTCAGATCTTCCCGGCGCGTTTTTAATTCATCCGCATATTCAGATAAAATTAACTCAGCAATATCGGCTTCGGTTTTATTTTTCAGAATTTCAATTAGTATTGGTTCAGCTAACCTTGAATTGTATTCGTAAGCAATGTGAATGGCTTTAACCACATCACTTACGGAATAGCCGGCATTATACAATGATTTAAGAAGCACATTATCATCAAAACTGAACTCTCTGTCAATGGTTATTGCTGCTTCAACAACTTCAACTCCCTGATTGAACAATTCAACAGTTCGTTTGTTAAGTTTTTCGTTATCATTTATAGGAGGTGTAACAACCTCATCTTCGCTGCATCCGATTATTAAGAGGATTAACAGCAACATTGCTAAAAATAAAATGTTTTTCATTTTAATCACCTTTCTTTTGTTTGATTCTATCCTAAAACTATGTTGTACAATGCGGGGTTGTGTCATTATATTGTCAAAGAATTGTCATTTGTTGGAAGACCTTCCGCAAAAAACAATATTGTGATAAGATGAATAATTATTATTTTGTTAAGAGAATTTCAGATTTGGAGTGATATAGAATGATCGTAATAATAAAAAATAAATCACTAATTACTATTGCAATTTTATTTATAAGTCTGTTTCAATTAAGACTTGAGGCACAAACACATTTTTCTCAGACAAATTTTAAAAATAATTCTGTTTCATATTCCTCTGATCAGCCATTTGCATCATATTGGTTTCCACTTGAAATTTTAAGCTGGTCACCTTCAACTGATCCGGATGCACCATACAATCGTTCCGGTGTTCCATTAAAAAATAAATTCGTTGATACATTATTAATTATAAATTCTAACTCAAGAGTAAATGAAGCAAGAGTAAATCCGTTGTCAGCGTTTGCACCAACGAGTGATAATCCTTCACAGGGTTCTTTGAATATTAATTATTATTCTTTCAGTTACTGGCAGTACGTTGACCGGCTTGTATTCTGGGGTGGTTCTGCCGGCGAAGGATTAATTCTTGCACCAAATTCTACTTTAATTGATGCAGCACATCGCAATGGAGTAAAAATTTTGGGAAATGTTTTCTTTCCTCCGACTGTTTACGGGGGACAGTTTCAATGGGTGAATGATTTTCTCCAGAAAAATGGAAATACTTTTCCTGTTGCTGATAAATTAATTGAAGTGGCAGAATATTATGGATTCGATGGATGGTTCATTAACCAGGAAACTGCTGGCGGCAATTCTCAGACAGCAATTAATATGAGAGATTTTATGATTTACTTCCAGGAAAATTCTGATCTTGAAATTGAATGGTACGATGCGATGACAGAAAATGGCAGCGTCTCCTGGCAAAATCAGCTTAACTCACTAAACGACTGGTTCTTTCAATGGGGTGATACTCTTGTTTCCGAAACAATGTTTTTAAATTTTTGGTGGAACTCAACCGGATTAAACAATTCAAGAACACTCGCTCAGAGTTTGAACAGAAATGAGTTCGACTTATTTGCGGGAATTGATGTTGAAGCAAACGGATATAATTCAAGCATAAACTGGTCAGCACTTTTCCCGAATAATCTTCCTCATGTAACATCACTTGGAATTTACAGACCTGATTGGTGTTATAATTCTTCAACAAGTCTTGCAGACTACTATAATCGTTCAAGTATTTTCTGGGTTGGATGGAATCACGATCCGGGCAACACAACAACATCAAATAACTGGAAGGGTATCGCCAATTATATTCCAGATAATACTCCGATTACTGAAATTCCGTTTGTCACCAATTTTTGTACCGGGCAAGGTTATGATTTCTACATCAATGGAGAAAAATTATCTTATCCTGAATTATCGGCAACCGGATGGAACAATCTGTCACTTCAGGATGTTCTTCCTTCGTGGCGATGGATAGTTCAAAGCAGCGGAATAAAATTAATTCCTGAATTTGATTTTACTGATGCATATTACGGCGGGAACTGTCTAAAAATTTCCGGAAATCTTTCAAGCGATAATCTGATAAAACTTTATCATACAAATTGTTTAGTTTCTTCGGATACAAAAATTGATCTCGCATTTAAAACTGGAGCTATTGGTTCAACAAATATGAAAGTCGGATTGGCATTTGAAAACGATCCATCATCATTTACTTTTTTTGATATTGGGAATACAACTTCCGCAGACTGGAATTTAAAAACTATTGATATTGGTTCATTCAGTGGACAAAAAATTTCTGTTGTTGCTTTATTTTTTACCGGCGGTTTTGGAAGCGGCTACCAAATCAAAATCGGAAGGATGAGTATTTATAATGGCTCGATTGACATTCCGGATCCGCCAGCAAATCTTTTCATAGAAAATAAAGTTGATGAGCAAGGATTTGTAACTTTAAGATTGCGCTGGGATCATTCAACAAGTGAAGTCTATTATTATAATATATTCAGAAGAAATCAGGATAGCTCATTAACATATCTTGGCGGAACAGCAAACAATGCATACTTCGTTCCATTTATTAAATATGAACCGGGAGACAGTTCAGTATCTGTTCTTGTTCAAACTATCGGTAACGAGTTTGGTGAATCTCCTTTTGCCGAAACTTCATTCGAATGGTTTTCTCCACCGGGAATTGCAATCAATCCTTCTCCTGAAGATGGAGATACTGTTTTAGTTCGCAATCCAACTCTTGGGTGGACTCCGGGAAACGGTTCTTCATCGTTCGATATTTTTCTCGGAACAACTAATCCTCCGCAATTTATTCTCAACACAACTTCAAATTCTTTTCAGACTGAATTATTAAATTCAAACACGACCTATTACTGGAGAATCGATTGTAAAAATCAATACTATACTACACAAGGAGATGTTTGGAGTTTTACAACAGGAATTTCAATTGCAGATACAAATGGATTTGCGCTTCAGTTTGATGGAACTGATGATCTGTTGAATTGCGGTAACGGAAGTTCATTGCAAATAACAGGAAATAAAATTACTCTCGAAGCATATATAAATGTGAATGAATTTAAAAGTCAGCCATTTGCAGGAAGTGTAATTGTAAAAGATCAGGGATCAAATAGTTCCGGATACATGATACGATGTGGAGGAAATGGTATTATTAATTTTAATATTGGTAACGGAAGTTGGCATGAAATTAATACTTCCGCTAATGCTGTTCTGTTGAATCAATGGCATCACGTCGCTTCAACTTATGATGGAACAAATATGAAAATTTATGTTGATGGTGAACTAAAAGCTCAGTCAAATTTATCATTTACAATTGGCAATGCTAATAACAGCAATCTATTGATTGGTGAATCGCCCGGCTTTCCAGGAAGAGTATTCAATGGAAAAATTGATGAAGTAAGAATCTGGAATGTTGCACGATCACAATCTCAGATCATAAATACGATGAACACAATTTTATCTTCTGAATATTATTCGTCTCCTGACAGTGGGCTTGTTGGTTACTGGAGACTGGATGAAGGAACAGGACAAACAGCAGAAGATTTTTCTTTCTTTGCAAACAATGCAACTCTGGGTTCAACATTAAATCCTGATTTAAACGATCCATCCTGGGTTGAAGCAAATATTCTGATTGTAAATGTTAAAGATGAAATTAAAAATAATTCCATTCCAACTGAATTTAGTTTATCACAAAACTTTCCGAATCCATTTAATCCTTCAACAAAAATAAGATTCACAATCCCAGCCTCATCCTTAAATCCCTTCTCCAAAGGAGAAGGGACTTTTGTAATCCTTAAAGTTTATGACATTCTCGGAAACGAAGTTGCAACATTAGTTAATGAAGAAAAGACCGCAGGAAGTTACGAAGTTGAATTCGGTGGTCATTCTGACGAAGGTCAGAACCTGCCTGCCGGTAGGCAAGGTCTCGCAAGTGGAGTTTATTTCTATCAGCTAATAGTCTCGGCTGGGCGAAGCCCAGACAGAAAAGCTGGCACATTCATTCAAACAAAGAAGATGGTTCTTATCAGATAAATGGATATAAATTTGTATTTAAATAGAATTGATGTTAGAAAAATAATGGAACCTTCTCTTGCGTTTTTAACTGAACTTCAAAATCATCATCTTCTCTCCATTCCTTTTGAAGATCTCGACATTCCAAATCGCTCAAGAATTGAACTTGACCTGAATAAATTATACAACAAAATAATTTTAACCGGACGTGGAGGTTTTTGTTATGAACTTAACGGACTCTTCTACTGGCTGTTAACTTCGCTTGGATTCAAAGTTGATATGCTTTCTGCCCGCGTGTTCAATTCAAAGACTGGAGATTTAGGTCCGGAGTATGATCACATGACTCTTCTTGTTCATCTAGATAAAAATTATTTGGTTGATGTTGGTTTCGGTGATTCGTTCAGAAATCCGATTGCCTTTCCTGATGGAGAAACCGATGACATTAGTGGTAGTTACAGAATTTTTCAAATCGAAAATAATCTGTTTGAACTTCAGAGAAAGGATAACGATTCTTTTTCAAAGCAGTATAGTTTTACAACAATACCTCGAAAACTTTCTGATTATAACGCAATGTGTGTGTTCCAGCAAGACAGTCCGACTTCACATTTCAGAACAAGAATGTTATGCACAATTGCTACTGAGTCCGGACGGATTACTTTAAGCGATAACTCGTTAACTATTACAAATAATGGCAAAAAGATAATTGAGAAATTTACTGACGAAGATAAATTTTATTCTCTGCTAAAAGCTTATTTTAAAATTGAATTAGCTAAATAAAAATATTTTATCGAATAATCTGCCACAAAACATTGAACGTTCACTTTCTTCTATTAACAACACATCATCAAAAACATCCGCTTGTAAAGTAATCGTGGGGTTTCTACGTCGCAGGATTTAGCTTTAAATCAGAAATCATAAAAACTTAAAGTTAACAGAGGTGTAAAATGAAAAAGGCTTTAATAATAATACAGAATAAGAACAATACAACTCGAAGGTTTGGCGAAGAAATCGCCGAGTTCTTATTCAAAAGAGGTCTCGCTGCTGAACTTATCCCGATTAACAGTTTCGAGCCTCGAAAGCTTGACGGTGCAGATTATTTATTATTAGGTGGATGGGGGAATGGATTAATCTTTTCAAAGACAGATAATGAATGGATTAACTTTGTTAATCGATTACCTTCGCTTAACGGAATAAAGACTGCTTTTTTTACTACCTATAAAATATTTCCGGGAACAATATTTAAAAAGATGAAAAAATATTTGAAAGGAAAAACAGATGAAGTTACTTATGACTTTAAATCAAGAGATGGTTATCTGTCAGTTTCTGACAAGCTGGATCTGAACGATTTTATCAGATAGAATTTTGTAAAATATTCCTGATTGAGAATGTGTTAGTTAGCAAAGTCCCCGTTCATGCGGGGATTTTTTAATTGGAGATGAAACCAAATATTTTAACTCCGGAATAAATTAAACTTGCTTGTTCTTTTTCTCAATCTCTACAACTTTATTACGACTATAATCCATCACTCCAATCATCAAACCTGCTGTAGTGATTACTGCCCCAATAATCTGATAAACGGTTACTTCTCTGCCGAACAATATCATTATAAAAGGTAAGATTGCAAGGTATATGTTAGTATATGGAACCCAGAAATGTGCAGCAAATTTCGAAAGCTTGAAAAATCCAAAACTGTAAATGTATCCTGTTAATCCTGCAGCTACCACAAACAAAATTGGCAGCCAATTATTCGGAATAATACTTCCTTCGAACAAAGAGAAAAACCTGCTGTATCCGGTTGACTTGATTATTTCTTTAATCGATTCTTCTTCATCATTGCTGATATTTTCTCTCAACGTATATTCTGAGTTGGACAATGTATAAAAATTCAAAAGTGATTCTTTTTCGTGTCCAACTGTGTTGGCGAGAATTCTTTCTTCAAACTCTTCTTTGTTCACAACAGCAGGCATATTTGCATTCAATACATTTCCGATTATCGGCATTATAAAAATTGCTGTGGTAATAAATATCATTTTCCAGATCTCTCTCCAGAAAACAAGTGCATTCGGTCCGACGCCTGGTAGAGCTGTCTGTACTGTTTTATTGTTCAAAGTGTGTTGTGAAAGCATGCATCCATTAATTACTATTATCCAGATAATCGCAGTTTCATCAAAAACATTTTTCGAGCTTTCGCTTAACCCGACTATAAATGGAAAATATGGCATTGACAAGCCTGCTATCACAAGCGTAATTCCAATCCAGTGTTCTTTTCTGATTGGCGCATTAAATAAAAGTTTTCCAAAGAATGGAAGAAATGCAAGATAAATACTTACATACGGCGCAAATACATGTGGTGAATAATATCGTGGTAAATAAAAGAAACCGATATTTTCAATTACTCCGGTGAACGCGCAGATAATAATTGTAACCAGCGACAAAGAACCCGGCCAAAGGAATTTAGCTTTTTTCCCACGAAGCAGTTCTATTGTTATTGCAACTGCTGCCCAGGCAAGTTTTGATAGTTCTCTCCACCAGGTCATAACCCCGGGAGAGACATCAATTTTTTTTCCTCCGGTAAAATCGGGTTGGTTCCCCATCCAGTTTAAAAGATATTGACCGCTAAGCCCTCCGTTGATAATCAGAAGCCAGACAACTAAAACAATCCACTCCACAGAATATTATCTCACTTGGCTCATTAAATTTGATCAATCAGAAAGAAAATCATTTTAGCTCTTTCAGCCAATTCTGTGCAAACTCCCGGCTAGCTTCGGTTGTTTCTTTTCCGGCTCTGTAACATTGTTTCCATAAATAATTTTTGTATTCGTACTCTTGTTTTACAAATTTGGTTAGATCTTTATCAATGGCTGTCTGAGCATTAAAATCAACGCCATTTGTTTGTTCAAGAAATGATTCAAGCCATGTTTTGATAAGCGGCTTCGGATTATTTACAGGATATTTTGCTTCCCAATCTGCAATATCTTTTTTATGTTGTTCCAACTGCTGATCGTATGCCATTTTTGAATATTCATCCATTTGCGGACTGAACATCGGATTGTCCGGATTATCAACATCCTTTAGCTGCTGTTCCAGCATTTTAATCGTCTCGTCATACATAGCCTGCTGATCTGCCGCCATTTGCGATTTTGCAGTTTTCATTTCCTCCAAACTCTGATTTAAACTGGCACGAGTTTCTTCTTTTAATTCTGCAGATGTTTTAGGTTTTTCCGGCGGAGCTGGTTTTCTTGATTCACGAAACTCATTATACCTTTTTTTAAAATCATCGGTCTTTGTGAAATCTTTAACGTAATTTCCAACAACTTCAACCTTTGATATGCGATCATTTACAGCTATGTTTTTCAATTCTCTAAGACCTGGAAAGTAAAACGATGAGCCTGAAGATATATCTGAAAATATGGTATTCTTAGCATCATTCTCTGAAAGTTTTATTGTCTTTAATAAATCTTTTGCCTTGTCATCGATTATTTTACCAGCATAAAAACCAAATGCGATAATTAATAATAGCAAGATTGATAAAAGCTTTTTCACAACTCCTCCGGTGAATATATTAATTTAGAAAAATCTACTGCTGAAAATTCAAAAAAGAAAAATGATTTGCAAAAACTAAATACTTTTCAATTTGTTTTTTATAGTCGATATAATTTTAGGTGTAATATTTACAAGCAATCTCGTCGTTAGAAAGGTGGGCGTAAATTAGCATATTATCTTTAGGAGACTTCTGAAAATTCTAATTTGTCATATTGAACGACCTGCCTGCCGGCGAGGCAGGAGTGAAATATCTTGTTTTAAAATTAAAAAGAGTAACACATTTATAATAATTCAGAAGTCTCTTATTATCTTTAGGATATTCTGGCTAAGTTTTATTGATTTATTTTAAGCTAAAATTTTTTAAAGATGACAAACAAGTTTTTTCTAATAATAATTAATTGTTCTCTGCTAGGACTACTGTGCTTTTCGTTTGCGCAAACGCAGCCATGGAAAAAAATGCAATCCCCGGTTACAGGAACTTTGCGATCTATCTCCTTTATTGATAGTCTTACAGGATGGGCAGCCGGTGAAGCCGGAACTATAATCCACACAACCAACGGTGGAGAATTTTGGGGAATTCAAAACAGCACTGTCCAGACTTTTATAATGGATATCTTTTTTATTGATAATAATAATGGCTGGGCTCTGACAATTCGTGATCAGTTTCCATTCAATTCGGTATTGTTGAAAACAACAAACGGTGGAACTTTGTGGACAGTAAATGATCTCCCTGATTCTCTTGGAGTAGTGAGAACAATTTTCTTCTTTGATCCGCTGAACGGATTTGCCGGGGGTTCAGATATTTTATTCTCTTCTGATGGCGGAAATAGCTGGAGTGAATCCGAAATTGATTCTAATATGGTTTCAGAATTTCCTGTTCATAAATTCAAATTTTTTAATCGCCAGTTTGGTTATGCTTGCGGCGGACGTATTGATGTCGCAGGCGTTATCTGGAAAACCACAAATTATGGATTTAACTGGACCGCACAGGGTGTAAGTGTAGATGAAATTTTTGATGTTTTCATATTCGATTCATTAAATGCAATTACTCTTTCTGGAGACCCCGAGGGATTGTTTCCTATCGGATATGTTAAAACAACCAACGCAGGTGAGTCGTGGAGTTTTAGTGATTTGCCTTATTTCGGGCTTGCATTTGCAATTGATTTTCGAACTTATAATGAAGGATGGTCAGCTTCCGGTTATAAATTTTTGCTCACAACTGACCATGGAAATTCATGGAGTGAGTTTGAAACTCCGGACAGCTCTACGGTTTATGATCTGCAGTTTATTGATGCGAGAACCGGTTTCGCTGTGGGTGAGAATGGAGTAATCCTAAAACTAGATCCATCTCTTGTTGATGTAAAATCCGAGTTAACGATTCCAGATAAATTTATTTTATACCAGAATTATCCCAATCCGTTTAATTCTTCAACTACAATAAAATTTACAATTCCTGCCCCATCCCTAAATCCCTTCTCCAAAGGAGAAGGGACTTTAGTGACCCTTAAAGTTTATGATGTACTTGGAAATGAAATTGCAATTCTTGTTAATGAAGAAAAATCTGCCGGGGAATATGAAGTTGAATTCAACGCATTAACAGGAATACGACCGCTGGTATCCGGGATCTATTTCTACCAGCTTAAGACTGCTGAGTTCGTAGAAATAAAAAAGATGATTTATTTAAAATAAAAACCCCGCATCCAATATGCAGAACACGGGGATCAAACCTTCTAATAAATTTTTACTTCAGCAAAACAAGTTTCTTTGTCTGTTCATAACTATCAGCTTTCATTTTGTAAAAATAAATTCCACTCGGCAGGTTTTCTGCAATCCATTCGTATTTGTAATTACCGGCAAATAATTCTTCAGAAACAAGTGTTGTTACTTTTTCTCCAAGTGTGTTGAACACTTCTATCTTTACAAATGATAGTTCAGGAATTGAGAATTGAATTGTTGTAGTCGGATTGAATGGGTTGGGAAAGTTCTGTTCAAGCTTATAATCCACAGGGATTTCCGAATCAAGTTCCTCAACGCTGACAACAAAAGTGCGTTTATAAATTTTTGCTCCGGTGCTGCTGTTTTCATATAGACCCGTATACATTTCAACTTCCTCGCCACTCCGGGTTTGAACTACTCTTCCCGAAAGTGCTGAAACTTTTGGGTTTGATGGAAGACCTTCATTCTCTTTTACAAATCCAGATCTTGTATCATTTGTAACGTAAACACCGCCTACGTCTCCTCCTGTTGGATAGACTGCTACGGCATTAATCTTCTTGCTCTCTATCAAAAGATAAGTACCAAAGAATGAAGCAACCTCTCCATCACCAAATACCGTTAAAATAACCGCCGATAAGTATCTGCTCTCAAAAAATGACTGATAAATATATCCGTTCTGGCTTCCTGTATAAAGCCGTGAGTCGTTGCCATCCTGATTTGACAGAGGATAATCAAATAATAGTGTGACTGTTGTATCGGAAGCTGGAATTCCAGTCGCTTGTTCCCATAAATCTCCATTATTTGTAGAAGTAAATAATCCGTTTGTTGTTGCTGCTGCTATTATTCCGGATGAATCAATTTCAAGATCTCTAACCCACGAATTGTTGGGCATCCCATTGCTTGCATTTTGAAATGATGCCCCAGAATCCGTTGAACGCATAACTCCATTTCTTGTTCCTGCAAAGATTGTATAGTTCGGACTTTCTTCCATTACTGAAATTGAAAAGATATTGTTGTTTGATCCCGCCGAGTAAATTGGTCCATTCCATGTATCTCCTCCATCTGTTGAACGATATAGTCCTTCGTTCTGCGGATAGAACCAGATACTTGCGTACAGATTTCCATCAAATGCTTCTTCTATCGTTCTCCCATTGTATGCGCTTGCTACGTTTTGCCATGTCTGTCCATCATCTGTAGATTTTCTTACTCCTCCCGCTACACTTGGCCAGCTAAATGATCCTACGGTTGTTAGAATATCTCCATTCTCTCTCACCAATAAATCGGTTACTCCTCCGCCTACTGGCGTTGACGATGTTTGTACCCAACCCTGTGGTAAAGATAGCGTGCTGTATAGTCCAATCACGAAAAAGAAAATATATTTAAACACAATACCTCCATTATTTTAAAAATATCATTATTTTGCTCGTTGAGAAATTAGTTGTCTGCATTTTGTATAAGTAAACACCACTTGTCAGATTAGTTGCGTCCCATTCATATCTATAATTACCGGCAAATAATTCTTCAGAAACAAGTGTTGTTACTTTTTCTCCAAGTGTGTTGAATACTTCTAGCTTTACAAATGATAGTTCAGGAATTGAGAATTGAATTGTTGTAGTCGGATTGAATGGGTTGGGATAATTTTGATAAACAAAAAACTCATCGGGAATTTCTGAAGAAAATTCTGAAACACCCGATGTTGAGTTTCCACCCGTCGTGGTTTTATAAATTATCCCCTGGTTATTCTTATTTCCAACTGCATAACCCGTATCATTGTCAACAAAAAAGATATCCATAATCTCTTCTGAAAAATCCAGCTGCTGGCTTAACCAGTTTGTCCCTGAATTTGTTGTTTTCCAGATTCTGCCATCCCTTCCGCCGGCAAATCCTGTTGAGCTGTTTAGAAAAGTTACTGTTTGCAAATACCCGCCGGTAAAGTTAAGATTCCAAGATTGACCAGCATTGGTTGAAAGGTAAATACCATTTGTTGAAACTGCAAAGACATCTGATGATGAAACGGCAGATACATCAAAAAAAAGTGCCGGTGGATCATTTGGAAGAGCGGACCAGGTTTGTCCGGAGTTTATTGTTTTTATTCTTAAGTTATTATCACCCACTGCAAATCCATCGAAGTAGTTGTGGAAACTAACTGCAAATAATTGATTTGGAAATGGAGTATCAAGAATCGGCCATGTATTACCGCCATCCGTAGTTCTCATAATCAAAGCGCTATCTAATGCTACACCTCTTCTCCCGACAATCAATCCATAGTTATTATCCAGAAAAAATATATCATGAAGAGATAATATCCCGTTAACCGGTAAAATCGGAGTCCATGTCAGTCCGGTATCTTCTGTTTTATATGCAACTCCAAAGCTTCCAATAACAAAACCGGTGTTAGCATCTTTAAATCCTATCTTGTAAAAAAGTATATCTGAATTTAGTTGAATTATATCCCAGCTATCTCCGCCGTTGGATGTTCGCAGGAGAACACCATTGGCTCCACATACAAAACCTATACTGGAAGAAAGAAAGTAAACTCCGAAATACGGTTGGTCAGTTGGATTTGTTAACTCGGTCCATCCACTCTGTGAGAATAAATTACTAGTTGGTCCAAGAAAAAGAAGACTGAAGAATAATAATTTTTTCATTTTACTAATAACATTTGTTTTTTTTGTAAATAATTCAGTTGACAGCCGGTATAAGCAAACTTCATTTGGCAGACCTTGCCCATTAGCAGACAGGTTTTCCATATTTCTTTCATACTTGTAATTTACTGCATTCAATTCTTTTGAGATTCAGGTTTATACTTTTTCACCGACTAATAAAATATTTCAATTCATGGATTGGTCGAAATTATAAACCATTTATAAGCGAAAAATTCGCCGGAGAGCTAATCCGGTTGAGAATTTATCAGATGATGGGAACGGATTGCTTTGGCAGCATCTGATAATTTTTTCATTACCAACTAAATCATTAGGCAAGTGTGCTGTTGAAGAGTATTTTAGTTGGTCTCTTTATAAATTAGCAAGAAAATATTTAATTCAAAATAATCCGTTTCTTTAAAACCTTTTTCTTTTCAATTTTTTATCAGATTCTTTAATAATTTTAGCTGTGTCTTCTTAAATTTAACATTCATTTTTATTTTTTCGTGGAACTCACAAGGAGCTATAATGAAAACCGGATTAAAAGATTTTCCTAAAAAAACCACTGCTTTTCTGAACAAACTTTCTAAGAACAATAACCGAGAATGGTTTGAAGCTAACCGTGATCTTTACAATTCAGATTTTCTTGAACCTTGTTTTGAGTTTGTTGTTGAGATGGGAGATAAATTACAGGATATTGATCCCGATATTGTCGCTATTCCAAAAGTTGATAAATCAATTTTCCGGCTACACAGAGATGTTCGCTTCAGTAAAGATAAAACTCCATACAAAACAAATGCAGGACTGTATTTCTGGAATGGCAAAATGAAGAAGATGGATGCCAGCGGATTTTATTTACATCTTGAGCCGAGACAATTCGGAGTTGGGCTTGGCATTTATATGTTCTCTCCACAGTTATTAAAAAAATATCGTGATGTGGTCTCTAACTCTGCTTCAGTAAAAGAGCTTCACCAAATAGTGCGGGCTCTCGAAAAGAAAGGTTACACAATCGGCGGCAAAAAATTTAAGAAGACTCCGAAGGGATATGGTACGAACACACTTTATCCCGGATATTTATTGTATGAAGGAATTTATGCCTGGTTCGAAAGTTCTAACTTGAAAATTATCAGCGGCGGAAAGGCTGTAGATATTATTTACAAAATATTTAAAGAAATGCTTCCGTTGCATAAGTGGCTGGTGAAGAATTTGTTTTAAATAAAGTCTGCTCTCAAATGTTTTTTCATTTTAGCAATATCATCTTCTTAGTATCAAAATATTTTGTGCCGTCTAAACCTTTTGCTTCAACTATGTAAAAGTAAAAGCCACTGCTGAGGCCTTGCCTGCCGGCAGGCAGGTTATTTGCATTGAAAACTGTTTCGTGTATTCCAACTTTCATTTCTTTGTTTTCAAGCTCTGTTATTTTTTCACCAAGCACATTGAATAGTTTTATCGAAACAAATGCGTCCTGTGGAATTGAATATTTTATCGTAGTGGTTGGGTTAAATGGATTAGGATAGTTCTGGTAAACTTCAAAAATCTTTGGTGTTAATATTTTAATATTATATGTTTTAGTAATTACTCCAGCACTACCGTTTGAAATTCTGAATGTGATGCTTCCTTCTTCACCGATTGGTGCATTCTCTAAGACATTAAATGAAAACTGTGCCGTTTGCTTTTGTAAGGTTTTTATGTTCTCAATATTTACCTGATCATTATTAAACTCTATCCATTCGGGTGTCTGTTGAACAGCAACACTTACTAATTGATTTGCACCAATTGATCTATTAGAAAAACTTAATTCAACAAGGTTATTCTTTGAGCCGGGCAATAGTTCATAAACCGTTTGAGAATAACCTACTGTACAAGCAAGAACAAATAATAAATATTTTAACAGCAGCATAGCATCTCCTTTTTTTTGAAAAACTTACAAGCAAGGCAATGGCCCTGGAAATTCTTCTTTTATATACACACAGTAATAGTGAAGAAATTTATATCCTTCAGTTGTAATTTTATTTGTTGCCAGATCTTTCTCTATCTGTACAAGCAAAGCTTTATTTAAAGTACTGCAAGCATCTTTATATCGTCCTGATGTAATTTGACTATTAAGCAAATTCAATTTTGTGATATAATAATCTCTTGTTTGTGTGTTTGCTACCCATCCGTACTGATACATTTCTGTTGTATATGAAATCAACTTTGTTATTAATCCAGACCAGTTTAATGCTGGTTTAGGAGGAATGAATTCCTCTATCGAGAAACCAATAAGAGACTTGGCTGTTTCATTGGGTTCGTTTGGCTGGTAATCGATTACAGTTTTTAGGTCAGATGGTTCTCCAAATTTTTGAAGCAAACTATCTGCGATATCTACTCTAAGTGACCAATATTCTTCAGTTTCTATTCTTTCTTTTAGCAAAGAATTCAATTCTGAATAATTGAATTGAATTAAATACTCTAATGCTTTCAACTTAATTGGTAAATAGTCCGCATTGACAAAAATATCTAGGATTTGATCTTGAAATTGCCATCCATATTTATCGATCAATATACAAAATGCTTCATATTTTTCGCTAGAAGAGTAAGGCAATGAGTTCAATATATTTTCCAGTTCTGTTCGAGCTTGCATTTCATATGGATAATACTGATTTAATATTATCTCCAAGACAGTTAGTGAAAGCCCATCATAGTTTGGTTGGTCTCTCTCTATTCTTTCAAAAATGTAATTTACAGTTGAATAGTTTTGCATTTCAATCAAGACAAGTGTTGCCTTCGCCTTAGCATCTAGTGGGTCGTACTTGAATGGTGGGTCATAATTTGCATATTCATCTGCAATCGAAATGACATAGAGTGCCTTGGTTTCAACATCTGCATCATCCAAAACAAGTAGGGCATGTAAAAAGGCCAATTGAAGAAAGGGGGGCTGACTCTCAAACAATTCATTTATTGCTGGCAATGCTTCATAAATTTGTTGCTCGCTTATTGCTTCAATCGCGAATGTAACATCTAATGGGTTTTCACTATAGAGAGCATTTATTAATTCTTCAGATGTCTGGGCTATTACCTGGCTATAGAATAAAACAAAGAGCGGTGTTAATTTTAGTATGTTAATTTTAAAAGTCATCTAATATTATCCTTTTAAATTATTACATTTTTGGTTTAATAGATCAATATATTCCTTGATTTTTTCCTGTACTTCCTTGGAATCATTTACTTCTCTTTCTTTTCGAAGTTTTTTATTCGACCAAAAAGTTGTCTTCCCCGCAAGACCATAAAACATATCATATTGCTCATCAAGCTTGTCCCAAAAATCAGCAAAGCCTGTTTCATAAAATATTTTACCGAAATCTTTAGCCTGAGTTGGGTTACTAAAATAGGAACAAGGATAATCTTGCAAAGCATACATAGTATTGTAAAAGAAATATTTGTAATCTTGAACGTATTTGTCGTAATTCATTTTATGTATTCCTTCGTGAAGCATTACTACTTCCTTAAGTAAATAACCCTTGTCTGGTATTTTGTACCCATAATATTTATGACCTTCAAAGGATTGTAATGCCAGTTCACAATCACCATTTGAAACTATTTCGTTCAAATCGGATGTATCATCTACAATAACCCAACCTCTATCAATAATTTTACTGTAGCACAAATCAATTACGATATTTAAATTTATCTTTTCTGGGTTCAATTGAAATTTCCATCTCTGGAGATTTCTGTTAAAACAAACCATCAAGCTGTCATTTGTAAAAGAATATAGATTTGAAACCTTAGCTGCAGGGGTGTTCACTAACCAAGTATATGCAACATCTGTTGGTTCATCACATAACTTTTCGTGAGAAGTATACGCTGAAGTATGTTCAAGAATTTCAAATTCCGGATTTTCAATATAAAATAGATCATCACAAAAATTTCCGTCTGCATTTGGACAATCTGGCGGTGTTTGTTCGATAAACTTTACATATCCCATAGATTCCCATTGGAACCCCCCTATAGGATTCATACCATATAAGTCATACTGATCATTTCCTACATAAACAAATTGTAGCGGGACTTCAATCCATTGATGATCATAACAGTATTGAATGCTTACCGTAACATCTGTTCCCATTGGCTTATTGTAAAAATTATGAAACCAGTAACCAATGCAACCAAAACAAGAGGCGCCACCTTCACAATCACAATTGTAATTGCCAAATAGTTGTGAATCTCCACCAACAACTATCTCTCCTTTTACCTTTGATATCCAATTATACATACATTCTTTCCGAAAGTAAACCCTACCATAAAATGGTGATGTTACTGTAACAGGATTATCTGTGTTTTCCTGCATCACCGAACTATCGGATAGATAAATTTCATCTTTTATTATAACTTGTGAATACATACTCAAATTAAATATTATTACAAATAATAAAAGAAATCGTTTAAACATAGCAGGCTCCAAAAGAAAAGCAAATTAACACGACAATAAGAAGTGTGTTAATAAAAGTGAAATAGTTCAGGCACATCTCCTGCAACTCCTTTGCAGATTCAACTAATACTTGTTCCCGGCATTGCCAGGATTTATTTCACTGACAAACTAAATAAATATCCAAAAAAAAATCAAGTGCTGTGCCAGAAATATTTTAATTTATTAATACTTCGACTTTATATTCTTTCAAATAGTTATATTATTCAATTTAAAACTGAAAAGCGCCACACAAGGTGACGCTTTCTTTTTTCAATACCTGAACTAGCAATTATTTTAGTAAAATCATCTTCTTCAAATCAAAATATTTTGTGCCGTCCATTCCTTTTGCTTCAACTATGTAAAAATAAAATCCACTGCTGAGATTAATTCCATTAAATTCTGTTTCGTGTATCCCAACTTTCATTTCTTTGTTTTCAAGCTCTGTTATTTTCTCACCAAGCACGTTGAAAATCTTTATAGAGACAAACGCATCCTGCGGAATTGAGTATTTTATTGTTGTCGTCGGATTGAATGGATTTGGATAATTCTGATAGACTTCAAAAACTTCTGGTGCTATTATTCTAATATTATAGGTTTTAGTAATTACCCCACCACTACCGTTCGAAATTCTGAATGTAATGCTTCCTTCTTCACCAACTTTTGCATTCTCTGAAACATTAAATGAAAACTGTGCTGTTTGTTTCTGTAAGATTTTTAAGTTCTCAATATTTACCTGATCATTATTAAACTCTATCCATTCAGGTGTCTGCCGAACAATAACGCTTACTGATTGATTTTCACTTTTTAATTTATTTGAAAAACTTAATTCAACCAGATTATTCTTTGAGCCAGGTAATAGTTCATAAACTGTTTGAGAATAACCTACAGAACAAACAAGAACAAATAGAAAATATCTTTTAAGCAGCATAGCATCTCCTTTATTATATACCTTACAGACAAGGTAATGGCCCTGGAAACTCTTCTTTTATATATACACAGTAATAGTGAAGAAATTTATACCCCTCTGTTGTAATTTTATTTGTTGTCAGATCTTTATCTATCGTGACAAGTAAGTCTTTATTTAGCGTGTTGCAAGCATCTTTATATCGTCCTGATGTAATTTGACTGTTAAGCAAATTCAATTTTGTTATATAATAATCTCTCGATTGTGTGTTTGCTATCCATTGATACGAGTACATTTCATTTGTATAAGTAATTAGTTTTGTTATTAATTCAGACCAATTTAGTTCTGGTTTTGGGGGGACGAAGTCTGCGACTACTATTTGAAATAATCCTTTCGTATCTCCATCTGGCTCTGTTGGATAATAATCAATTATCAATTTGAGGTCTGAGGGTACGCCATATACTTGAAGTAAACCACTGCCGGCTTTAAATCTTATGAAATTGTCTGGGTCATTTAAGACTTTATTTCTAAGTATTGTTCTTAGTTCTGGATAGTTTCTATCATAAAGTATTTTAAGAGCTGAGTATTTTAAATCTGGATTTTCATTTGAATCATTTAATATACTTACACAAAGGGCATCTGTTTCAGAATAATTAATTTGATTTAAAATCACAAGAGCTGTGTTTCTAAACGTAAATTCGTTTAAAATATTATTTAGAATGTTTAAAATCCAGTCGAGAGCTTGAGACTGATACGCAGGAACATTCTCATAAATGAATTTTAGATCATTTATAACTATCATATATCTTTTGGAGTTTGGTTCATTATTCAAATAATCAAATACGTCTTCCGATTTAGAATAGTCACCAAATTTAAATAATAACCACATTGCTCTTACTTTTGATTCTAATTTGCTCTCCAAGCTGTTGTAAGGTGGTAATGGTTCAAATGTATTAATATTATTATAGTAAGTTAATATAAGATCATAAGTGTTTGGGGCTTCTAATGCGTCTAATGCTTCGATAAAACTATATTGAAGTAAATATGTTTCTTGGCTAAACACTCTACTTTCCAATTCAGGTATATATTCAATTAGTTGTTGATTTTTAATAATTTCTAGTGCCTCAAACCTTTCCTCAAAATTGTCACTGTCCAATTTATCAAGTAAAGATTGTGAAAAAATTTCGAAACTGAACAGTAAAAAAACAAAAATTAATAATTTCATTTCATTGTTCCTCATTAAGTAATACTTTTTCAATCAAAAAGCCCTTGTTAGGTTATCACAAGCGTCAATTTGCGGACAATAATTGAGGCCCAAATATTCTGTAAGTCTATTATAGTAAGCAATTATTAAATCCCATTGTGCTCTAGAAGTTAATATCTCTTCTTCAATATTATCTCTACCGTATATATTAAGTTCTGCTTCGACTTGACTGCCAAAACTTTCAAAAATATTTTTCAACCATCCTTTAACTACATTTATAGCTTCTTCTTCACTTGGATACTCATTAAATTGTTGACAAGACATATTTAATCCCGATACAGTTGCTTGTAATTGCGGTAATAGTCCTTGAAATTCTCTCTCATATCTCTCAAAGTGCATTCTTTCATGAGATAATACAACATCCTCAAGAACAAATTTTATCAATGGTATATAACCAGGATTATTTGGATCTGAACCATAATGAGCACAAATATCATGTAGTAAATTACAATAGTCCTCAGATTCAATTTCACCATTCTCCATTTGTTCCATCATATTGTCGCTACTCTTTATAACTTGATGTGAGCTATTATTATCACACAATCCGACTAAATAAACATAAGGGACAACACTAGTATTTCCACCACCGATAAATTCAAATGGGAATTTAATATCCCCATTTTCCGGATTCGCACAAGGATTAACATTCCAAATATACCCTTCTGGAACATGCCACGGAGTCATTTTCATTCCTCCTGCTTGTCCTCCTGCAATATCGGTTGTGCAAGTTTCTACAATTGTTTGGGTTCCGGGTAAAGTGTATGTATTACTCTCAATTTCGTTAAAAAAGAAATTAGGCAATGAAGAATATTCACATTCTGGCACTTCACCACAAAAAGTCGGAGTGGTTGGTATAAATTTAATTGAGGTAGCAATATACCATTGCAGTTGATTGGGATTATAATATTCTATGTTGTATTCATTCATACCTGTATTTACTAATCTGGTTTCTGCTTCTACCAACTGCCCATTTATGCAATGAGAATAGACCGTAACTGTAACCGGCGTTCCCAGTGGTAAATTATTTATCGCCCAACTAGCTGTAACGTAGCAAGCAGCACAAGTAACCGGACAACTTTTGATAACCACTTGTCCACCAGCTTCTATTTTAACTTGTTTTAACCAGCCCCACCAGATTGCACCCCAATTTACGCCGCCACTCACTTTCCCATAAAATGGCATCGTCAGTGTTTCTGCATCTGGGTTTTCTGTTTCATAAAGAATAATTTCATCTTTTATTACAACCTGAGAATACATACTCAAATTAAAAATTATTACAAATATTAAAAGAAATTGATTATGCATAGCAGGCTCCAAAAGAAAAGCAATTTAACACAACAATGAAATGTGTGTTAATAAAAGTGAAATAGTTCAGGCACATCTCCCACAACTCCTTTGCAGATTCAACTAATACTTGTTCCCGGCATTGCCAGGAGTTATTTCACTGGCAAAGTAAATAAATATCCAAAAAAAAATCAAGTGCTGTGCCAATAATTTTTTATTTAGCTTTTATTTAATGAGCTGCCTGCTTCGGAAACAACCTTTCAGGTGGTCATTCACCATTCCTGTTGCTTGCATATGCGCGTAAACTATTGTTGAGCCGACAAACTTAAATCCTCTTTTTTTCAGGTCGTCACTGATATGGTCTGAAAGTTTTGTTTTGACAGGAATCTCTGTCGATGATTTAAAATTATTTTGAATTGGTTTCCCATTGACAAAACCCCAGATGTATTTATTAAATGTTCCGAACTCTTTTCGTACTTGTATGAATGCTTTTGCATTTGCAATCGCACCTTTAATTTTCAATTTGTTTCTGATAATTCCGGCGTCTTTCAAAAGAGAATTGATTTTTCTTTTATCATACTTTGCAATTTTATTATAATCAAAGCTGTCAAATGCTTTTCTGAAGTTTTCTCTTTTATAAAGAATTGTCTTCCAGCTTAATCCTGCCTGAAATCCTTCTAGTATTAAAAATTCAAAAAGTTTTCTGTCGTTGTGAAGAGGAACTCCCCATTCTTTATCGTGATATTTAATCATTAATTTGTCATCTGATGTCCAGGGGCAGCGTTTAATAATTTTCATTTTTCTACCATTGTATATTTAGTCTATGTTGTTTTCCTGTTATAAAAGCCTAAGATAATTCCTAAAGCCAGTGACCAAAGCGCAGCTAATCCAATCTGAAATTCTTTCGGAAGAATAAACGTAATTGTGTGTGCTGGTATCCAGAACCAGAGCAAGGAATAAAATCCTTTATCAATGTTTTTCCAGTTTGAATTTCCAGCAATAATGTTATCCAGCAGTCTGTGCATTATTACCAGGAACAGACCAAATTGTAAATTCATTAAAGTTGAAACGGCAAATGATCTGCTAAAACCGCTGAGATGCGGAAGATAGTTCTGATTAATCAGTTCATCAACAAATCCTTGAAAGCCCACGAATGCATATTTTATCAGTACCGCCAAAATACACCACTCAATAACTTTGAGCATTAGGGTTTTAAAATTATACGGAGAAATTATTTTCCGTTTGACTATCCAATGCGAAATAATGTCGCCAAATGTCCCGAGAACGGCAAATTGAGCCATTGCTGTAATAATTGGATGAGTCGTTACTAATTCTATGTACCAGTTCATTCGATTGACAAATTTTTATTTAATAAATTTAAGTAAATAATTTTTATCTATTATTCTTTCAATCAATGAACACAAAAGAAAAATTTATCGAAGAAATAAAAACCGCATATTCTTTTAAAGAAGATTATTTCACTCTTGGCGGGACAATCTTCGAAGGCGAATGTATAATCAACTCATTTATAAACATTCCACTTAAAACTTTGAACCGGCACGGTTTGATCGCCGGAGCCACAGGAACCGGGAAAACAAAAACTCTGCAGGTAATTACCGAGCAGCTTTCTTCTAAAAGTATTCCGGTTCTCGTAATGGATGTAAAAGGAGACTTCAGCGGAATTGCAAAACCAGGGTCCATCAATCCAAAAATTGAAGAGCGACATAACAAAATTGGTTTATCTTATAATCCGGTTGGTTTTCCTGTTGAACTACTTTCTCTTTCCGATGAAAAAGGTGTTCGTCTGCGTGCAACTGTCTCGGAGTTTGGACCGGTGCTTTTATCCAAAATTCTTGAGCTAAATGATACGCAGTCAAGTTTTGTGTCTTTGATTTTTAAATTCTGTGATGATACCAAGCTTCCCCTGCTTGATCTAATGGATTTTAAACGGGTACTACAGTTTATTTCTAACGAAGGAAAACAGGAAGTTGAAAAACATTATGGAAGCATTTCAACTACTTCTGTGGGGACAATACTTCGCAAAGTTATCGAACTTGAGCAGCAGGGTGCAGATAAATTCTTTGGAGAAAAATCTTTTGAGGTTGATGATCTTGTCAGAACTGATGAACAAGGCAGAGGGGTTGTTTCGATAATTCGTCTGGTTGACTTACAGGACAAACCAAAATTGTTTTCAACTTTTATGCTTTCTCTACTTGCGGAAATCTATTCCTCTTTTCCAGAAGAAGGGGATTTGCCGCAGCCAAAACTTGTCATTTTTATTGATGAAGCTCATTTAATTTTCAAGGAGGCTTCAAAAGCTCTGCTCGAGCAAATAGAAACGATTATAAAATTAATTCGTTCAAAGGGTGTGGGAATTTTCTTTTGCACACAAAATCCAACTGATGTTCCGGCAAGCGTCCTATCGCAGCTTGGATTAAAAGTTCAGCACGCTCTCAGAGCATTCACTGCAAAAGACAGACAAATGATAAAACTTACCGCTGAGAATTATCCGCTTTCTGAATATTATAAAACGGACGAGTTGTTGACATCTCTCGGAATCGGTGAAGCAGCAATATCTGTTTTAAACGAAAAAGGGATTCCAACTCCACTTGCTGCAACTCTTCTTCGGGCTCCTCAATCACGAATGGATGTTCTTACTAATGATGAAATCGATGGATTAGTCAAAAATTCAAGACTCGTTTCAAAATACGGCGAATTGATTAATAGAGAAAGCGCTTATGAGATGTTGAATCAAAAACTTGAAGCATCTGCAAAGGACACAGATTTCACATTGCCCAAGTACGAAACTCCCAAACAACCACGCGGAAGATCGAAGGAAGAAAAAAGCACGTTCGAGAAAGTATTAACAAGCACAACAACAAGACAAATCGGTAATACTGTTATAAAAGAATTAGCAAGAGGAATTTTTGGTGTGCTCGGGCTTGGCGGTTCAACAAGAAGAAGAAAATAAGTTCAATTTTCGCCAGGTTCGTTTTGTGGAGGATTTGTCGGCTCGCCATTGTTTGAAACTTTCAGTCTGTTTGAGTTTTTAAGTGCCTGCGTTAGTAGATGTTCAATCTGCGCATTGATGCTTCGTAAATCGTCCGCTGCCCATTTCTCAAGAGCAGCATAAATATTTTCATCAATTCTTAACAGAAATTTTTTCTTTTCAGCCATCACATTCCTTCTTTCTGATCACTAACTCCCAACCGCTGAATTCCTTTTCATTAGCTGTGCAAGATAAAAGCCAAGCATAATTATCCAGGGATATTCATCTATTATTTCAGCTCGTTTTTCTATGATTACTTTGCTTCTTTCTTTTATTGACATGCTGCCGTGAATGGTAACAAGTAAATTACTTTCGCCAAGATATATCTCGATTTGCTTTCTGAAAAAACCAAACTTAAATGTTAGTCTGATTCCACGGGGGAGTACTAACACACCTTTCCTTCCCCAAAAATTATTTTTAAAGTTGGCAATTGGATTTTGATATCCTTTTACTCTTATGTCAACATCACGTTTAAAAAATTTAGGTCTGTAAAACTCATATTCTTCGTTGCCAATTTTTAATTCCGCCAGATCACTAAAAAATTTTGGATAAAATAATCTTGCAATTAATTCTTCGCCGGATCGAAGCTCAAAATCTCTTTTCCAGATACTTTTTTGAAAAATCTTTAGATCTTCGCCCAGGTATTCAGAAAACTTTTTCATGTCAAATTTATTATTGATACAGCGTGCCCGTATTAATTACTGGCTGAGCTTCGGTTTCTGAAACAAGTGCAACCATCAGATTATTAACCATTGTTGCTTTTTTATCTTCATCGAGTGTAACAATTTTCTGTTCACTTAATGCGTTCAACGCCATTTGAACCATACCTACTGCGCCCTCAACTATTTTTGTCCTTGCTGCAATGATAGCTTGCGCTTGTTGTCTGCGTAGCATGGCCTGCGCAATTTCTTGTGCATAAGCAAGATATGAAATACGTGCTTCGATAATGTCAACACCCGCAACATCAAGACGAGTTTGAACAGTTTTCTGAAGACTTTCTGCAATCTCCTGCGGACTTCCGCGAAGTGAAGACTTTTCTTCTTCTTCAACATCGTACGGATATTCTGATGCAAGCTGACGAATCGCAGTTTCACTTTGAATGTCAACAAACTGCTCATAATTCTCAACATCAAATACTGCTTTTGCTGAGTCAATAACTTTCCATACAATTACTGCCCCGATTTCAATCGGATTTCCATGAAGATCGTTCACTTTAATTTTCTGACTGTTAAAGTTTCTAATTCGTAGTGAAACTTTTTTCCGAACTGTAAAGGGATTGACCCAGAAAAATCCTGATTGTCTGACTGTGCCAGTATATTTTCCAAATAATATCAGAACGCGCGAATCATTTGGCTGAATAACCATAAACCCGGATGTTAATAAGAAAAATATGATTAGCAGCGGAATGAATATCCACAGCACCTCGGGATTTTCATTTTGAATTCCGCTAATTAATAAATACACTGCAAGTGCCAGCAATGCGATGGAAATGAATAACATCAAAAATCCATTTAGTTTGTTTGCTGACTTTTCTACGATTTTTTCCATTGTTTTACTCCTTTTTGAAAATGCTATTGTAATGATATCATAATAATAGCATATTGTCAAGTAACTAATTCATTTTGCTTGATTTTCATTCGTTTTCGCAGAAATTTTATTTGAGTTGGAAATAGAATTGAAGAAAAGATTGGTCATCCAGAGAAAAATGCTTTGTACTCAAGATAGAATTCTTTGAGCATTTGATGCTTTTTTGTGCTTCTTTAAGAAAAAATTTTTTTTCTTATCAATGACAGATTAAGGATAGTTTGTCTCGACGCAGTTGAATCAACTCTGATCAATTATTTTATTAAATGTTTCGCTAGGACGCATTACTGCAGAAGCTTTTTTTTCATCCGGCAAATAGTATCCGCCGATATCAACAGGTTTTCCCTGAACAGAGATCAAATCACTTACAATCTTTTGCTCATTGTTTGAAAGTTCATTGTAAATTTTTTTGAAGCGTGATTTAAATTCTGCATCTTGCAATTGATTTGATAACTCTTCTGCCCAATACATTGCGAGATAGAACGAACTTCCTCTGTTATCAATCTCGCCAGCTTTACGCGAAGGCATTCTTCCATTCTCAAGATACTTACCAATCGCTTTGTCGAGTGTTTTTGCTAAAATGTTTGCTTTTTCATTTTTAGTTTTATCATAAACCATTTCTAAAGAAGGAACAAGCGCACAATATTCGCCGAGAGAATCCCATCTCAAATGATTTTCTTTCAGAAGCTGTTCAACATGTTTTGGTGCAGAACCTCCGGCACCGGTTTCAAACAAACCACCACCTTTTAATAATGGAACTATTGAGAGCATTCTCGCGCTCGTGCCAAGCTCAAGTATTGGGAAGAGATCCGTCAAATAATCGCGAAGTACATTTCCCGTAACTGATATTGTGTCTAATCCTTTTCTCGTTCTCTCAAGAGTATAATTCATTGCATCAACCGGTTTGAGAATTTTGATTTCAAGGTTTGTTGTGTTGTGTTCTGATAAATACCTTTTAACTTTTCGGATAATTTCTCTGTCGTGTGCTCTGTTTTCATCAAGCCAGAAAATTGCCGGTGTGTTTGAAACTTTTGCTCTATTTACTGCCAGATTAACCCAGTCTTTTACCGCTTCATCTTTTGTCTGACACATTCTATAAATATCTCCGGCTTCAACCTGTTGTTCAAGCAAAATTTTTCCTTCTGCATTTATGACGCGCACTACTCCTTTTGCTTTTATCTCAAATGTTTTATCATGCGATCCATACTCTTCGGCTTTCTTCGCCATCAATCCTACATTTGAAACTGCGCCCATAATTGCCGGATCAAACTGTCCATTTTTTTTCGCATCTTCAATAATTGCCTGATAAATTGTTGAATAACAGCGATCCGGAATCATTGCGATACAATCCTGGAGCTCATCTTTTCTGTTCCACATTTTTCCGCCATCTCGCACAACGTTTGGCATTGATGCATCAACAATTACATCGTTTGGAACATGAAGATTTGTTTTTCCAATTCTTGAATCAATCATTGCAAGTTCTGGCTGGTAATCATATACTTTGTTGACGTCGTCTTCAATTTGTTTTCTTTTCTCTTCGGGAAGTTTTTTCAATTTTTCAAGAATATCCATCAACCCGTTATTAACATTTGCACCGATTTCTTTAAGAGTTTGAGCATGTTTTTCGAGTGGTTCTTTATAATAAACAGAAACTGCGTGACCAAACATTATGGGATCGGATATTTTCATCATTGTTGCTTTAAGATGAAGTGAAAGCAGAACGCCGTCTTTCTTTGCTTCTTCAATTTGCTGTGAATAAAATTTTCTCAGTTCTTTAACGTTCATTACTGCAGAATCAATCACTTCCCCTTTCAGAAGTTTAAGATTTTCTTTCAAAAGGGATACGTTTCCATTTGCATCAACAAACTCAATTTTCACAATATCATCTTTATCAATAGTCATAGATTTTTCTGAGCCGTAAAAATCTTTTTGATTCATACTTACTACGCGGCATTTTGAACCGGATGCTGGCCAGGGTTTCATCATCTTGTGCGGGTGCATTTGTGCAAACTTTTTAACAGATGTGGATGCCCGTCTGTCTGAGTTTCCTTCTCTTATCACAGGATTGACAGCAGAGCCCAACACTTTAGCAAATCTCTCTTTTAATTTTTTATCCTCTTCTGATTTTGGTTCTTCCGGATAATCAGGAATTTTATATCCTTTATCATGTAATTCTTTTATCGCTGCTTTTAACTGTGGGATTGAAGCGCTGATATTGGGAAGCTTGATAATGTTTGCGCTTGAGTCCTGTGTTAACTCTCCAAGTTCTGCCAGGTTATCCGGAATTTTTTGTTCTTTAGTTAGATTATCGGGAAAGTTTGCAATTATTCTTCCGGCAAGCGAAATGTCTTTTTCAACAAACTCAATCCCCGTTCCTTTGGTGAAGGATTTAAGTATTGGCAGTAAACTATAACTTGCGAGCTGTGGGGCTTCGTCAATTTTGGTCCAGTTTATTTTAATGCTCATTTAAATTTATAATTAAGTTGCGAAAATATTTGAAATCAATAATTAAAAATACTCAATGGCTTTTAATAATCGAAGAATTTTAACCAGGTATTGATTCCAGTGAATTTTTTCTGATTTGCTGTTGACAATAAAGCAAATATTTTATCTCAAAATGTATAAATTACGTTGCAATATTCAGTATAATAAAAAAAAGGAATTTAAGATGGATATATTAAACACAATTCAATCGGCACTTGGAGGCGAAAACCAAAAAGATGACCTGATGTCAACAGTTTTGGGACTGCTCGGCGGGCAGGGTGGATTGCAAAATCTTATTGGTCAGTTTTCTTCAAAGGGTTTGGATGATGTAATTGGTTCTTGGGTTGGCACGGGAAAAAATCTTCCCGTTACCAGCGATCAACTGCAGAATGTTTTAGGAAAAGATACAATTGGTAATCTCGCGTCAAAACTTGGAATGGACAGTGGTGCATTGACTTCACAGCTTTCAAAACTGCTGCCGGACGTTGTTGATAAGCTAACCCCGGATGGTAAAGTTCCCGAAGGTGATATTATGGGTAAAGGAATTGATTTACTAGGCGGATTGTTTGGGAACAAATAATTATAAACGAGAATTTTGTTGCGCTTTTTATCATAATATTCAATCAAATAATGAGTGAAAAATGAAATCAATGTTTCTGACTTATCTTCTTGTGATTTTTATATCTTCAATTTCATTCTCACAATCTCTGAGAGAAAATCTTGATTATGTAAACGATCAGTTAAGCAAATACAATTCTCATAAAATTGTTTTCAACATAGATACCGAACACAAAGCACTGGTTATTTATGATGATATCTCGACTCTTGTATGTTACTTTGAAGATGTTGATTTTGACTATGCAGAAGATGACAGTGCCGCTATCGAAATATATTGTTCAGAAGAAGATGAATGTATAGATCAGAAAAAATTAAGTGAAGAAGAATATTCTGTCCTGGAAAAATATACAATAGAGCTCGATGGAGCTAACTTAAACCGAGTACTGGAAAAGCTCGACAAGATAAAAGAGCTTGTACTAGAAGAAGATTAAAGCAAGTTAACCGAATTAATTTCAATTTACATTTAACTATCGTTCATAATCTTTTTCATGGCTTGTATATTAGTTGTCAGTATAAAATTAAATCTGTTAAAAAGAACCTTCTTTACGAAAAACTGATGAAAATATTTTCAATCACAAATTGACTTTAAAAAATTAGTTAAGTAATATCATTCTAAATATTTTAAACTAATAGAAAGTGGATATATGAAGGATCTTTTTTTTACCATTTTTGTTCTCATTTTTGTTTCCTCAGCTATTGTCCAATCTCAAACTGCACGCGATGGAACATACTGGGAAGAATTATCTTATAATGAAAAAATCGCCTATGCTACGGCATTTTGGAATGGAGTTGATTGGGCAGACAGAGTGCTTGGAGATGCTTTAAAAAATTCAGAACTGGATGATTCTGATTATAATGATAAAGTCTTAAGTACTTTTAGGTCCTATTCAAATATTGGTTCTACGACTATCGGCAATATAGTTTCAAGGATAGATGATTTCTATAGTGATCAGCTCAATAAATATGTTAAGTTGATTAATGCAATGGATATCATTGTGTTGAATATCCAGGGGATTCCTATGGATAATCCTTCAATACAATCCATCTTATCCTCTTACAGACAACGATAATCTGTTTCTAAATCCGATTTTAATGCCCGTTTTTTTAACGGGCTTTTCATATTGCCACAGCTATATAAATATTGATGAAATCTTTTTGTCGTGCTGATATTCTTCACTTAATTTTTCTGCGATATTTTTTCTACGTATTAATTTTATAACCTCAATTACAAAGAGTTTTTTAATGAAATTCGTTCCGTCTTACAAAAATATTTCTTCTGAAAATTTTTCTTATAGACTTGTTCGTGCAGACGAAATTATAAAAAAGTGTACGAGTTGTCCGCGTAATTGTCTTGTTGATCGAACTAACGATGAGCTCGGGACTTGCCAAAGCAGAGATTTACCAATTGTTTCATCGTACACACCACACTTCGGCGAAGAACCTGTTTTATCAGGAACGAATGGTGCGGGAAATATTTTCTTTGGTAATTGCAACCTTCGTTGCGACTATTGCCAGAATTTTGTCATCAGTCAGAATCCAAAAACTGAAATTAGAAACGAAGTGTCACATGAACGACTTGCTGAAATTATGCTTGAGCTGCAAACTATGGGCTGCCACAACATCGGATTGGTATCGCCAACTCATTTTGCCGTTCCAATTCTCAAGTCAATTAAACTTGCAATCGATAAAGGTTTAACACTTCCGATAATTTATAATACAAACGGATATGACTCGGTGGAGATACTAAAGCTTTACAAAGATGTCGTAGATATTTATCTGCCCGATTTCAAATATGGTAATAATGACTACGGAAGACGTTATTCAAAAGTGCCTGATTATTTTGACAAGGTTAGTCAGGCAATTACAGAAATGTACGAACAGGTTGGCAGTGCGCTTATTTATGAAAACGGAGTTGTTGTGAGAGGATTAATTATTCGTCACCTTGTTCTTCCGAATGGCCTAGCCGATTCAGAAGAAGTTTTTAAGTTCATCGCTGAACTGGATTCTAAAATTCATATTTCATTGATGGCTCAATATTTCCCAACTAATCGTGCAGAAAAAAACATTCTTTTAAATCGGGCGGTGAGAAATTCTGAGTTTGACCGTGTTGCAGATCTGCTTGATAAGTACGAATTAGAAAATGGCTGGATTCAGGAGATGGAAAGTCAGGATTTCTATCGTCCTAATTTCGATCAAGACAGAGAAGATCCTTTCGGAAATAAAAAGTTGTTTGATGTGTCTGACCTCAAACCATAAAAAAATTTTCCGGATTAAATATACTCGACGATCAGCCCTTCATGTGTAAGGGTGAGAGACTCGATTATAACTTCACTTGAATGAGCATTCAGTGCAGAGTATTCAAGCTTCGAGGGAAAAGCATTTCTAAGTTTCCAAATTACTATCGGCTCATGCCGTTCATTCAGAAGAGAAATTACAACATCGCGCCTTTCAACCTGGTTAAAATTTGCCGTATTAATCCATCTATAAAAATCCGCATCGTTTCTAATTATTCCTCGTTTCAGCACCACATCTGAAAATTTTTTTAATCCCGGCATTTTTCTAACAGAACTTTCCGGTGATGAGCCTTCGCGATAATCAACTACATCAAGCTCGATTGAAAGTCCGCTGACTTCCATAAACCCGATGTTGTTTCCTCCCCATTCTACTTTAAAATGATTTTTTGCGTGTGGATAATTCATAAATAATCTCCTTAAAAATTTAAATGGTAAACAACCTTTCGATGATGAACTCATACTTATGGTCAGTATTTCTTCGGTGCAAAAAACTTATTGTATAAAAGTAATCCTATAATCGTAACAAACCCTATCATAGAAAAAATAATCCACAATGTTCTTGGCTGATTTAGTTTATCAACGAAATGAACGTAAAGATTTGCGCCAAGAATTCCGCCTATAAAACTTCCCAGCACACCATATAAAAACGCATAACCCAGATAAAGTGCTTTCTTGTCTTCAGGAGCAATTAATCCAACATAGCTTATGTATTTTGGATGTGCTGTCATTTCGCCAATAGAAAAAATTATTATCCCCAGCATAAAAACCCAGATACTTGTATCAATAGCAAGAATTGCCATCCCGATTGTACCCATTGCAATGCCTGTAATCATTGTAGGAAGTGCCTTTGTGTTCTTCACAATATTTGAAACTAAAATCTGAAGTAAGATTATTGTCCCGGCATTTATTACGGTTACGTGTTCAACATCAAACTTCCAGTTGAGATTTATTCCAACTGAAGAAAAAATACCATTGATGAAATTATTCAGTGCCTTTGCATCTACGTATTTCTGTACATACCAGAGAACGGAATCAAACTGCTGAAAGTAAAGAATCCAGAAGCCGGAGTAAATAATAATCAAACCGATGAAGCGGACATCGGACAAAACCATTACTGCTCCTTTCAAAACTTCTAAAATAGTTTTTGTGTTTTCTGGTTTTTTTGGTTCTTTATAAACGAGAAGTGTTGGTATTAACATTGCCGTTGTTGCAATTGCAGAAGCAACCATTACATATTGCCAACCGAAAGTATTTTTTATGTATGGAACAAGAATCAGCGGGAATAAAAATGCACCGAGGTTAATTGACCAATAAAATATTCCAAAACCAAGCGTGCTGTTACTTTCATTCGTTTCTCTTGCAATAGTTCCTGATATCATCGGCTTAAATGCGCCGGCACCAACAGCCATAATTATCAAGCTTGCAAACACCATTGCATATTCTGTTGTCTGGCTTGTAAGAAAATATCCAATTCCTAAAAAGATAAACGCAAAGATCAAAGTTTTTCTGTAACCAAATCTTTCCCCTATCGCACCAGACAGTATTGGAAGAATATAAAGCAACGGCTGAATCGTGCTTTTTATAACTCCAACACTTTCTTTTGAAAAGCTAAGCTGGTCAGTCATGTAAACAGACAGGATACTCATCATTCCATAGTATGAGCCTCGTTCAAAAAATTCCATCAGGATAACTATCCAATAGTTTTTAGAGAAGGAAGAAATGCCTGGCTTTTTATCGGGAGAGTTTTCTGACATACGGATGATCCCTGTTCTAATTGGAATTTTTTTAAGAGCAAAGTTATGCGAGGAAAGCGATTTTGCCAAAAAGATTTTTGATTATTCGTTCACGTTCGGACATTGCAATGAATTACGCTGATTATGAAACGCCAGTCTTAAAAAATGATACTGTCCCGCTACCGTGGGTGATTTGGCAAGAGCTAATAATTCAAAATCGGGCTCAGCCATCTTTCAATTTCTTCAACACTCATTCCTTTTCGACGATGATAGTCAAGCACCTGGTCTTTGCTGATTTTTCCCACCGTAAAATATTTCGATTCCGGATGAGAGAAATACACTCCGCAAACACTTGCGGCAGGATACATCATTTGACTTTCCGTCAATTTTATTCCTGAATTTTGTTCTGCATTTAGAAGCGAAAATATAATGGGCTTTTCTGTATGGTCCGGTTGTGCTGGATAACCTGGCGCCGGGCGGATACCAAAATATTTTTCTTTAATCAGATCATCATTTGAAAAGTTCTCATCTGAAGCGTATCCCCAATATTCTTTTCTGACAAGTTCGTGAAGATGTTCAGCAAATGCTTCGGCGAGCCTGTCAGCAATTACTTTTATCATAATACTATTGTAATCATCGTGTTCGTTATCAAATTTTTCAATCAACTTTTCAATTCCTGTCCCGGCAGTAACTGCAAACATTCCTATGTAATCTTTAACATTGGTTTCTTTGGGTGCGATGAAATCTGCAAGGGCAATGTTTGGTTCATTCGCCGACTTTTGCATTTGTTGTCTTATCGTGTGAAGAACTCTTTTAACTCCGCTTCGTGTTTCATCAGAATAAACTTCAATGTCATCAACACCCACTGAATTTGCCGGGAACAAACCAACTATTCCATTTGCCGTAAGAAGTTTTTCATTAATTACTTTTTCAAGCAATTTGTTAGCATCGTCAAATAATTTTTTGGCTTCGCTTCCAACCGATTCACTTTCAAAGATAGAAGGATATTTCCCTTTCAGTTCCCATGTCATGAAAAATGGTGTCCAATCTATATAATTTTTCAGGATTGAAAGATCATAATTCTTAAGAACTGTTAATCCTGATTTGTTCGGTTTTTTTATTTTTGTTTTTAACCAATCTATTTTAAGCCGGTTGTTTCGTGCTTCTTCTAAGGAGATAAAACTTTTGTCTGATTTTTTCTTTTCATAATCTTCTTTTAGTTGAGTGTATTCTTTTTTAAATGCCTGGATATATTTGTCCTTTACGCCGGCATCTTTATTCAGAAGGTTCGATACAACAGGAACGCTGCGTGAAGCATCAAGAACATGAATGACAGGTCCGCTATACTTAGGTGCAATTTTAACTGCAGTGTGTACGCGCGATGTAGTTGCGCCACCGATAAGCAGAGGGAGATTCATTCCTCTTCTTTCCATTTCATTTGCTACATGAACCATTTCATCAAGCGATGGTGTGATTAGTCCGCTAACTCCTATTACATCTACTTTTTCATCGATAGCGGTCTGAAGAATTTTTTCGGTGTGAACCATAACTCCAAGATCAATAACTTCATAATTATTACAACCAAGCACAACTCCAACTATGTTTTTACCAATGTCGTGAACATCTCCTTTAACTGTTGCCATCAGTACACGACCCCGTTTTCGAGGATTAGAATTTTTAGTCTTCTCTGCTTCAATATATGGAATGAGATATGCAACCGCTTTCTTCATCACTCTTGCACTTTTCACAACTTGCGGTAAAAACATTTTTCCTGAGCCAAACAGATCGCCAACCACATTCATACCTGCCATTAAAGGACCTTCAATTACCTCAATAGGTTGAGAATATTTTTGTCGGGCTTCTTCAACATCTTCGTCAATGTAATCAACATTTCCTTTTATCAGAGCATGTTTCAGTCTTTCATCAATGGGAAGCTTTCGCCACTCATCTTTTTTTTCTTCTCCATCAATTGAGGAACGATCTTTTTTCTTTATCGTTTCGGCAAATTCAATCAGTCTTTCGGTTGCATCCGGTTTTCTGTTAAAAATTACGTCTTCGACTTTTTCGAGAAGTTCTTTAGGTATTTCCTCATAGACTTCAAGCTGACCAGCATTAACAATCCCCATATCCATCCCTGCTTTTATTGCGTGATACAGAAATGCAGAATGCATGGCTTCGCGAACAACATCATTACCACGAAAAGAAAAAGAAAGATTGCTTACGCCGCCGCTAACTTTTGCATAAGGAAGATTTTGTTTTATCCATCTTGCTGCTTCGATGTAATCAACAGCATAGTTATTATGTTCTTCTATTCCGGTTGCAATTGCAAGAATATTTGGATCAAATATTATGTCCTGCGGGGGAAAGCCAATTTCATCTTTTAAGATTTTGTAAACACGATTGCAAACTTCGATTCTTCGTTCAAAAGTATCCGCCTGACCTTTTTCATCGAAAGCCATAACGATAACCGCCGCACCATAATTTAAAATTTTTCTCGCCTGTTCTTTGAAAACATTTTCGCCCTCTTTCAGTGAAATTGAGTTAACAATGCCTTTTCCCTGAAGACATTTTAATCCGGTTTCAATCACTGTCCACTTAGATGAATCAAGCATTATCGGTAGTTTTGCTATCTCTGGTTCCGCTTCAAGAAGATTAAGAAACTTTATCATTGATACTTCTGAGTCGAGCATCGCTTCGTCCATATTAATATCGAGAACCTGTGCGCCGCCTTCAACCTGATCGCGGGCAACAGAAAGTGCTTCATCAAATTTATTTTCTTTGATAAGGCGTGCAAATTTTTTTGAACCGGTTACGTTTGTTCTCTCACCTATGTTCATAAAATTGGAATCGGGACGAAGAACAACGGGTTCAAGTCCGCTCAATCGTAAATATGGTTCCAGCTTTTTTGGAATTCCGGGTTTATAATTTCCCACAATGCTGGCAATTTCTTTTATATGATCCGGGGTTGTTCCGCAGCAGCCTCCGACTATATTTACAAATCCGCTTTTTAAAAAATCTTCAAGAACCGCTACCATTATTTTTGGTGTTTCATCGTAACCACCCATTTCATTTGGCAAGCCTGCATTAGGATAAACCGATAAGAATTTATCAGACACATTATGAAGATCCTGCACAAAGGGTCGAATCTGTTTAGCACCAAGCGCACAATTTAAACCAACGCTTACAAGATTTTTTGCATGAGAAACAGAAATATAAAAGGCTTCTACTGTTTGACCCGACAATGTTCTTCCGCTCTGATCAACAATAGTTCCGGAAATCATAACCGGAATATCAAGTGATCGTTCACTTATTAATTTTTCAACACCAAATATTGCTGCTTTAGCATTGAGAGTATCGAATATGGTTTCAATTAATAAAATATCAGCGCCGCCATCAACCAATCCACGGGCGGCATCATAGTACGCAATTTCAACCTGATCAAAAGTAACAGCACGAAATCCGGGATCGTTAACATTCGGTGAAAGCGAAAGTGTTTTGTTGGTCGGTCCAAGGGCTCCGGCAACAAAATGATATTTTGTTTTGTCTTTTCTATCAAACTCTTCCGCAACTTCTTTTGCAATTTTTGCAGATTGAAAATTTATTTCATACGCTATTTCCTGCAGGTTATAATCAGACTGTGAAATTGTATTGGCATTAAAAGTATTTGTTTCGATTATGTCGGCACCGGCGTCAAAGTATGCGCGATGAATCCCTTTTATAATTTCCGGCTGAGTGATAGAAAGAAGATCGTTGTTGCCTTTAAGATCGTGCGGATGATTTTTGAATCTTGCGCCCCGGAAATCTTTTTCTGTTAATTTATGACGTTGTATCATCGTTCCCATTGCGCCATCTATAACGAGAATTTTTTCTTGTAATAACTTTTTGAATGCTTTGACTGTTAGTTTCATTTTTTATTATGCCGAACTTGTTTCGGCATCTCTTTTTATATGGTAAATTTCCAATATGATCAAGATCCTGAAACAAGTTCAGGATAAGATTTAAAACAAAAAACCTCTTCGGATAAAATGAAGAGGTATAAAAATATTCTTCATCTCATCTTTCCCGGCAATTGCCGGGCAGGATTTAGCACCTGACATCCTGCAATTACCGGATCGGTTGCTACGGCATCAGCGGGCCTGTTCCCTACGCCGTTCTTGATAAGAATTATATTTTATCAGGCTTCGCCTGACGAGCTTTGTGC
>WBZO01001380.1_pt1 | contig 38364 bp, 39 predicted proteins | sample 5204261 | NCBI WGS metagenome assembly WBZO01 (sample SAMN12412400, study PRJNA552823) | activated sludge metagenome | isolation source: activated sludge from anammox sidestream of wastewater treatment plant... | place: USA: North Carolina | collected 2017-09
CCGCCTGGGTCAGCATGAACAGGATGAGGGCGATCCCCAGGATGATGGAGATGACGGAGAACACGTAGTTCGCGGTGCGCATGACCCACCTGGGGCGCCGGCAGGCGGCCTGATCAGCCCATGCTACCCCCGCGCTGGTAAACGGGAAATGTGCGCATCAACCGCGAGGTGCCTGCCGCTCTAGGCCTCCAGCCGCAGGAGCACCTGCCCTTCATCGATGCGCTCCCGGGTCCCCACCGGCACCTCCGCCACCGTCCCTTCGGCGGGACTCTCCACCGGGATCTCCATCTTCATCGATTCGAGCACGGCGATCTCCTGGCCACGCCTCACCGTGTCCCCGACTTCGACCAACAGTTCCTTCACCGTGCCGGTCATCGGCGCCGGGATATCGATGATAGCCATGCATGCCCCCCTGGCGGATAGGCGGCACTCTAGCCCGGTCCCGCTGTTGCCGCCACTGCATGCATTGAGAAATGCCGAAGGGCCGCCTCCAGCCCCTGCGGGTGGAAGACGGCCCTTTTGGCTTCGTGGAGGTAGTCTATCGAAAACCACTGGTGCCCGGCCCCGCCGCGTGAGCTTGCGCCCCGCCTGCGAGAGACCTGGCCCTGCACCGCTGCGCACTGCCGGAGCCTTGCGGCGTCCCGGGGGCTTCCCTGGCCCGCCGCCTTGCGGCTGCGGACCCCGGTACCACCCTGCCTCAGCCGGTTGCCCTGCTGAGACCGCGCTGGCGGTGGCCATCTCGAAAGCCGTGACTCCCGGGCTGGCCTTCGGCGCTTCCAGGCCGATTGGCCTTTCCCCGCCTGCGTGGTGGCTCTCGACCACCCCGCCTCCAACGCCGCGAAATGTATGCGGCCCGCCCCCCGTTTCCAAGCTACTTATGACGCCTTCCGTCAGCGTTCACAAACACTTGATCGAGCGGGCGAATTATCGTCGCGAGGTGAGTTCGGGGGTGACAAAACGCGTGCGGCATTATCGCAGCGCTTATGTGGGTTCGAAGGTAAAGACGGTTCACTCGGGCTCGTTGAGCGTCCCCCAGAGCTCCAGTTCTTCGCAGTTGCCGGTGGTGCAGATGCCCGGGATCACCAAATAGCCGTTCGCGTGGAACCAGGAGCGCCCGGCCGACTCGAGCATCTCGTTCCCGGAATTGACGTAGACCTGGGCCATCGACTCGGCCAGCCGGGTGTCTGCCGCGTTCCGTTCCAATGCGGCGACGAGTTGTGGTTCGCTGCCGGGAAGACCGAGCTGGACCAGCCCGGAGTAGACGCGGACCGAAGCCGGGTCCTCCAGTAGGGCGAGGACCGGCGTGGGGTCGGCCTGCCGCCGGCGCACGATTGCCACCCCGGCCGCCTCTCCCCAGGAGTAACAGTCGCCGCGTTCGCAGAATGGCTCCGCTCGGAGCGCGGTGAGCAGTGCCTGTTCGGCTCGGTCCGAACCGAGGGGGCCGGTGGAAACCGGGCGCTCGCCTTCAGGGGCGCTGGCGCCACCCAAAGCCTTGAATGCGACCCCCGGAGATAGTCGTCGATGGTCTTGGCCTCGCGGCCATCGGCCGTGACGCTCAACACCGGAGCTTCGACCACCGCAGCGAGGGTCTCATCAGCATCGGAGCCAATGGCGGTGAGTGCGTGAACGATGTTCGAGTCAGGCCATCTGGGCATGGCAGGTTCGTAGTTGGCTCGAGCCCAGTCGATGATGATCGGCGCGGCCGAAGCCCCGCCAACAGCGCCGAGAATGTCGATGACTTCCCAGTCGCCGACGTACTCTCCGCCCGGATACGCCTCCGTGCGAAGCATCTCTTCCAGGAGTGTGTAGGTGGTCGAATCGTTGAGGCGCCGAAGCGCCTCGATGGCTTCTTCCTGGGGGGCGGTGCCCAGGGGCGCGCCAGCCACTTCAAGCAGCCCGGCGATGTCGCGCTGTTCTTCCAGTTCGGCCACCGTTGAGCCACTGCTTCCGCCACAGCTCACCGCCGCGAACATCACGAGCGCGAAGGCAACGAGGAGTCCGACGGTTCGCGACACCGCAGTCACTGGTTGGACGTTCCGCCATCCGCGAAACACCGGCGCTCCTCCCCCGGCCAACAGGCAGTGCCCCGTGCCGTGTCCACACTCTCGTACGTGGAGGAGCCTGTCTCAAGGCCAGATAGGTCGGAGTCTCTTGCCCCGTACGGCCCGAACCGGCGCAACAGAGCGACGCCGGCGTTCGCCGGGGCCGCTCTGTTGCCTGGATATTAGCTAAACGTGAGCGGCGTCGTGCTCCACGGTGCCAGCTCTTCAGAAACGTTGAGCTTCACTTCCTGCCACGTCACCTTCACGCCACGCTCGCCCTTCGCGCTCTCTTCCTCGACCATCACCTCGAACATGCCCTGGTTGGTGGTGTCGCCCGGCTGAGCGAGCAGCTGCATGAACGCCTCGGCCGCCTCGTACGTCTCCAGCATCCGCGGCTGCCAGCGGCCGAACACCTTCGGGTTCTCCGCGTACTCGTTGGTCATCCCCGTCCGGACGAACGGGTACATCACCGAGAACGCCGATACCAGGCTCGCCGCCTTGCCCAGGTTCACCGCCAGCACCTTCGGCAGTTGGAGCACCGCCCAGTTTGCGATTGCATACCCTGGCACGCTCATGCCCGGGTCGATCGACTGGCGCGACGAGATGTAGACGATCTGGAGCGGCTCGTTGGCGTACACCGCTTCGCCCGACCACAGGTGCGTCATCGCCATGAAGCCATCGATCTTGGTGTCGAGCACCATGCGCGTCTCTTCCAGGTTGTTGATGAACGCCTGCCGGACCCGCGCCCGCCGCATCGCCATCGACTCGCCTTCCACTTCGCGCAGCGAACGCCCGAACGAGTAGCCCTTTTCGGTCAGGCCCGAATTGCAGATGACCAGGTTCGGGATGCCGCCCATCTTGTCGATCACATAGGTCCGGGTCGCCCACAGGTCGCCCATATTCGTCACGTCGGCCTGGAGCGGGAACGCGTTCACGCCCTGCCCGCGGAGGAAGTCGACCAGGTCGAGGCCGTCGTCGTACGAGCTATGGAAGTGGACCGCCACGCTTTCGGCGCCGTTCAGTCCCGCAGCCAGCGCGAACGACTGGCCGAGCCCGCCGTCCTTGCCCGCGCCAGAAATCAACACGCGCTTGCCCTTCACCCCTGCCGAGAACTCCGCCGGGAACCGGAAGTTGTCGGGATTCACCGTAAATGCCATGTCTGAAAACTCCGAAGGTATTGGCGCGCATTATGGCAGAGAGCCGGCCTATAGGCGCAGCCATGGCTTCGGGCCGCGCTCGTCCCGCGGCTCACTCCCAGTGCCCCGGATACGGGCTTACCGCCGGATCAGCCCTCGCCGTGCCGCCTCTTCGATGATCTGCACAACGTTCGTCGCGGCGCCCTTCCGGATGCTGTCCGTCACCGTCCAGAACGTGATCCCGCCCGGGAGCGATGTGTCGGCTCGCAGCCGCCCCACCAGCACTTCATCCGTGCCCGCCACATCCATCGGCGTTGGATAGAGCTCCTGTCCCGGGTCGTCCATCAGGCGCACACCGGGGGTCGATTCCATGAGGTGTCGCGCCTCGGCCGGGCTCACAGGGTTTTCGAACTCCGCCCACACCGACATCGAATGCCCAAAGAATGTCGGGATCCGTACGCAGGTGGCGCTGACCGCAACATCCGGCGCATGCAAGATCTTCCGCGTCTCGTTCGCCATCTTGATCTCTTCCTTCGTGTAGCCGTCTTCGGCGAAGAGGTCGATCTGCGGTACTGCGTTGAAGGCGATCTCCCGTTTCTGCGTGCCCGAAGGCTCGTGCCGCCCGTCGAGCGCGGCGACCGTCTCCGCGCGCAGGCCGTCGACAGCCGCGCCTCCGGCTCCCGCCACCGCCTGGTAGGTGCTCACCACCACCCGCTTCAGCGGGTTCACCCGATGGATCGGGTTCAGTGCCAGCACCATCGGCGTCGTGGTGCAGTTCGGCTGGCTCACGATGCCCCGGTGCCACTCCAGGTCGTCCGCGTTGATCTCCGGGATGACCAGCGGGACTGCCGGGTCCATCCGGTAGGCGCTGGAGTCGTCGACCACGAAGCTGCCGTTCGCCTGGGCGATCGGCGCGTAGAGCTTCGAAGCTGCCCCCGATGCCGAGAGGAAGACGACATCGTCGCCCTTCGTGAAGCTGCTCTCGTTCGTCTCTTCGACGGTAATCTTCTCGCCCCGGAATTCGACAACCTTTCCCGCCGAGCGGGCGGTGGCCAGCAGCCGCAACCGCTTCACTGGCACCTTGCGGCTGTCCAGCAGGCTCAGGAACTCGCGGCCGACAATGCCGGCACCGCCGACGACGGTGATGTTGTACGCGTCCAAGGGGCGCTCCGGGGGGAAGAAGTGTCCGGTTATGGTATCGCGCCACGGGCGCACGGGCACATGGGCTAGGGCGTGCGCCGTCGTAACGTCGCCGCTCCCAGCGCGAGCGAAAGTACCGTCGTCCCGGCAAGCACTGCCGTGTCTATCGCCAGCCGTCCGCCAAATCCATCTCCGGCCGCAACGCGCGTGAGCGCATCATACGCGTAGGTCATCGGAAGCACGTTCGAAAGCGCTTCGAGCACGCCTGCCATCTGATGACGCGGGGCCAGCAGCCCACTCAGGAGGAACTGCGGCAAGAGAAACGCGGGCATGAACTGCACGGCCTGGAATTCGCTCCTCGCGAACGCGCTCACCAGCAACCCAAGCGCCGTCCCCAGGATGGCGTTCAGCACGGCCAGCGCCACGACCCCCGCTATCGGCCCCTCAACCTCTAGCCCCAGGAACCCGAAGGAGACGATCGACACCACCACCCCCTGGACCACCGCCAGGCTACCGAACGCCAGGCCGTAGCCGGCGAGCAAGTCGAATTTCGCGATTGGTGTGGTCAGGAGCCGTTCGAGCGTCCCCGACGTGCGCTCCCGGAGCATCGTTATCGAGGTGACCAGGAACATCGACGTGAGGGGGAAGATGCCCAGGAGCGGCACACCAACACGCTGAAATACCCGCTCCTGGTCGGCGAACACCCATTTCATTAGTGCTTCAAGCACCACCGGAACCAGCATCAACAGACCGATGGTCCGAAGGTCGTATCGGAGCTGGCTCAGGACGCGAATACCGGTCGCGCCTGTCATTCGTATATTCATCTCGCACCGCCCTTGTCGCCGACGAGATGCAGGAACGCCGCTTCGATGTTTTCGGCTGCCGCCTGCGCAAGGATCTCGGCGGGCGTCGCATGGGCAAGGATCTGCCCTTCGCGCATCAGGATGAGCCGGTCACATCGTCCCGCTTCATCCATCACGTGGCTCGATACCAGCAGAGTTGCTCCGGCGTCCGCCAGTTCGTGGAACGTCCCCCACAGCTCTGCCCGGAGGACCGGGTCCAGCCCCACCGTCGGCTCGTCGAGCACCAGCACGTCGGGCTCATTCAGCAAGGCCGTTGCAAGCGAAACCCGGGCCCGCTGTCCACCCGAGAGCTGACTCACGAGCTGGCCGCCGAAGTCCTGCAGTCCTACAGTCTCTACCACGGCTGCCACGCGCCCGCTGTCCGCTCCGAGCACCCGGGCGAAGTACCGGAGGTTACCCTGAACCGTGAGGTCGTCGTACACCGCCGGCGCTTGCGTCACGTACCCCACCCGCGATCGCAAGGCTCGGCTGCCAGCCGGCAGACCGAGTACCGTTACCCGTCCGCCGGCTACCACTTGCACACCCACGATCGCGCGCATCAACGTGGTCTTCCCGCACCCGCTGGGGCCCAGCAGTCCGGTAATCTGCCCGCGCGTAATCTCGAGTGACATGCCCGGGAGCACTTCCCTTCCTCCCCGTACCACGCGCAGTCCGTCCACGACGATCGCTGCTGATGCCAACGGAGTCCTCCTTTCTCCAGCGGGCCATCAGGGTCCGCTGGTTTGCCGGTCCGAGAAGCTACGACCAGAACGTCTCGACCGGCCTCCACAAGCGTAGGGATTCGAACGGGGGAGCGCCCGATCGCGATTCCAGCAATCTGCGAGGCGGCCGCGCGGCTCGGCATTCGGCGCGGCCCATTCCGGCTGCCCTTGAGCTCATCGGCCGATTCGTGTTGAGCGTAAACTCCCTCGCATTACCGAACGGAGCCACGACATGGAACTCAACGACATCGCCTACAGCACAGACGGTCCCATTGCCTGGATCACCTTCAACCGGCCCCGGTACCGCAACGCCCAGTCATGGCGCCTGCTCGACGAGTACGACATCGCCATGGACCGCGCCGTCGCGGACCCCGATGTCCGCGTCATCATCAGCCGCGGGGCTGGCGGCAATTTCTCCAGCGGCCACGACCTCGGCACCCCCGAGCAAATGGCAGACCGCCAGGCGCGTGGCATTGGCGAAGCTGGCATCGAGTTCTACGACAACTTCAAGCATTACAACCTGGACCTGCTCCTCAAGTGGCGGAACGCTCCCAAGCCGACCATCGCGATGGTTGAAGGCTACTGCATCTTCGCAGGCTGGATGATGGCTTCGTGCGTCGATCTCGTGTTCGCCGCCAGGGACGCGCTCTTCCTCCCCGCGCTGCTCGAGTACTTCTCCCTCCCCTACGACATCGGCACCCGCAAGGCGAAGGAGCTGATGTTCGAAAGCCGCTTCCTCACCGCCGATGAGGCCATGGACCTCGGCTTCGTCAACCGCGTTCATGACGGGGCAGACCTCGAGCGCGAGACCGTGAACTACGCCCTCCGCGTCGCTGAAAACAGCCCGATGAACGTCCGCATGGCCAAGCTCGCCGCCAACAAGTCGCAAGACCTCATGGGCTACACGAGTTCGCTGGAATCCGGACTCTCGGACTACATGCTCATGGCCGCCCACCGGGGCTCGGGGCGGGTCGAGGGTATGCGAAGGCTCGGTGGCGTGGACCTCGCCGTCCGCGGCCTCCGAGGCGAGCGCCCTGGCCTCACGCCAACCGAGGCCTGACCGCCGCTACCGCCACAGCAGGATGTTCTCCTTCACGAAGTGCCACGTCGCCGCTTCCCGGTAGTGCATCACGTACTCCTGGAGCACCTTGGGCGCGCCCACGAAGACGACGATGCCGGCCAGCCACCGCCACGACGGGATGCGGAACGCCGGGTCGATGGACCTCATCCCGGCGACGAACAGATAGAAGTTCTCGAACACGTTCGGCGTCACCAAAAAAGTCGCGCGGATCTCCGTGAGTTCGTAGAACACCACCCCGGCCGCGCGCAGCCCGAACAGCGCAATCCCCGCCCAGCGCGCCAGCGGGTCCAGCCACCGGTAGGCCACGATCGCCTCGAAGGACAGGTAGTACGTGTCGAACGACTTGTCCACCAGGTGGTAGTGGCCCTTCAGTGGCTCGGCACCCAGCGCGTCCTGGAGGATCGAGTCGCTCGCGTCCGCGAGGATGCAGAGCAACCCGCCCGCAAACTGCCAGCGGAACACCAGGAACGGCACGCCAGCCCGGATGGCGACGATGACCAGCAGGACGGCCAGGTCCTTGTCCATCCCTGCGCCCGCCTCAGTCAGCGCCCGTGAGCAGCATCGCGAACGCCACGCTGCCCGGGACATACGCCACGCCCACGATCATCACGAGCACGAGTGCCCGCCGCACGCGCTCTGGCCCATCGCACTCGAAGTACTTCCGGATCACCGCGTCACGATACTGCGCCAGCTGTTCCCGGCACCGGGCCGGTCGGCTCGGAATGTCGGGCCCGGCCGGACGGCATCGCACCCTTACGAAACGCCGCCGGCCGCCGGCCTTCCCAGCCGCGCACCGGCTCGCGAAACCGCCTCGCGGAGTTCCTCCACGCCGAGCAGGTTCGCCATACCCGCGTAGACCGCCCCGCCCGCGACAGCCCCGGCGAGCCCGACCACCAGGTGGTCGCTCCAGCCTTCCAGGTCGAACGGCGCGAACCCGGCAGCGAGCACCAGCGCCATCGCACCCCCGCACACCGCGATTGTTGCGATGGCCCGGAGGTCGCTGGCTGCATCGGCCCCGGTGCGCCGGGTGTACAGCCAGTAGAGCAGCCCCCATTCGAGCCACGCGGCTGTCGACACGGAGAATGCCAGACCCTCGGTTTCGAACCGTTGCCAAAGGGCCGCGCTCAGCGAGAGGTTGAACGCCACCGCGATCACCGCCAGCACCACCGGCGTCTTCGTGTCTCCGAGCGCGTAAAAGCCCCGGCTGTGGATCTCGATCCCCGCCTGCGGGACGATCCCCATGCTGTACCAGCCCAGGGCCGCCGCCGTGATCAACGAGTCCGCCCGGAGGAACTCGCCCCGCTCCAGCAACACCACCGTCGCCGGCTCGCGGAGGATGGCCAGGCCGAGTGCCGCCGGGATGGTCAGGAACATAATCACGCGCAACACGCGCGAGATGGTCGCCGTTAGCGACTCCATGTCCTCGTCGGCCGCGTGGTCGGCCAGCCGCGGAAACGCTGCGGTCGAGAGCGCCATCCCGAACAGCGCCAGCGGCAGTCCCGCCAGCAGCCATGCATAGGTCAAGTTCGAAATCGCCGCCGAGCCGACCTTCGAGGCAAAGAAGCCGGTGATCACGAAGTTCACCTGCGCGGCGGCGAGCCCTACCACCCGCGGCCCCATCAGCCGGGCCACCTCCCGCACGGCCGCGTCTCCCCACCCGAACCCGGGCTCGTACCGCATCCGTTCGCGGAAGAGCCCTGGCACCTGGATAGCCAGGTGGAGGCCCGCGCCAATGACCACGCCCACGGCCAGGCCCTTGACGCCCCATTCGTCGGCCAGGAACAGTGCCCCGAAGATGATCGCGAGGTTGTAGAGCATCGGCGAAAGCGCGGGCAACAAGAACCGCTGCCGCCCGTTCAGGATGCCCGTGATCATCCCGCTGACCGCGAACAGCAGCGGCGAGAGCAGCATGAGCCGCGTGAGTTCGACCGCCTCATCCATCAGCTCGTCGCGCCGCCCGATGTCTTCGCCCAGGCCCGGCGCGAGCATCGGCACCAGCACCGGTGCCAGCACAAACGCCGCCGCGCAAAGCACCGCGGTCGCGACCGTCACGATGTTGAGCACGCGGCTGGCGAGCCGCCACGCCTCAGCCTCGCCCTCGCGCCGGTACAATCGCGCGAAGACCGGGATGAACGCGCTCCCGAGGGTCGCCCCCGCCAGCACCTGGAAGATCAGGTCTGGCACGCGGAAGGCAATGTTGTAGGCGTCGAGCTCCGGGCTCGACCCGAACGCGTTGGCGATGACGACCGTCCGCAGCACGCCGAGCAGTCGCGACCCGATGAATCCAAAAGCCACGATCGCGGCGGCGATAGCCAGCCCACCGGCGGCCCGCGCCGGCATCTCGCTCTCGCTCCGGGCGGGGGCGTCCGCCATGGGCCGATCCTAGACGTTCGCTCTCCTACAGGCGCAGCGGGCCTTCAACCCCCTTCGGCGCACCCCGTGATCTCCGCGGGGTCGATCCGGAACACGATCGCCTCCGCCAGCGTCGTCCGGTGGCCGTGCCCGGCCGTCACCAACAACGGGTTGCCCTCGAACGCGCGCACCAGCACCTGCCGGGCGTGGATCTGCTCCTCCTCGCCGGTCAGCTCCCGGAAGGCGCCCTGCACGAGCACGCTCTTCCACTCGACCGGGTTCACGATCGTGTCCACCTGCAACGCCACGTGCGGCCGGAGCCGCATGAGACGGAGCTTCTTGCCCGGCGCGGCGTGCCCAAACACCGCACCCTCAGCGAAGGCGTAATGGATCGGCACGATGTAGACGCCATCGGCGTCGCGGACGGCGATCCGGCCCACAGTCTGCGTCCTCAAGATGTCTTCGCACTCGGCAAGGCTGAGGTCCCTCAAGGTCGTCACCTCCGCACCGAAGCAAACCCCATCGGCCCACGAATTCCATCGTCCGACAGGCAGCGATTCCGTGTCCGTTCGCACCTTTTCAACTCAAGGATCCAACCAGTAGTCCGCCATCGGTTGCCGCCGCGGCAGCCGCGCCCGGCGCAGCAGCAGGTCCGGCTCATCCAGCTCGTGGATGCTCAACCGCCGCCCCAGGAGCTGTTCGATCCGTGTGTAGAGCAGGTGTTCCGGCACCGAAGGCCGTGCTGTGAGCCACTGCTCCAATTCCTCCAGCCGCATCGCTGACGCCATCAGGTCCGGGTCGGGCGGCGCTTCCAGGAAGCGCAGGCAGTACCGGCACCCCTCCGCCTCGTCGAATGGCACCAGGTGGATGTCGCACTCAGCTTCCGGCACCCCACACCCGTCCTTGCTCCTGCTGTCTCAACGTCTCCCAAACCGCAGCGAGGCGATCTGCCACTCGCGCAGGGGTACGTGCCATGCGCCCTCCAGCGACTTCACCTCGCCGGCGGGCCGCTCCATCAGGTCCACCAGCCCGGCGCCATCGGCTGCCGCAGGCACGGCAACAGTCGCCGTTACAGCCGCACCTCCGCCGTTGTAAACGCGCACGATGGGCGCGCCATCTTCCTCGCTCCGGTGCATCGCGCTGGGCACCACTCCAGGCGTGGCGAACCGCGCGAGGGGGATATCCGGCCCCAGCGACCCCTCGTGCTCGTTCGTCCCGAACGCCAGCGGCGGGTAACAGAACCCGTGCGCAAGCGCCTGGACAGCGGCACTCCGCCAGGTGCCCCGGTACGAAGTCAACGCGTATTCGAACGTGTGCCGGCCCTGCATCTGGCTGTCCTCCGTCGCGATCGTCGGCCCCGCGCCTCCCCGTCGCGAAACCAGGTCGGGGCGCGAAAGCCAGCCCACGCACCGCATCAGCGTGAGTGCGTACGCCTGCTTCCCGTCCCGGCTGCGTACCACTTCGCCCTCCTGCAGCCCTTTGTTGAACACGGCCAACCCCGAGCCTTCCGCCTCGAATGCGGCAAAGGTCTTCTGCGGGAAGGTCGTCGGCGGCTGTTCGTTGCTCACGCCGTTCCACGGCGGCACGGCAAGTGGCCGTTCGGCCACGTGGAACTGGTTCTCGGTGATCGCGTCCTCGACGTTGAACGGCAGCGGGAACAGCGCCCGCAGCCGGTGGTCACGCGCGCCGTTCTCCACCGTCACGCGGAAGTCCACTCGCGGCACGCCGTTCCAGAGCGTCACCTCGGTAACGATGGGCAAGGCCACCGTCACCCGGGTCCTTCGCGCAGTGCGCTTCCGGTTCAGTCCCGCCGGAACCTGCAACACCGAGACGTAGGTCAGCGTCGACGACACGCGGTCCGCGGTCCGCTCCACCACCCGCGCGACTACTGGTTCGATCACCGCGTCCGGCAGGATGTCCGCATTGTATTCATCGCCGCGGTCGCCCTCGGAGACGAAGGCGTTCGCGTTCACGATGTCGACCCCGTGCTGCCAGTCCCGGATGACCAGCTTCCCTTTGCGCAGGCGCACGTCGTAGAACTCGTTGGCGATCCCGCGCGCCGCGAGCCCGGGCGTCTCGTCGTCCACGCCCGAATCGTGCGGCGTGAGGATCTGGACACCCACGGTGTCATTCGCGGGCAGCACTGCGCGCAGCCGGGCGCGCATACTTCGCCGCACGGCCACTTCCGCCGTGTCGGCCAGGTTGTTCGCCGCGACCTGGCGCACTTCCTCCCGCACTGTCTCCTCGTCGACCACCGTGATGTCCTTCCCGACGGTCGTCGTGACCGTCAGGTGGCGTCCGTCGAGCTCCCATCCCATCGCTTCGATGGCGTGGTTGTCGTAGCGCTGCTCCCGCAGGAAGTCGAGGTGGCGGTGCGCGCCCCGCGGCGTCACCGGTTCATGCACGAACTCCTCGCCCCCGGTCACACCCTCGATGTCGAGGAAGTACGGCACGAGCGTCCCATCGGGGAGCTTCAGCTGGTCGAACTCGGCCCAGTACACTGGCACGTCCGCCTCAAGGACGGCAGGTGCTCCCGGTACCGGGCGGAACACCGCCAGCGCGCCGCCCACCGGCACTCCGGCGTTCCGGATCACGTGCGCGATCGACTCCCGCGCGACCTGCCGCGCCAGCTGCTCCGCCCGGTCGTACCGCGGGAACATCTCCCGGTGCGTCTGGTCCACGCTGCACCCGCAGATCGAGTCGTGCGGCGAGTTCTCCAGCAGCAGCCGCCACGCGTGCCGCAACGCCGGGGCGCCGTCAGGACCGTGGTGCAGGTACGCCAGCAGCTCCAGCGGCTCCGCGTACTTCTCCAGCGCGCCCGAGACCTCGAAATCTCGCTGCTTGATGTTCATCCGCGCCGAAAGCACCCCAACCAGCACATTCGACCGGTCCGGCGACCGCAGTTCGCCGTGGTGTGTCACGTCGTCGACGCCCGCTGCCAGCAGGGCCCGCTCATACTCCGCCAGCGTTGCCATCCGGAAGTCGTACCCGCGCTCCCGCGCCCGTTCGAGCGCCGCCGGCACGTGCGGCTCCATCCGCGAATGGTCCGTGCCGTTCATCAGCACGGCCGGCAGCCCATCGCGCAGGTCCTTCTCTTGCCGCCGTACTCGTTCGAGGAGGTCGTCCGGGTCGTTCGGCAACCGCCAGCCGCTGGAGTAGCTGTTCCGCAGGTAGAGGACTGGCAGGCGGGTGCCGTCGGGCGCCTCCCACCAGAAGCTCCATCCCGGGATCGCGTCAGGGACGCCCCGCCAGAGGCACGAGCTCGTGAGCCCCAGCTGCGCCATCAGCTGCGGCATCTGCGCGATGTGCCCGAACTGGTCCGCGCAGTGGCCCACCTTCAGGCTCCCGCCCAACCGCTCCGCGAAGCGGATGCCCTTCTGGAAGCTGCGGATGTGCGATTCGCCACTCGGGAGGAACTCGTCCGGTTGCACCCACCACGGCCCGATAACGATCCGCCCCGACTCGATGAACGCCCGCAGCCTGTCCTCGTTCTCCGGCCGCAGCTCCAGGTAGTCGTCGATCACTATCGACTGCCCGTCCAGGTTGAAGCACCGGTACTCCGGGTGCGCCTCCATGTGGTCGAGCAACTCGTCGATCATCTGCACAAGCCGCCAGCGGAACAGCTCGTGGGGCTGGTACCACTCCCGGTCCCAGTGGCAGTGGGGCACGACATACACGGTCCGCGGCATTGCTCTTCTCCTCGCCGGTGCTGGCCGCGCGATTGTATCCGCGCACCCCGTAACACGGCCCCATGCGCACCCTGCCCTTGCCCATCGGCCCGTAAAGGTGTCTCATCGCCCGATGCCGCAGTTCGAACACGACGGGATTACCCTCAACTACGAAGACACCGGCGACCCCGAGGCCCCCGCCGTCGTCCTCCTCCACGGCTTTACCTCCGACCTGCGCAGCTGGGCGCCGCTCCTCGAAGACCTGACCGCCGACTACCGCGCCGTCGCCCTCGACCTGCGCGGCCACGGCCAGTCCTCCGCGCCCGAAGATGCCGAGTCGTACACCATCGAGGCCCTCGCCGCCGATGTCGCAGCCCTCCTCGACCACCTGGAGGTCGACATCTGCGCGCTCGCTGGCTCCAGCTTCGGCGGCATGGTCGCGCTCCAGTTTGCCGTCACCTGGCCCGAACGCCTCGCCGGCCTCGTCCTCTCCGATACCTCGGCCGCGTTCGACCACCCGGACTACGACGACCGCTACCACCGCCGCGAGGCCTCCATCGCTGAGTTCGTCGACACGGTCGAACGCTTCGGCACGGCCGAAGCCGGCAAGCGCGCCGCCCGTTCCGTCGAAGACCCGTTCCTCGCCCTGGCCATCCGCGACCGTTACGCCCGCATGTCGCGGGATGGGATCCTGGGGTGTGCCCGTGTCCGCCGCGAGCGTCCCAATCTCCTGCCGCTGCTCGCCGGGCGCATCACCGTGCCGGTCCTCATCTGCATCGGCGAAGACGACCCGGTCCGCAGCGCCAGCGACGTCATGGCCCGCGAGCTGCCGGAGGCGCGCTACCTCACCTTCAAGGGCACGGGCCACTCCATCCCCACCCTCCAGCCCGGCCCCTTCCTCCGCGAGGTCCTCCGCTTCTTCGCCGACATCGAGGACGGCAAGCCCATCGCCGGGCGAAGGACCGTGTAGGCCGCGCCCTGCACAGTTGAACCTGATAAAGTGCCCCATGGACGCGACCGGCCACGGCGCGTACCCCGCTTCGGAGCCGGCCCATGGCCCGCATCAACATCACCGCCGTCCGCCGCCAGCAAATTATCGACGCCACCATCCGCGTTATGGCAGCAAAGGGCTGGAACGAAACCTCCATCGACGAAATCACCCGCGAGGCCGGCGTCTCTCGCGGGCTCGTCTCCTACCACTTCAAGGACAAGGCCCAGCTGCTCTCCGGTGTCCTGGCGAGCTGCCAGGACACGTTCGCCGCAACGGTCGCCGCCGCGGTCGCCGCGAGCCCGGACCCCCTCGAGCAGGTCCGCCTCGCCACCCGCAGCGCCGTCCTGATGGCCCGCGACCACCCGGCTCCGTATGAGGTGTTCTTGCACTTCTCCGCTAGCGCCCGGAGCGACCCCGACCTGGCCGAGCAGGTGCGCGGCCTCTATCGCGGGTTCCGCCAGGCCATCGCCGACGGCATCCGCAGGGGCCAGGCCTCCGGCCACTTCCGCCAGGTCGACCCCGGCATGGCTGCCGCGCGCCACGTCGGCGCCATCGTCGGGCTCGCCCTCCAGTGGCTCCTCGACCCCGACAGTTTCGACCTGGACGAAGCGGCCGCCGACGCCGAGGCCTCGATCCTCACGCTGCTCGCCGTGCCGAAGGACGCGCTTGCCGCCGCGGCCCCATAGCGCCGCCGCCCGGCGCGGCTACAATGCGCGCCATGCCCACACCCGACTCGCTCCCGACTTTCGACCAGCTCCCCGCCGTTGAAGGCGCCCCGCCCCACTCCGCGTGGTGGCTTTTCGGTCGCGACGACCAGGTTGGCCTGTTCAACCTCCAGACTCCCCAGCGCATCGCGGCCGCGGCCCGGCTGGTCACGGCGGGCCGGATGTTCGCGCTCAACTGGGCGCTCGAACTGCCCAACCCCCCGCTCTTCGGCCGCGGCGCCATCCGCCAGACCATCTCCGCCGGGCCAATCAGTCACGACGACGTGCTCGACAACTTCTACCCCCAGGCCAGCAGCCAGTGGGATACCCTCGTCCACGTTGGCAACTCCCAGCACGGCTTCTACAACGGCATCACCCACGCCGAAGTGACCGGCAAGGCCGGCTCCAGGGGCGGCATCGACCACTGGGCTCGCCGCGGCATCGCGGGCCGCGCCGTCCTCCTCGATATCGGGCGCTACCTCGAATCGCAGGCCGACCCCATCGACTTCACCACCGACCGCCGCTTCTCCGTCGAGGAACTCGAGGCCTGCCGCATCGCCCAGGGGGTCGAATTCGAAGCGGGCGATGTGCTCTTGCTGCGGACCGGCTGGACCGAGTGGTATACGGGGCTCGACCAGCCCCAACGCAACGCGCTGGCGAACATGGCCACCTTCCGAGCGCCGGGTATCGCCTCCGGCGAGTCCATGGCCCGTTACCTCTGGGACCTCCACGTCGTCGCGGCCGCCAGCGACCTGCCGTCGCTCGAAGCATGGCCGCCACGGCGCGACTTCGGCGGCTTTCTCCACGAGTGGCTCATTGGCCTCTTCGGCATGGCCATCGGCGAGCTCTGGGACCTGGCGAGCCTCGCCGCCGACTGCGCCGTGGACCGCCGATTCGCCTGCTTCCTTGTTTCGGCGCCGATCAACAAGCTCGGTGGCATCGGCTCGCCCCCGAACGCCATCGCCCTGAAGTAGCAGTGCTCCGCGACCTGACCCCGGAGGTGCGCGCGTTCCTCGAATCGGCAACCTGGCCCGGCGTGCTCTCGACGCTCGGGCCAGGCGGCGCCCCGATCACCTCGGCTGTCTGGTTCGGCTTCCTCGACGGAGACATCATCATCTCCACCCCCGCCGGCCGCCCCAAGGCGCGCAACGCCCGGAACGACCCGCGCGTTTCGTTCATCGTCGATACGAAGGAACGCCCCTACCGCGGCGTGGCCATCGAAGGCGAAGTCGAAGTGATCGATGACCAGGGCAAAGCGCTCATGCGCGCCATCGCCATGCGGTACCTCGGCCCCGTTTTGCCGGCCGAAATGGAGGAGCGCATCGCCCTGCGCGACCGCGTCGTGCTCCGCATTCGCCCCCGAAAGGTCCGCCCGTGGAACCTCGCCTGACCGGCATCCGGGCCGTCCTCTTCGACCTGGGAGACACCCTCTTTCGTCTGCACCCGATGGACTTCGCCGGGGCACACGATCGGTTCGCGCGGCTGATGTCGGCGCGCCTCGGGCTGCATCCCACCGCCGCCGCGGCGGTGACTGCCGGGGTGTCCCTGCAACTCCGCGAGGACCTTCGCGCCCTCCAGCAGTCGGGATCGACCGCCGAACCGTCGATCGCCGAGAGTTCGCTCCCCCTGTTCGACACCTTCGGCACCGATGCTCCCTGGCTCGCGGCCGCGCTGGACCAGGCATTCGGAGAGGCCGACATCGCCCGCTGGGACGCCCCCGCGGGGCGAGCGGAGGACGTGCGCCGCTTTGCGGAGTCCGGGCTTCGGGTGGCTTTCGTATCGAACACCCAGACTCCGCCGGCCCTCATGCGGCGGCGGCTCGCCGAGTTCGGCCTCCTTGAGATGGCTGATGCGGCCGTGTTCTCCGTCGAGGTCGGCGAACGCAAGCCCGGCGAACACATCTATCGGGCGGCACTCGAATCACTCTCCGTGGATCCGGCACAGGCCCTCTTCGTCGGCGACCGCGTCCGGGAGGACATCCTCGGTCCCCAGTCTCTTGGCATGCGCGCGGTCCTCACCCACGAGTTCCGGCAGGAGGACCCGGCCGGGTCGAACCCGGCGCGCGTCATTCACTCGCTGACGGCTCTCTGGGAGATCCTTTAGCACTGCCAGTGGCGCACCAGGTCGTTGTGCCCCCGGCAGGCGAGTTCATACGAGGTGCCTTGCACGCCCAGCATTGCCACCGCCAGGACGATGACGAACAGCAGCCCATACGCCAGGCCAAGCCCATTCAGCCACTTGCCCACCACGAATCCCACGATCGCCACCAGCACCAGCAGCCCCAGGTGCAGGTACGCGTAGATCGCGTCGCGCTGGTTCCTGTCCGCCTCGGAATCGACGACGGAGATGTCCACAAGTGCGTGCATCGCAGCCACATACGCGCCGATGAACAGCGCGCAGACGAGGATACTGATAGCTACCTGGAGGCCGGCGTGTTTCGGCTGCGTACCGCGTTCTCGCTCCACGCGCCCGATTTAGCCACGCCGCGGCCCGGCCCGGCAAGCCAAAGCCCCCGCTACGGCCGGGGGCTTCGCCAAAGTTTACCCTGCGGTTACGTTAGCCGAGCTTCGCCCGCAACAGTTCGATCACCTCATCGACCGTCGCGACGCGCCATCCGGCCCAGGTTTCGCCCTTCTGCCATTCCAGGTAGCGCCCCCGCGCCTCTGCCCGCGCCGCCTTGATCTCGTCCTCCGATGGCTCGTGACCGAGCCGTTTCGCGATTCCCTCCGGCGAGGTGTCGCCAAGCACCTCCCGCGTGACGTGGATCTGCTCGTTCGCCAGCTTCGGCCGCTCGATGAAGTGGCCGAGTTCGCGGTGGTGCGTGTCGTAGAAGATAACCACCGGGATTGACTCGAATTCTCCATGATGCAGGTACTCGGCGATCATGTCCTTGTTCTGGTCGCGCTCGAAGAACCGCATCTCGATGCCCATGGCCTCCGCGATGCGCTGGGCCACGCCCGCGCCGCGGTAGACATCCGGGCACCAGTCCTCACCAATCACCACCACGTGGTGCGGGCCGTCCGGCCTCGTGGCCAGTTCCTTTAGCGCTTTCGCCTGCTCGTCGGAGATGACCAGGTTCTTGTAGTTGTCCTCGAACAGGTCGCGGTTGCGGATTCCGCTGTCCAGGTACTCCTGGAACGTCTTCCCCTTCGCGAACCGCTCGAGTGTGATGACAGATTCTGCGGCCTGGGTCATGGCAGCCCTCCGGGAGTGAGTTTCGATATGCAACACTCAGCCTACAGTGGCCGATCATGCCTCACAACCGGCCTTCCCCGGCCTTCGCTTCATCCCAGAGCCCGTCCAGCCCCGCCAGGTCAAGGTCCTTCAGGTCCAGCCCGCGTTCGCTGGCAAGCCGCTCTACTTCACCGAAGCGGCCGCGGAATTTCTGGTTCGCCCGGCGCAGCGCCTGCTCCGCGTCGATCCCCAGGTGGTCCGCGATGTTCACCGCCACGAACAGGATGTCCCCAAACTCGTCCTCCCGCTCCCCGGCGTTGGTCGTCCGCGCGAGCTCGCCGATCTCTTCGCGGAGCTTTTCGAGCGGGCCTTCCACGTCCGGCCAGTCGAACCCGATCCGCCGCGCCCGCCCCTGGATCGACTGCGAGGCCGCCAGCGCCGGCAGCGTCGCGGGCACCCCGTCGAGAATCGACTGGCGCGGCTTTTCCTGCTGCTTCAGCGCTTCCCAGTTCTGGTAGACCTCCTCGGCAGTGGCGGCCGTCCCCTCGCCGAACACGTGCGGATGGCGGCGAATCAGCTTCCGCGCGATGTGCTCAACCACGTCTCCGAAGCTGAACTCTTCCAGTCGTTTCGCAACCGCCGCATGCATCAGCACCTGAAGAAGCACGTCGCCGAGCTCCTCGGTTAGCGCCGCCGGGTCGCCCCGGTCGATCGCCTCCAGCGCCTCGTAGCTCTCTTCCAGCAAGTGGGGCCTGAGCGTTTCATGAGTCTGTTCGCGGTCCCAGGGGCACCCGTCCGGCGCGTGGAGCCGGTCGATCACGTGATGCAGTCCGTCGAACCGCCGTACGTCGTCGAGTGGTTCGATCGCCGGCACGTACACCGAGTCCAGGTGCCCGAACGCCCGGTGGTCGATCTCGCTGAGGGCCACGGTCCGCACCCGCTCGTCCGCGGTGCCCAATGCCGAGAGCACAGTCACCTCGTGATCGTGAGGGTACACGTCGAGCAAGTGCAGCTTCAGTTCGGTTACCGTATCGCGGTCGTACACCTGGCTGATGAGCGCGGGCCGCCAGGTGTCGATCCGCAGGTCCAGCGCATCGCATAGTTGGACATGCCCCAGGTCCACCCCCAGGGCACTCGCAGCAACATCGACATAACTGACTGCCGGGTACGCCCGGGCGCGAATACCCCGCTCTCGCGCCAGCGCGAGGAGCCGGACTACCGAGCGCTCGGCCAACAACGGGTGGCCTGGCACGGCGTAGACCACACCTTCGCGCCCTGCGGCCGCCAGCACCCGTTCGGCGGCCGCTTCGTACACGGCTTCGAAGCTCGCGCCGCCTGCATACAGGTCGTCACAATCCTGCGCGCCGGCGAGTCCCGGCAGGGCAGCCACCACCGGATGGTGCCGAGTCCGAAGGATGACCGGCAGGCCGGAATCCAGCAGTTCCCGCGTCTCGGCGGTCAGCTGGCCGGGCGAGCCAGGCCCCAACCCCACGATGTGCACCACCGCCGCGCCAGTCACACCGGCTCCACGCCCCCGGAGTCCAGGCTCCGGTGGAGCGCAACGAGGATCCGGGTTACTTCCAGACCGTCGCCGAAAGGTACGCCCGTCCTACCCTCCCCCTCCATCCCCCGCAGGAATGCCTGGAGCCGGGCCGGGGCCCACTGGATCGTCCCCGGATAGCGGTGCCGCTCCGCCGTCACCGCAATGTTCTGGTAGGTGGTGTCAACGTCGATAACGCCCTTCGTTCCGATGGCCTTGAAGCGGAACTCCACGCCGCCGGGCCAGCTGTCCGGCAGGATCCAGCAGCTCTCGAACACGCCGTCGGCTCCATCCGTGTAGCGGACGACCGCGTGGATCCAGTCGTAGGTTTCGATGCCGTGCCCCGCAAGCTCCCCTCTGCCGCCCGTGGCGTACACCGTGAGCGCCTTCTTTCGTCCCAACCAGAGCGCCAGGTCCAGGCAGTGCGACATCAGGAACCAGGCCGGCGTCGTCCCGCCGCTCCACCGCAACCGGTCCCGAGGTGACGACACCGGGTTGTTCAGGCAGACATTGAACGAGCGCAGCTCGCCGATGTCGCCGCTGTCCACAGTCCGCATCGCCTCGACGAACGGCGGGTTCCACCGGTTGGAGTAGTTCACCTCGGCGTACACTCCCGCCTGCTCCACGGCCGCCATCATCGCCCGGGCATCCTCGACGGTCGTCGCCAGCGGCTTCTCGACGAGGATGGCCAGCCCCAGGCGGGCGAGGACTTCGACCGGGGCGCGATGGAGGCTGTCCGGCGTTGCCACATAGGCAGCCCCGGCACCGGTCTCGGCGACCGCGGTCTCGATATCGCCAAAGGCGGGCGCCCCGGTCGCGTTCGCAAGTTCGAGCGCCTTTGTGCCGTCGATATCCACCACGCCGGCCAGCGTCGCCCCGGGCACCCTGCCGCTGGCGAGCATCCGGGCATAGCCGTTCCCCATCGTCCCGGCCCCGATCACGAGAAAGCGCTTCCCGTTGGTCATGCGCGCGAGCATACCAGCGTCCAGATCCCTTCGCAGCGCTCGGGCAATGCTATTCGCGCGGGACGATGCCCCGCCGCCGGAGCGCCAGCACGTACGCCTCGACATAATGGGTGGCAGACGCCCGCCACGAGTAGTCGCGGCTCATCCCGTTCGACTGCAGTCGCATCCACACTTCGGGGTCCCGGAATGCGCGAATCGCCCGTTCGAACGCGCTCACCAGCCCGAACGGGCTGAATTCGTCGAAGAGGAATCCGGTTCCCCCCTCGGGGTTCTCTTCCGCGTCGAGGATCGTGTCGCCCAGTCCTCCCGTGCGCCGCCCGATCGGCACGGCGCCGTACCGCATGGCGATGATCTGGCCCAAACCGCACGGTTCGTACCGCGAAGGCATCAGGAACATGTCCGTGCCCGCGTAAATCCGCTGGGCGAGACCGGCGTCATACCGTGCCGCCAGCCGGACGTTTTCCGGGTGGTCCGTCTGCAGCCGCGTGAGTTCGTCCTTCAGCCACCGGTCGCCATCGCCAAGCACCACGACCTGGGCCCCAGAGGCCAGGAACTCCGGCATCGCCCGTAGCACGAGGTCGACACCTTTCTGTTCGGTCAGCCGGGTCACCATCCCAAGGATCGGGCCGCTCGTCTCGGGAAGTCCAAGCTCACCGCGCAGCGCGGTACGGTTGAGCGTGCGTCCTTCAAGCGTGCTCAGGTCGTACTGGTGCCGGACCTGGGGGTCAGTCCGCGGGTTGAAGACGTCGTAGTTCACCCCGTTCAAGATCCCGACCAGCGCCTCCCCCTTGAGCTGCAGCAACGGCTCCAGGCCCTCGCCGTATTCCTGCGTCAAGATCTCCCGCGCATAGGTCGGGCTCACCGTCGTGACAATGTCGCTGTAGTAGATCGCCTGCGAGAGGAAGTCGTTGAGCTCGTCCGGACCCCGGTAACGCAGGTTGTGGATCGTGAACACCGATGCCACTCCCCGCAGCTTCGGGTTGGACCAGGCCAGGTTCCGCAGGGCGAACGCCAGCGGCGCGGTGTGCCAGTCGTTCAGGTGGAGGACATCAGGGACCCAATCGTCCTGCTTCAACATCTCGATGATCGCCCGGCAAAAGAACTGGTACCGCAACAGGTCATCCGGCTCGCCATACACTTCGCGCTTCCCGAAGTAGTGCGAATCGGCCACCAGGTGCACGGGTACGCCGCCGTAGCCCTCCGCCACCCCCACATCGATCTCCCGCGGGCGTCCCGGCAGCGCCACCGTGTACGCCCGGTGGGAAGTCGAGGCCGCATGGGCCGCCAGCGACGCCTCATGGCACGGCGCCACCACACGGACGTCGTGACCTATCTCCATCAGCCGCCGCGGAAGCGACGCCGCCACATCGGCCAAACCCCCAACTTTCGAAAACGGGTCGACCTCGGCGGCCGCGAACAGGACCTTCATCCGCCCTCGCTCCCGATGAGTTCCCGTTCGATCTCGATCCGTGCCTCGTTGGCTGCCGCCAATCGCCACGCCGCGTTGCGCTTCACTGCCTCCGAGGCCGATCCCTCGTGGATCGCCTTTGAGGCATACAGGGCCACTTCGTTTAACAGCACAAAGCCCCTGTGGATCATCGAGACGTCCCACATCGGGCGGCGGCTCGCCCACCAGAACTGGCAGCTATGCAGCGCGGGTTGGAGTTTCTCCTGCGCAATTGTCGCGAACTTGCGTGCCGGAGCGGTCGTGGCATACCGGCGCGCCACCGCAACCAGGTCGAGGCAGTGGTCCACGTAGTCCCACTGCAGCTCGTGCAGCCTGTTCCCGGGCGATTTCCAGAGCGGGTACGGGTTGTGGGCCGCAATGTCATCCCGCGTCGTGCTCCAGCTCGATGCGAACGGCTCGATGGTCGGCCCCGCCGGGAAGAGCGTGAGCAGGTCGCTCGGCAGCGCCATCCGCACCTTGCTTCCCCCGTGTGCCCGGTGGTGTGCCAGGAGCGTAAACGCAGCCCCGAGGAACTCTTTCTCCCAGTCCCGGATGTGGTGCCCGTACGTCTCGGCGTCCATCGCGGTCAGCACATACGCCTCTTCCGAACCGCCGACTTTGCTGAGGTCATCGATGAACCGCTCCGGGTCCGTCTCCCGAAACGACACGCGGTTGCTTCGGACATCGTCCCGGAACAGCACCGCCACGGTGCTCGAGTTCGAAGGCATCCGGTAGACCCGGTCGATTGGCCATTCCTCGGGGCAGGCAACGCCGCTCAGGATCACCCACTCGTGCCCAGCCGAGTGGATCCCCTGGGTAATCTCCGTGCTGAAGCACATCTCGGGAGGGAAGAACCCGCGCGGCTTCCAGGCCGCCCCGAATGCGCGCCCGTTCGTGCGGGCGTTCTCGGCGATCGAACGGGCCCGTTCCGACTCGGGGATCAGCGGGAGGATCGGGTGGAACTTGCCGCTGCCAACGAACTCAACCTGGCCTTTCTCGGCCAGTTCCTTCAGACCCAGCACCACGTCGCCGAGGCCGTGCTCGAGCAGCAGTTCGGTCAGCACGCCCTGCATGTTCACCGCGAGCCGCGCGTTTTCGTGCTGCCGGATGACGTCGATAAGCGGCCGGTACGATTCCTCTGCCACCTTGTGCAGGATTTCGTGGGTCTGCGTCGGGGGCTGGTAGAAGTGCAGGAGCTGAGCCCAGTACGTCATCCGCGGTCAACCGCCTTCCCCTGGAGGGCGCGCCACGCGAGATCGACGGCCCGCGCGGTTGCTACGCCCATAGCACGAGCCCCGGCCCGAACATGTCGTGCAGCGCGGCGTGCCGCGGAAGGACGCGGATCGCGTACCCGACTCTGCCGCCCTCTTCCGGCAGGAATGTGCCACTGAACCGGCACACCCCGTCGTCCCGCCGTTCGCGCAACGCCAGCTCCTGGATTCCCGCGATCGTCAGGTCCCCGCCCGGCGTTGCCGGGCCGAACACAACATCCACGCGGAGGTCCTCGGGCGCCAGTGGACCCGGATGGACCTGCGCGGTCACGGTGATGCCGGTGCCTGCCAGCCGTGTATCGCCGCCGTCGTCATCAACGTCGCACACTTTCACTTCGCCCCAGCCAGCCGAGACGCGGGCCAGCCACGCGGCCTGGTCGCGCGCGGCCGCAAGTCCGGATTCCCGCAAACGTCCCCAGCTCGAGGCGGCGTGTGCGTACGCCGTCCCCGCATACTCCGCGACCATCCGGCTCGTGTTGAAGACCGGGGCGAACGCCGCGATCGAGGCCTTCATTCGCTCTATCCAGGCCCTCGGGAGCCCGTCAACGTCGCGCTCGTAGAACGCGGGCACCAGTTCGTTCTCGATGAGGTCGTAGACCGACTCCGCGTCGAAGGTGTCCTGCGCCTCCGGGTCGTCATCCAGCCGGTCGCGGCCAATCGCCCAGCCGAGCCCCGGCCGGTACGCCTCCCACCACCAGCCGTCCAGCACGCTCATGTGGAGACCGCCGTTCGCCACAGACTTCATCCCGCTCGTGCCGCTCGCCTCGAGGGGGCGGAGTGGTGTGTTCAGCCAGACATCGGCCCCCTGGACCAGCGTGCGCGCCAGGTCGATGTCGTAGCGTTCCAACAGGATGAGCCGATCCCGGAACTCGGGCCGCCGGCTGAACTGGAGCACGTCCCGGATGAGCGCCTTGGCCGGCTCGTCCCGCGGATGAGCCTTGCCCGAGAACACGAACTGTACCGGCCGCTCCGGGTTGTTCAGGATCGCCGCCAGCCGCTCCGGGTCGCGGAACAGCAGGGTTGCTCGCTTGTACCCGGCGAACCGCCGCGCGAACCCAATGGTCAGCGCGCGACTGTCCAGGGGCTGCCCCGCGCGCCCACCGGTGATGGCCTGCCCCCGCCGCACGAGATCCTCGGCGTGCTGCGCCCGGGCCCGCAGCACCAGCCGCTCGCGCTGGCGTTCGTGGATTCGCCACAGCTCTTCGTCCGGGATGTCGAACACCCGTTGCCAGTCAGCGTTCACCGGGTCATCGCGCCACCCGGGGCCAACGTAACGGTCGAAAAGGTCGCCAACCTCGTGCGCCACCCATGTCGGGAGGTGCACGCCGTTCGTGACCGCCTGGATCGGGACCTGATCGAGCGGCAGGTTCGGCCATGCCGCCTCCCACAACCGCCGCGAAACTGTCTGATGGAGCTTCGAAACACCGTTGCGGCATCCGCTCAGCCGCAACCCGAGCAGCGCCATCGAAAACGGCTCCGTGTCGTCCGCGGGGTTGGTCCGGCCCAGGCCCAGGAACCCGTGGTCGTCCAATCCCATGCTTGCGTAGTAGTGCCCCAGGTAGTGCCGCAGCAGGTCCGGCGCGAACAGGTCGATCCCGGCCGCCACCGCCGTGTGCGTCGTGAACACCGTCGCCGAAGTCACCGGAATCCGCGCCTCCGCGAAGCTTACGCCGCTCTCTTCCATCATCATCCGGATCCGCTCCACGCCCAGCAGCGCCGAGTGTCCTTCGTTCATATGGCACACGGCCGGGTGCAGGTCGAGCGCGTGGAGGGCGCGCACGCCCCCGATGCCGAGCACCATCTCCTGCTGGATCCTGGTCTCCGAATCCCCGCCATAGAGCCTCGCTGTGAGCTGCCGGTCCTGCGGGCTGTTCGGCTCAATGTTCGTGTCGAGCAGGTACAGCGGCGTCTTCCCGACATCCAGCCGCCACACGCGCGCGAATACCTCGCGACCGTCGAACGGCACTCCGACGCGGATCGGTTCGCCTTCGGCATCGAGTGCCGGTTTGAGCGGCTGCGCTGCCAGGTCGATGTCGAAATACTCTTCGTGTTGCCAGCCGTCTGGTCCCAACTGCTGGCGGAAGTACCCCTGGTGGTAGAGCAGCCCAACCCCAACCAGCGGCAGCCCCAGGTCGCTGGCGGACTTCAGGTGGTCTCCAGCAAGCACGCCGAGTCCGCCCGAGTAGTTCGGCAAGCACTCCGCCAGCGCGAACTCGAGCGAAAAGTACGCGATGACCTCCCGCTCCGAGGTCCCGGGCACCTGCACCAGCGGTGGCCGCGACATATAGGCGTCAAACGCCTCCACAACACGCTCCATGTCGCGCCGGAACCCATCGTCGTTGGCGAGGGTCTCCCAGCGCGAGGCTGCCACGCGTTGCAGCAGGCCGACCGGGTTGTGGCGAGTCTCCTGCCACGCCTCGCGGTCAATCCGCTCGAACAGCGCGACTGCGTCGGTGTTCCAGGTCCAGAAGAGGTTCTCTGAGAGGCGTCGGAGCGGTTCGAGGGCAGTGGGCAGCGCTGGCTCAACGAGCAGCGATCGAGAGGCGCGAAGTCGCATCGGCCCATTGTACCCCGCCCGGCCACCTCCCCTGAAACCCGAGCGTTGTCCCGTTTCCCGGCGGGTGCGATCATCGAGCCCGGTGGCCGTAGCCCGGCCGGCAGGTAGCTCACTCCTCATGCAGCTCCGCGCAGTCCTCTTCGATGTCGGCGATACGCTCTGGCACGCCCCCCGCCCACCTCGGCCCGCCGAATTCCGCAAGAAGGCCGCCGACCGTGCCCGGGCCTTCCTGGGCGATCTCGGCATCCCCTGCCCCGACCCCGAAGTCCTCGCCCGCGCGGCATGGGACGCCATGGAAGATGCCATGCGCGCGGCCCGTTCGACCGACCGGGTGGAGCCAGACTACCCCTCGGTCGCCCGGGCCGCCGCAGCCGCCCACGGCGTCTCGCTGAGCCACCGCCAGTCCGCCGCCTTGATGGAAGCCATCTACATCTCCGGCGGTGAAGGTGGCAAGGCAGCATTCCCCGATGCCCGCGACACCCTCCTCGAACTGCGAAGCCGGGGATTCCGCCTCGGCATCGTCACCAACCGTGCCTTCGGCGGCGAACGCTTCCGGTCCGACCTGCGCGAACTCGGCCTCGATATCGGCTGGGATGCGGTTGCGGTCTCCGTCGAGGTCGGCTTCCTCAAGCCACACCCGGCATTGTTTGAACACGCGCTCGCCGCCCTCGAGCTCTCCCCTGCCGAGGCGCTCATGGTTGGCAATTCCCTCGCGGAAGATGTGTCCGGCGCCCAGGTGCTCGGCCTCGCGACCGCATGGAAACGCTCCCGGCCCGACGCGGAAGGGGTGACCCCCGATTTCACGTTCGACCAGGTGTCCGAGTTGTTACGATGGCCGCCTCTCAAGGAGGCAGCCCGCTGATGACAGAGCAACGCACCTGGGGCGGCCGCTTCGAAGGCGGTATGGAACAGCTCACCGCCGACTACACGGCCGGTATGGACCGCGACTTCTGGGCGCACGATATCGCGGGCTCCGTCGCCCATGCCCGCATGCTGGGCAAACAGGGCATCATCCCCGCCGATGAGGCCGGCGCCATCGTGGCCGGACTCGCCCACGTCCTCCAGGACTTCCGCGAGGGCCGTGTCACCTGGCGGCCGGAACTCGAAGACATCCACACCCACGTGGAAGTCCTGCTCCGCGAAAAGATCGGCGACGCTGCCGGGCGACTGCACACCGCCCGTTCCCGCAACGACCAGGTCGCGCTCCTCAACCGGATGGTTGTCCGCGAAGCGTGCGACATCGCGTCGGACTCGCTACGTGCGCTGATCCTTGTCCTTTGCGACCTCGGCGAGCGCCACGCCGCCGACCCAATGCCCGGGTATACCCATGTGCAGCGCGCCCAGCCCGTGACCCTCGGGCACCACCTCCTGGCCTATGCGGAAATGCTCGCGCGCGACCGCGAACGGTTCGCCGATTGCCGCAAGCGCGCAAATGTCCTTCCGCTCGGCTCAGGAGCCCTCGCGGGGGCGCCATACCCGCTCGACCGGGAGATGGTGGCCGCCGAACTGGGCTTCGAGGGCATCTCCCGGAACAGCATGGACGCCACGGCCGACCGCGACTTCGTCGCCGAATTCGCTTCCGCCTGCGCAATCACCCAGGTCCACATCTCCCGCTTCGCCGAGGACATCGTCCTCTGGGCGAGCGCGGAGTACGGCTTTGTCACACTTCCCGATGGCTTCGCGACCGGCTCCAGCATCATGCCCCAGAAGAAGAACGCGGACGTAGCCGAATTGGCCCGGGGGCGTGCCGGCCGGGCCATCGGCGAGCTCGTGGGCATTCTCACCACAATGAAGGGACTCCCCATGTCCTACGACCGCGACCTCCAGGAGGACAAGGCGTACATCCTCGGCGCCTCCAACGTGGTCCTCCCCACGCTGCGCATCTTTACGGCGATGGTCCCGGCGCTGGCATTCAACCTGGAGAGGATGCGCCAGGTGGCAGGCCTCAGCTTCTCCCTCGCGACGGACATCGCCGACTACCTGGTACAACGCGGTATGCCCTTCCGCGAGGCCCATGGTGTGGTTGGCGGCCTCGTACGGGAGGCCGAGTCCCGGCACTGTGAGCTGAACGAGCTTCCCTTCGAGGCCTATGCCGCCGCCAGTCCGCTCTTCGCGCGCGAAGTGCTGAAGATCACAGTCGACTCGGCGCTGGCTGCCCGCGACATCCCCGGTGGCACAGCCCCGCGCCAGGTGCGCCTGGCGGCCGCGGCGCTCCGCGCTGCCGTTGGGTAGTACAATCGAGTCATGTCGACCAAGGAACGGCTCCACCAGCTCATCGACGAGATGAACGACGACCAGGCGGCGGTACTCCTGATGGACTTGGAGTATGAGCCCGGGCCACTCAGTCCAGAAGACATCGAAAGCATTGAACGCGGCCGAAGACAGGCTCGCGCGGGTCAGCTCCGGACAACGGAGGAGGTCTTCGAGCGGCTCCGGAACCGAGTGTGAGATCGCTTTGGTCCCCTGAAGCCGCAGACGCACTCCAGGGCATACTCATTCGTCTGAATACATTCTCGGCTGGTGCCGGGGATCGATTCGCCGAGCGGATTCGGCTACGCGTCGAACTGCCGGAGCTGTATCCGCTTATGGGGCGTCTCGTTCCCGAATACGATGTCGCGGAGATCCGGGAATTAGTCGAACCGCCCTACCGGATCTTCTACGAGGTGTTTCCTGACCGCGTCGAGGTCTTCGCGATCCGCCACGGGCGGGAGCGCCTGCCGCGCGAGTAGAAGCAGATCCTCCCCACGGCCCGACCGCACTGCTAGTTCAGCAGCTTCAAGAGCTCCTTCGTCGCCTCCGCCGCCGCCACCACGCGGCTGCGCTCGTCATCCGTGAGCGGCAGCTCGAAAGTCCGCTGGATGCCGCCCTCGCCGAGCTGGCAAACCGTCCCGCTGAACACGTCGCGGATGCCGTACTCACCCTGGTGGTAGACCGAGCAAGGGATGAGGCGCCGCTGATCCATCAGGATCGCTTCGACCATGGCAATCGTGGCCGCCGAGGGCGCGAAGTACGCAGAACCCGTCTTGTACAGTTCGCCGATCTCCGCGCCGCCCCGCATCGCGCGCGCCACCAGCGCCTGCACCTGGTCGGCCGGCAGCAGGTCGGTCAGCGGCACCCCGCCGATCCGCGTCTGCGAAACCACCGGCACCATCGTTGTGTCGGTGTGCCCCCCGATCACGTACCCGTGCACGTCCCGCACCGAAACGCCGAGCGCATCGGCAACGAAGTAGCGGTAGCGCGCGCTGTCGAGCGCGCCCCCCTGGCCAACCACCCGCTCGCGCGGGAAGCCGCTCGCCTTCATTGCTACCTGGCACATCGCGTCCATCGGGTTCGAGAAGATCACCAGTACCGCGTTCGGCGAAGCCTTCGCTGCCGCCGCCACCTTCGCCTTCACGATGTCAGCATTGCCGTTCAGGAGCTCTTCGCGGGTCATCCCCGGCTTCCGGGGTGCGCCCGCGGTCACGATCACTACGTCCGAGTTCGCCGTCTCCTCCCAGCCATCGGTGGCCGAGATCCGCATCGAATAGCCTTCCCACGACGATGCCTGCGACTCGTCCAGCGCCTTGCCGAAGTGCATGGTGCCGGCGAACTGCGGGTCGTCCTGCAATACCACATCGCAGATGTCCCGTTCGATGAGACGCTGGGCCATTGCGCCGCCGGTCATTCCGGCGCCGACGATCGTTACCTTCTTCCGAGGCATGGGAGGCTCCTGGTTGGAGAGTTGTGCGCACGGAGGTTAGCACGGGCGGCCCATACGGCGGATTGATGTGTGATGACCGCGCATCGAGCGCGTCTATCGCAACCGCTTTCGTGGGATGGATCCCAGACCGGCAATATCCCCGCCTAACTCACGCCCCTACTACACTCAGGACGTGGACCAGTCCCGCATCCGCAACTTCTGCATCATCGCGCACATCGACCACGGCAAGTCGACCCTGGCCGACCGCCTCCTCGAAACCACGGGCACCGTCTCCAAGCGCGACATGTCGGAGCAGTTGCTCGACTCCATGGACCTCGAGCGCGAAAAGGGCATCACCATCAAAGCCGCCGCCGCCCGCATGAGCTATACCGCGAGCGATGGCGTCGAGTACGAACTCAACCTGATCGATACCCCCGGCCACGTCGACTTCGCCTACGAAGTTTCCCGCAGCCTGGCCGCCTGCGAAGGCGCCCTCCTTGTGGTCGACGCCTCCCAGGGGATCGAAGCGCAGACGCTCGCGAACGTCTACCTCGCGATGAACCAGGACCTCAAACTCATCCCCGTCCTGAACAAGATCGACCTGCCCCACGCCGAGCCCGAGCGCGTTGCGTCGGAACTGCAGCGCGTCGTCGGCTTCGACCCCAACGAGATCATCCTCGCCAGTGCCAAGGAAGGCACCGGGGTCCCCGAGATCCTCGAAGCGCTGGTCGATCGCATCCCTCCCCCGAAGGGCGACAAGGACGGCCCACTCCGCGCCCTCATCTTCGATTCCAAGTACGACGCGTACAAAGGCGTCGTCGCGCATGTCCGCGTGTTCGAGGGTCACATGGCGGGCCGCAAGAACATGCGCCTGATGCAGACGGGCGCCGTCTTCGAGCCGCTCGAGTTCGGCACCTTCAGCCCCGCCATGCGCCCGCTCCCGGGCCTGGATTGCGGCGAAGTAGGCTACGTCGCCACCGGCCTGAAAGACGTGGCCGAGTGCCGCGTTGGCGACACCATCACCATGGCTGCCGACCCCGCCCCCGAACCGCTCCCCGGCTACCGCCAGGCCAAGCCGATGGTCTTCGCGGGCATCTATCCCACCGATTCCGACCAGTACCAGGAGCTCCGGGAGGCGCTGGCGAAGCTTGTCCTCAACGATGCCTCGCTCGTGTATGAACCCGAATCGTCCGTCGCCCTCGGATTTGGCTTCCGCTGCGGTTTCCTCGGGCTCCTCCACCTCGAAATTGTCGGTGAACGCCTCGAACGCGAGTATGGCCTCAGCCTCCTCACTACCGCCCCCAGCGTCGAGTATCACGTGCAGACCACAGCCGGCGAGGAAGTCCAGGTGGACAACCCCGCCGACCTCCCCGACCCCTCGAAGATCGCCACCATCTCCGAGCCCTGGGCCAAAATCGACGTCATCACCCCGAGCCGCTACATCGGCCAGGTGATGGAGCTCGTCACCACCCGCCGCGGCCAGTTCCTCCGCATGGAGTTCCTCGAAGCCGAGAGCGACCTCTCGCCAGGCGAGGCCCGCGTGCTGCTCGAATACGACGTCCCCATGGCCGAGATCCTGGTCGACTTCTACGACCAGTTGAAAGGCTCCACCAGCGGCTACGCCAGCCTCGACTACCACCTGACCGACTACCGGCCCGCCCGCCTCGTAAAGGTGGACATCCTCGTGAACGGCGTTCCCGTCGATGCCCTCTCGCTCATCACCCACTCCAGCAACGCCGACCGCGAAGGCCGGCTACTCGTTTCGAAACTCAAGGACCTCATCCCCCGCCAGATGTTCGACGTCCCAATCCAGGCGGCCGTCGGTGGCAAGATCATCTCTCGCGAGACCATCCGCGCCATGCGCAAGAACGTGCTCGCCAAGTGCTACGGCGGAGATATCACCCGCAAGCGCAAGCTCCTGGAGAAACAGGCTGAAGGCAAGAAGAAGATGAAGCGGGTAGGCAACGTCGAGATCCCGCAGGAAGCCTTTATGGCTGTCCTCCGTCTCCGCGATGGATAGCCGGCCCTCCGGGAAACGCGGCCGAAATCTCTTCGTGCTACCGTAGCCCCATCTCGCGGGCGCACGCGCCGCCACGCCTCGCAGGAGCTGGAACCGCCATGATCAAAGCCTTCGTCCTCATCGTCGTCGACCCGGCCAGGACGGTCGAAGTCTATGACCAACTCCGCGCCGTCGAGGGCATCGCCGAGGTCTACCAGGTCATGGGCCCCTACGACATCGTGGCCGTGGTCGAAGTCCCCAACCTGACCGATGTGCCTTCGGTGATTAGCAAGCACATCCGCGCCGTCGAAGGTATCGAGAGCACTACGACCTGTGTGACCTTCCCCGAGGCGAACTGAGCCGCCACCGTCCACCGCTCATGGATAGCTAGCCAGCGCTTCACCCACCAGGTCGAAGAACCGCGCCTTGTCGATGCCCAGCGCTACCCGGCAGTTTGGCGCCGGTGCCCCGGCGGCAGCCGCCAGTCCCCGCGGGTCCGCCGCCCCCGCGTACCGGCGGTCGACAACCGTCATGCCCCGGGTGTGCTGGCCGTGCAGCTCAACCGCGACATGGGTCTCGAAGAACTCGAACATTTCAGGGGCGACGATCGCCGCCACCGCGCAGGGGTCGTGCAGCGGCACCGAGGACCGGCCGTAGACTGCGAACGACGCCTGCCGGTATGACTCAAGGAGACCGGCAATCACGCCCGCGGTGCGCGTCCCGAGGCTCCGGATCCGCGCCACTTCAGCCTCTCCCGCATCGGCCTGCCGCGTGAGGTCCAGCCCGCACATCGTCAGCGGCACGCCGCTCGTAAACACGATGTGCGCGGCCTCCGGGTCGCAGCCGATGTTGAATTCCGCCGCGGGCGTCACATTTCCCCACGTCGCCGAGCCCCCCATCAGGCTGATGTGCGCGATGTGCTCCCGGATCCGGGGCTCCAGCCGCAGCGCCACGGCTACGTTCGTAAGCGGCCCCACGGCAAACAGCGTGACGCCCTCGTTCGCCATCAGTGTGTCGATCAGGAACTCGACTCCGTGCTTCGCGTGGAGCGGGGTCACGGGCGCAGGCAGGTCCACGCCGTCCAGGCCCGACGGACCGTGGATCTTCGTACCCGTGCGCAACTCACTCACCAGCGGGCGTTCCATCCCCCTGGCGACCGGGAAGTGTTCCAGTCCGGCGAGTTCCAGCACCTTCACCGCGTTCACCGTGACGTTTTCGATTGGCGCGTTCCCACCGACCGTGGTCACGCCGAGCAGGTCGAAGTGGCGCGCGGCCAGCAAGATCGCCACGGCGTCATCGTGCCCCGGGTCGCAGTCAATGATGGCCTTCTGGCGCGCCATGCAGTCTCCTCAGCGAGTGCGAGGGTCGGGCACGTTCACCACGATCTGTTCCTGGCTGTTCCTCGCCAGCAACAGCTCCGCCTCGCTGTCCGGGTCCAGGTTCTCCTCCAGGTGCACCTCATACGGCGGGACGAACACGAAATCGCCCGGCTCCGTATCGACCACGTTCTCGAGGGTCGGCCCCCAGCGGAACCGCACGCGGCCCCGCAGGATGTAAATGCCCGACTCGTTTTCGCCGTGGTGGTGCGCGCCAGAACTGGCGCCGGGAGCATTGACGGCCGTCCCCATCCACAACGCTTCGCTGCCCGTGAGCGCGGCCGAAATCCCTGCCTCGCGCTTCATGCCAGGCGTCTGAGCGGTGCTGCTATCGCGTTCGCCGGGGCGTGTCACTTTGACCATGCGCGGGATTGTAGCGGCTCCGGCCGGGCCGCGTCCTAGAAGATCGGGCCGGCGTCCGATGTCTCTTCCGTCGCCTCGCCCAGGAGCGCTTCGAGCGACAGGTGTCCACTGCCCGACATAATGCGCCGGCGAAGCCCCAGCAGCGTCGAGTCGTCGGCCCCGCCCAGCACGCGCCGCAACAGCGCGAAAAGCGTCCTCCCCGTCAAGAGCGAGTACCGGTAGTTCTCGCAGGCGATGCGGAGCGGTTCGCTCAATTCCTCCTCGCGCTGTTCCGGGTCTTTCTCCCTGTGCCCGTTCGCGATCACGATCCCCTTTGGGGCTGCACCGTGTTTCAGCAGGTGTTCTTCCAGGCGCCGCTGCAGCCGAACGTACGGCCACTCCACCACCTGGTCGCGGTCGCTTTCGAGTTCCACAAACGCCGTGACGCCGTCCGACTCGACCAGCAACGGTTCCAGGGGTGCGCTCGTCACGGTGAACCCGATCAGTCGCAGGGCTTCGGTTACTGCCTGGGCGAACGGCTGGCCGTCTTCCCACAGCAGCCGCCGATGGCGCGCCAGGCCGTCGTGCCGCTCCCGGACCGCGTTCACATGCGCGACCGCCTCGTCTGCCTCGGCCTGCGCTTCTTCCAGTTCCGCCTCCACCTGCTCCAGCCCCGGAAGTGCCATCGACCGCACCCAGAATGGCGCCTCCGCCAGGAAGTCCGACCCGGAGAGGCGCCTGCACGCATCCACGATCGCCTGCGCCAGTGCCGTGCGGTTCGGACCTGCCGTCTCGGTGAACGCGGGGATAAACGTCACGAGCCCGCCCAGCACGCTGAATTCGACACCGATGGGGACCCCCGCCCCGCCCTTTGCGATGACCCGCCCGTGACGGCGCACCTCGGCCTGCCGGTCGTCGAACATCGCCCGGTAGGCCACGTCCTTGCGGTGCTCGCGGAGCACCTCGGAGAAGGGATGCTGCTCCGCCGCGATGCGCACGGTCTTGCCCTCCGCGGCCTTCAAGAACGGTGGACCCCAGGCCAGCCCCGCCGGCGCCGGCAACCAGTGGTACCGGTCGCACCCTTCGAATCCAAGGAGGCCGCCGATCGTCGCGTCGGGCCGCCCAAGGACCACCACCAGCCCACCTGCCTCCAAGAGCCGCGAAGTCTCGTCGGTGCGGCGCCGCAGCTGGTCGGTCGCGCCCATTGTTGTGGCCGTCGTGGGCGCGTTCAGCACCGGGCGCTCGTCCTGGGCGTCGAAGGTCTTCACTCCCGTGAGCAGGTCGTTCACGTCGCGCGTGATGCTCGCCGGGTCAATAACGAGCACGTCGTAATCGTTGTAGCTGGCTGCCGTCAGCGCGCTGTAGTTATCGATTGCCACGTTGGGCAGCGGAAACCCGATCGAGAGAATGCGCATTACCGGCCACCAGTCAGCAAAGTATTGAGCCGCGTCGAAAGCGGCGCCGCCAGGTCTTCCCGCTCCAGCGCTGCCGCCACGTTCGCGACGATGTAGCCCAGGGGCCGCCCTGTATCGTACCGCGTCCCGTCGAACCGGTACGCCGATACCGTTTCGCCCGCCGCGATCTGGCTCTCCAGCGCATCCGTGATCTGCAGCTCGCCGTTCTTGCCCGGGGGGATCCGGTCGATATGCTCGAAAATGGTCCCGGAGAGTACGTACCGTCCAACGATGCCGAGCCGCGAGGGGGCGTCTGCCAGTTGGGGCTTCTCCACCACGCCCCGCAGCCGCGCCGGGTTCTCCCCGTCCACCGGGTCGACGATCCCGTATTGCGGGACATCCGCGTCAGCAACCTGCTCGACAGCGATCACGCTCCCCAGCGTTGCCTGGTACGCGCCGATGATCTGTCCGACGCACGACCGAGGACCGAGGATGACGTCGTCGGGGAACATCAGCGCGAAGGGCTGCCCCTCGACGTACTGGCGCGCGCAGTTGACGGCGTGGGCGATGCCCAACTGCCGCTCCTGGTAGACCGCGTGGAACGCTGCCCGGTGGGCAATCCCCGCGAGCGAATCCGCCAGCGCCTCGTTTCCGGTCTCGCGGATAGCCGTCTCCACCCGGGCGCCGGCCCGGAAGTGTTCGAGGATCGACTCCTTCCCGCTCGCCACCACGAACACGATGGTCGTGATACCCGCCGCCAGCGCCTCCTCCACGCAGTACTGGATGAGGGGCCGATCGACAATCGGCAGCATCTCCTTCGGGATGGCTTTGGTTGCCGGGAGCATCCTGGTGCCGAGCCCCGCCGCGAGGACGACTGCCGTGGTAACGTGACTCATGCGCCGATCCTAGTGGCGCACGTGATAAGCGGATATACAGGAAACAGCCGGGCTGCTAGCATTGGAAGCTGTTTTCAAGTATTCCCGGGGAGCAGTTTGAGGAAACGATCGAAGGTACCGCCAAAGCCAGCGCCGCCAGAGCCGCGCATCAACGAACGCATCCGCGTGCCGGAAGTCCGCTTGATCGACGAGGAAGGCCGCCAGGTCGGCGTCGTCAAGACTGTCGAAGCGCTGAGCATGGCCCGTGAGCGCGATGTCGACCTGGTGGAGGTTGCCGCCCAGGCCTCCCCGCCAGTCGCACGCCTCATGGACTTCGGGCGCTTCAAGTACGAACAGTCCAAGAAGGAGCGAGAGGCCAAAAAACACCAGCAGAATGTGCAACTCCGCGAAGTCCGCATGAAGCCGAAAATCGATGACCACGATATCGACTTCAAGACCCGGACCGCCGCCAAGCTGCTGAAGCAGGGTGACAAAGTCAAGGTAACGGTCATGTTCCGCGGACGGGAGATTACCCACCCGCAGATCGGCAAAGCACTCCTCGACCGCGTGATCGCCAGCCTCGATCACATCGCCATGGTCGAAAAAGAGGCAATGCTCGAAGGTCGCCACATGACCGTCATCCTCGCGGCCGACAAGAAGAAGATGGCTGCCCTCGCCCGTGCCGCGGCCGCAGCCGCAGCCGCCGGACAGGCTCCCGTTGAGGAAGAAGAAGACGAGGCCGTCGCCGCTGCCGCCGCCGAGGCGCGCATCGTTGGCGACGAAGAAAACGACCACGAAGACGATGACGACCTCGGTGAAGACGAGGCCGGAGACGACACAGGAGACTAAACGTGCCGAAGCTCAAGACCCACAAGGGCGCCGCCAGCCGCTTTCGCGTAACCGGCGGTGGCAAGATAGTTCGTATGTACGGAAGCCGGAATAACTTCCGCCGCAAGAAGCGCAAGCCGATCACCGTGCAGTTCGGGCGAACCGTGGAAGTCGCCCCTTCGCACGCACCGATCGTGAAGCGCCTGCTCGCCGGACAGTAAGGCAGCACCAGAGGAGCACTATCCATGAGCCGAGTGAAGCGTGGCGTTACGTCCCATCGCCGCCACAAGAAAGTCCTGTCGCTCACCAAGGGCCATGCCGGTCAGCGTCACCGCCTCATCAAGCGGGCCAACGAAAGCATGCTGCATGCCCTGCGCTATAACTGGGTCGACCGCCGCGACCGCAAAGGCGATTTCCGCGAACTGTGGATCATGCGCATCAACGCTGCCGCCCGCCTGCACGGCCTCACCTACAGCCGCCTTATCCATGGCCTGAAGGTGGCCGGCATCGAACTCGACCGCAAAGCGCTGGCCGACCTGGCCGTTACGCGCCCCGATGCGTTCGAGAAGCTTGCGGGCCAGGCAAAGGCCGCCCTGGCCTGAACCATCCCCTGGACCAGATTCGGAGGGCGCCTCGCCACGGGGCGCCTTTCGCGTAGGCCCATCGTCCTCCAGTCCGTTTCCCTGGTTGGCCGCTGCGCCATCAACGAAAACCTGAGACCATTGCACCCAGGGGGTCCGTCACCGGATGTTGGAGCTGGAAGGCCATGTGAAAACCTGCGGCCGCCGGGTCGATAAGCCCTGGGGGTTCGAACTCATCTGGACTGAGCCCCACCTCCCCTACGTTGGCAAGGTGATCCACATCAACGCCGGCGCACGCCTCTCCCTGCAGGTGCACGACACCAAGACGGAGACCTGGCTGCTCATCTCTGGCCGCGTCCGCGTCACCCTCGAGGACGAGATGGGCCAGTTGCAGACCTTCGAAATGCAGCCCGGCGCCGGCTACAGTTGCCCCGCCGGGCGCAAGCATCGCCTTGCTGCCATCACCGATTGCGAAGTCCTCGAAGTCTCCACCCCCGAAGCCGGCGTCACCCACCGCCTCCAGGACGACTACGGGCGCCCGGACGAGGTCCTGGCGCCGGCGAGCCTCACGCGCTCTACTGGCCCGATTGTGTGAGCCGTGGTATCCGCGAAAGGCCCAGCCCATACACCAGCACCGCCACCGTCCCCAGCACAGCGAAGTCCGTTGGCAGCCCGATGAACCCCTCGCCGCTGGCCGCATAGGCCGCCAGCTGCATCGCATCGACCGCGTACGTCAACGGGTTTGCATACGCCATGACTCGCAGCCACAACGGTAATCCGTCAATCGGAAAGAACGCCCCGGAAAAGAACAGCAGCGGAAAGAGCGCCAGGTTCATCAACAGGTGGAACCCCTGCATCGACTGGATCCGCGAGGCGAACGCCTGGGCCAGGCCGGTGAGCATCAGGTTCAGCAAGACCACCGCGGCGACCGCCACGCCGAACCCCGCCACCACCCCGTACTGCCATTCGAACTCCACAAACGGGGCCGCCGCCACCAGCACGACCACCGCCTGCCCCACCCCGATACCAAGGCTGGCCATCGACTTGCCGAGCAGGATGACCCGCGGGTGATGCGGAGTCGAAAGCAACAGCCGCAGCACGCCGCTATCCCGGTCCCGGAAATATGACGCGCTCGAGAAGGTGGACGAAAACACCGACGTCATCACCACCGTCCCGGCTACCAGGTAGGCCGTGAAGTTCCCTGCCGCAAGGTTTGCCGGCTCGAGCCCGCTCGAAACGCCGTTGCCCAGGAACAGTAGAAACAGCAGCGGTGTCAAGATCGACGAGTACAGCTGCGAGCGCGAGCGGGCGATGTTCAGCAACTCCCGCTGGGCCATGGTCGCCACCGCCGAGATGGTGTTCATGCCGATGCCTCCACCCGCCTCCGGATGTACTGGAAGTACGCATCCTCCAGCGACGACGACTCGATGGTCACGCCCCGGATTTCCCTGCCGGCCAGCTCGAACAGGCGCGGCACCAGCGCCGAAGCGTCGTCCGCTGTCACGTGCACGGTACCGTCGCTCTTCACGATGTCTCCAGTTCCTGGCCAGGACGCGACCGTGGCCAGCGCATCGGCGGTCGCCCCGGGCCAGTTGATGCGCACCGCGTCCCGCCGGAGCCCCTGCTTCAGCTCCGCCGGGCTCCCCGAGGCAACCACG
>WBZO01001381.1_pt1 | contig 38352 bp, 33 predicted proteins | sample 5204261 | NCBI WGS metagenome assembly WBZO01 (sample SAMN12412400, study PRJNA552823) | activated sludge metagenome | isolation source: activated sludge from anammox sidestream of wastewater treatment plant... | place: USA: North Carolina | collected 2017-09
TTCAGCGAGACCGTGCCGAAGCCGCTCGCCGGGTTCTGCTGATCGATGTAATTTCCACGGACCTGGACGCCCGGCTGGATGGTCAGCGTCGAGCCGGCGGTGACGGTCGCGCTCTCGAGGAGGACGACGTCGCACTTGTCCCAGGTGACGTCGCCCTCGATCTTCGCGCCCTGGACGAAGAGCTGCCCCGGCGAGCACGGGCGATCGAAGTTCGCCCTCTGGCACTGGAAGTCCGTGCCCTCGCAGGAGAGCGTGAGCTTGTACGCGCCGGTGCCGGTGTCCTCGTTCGACATGAAGGTCACGAGGTAGTTGGCGTCGCGGTCGGCGGTGAAGGTGACCGGCGGGGCCTCGACCCTCTCGCCGTCGTCGTCGCTCGCCGCGATCTTCGCGCCGCGCTTGGACTTGCTCTCGTACGGCGCGTTCACCTGGAGGAGCGTGTCGAGGGGCGCGTTCATGTCGTCGCGCCGCGCGTCGCTCCCGGCGCGCGCCTCGAGCTTCGCGGTGATCTTCGCGCCGGCCTTCACCGGCACGACGTAGCCGTACGCGCGGATGCGGGGATCGAACTGGCCCTCGATGGTCGCGTTCGGCGAGATGGTGTCGACGATCTTCGCGTTCTTCTCGACGGCTTCACCGACGTCGGTGCCGGTCTCGTCGCTGGGAGATGTCGAGCACGCGGCGGCAAGGAGGCCGATGGCAGAGAGGCAGAGGGCAGTCGTTCGCATGGTGTTCGTTCCTCGAAGGGCAAGGGGGAGGCGGGAAGGGGGAGGGGCCGCGAGGAGGCGTGGCCGCGAGCGCCATCGCACATTGCGTACCAACACCTACACCCACAAAACGTCGTCAATTGGGCGTGATCCGGGTGCTCGGAACGGCCCCCGCGCGATCCATGGGTCGCCTCGGCGATCCATCGAGGTAAGGTCGGCGCACCCGTGCGGCTCGCGTCCCTCAGCGTCGACCTCGACGAGATCCCCAACTACTTCTCCATCCACGGCCTCGGGGCGCCGCCGGAGCTCAGCGCGGGGCTCGTCTATGACGTCGCGCTCGATCGCCTGCGCGGCCTGGCCGACGCGGGACGGCTCCCGCTCACGCTCTTCGTGATCGGCAGCGACGTCGCGCGCACCGCCGCACGTGACGGCCTTCGCGCCGCGCTGCGCGACGGCCACGAGCTCGCGAACCACTCGCTCGATCACCGCTACGACCTCGTCCGTCTCGGCAGGGAGGAGATCCGCCGGCAGATCGAGGCCGGTGCCGACGCGATCGAAGCCGCGACGGGAGAGCGTCCGGTCGGCTTCCGCGCGCCGGGCTACACGATCACCGACGAGGTCTTCGACGTCCTGCGCGAGCTCGACGTCGCCTACGACGCCTCGGTCTTCCCCTGTCCCGCGTACTACGCGGCGAAGACCGCGGCGATCGGCGCGATCGCGCTCCGCGGACGGAAGAGCCGCTCGATCGTCGACACGCCGAGCGTGCTCCGCGCGCCGACCAGGCCGTATCGCATCGGCCGTCCGTACTGGAAGCGCGGCGACGGGCTGCTCGAGATCCCGGTGCAGGTGACGCGCGGCCTGCGCCTGCCGTTCATCGGGACGTCGGTGACCCTCGCGGGCCCGTCGAGGGCGCGCCTGCTCGCGAAGATGTGCATCGGCGAGCCGCTCGTGAACCTCGAGCTCCACGGCATCGACGTGCTCGACGCGGACGACGGCCTCGAGGCGCTGCGCCCGCACCAGCCCGACGTCCGCGTCGACGCGAAGGCGAAGATCGACGCGATCCTCGCGGTCGTCGAGGAGCTCCGCGGCGCCGGCTACACCTTCGTGACGATGCGCGAGGCCGCGGCGGTGTTCGGGACGCGATGAGCCGTGCGCTGCCGGCGCTGACCTTCGGCCTCGCCCTCGCGGTCCTGAGCCCGCTCGCGCGCGATCGCGCCTGGGACAGCTTCCCGATCTCGAGCTTCCCCATGTTCTCGCGCGGCGACCTCGGCGCGGTGGTCCCGCTCGGGCATGCGGTCCTGGTCGCGCGCGACGGCTCCCGGCGGCCGGCGCCGCCGTCGCTCGTCGGCACGCCCGAGCCGATGGTGGCGAAGAACCTCGTGGAAGGCGCGATCGCGCGCGGCGCCGCGGCCGACCTCTGCGGGCGCATCGCTTCGCGCGCCGCCTCGGACGCGCCCGATGCCGCCGCGGTCGAGATCGTCACGAGCGTGTTCGACACCCGCCGCTACTTCGCCGAGCCCGCCGGCCGCACGCCGGTGTCGCGACAGGTACATGTATCATGCAACGTTCCGCGCTGACCCGCGTCCTCGTCGGCACGTTCGCCGTCGCGTACCTCGTCGTGCGCTTCCGGTACTTCGCCGACCTCTCGCGGCACGACGCCTCGGAGCTGTCGCCGGTCGGCGTCGCCTCGATCCTGAGCGCGCCGCTCCCACCCGCGGCGACGTGGTCGATCGCGATCCTGGCGGTGATCTCCGGGATCGCGTTCACCCGCGGCGTGCACCTTCGCGCCTCCGGGATCGTGTTCTTCCTCGCGCTCCTCTGGGTGACGACGTACCGGAGCTCGTTCGGGAAGATCCTGCACTCCGAGAACCTCCTCGTGCTCCACGTGCTCGTGCTCGCCGCCGCTGCCTGGGTGCGCGACGAGCGGTGGACGCTCCGCACGCTCGGCGTCGCCACGACGCTCACGTACGTCGTCGCCGGCGTCACCAAGCTGCGCGCCGGCGGCGGCGCGTGGCTCTCCGGACAGGCGCTCGGAGAGTGGCTCGCGTTCGATGCGGTCCGGAAGATCGAGCTGGGCAGCTTCCACTCGCCGCTCGCGGGCTGGCTCTCGACATCCCCCGCGCTCCTCGTCGCGCTCTCGGCCTTCACGCTCGCCGTCGAGCTCGGCGCGCCGCTCGCGCTCGTGTCGACGCGCGTCGCGCGCGCGTGGGTCGTGCTCGCGTGGGCCTTCCACGTCGGCGTCCTTCTCGCCATGGCGATCGGCTTCTTCTATCCACTCACCGGCGTCGCGTTCGCGTCGCTCTTGCCGCTCGAGAAGAGCGAACGCCTCGTCCGCCTCGCGCGGCGGATCAGCGCCGGGTGAGCGTGCCGCGCACGAACCGCGCGAGGACCGGGGCCATCTTCTCCGGCATCGTGCCGTCGAGCTCGTCGGCGCTGATCGCGTCGACGGGCAGCGCCGCGGCGTCGAGCTTGTAGAACCACGGCGCGCCCGAGGTCTCGACGCGCATCGCGCGCAGCTCGTCGCGGTCGAAGCGATCGACGTCGACGCGTACGAGCGTGACGTTCGCGAGCGCGCGCTGCATGCGCCGGTCGGGCAGGGCGGCGGCGATCTCCGCGCACCGAGGGTTCGCGCGCACGTGCGTCTGCAGGACGACGGTGCGCCCCCTCTCGCGCGCGTCCCGCACGACCTGGCCGAGCTGGGCGCGCAGCGGTCGGCCCTCCTCGAGATCGACGACGTCGAACGTGCCGTAAGACCGCGTGCCGGCCGCGACCGGCGCGTCGTCCTTCGGCGGGTGCTGCGCGAGCTCGACCGCGCCCCCCAGCACGAACAGGAGCGCGACGAGGCCGACGCCCGTACCGAAGAGCCCGGTGACGATCCCGCCCGCCGCGAGCCCCGAACCGCCCAGCGCCCCTTGCGCGCGATCGATGTCGCGCCGGGCCATCGCGCCGAGGACGATCGCCGGGAGCCCGGTCACGAACCCGAGGCAGGCGATGCTCGAGAGACCGAGCACCAGCGACGCGACGGCCTTCCCCTCGCTCCGCTTCACCCGCGGCGGCGGAACGTGCGGCGGAGGATGGAAGGGACCCATCTTCAGACAGCATACCGCCGATCCGGCGGCGTGCACGCCTGCCGCGCAGGCCGCCCGGCTATCCCGTTTTTCCGGTGACGCGGTCGAGGGACCGTACATCGACCCCGGAGTTGCGGATGAAGTCCCGGGCCACCTCGCTATCGCCCTCGAGGAGGGCGTCGGGCGGGCCCGCGGCCTCGACGCGCCCCTTGATGAGGAGCACGGCCTGGTGGGCGATGCGGAAGCAGCTCGCGATGTCGTGCGAGATGACGATGCTCGTGACGCCGAAGCGCTGGCGCATCTCCTCGATGAGATCGTCGACCAGGCGGCTCGTCAGCGGGTCGAGGCCGCTGGTGGGCTCGTCGTAGACGAGGATCGGCGGCTCGAGCATGAGCGCGCGCGCCAGGCCGACGCGCTTGCGCATGCCGCCGGAGAGCTCCGAGGGGAACTTCGAGGCGACGGTCTTCGGATCGAGCCCGAGGATCTCGAGCTTGTTCATCACGCGCTCGCGGATCTCCTTCTTCGAGAGCTTCGTGTGCTCGACCAGGGGGAAGGCGACGTTCTCGAAGACGGTGATCGAGTCGAGGAGCGCGGCGTACTGGTAGACCATCCCGAACTTCTTCCGGACACGGTTGAGCTCGCGCTCGGGGAGATCGGTGACGTCCTCCCGGTCGATGAAGATGTTGCCGCTCGTCGCGCGCTCGAGGGCGACGATGAGACGCAGCAAGGTCGTCTTTCCCGCGCCGGAGCCGCCGATGATCACGGTGGTCTCCCTCTTCCGCGCGACCAGGCTGATCCCCTTCAGGACCTCCTGGTCGCCGAACGTCTTCTTCACGTCGCGCAGCACGACGATCTCGTCGGCTCCGGGCGGACGCGGCGGGAGGGCATCGCGGACGCCGTTCCGGCGCGGCGTCTCGGGAGGGGGCGGCTCCCGTGCGTCGCGATGCCCGCCGTTGCGATCGTTGCGGTCGTTCATCCGGGGCTGTCCGTGAAATCTCCCTTTCGCACGGGGCCGACGCAAGCTAAACCGCTAGCATCATGACGCGCGAGCAGATCGAGCACATCCTCAAGACGGCCCAGGCCAAGCAGGACAAGGAGGGGGCGTACCAGCTCCCCGAGGGCTCGAACGTGACGCTGCACGTCTCCCACGACGGCGCGAGCCTCGCGTTCCAGAAGATCGACAACCTCCGCTTCGACGGCGAGCTGATCTACGCGAAGGGGGACAAGAAGACCGTCGCGTTCGTCGCGTCGGATCTCTTCGCTGCGACCATCGAAGGCGTCGGCGGAGGCGCGCCGCGCCGCCCGGCCGGGTTCCTCTGATCGACCTCGCGCTACGCATCCTCTCGGCGCTCGTCGCGCTGCTCCCGTGGCGGGCCACCCGCCTCCTCGGCGAGGTCCTCGGCCTCGTCGCCGGCTCGCTCGTGCGCGTCCGCAGGGGCGTCGTCGAGGCGGCGATCGCGCGCGCCGGGATCGAGGAGCCGTCGCGCGAGGCCCGGCGGATGTACGCCTCGCTCGGGCGCGGCGTCTTCGAGCTGCTCTGGCTCGCGGGCGCCTCGGACCGCCGGCGGGCGGCCGCGATCGACGCCAGCGTCACGGTCGACATGGCGGCGCTCGACGAGGCGCTCGCCCGGGGCGCCGTGGTTCTCTGCGCCTCGCACACGGGCAACTGGGAGCTGGCCGCGGCGGCCGCCGCCCGGCTCCTGGCGGCCCGCGGGCGCCGCCTCGCGATCGTCGCCAAGCCGTTCTCGTCGCGGCCTTTCGATGCGTTCTGCACGCGCCTCCGCACCCGGCTCGGCATCGACGTCCTGCGTCCGTCGGGCGCGATGACCACCGCGCGCCGGGCGCTTGCCGCCGGAGCATGCGTCGCGATGCCGATCGACCAGGTGCCCGATCGCGCCGTGCACGGAGTCCCCGTCCGCTTCCTCGGGGGCGACGCCCTGGTCGATCGCGCGCCCGCGGTGCTCGCGCGGCGCGCAGGCGCATCCATGCTCGTCGTCGCGGCCTCGCGCACGGGCGGCGCGCACCGCGTCGAGGTGCTCGCGTCGATCGCCGCGCCGCGGTCGGCCGGCGAGGTCCGGACCGCTCTCCTCGAGGCGACGGCCGCGCTCGAGACGTTCGTCCTCCGGTGCCCGTCCGGGTGGATGTGGCTGCATCGGCGTTGGCGCGCGCCGCGCGATCGGCTAATCGACACCGCATGGACGACTCCCTCGTCATCGCCGGCCGGCGCTTCGCGAGCCGCCTGATCGTCGGCACCGGCAAGTACAAGAGCGTCGAGGAGACCGAGGCCGCGATCGACGCGTCGGGCGCGGAGATCGTCACCGTCGCCCTGCGCCGCGTGGACCTGGGCGACAAGAGCTCGGGCTCGCTGATGGGCCTCTTGCAGCGCAAGAAGTGGACGCTCCTGCCGAACACGGCCGGCTGCTACACCGCCGACGAGGCGGTGCGCACGCTGCGCCTCGCACGCGAGCTCGGGATCGCCGACCTCGTGAAGCTCGAGGTCATCGGTGACGCGAAGACCCTGTATCCGGACAACGAGCAGACGCTCGAGGCGGCGAAGACGCTGGTGAAGGAGGGCTTCACCGTGCTGCCGTACTGCATCGACGACCCGATCATCTGCAAGAAGCTCGAGGACGCCGGATGCGCCGCAGTCATGCCGCTCGCCGCGCCGATCGGCAGCGGGCTCGGCATCCGCAACCCGCACAACCTCTCGATCATCCTCGAGCACGCGAAGGTGCCGGTCATCGTCGACGCCGGCGTGGGCACGGCGAGCGACGCGGCGATCGCGATGGAGCTCGGATGCGACGGCGTCCTCATGAACACCGCCATCGCGCACGCGAAGGATCCGGTGCTCATGGCCGCGGCGATGCGCGAGGCCGTCCAGGCCGGGCGCAAGGCCCGCCTCGCCGGGCGCATGCCGCGCACGCGCTACGCGAACGCCTCGAGCCCCACGGCAGGGTTGATCGAGTGATCCGCTCGTTCGCCGCTGCCGGTCTGGTCCTCGCGGCGCTCGGGAGCGCGCCGATGCAGTGCAAGCACGATCCCGATCCGAGCCTCCGCCGAGAGGACACGGCGGGCGACGCGCTCTGGGATCTCGCGCAGGACTTCCGGGCGAAGGGCAACGAGGCGGCGGCCAAGGACACGCTCCGCTTCCTCGTCACGCGCTATCCGTCGAACCGCCACGTGCCGGCCGCGAAGGCCGAGCTCGGCGAGAAGTGATCGTCCTCGTCACCGATCCGCGCTACGCGATCGATCATCTGGTGCGCACGATCGACCTCGTGCACCGGGCGCTGCCCGAAGGCACGCTCGTCGTTCAGCTCCGCGACAAGACCTCGCCGCCGGACGTCCGCCAGCACGCCGCGGAGCGCATCCGCGTAACGGGCGCCCGTCTCGTCCTCAACGGCACGCCCGAGGACGCGCGGCGCATGGGCGCAGCAGGCGTACACCTCCCGGGCAGCGCACCCGACGTCGCGCACGCGCGCGCGGTGCTCGGGGACGCGGCGTGGATCTCGATCGCCGCGCACGACGATGCAGCGGTCCACCTCGCGGTCCGCGAGCGCGCGACCGCCGCCCTCGTGAGCCCGATCTACGAGACGCCGGGGAAGGGGCCGCCGCGCGGAGAGGACGCGCTCGTCCGCGCTCGAGCGATCGCGCGGCACGACACCGCGATCGTCGCGCTCGGCGGCGTCGACCTTCGCCGCGCTGCGTCGTGTGCGGCTGCAGGCGCCGACGGGGTCGCGGTGATCCGCGCGATCTTCGACGCCGCCGATCCCGTGAGCATCGCGCTCGCGCTCGCAGCGCCGTTCTCGGCGCGGAGGCCGTAGCGACGTCGCCGGACGGGTGGTAGTGTCGGGCGGCGATGGTCACGTACGAACAGACGCTCGAGGTCACGACGGAGATCCTCAAGAAGCACGTCGACGGCGAGCGCGCGATCCGCCCGAACGACCACATCCAGAACGACCTCGGCCTCGACAGCCTCGGCGTGATGGAGCTCGTCGCGGACATCGAGGATCGCTTCGCGGTGACCATCCCGAACGACGTGCTGAGCGACATCTCGACCGTCGACGACGTCGCGAAGGCGCTCGTGAAGCTCAAGACGGAAAGCGACGGCGCCGCCGCCACGTCCTGAGACGTCCGCGAGGGCCTACCGCGACGCCCCGTGAAGTTGGCTCGCGGCCGAGCCGTCGGCTAAGGTCCTGCACGATGTCCGACGGTGCGTACCGCGATGTCGGCGCTGCGCTCGCACGTGTCGTCGCGCTCGAGAGCGAGCTCGAGGAGCTCCGCAGCGAAGTCGCGCGCCTCCGCCAGGAGAGCGACGGTCGACCGAAGGAAGAGGCGAAGGAGAAGAGGGCCAGCACCGAGGAGACGGTGCGGAAGCTGAAGGACGAGATCGTGAACCTGCGCGCGGAGAACGAGCTGCTCCGAACGGGGCAACACCCCGCGGCGACGTCACGGACCGCGCGGCTCGCGGAGGAACGGGACGATCTGCACCGCAAGGTCGTCGGCCTCGAGAACGCCGTCGCCGAGCTGCAGGAGGAGAATCGTCGCCTCGGCGCTCAGGCAGCGATCCATGGCGAGTACGCCGCCGTTCCTCTCAGCGACAACCGCGACGCCGTCATCCGACGACTTCACGAGGAACGCGCGGAGCTCGCCCGCGAGCTCGAAGAGGCGCGGGCGCGCTACGAAGCGGAGCCGCCTGCGAGCCGCAATCCGAAGACGTTCGAGGATCGGCTCCTCTCGATCCTCAACCGGCTGGTGAAGTAGCGTCGGGCTCCATCGGGCCGATGTCCTCGCCCGAGAGGACGAAGAAGGCCTCGCCGTACGTCTTCAGGAGCTCGAGCGCCTGGTCCATGTCCTCCTGCGTGTGGCCGCGCGTGATGTTCACGCGCAGGCGCTCCTCGCCGTGCTTCACGCCCGGGTAGACGATCGGCACCATCAGGACGCCGCACTCGAGGAGCGCGACGTGCATGAAGAGCGTCTTCCGCTCCTCGCGGCACATGACCGGCATGATGTGCGTGTTGCTCGCGCCGAGGTCGAAGCCCGCCTCCGTGAGCTTGCCCCGGAAGTAGGCGGCCTTCTGGTGGAGCTCGCGCACCATCGCCGGCCCGTCCGCCTCGAGCATGTCGAGGATCGTCGACGCCGCGGCCACGATCGGGATGGGGAGCGATGCGCTGAACATGAAGCTCCGCGCGTTGTTCTTCACGAGGTCGACGATCTCCTCGCTCGCGAGGAGCAGGCCGCCGATGCCGCCGAACGTCTTCGAGAAGGTCGACACGAGGATCGGGCACTTGTCGCGCAGCCCCAGCTCCTCGAGGATGCCCGTGCCGCGCTCGCCGAGCGTGCCGGTCCCGTGCGCGTCGTCGACGACGAGCGCCGCGTCGTACCTCTCGCAGATCTCGGCGAACTCCTTGAGGTGTCCCTTGTCGCCGTCGAGCGAGTAGACGCCCTCGACGAGCACCATCGCATTCTTGCGCTCGCGCGACTTGAGGATGCGCTCGAGGCTCCTCGCCGAGTTGTGGTTGAAGAAGCGGACCTCGGGGGCGCGGCCGGGGATGCCCGCCGCGAGGAACGTGCCGTCGAGGATGCACGCGTGGCTGTAGCTGTCGAGGACGAGCGTCGTGTCCTTGTCGGCGAGCGACGCGATCGTGCCGAGCATGGCCTGATAGCCCGTCGTGAACATCAGGCAGGCCTCGTAGCCGAACCACTTCGCGAGCCGCCTCTCGAGCTCGACGTGCTCGACCGTCGTGGCCTGCAGGCGCGACGAGGAGAGACCGCAGGCGTACTTGTCGATCGCCTTCTTCGCCGCCTCCTTCACCTTCGGGTGGTTCGTGAGGCCCAGGTAGTCGTTCGAGCTGAAGTTGACGACCGGCTTACCATCGATGCTCGTGTGGATGCCGCCCTTCTCGAACTCGCGGAAGTAGGGGTAGACCTGCTTCTGCCTCGCCTCTCGAATGCGGGCGAGCTCGGTGTGGGCCTTCTCGTCGATCCAGCTCATGACGCGGGCTATTTCGCACAATGCGCGCCCGTCTTCCAGCGGCGCGCGACGCGAAAGGCGCTTCGCGCACACATGGCAAGAACGCCGACCAATCGACGAACGCTGCCCGCCCGGGCCATCCTTCGTGCATGCGAACCACCCTGCGCTCGTTCCTCGTCCTCGTGAGTGCCTCGGCTGCGGTCGCGCTCTACGCCGCGTGCGGGACGGACGGCGACACGGGGACGACCTCCTCCCCCGACGCGTCGACCGCGGCCGGCGATGGAGGCCCGCGCGGCGTCGAGCAAGCCGGACAGGCCTGCACCTCGGCTGCCCAGTGCTATCCGGACAAGGCGGCGCAGGACGCCGGCGAAGCGGGCGCGCAGCTCTCGATCCAGGGAATCACCTGCCTCGACCGCGTCCCCAACGGCTACTGCACGCACACGTGCAACGACGACTCCGACTGCTGCAAGGTCGCCGGCGAGTGCCGCACGGGCATCAAGCAGGTGTGCGCCCCCTTCACGAACGACAGCACGACGAAGTACTGCTTCCTCAGCTGCGAGGACGCCGACATCCAGGCCGGCATCGCGGCGAACGCCGATGCGGGCGGCTACGACGGCGGCGCGACCGACGCGGGCGTCGAGAACGCCTACTGCCAGTCGTACGCCTCGCAGTACGCGACATGCCGCTCCACCGGAGGCGGCAAGGAGAACCGGAAGGTCTGCATCCCGCAGCAGTAGGGCCGCAGGTTCAGAAGGTCTGATCGGCGAACGCGAACAGCAGGAACTTCGGCGTCGCAGCCGTCGGGTGGACGACGATCGCCCCGTCCGTGCTCGCGACGTTCGGGTTTCGATGGACGAGGTGCGCGCTCTCGGGCCGGCCGTCGCCGCTCGTCGCGTAGACGCTGACGGCATCGCCGACCTTCAGGTCCGCGATCACCTTCGCGACGAGCGCGCCCATGTCCGCCTGCGCCTCGAACGCCGGCGAGTGCGCGCCGAGCGTCGTCGGGTAGTCGAGGGCGACGCCGGTGTGCCAGCCGTCGGCGAACGCCGGAGCGGGTAGGGCGTGGTCGACGGCCGCGAGCTTCACGTCCGTGTTCACCACCATGCGATAGACCGCGCCGCCCATGAGCACCTGCACGATGAGATGATCGCGGTTCGGCATCGTGCACGACTGGTCGTTCGGCATCTGGATCGCCGAGATGACGCCGTCGATGCGGCCGAAGCCGGCGGTGAGGTCGTCGCCGAAGCTCGTCGCGCACTGCCCCGTGAGCGCGGGCCCGCCTTCCGCCGCATCCGCCGGCGGCGCGTCGGCGTCGAGCGGCGCGCCGGCGTCGGCCTCCTCGGTCGTCGAGGCGCCGGCCGGGGCAGGCGTCGTCCCGCTCGACGAGCAGGCGAAGAGCGCTACGACCGAGATGGCGAGGACCGCGAGCTTCTTCACGCCGCGTGGCGTAGCACGACCGCCGATGCGTTGCCGTAATAGCCGACGGCCGTCACGAGAACGTTGCGTACCTTCGCCGGCGCGCTGCCTCGGAGGATCGGGGAGGGGGGCGACCCGCCGAGCCACGCGAGCGCGGCGGCCATGCCCATCGCGCCGCCCGCGCCGAGGGACTCGCCGAGGACCATCTTCGGGGCGGCGATGGCCGCGCCGGGGACGACGTCCGCGAGCGCGGCGAGCTCCTCTGCGTCGAAGAGTCCGAGGCCGGAGACGCTCGAGGCGACGACGTCGACGTCCTTCGGCTCGATGCCCGCATCGGCGAGCGCCTGCGTGCACGCGCGCCCGATCGCCTCGCGCGAGGCGAAGATCAGCGTGTGCTCGTCGTTCGGCGCGACGAACGACGTCCCGTAGCCGGTGATCTCGCCCAGGACCTTCGCGCCGCGGGCCTTGGCGGCCGCCGCGTCCTCGAGCGCAAGGAAGGCCGCGCCCTCGCCCAGGCGCGTCTCGCCGAGCGCGCCGAGCTTCTCGAAGGCGAGGAAGAGCGCCTCGCTCATCGCCTCGCCGCCGCCGGTGATGATCGCGTCCGCGCGATGCGTGGAGAGGAAGATGTCCGCGCACGCGACGGCGTCGAGACCGCCGCAGTTGCCGTCGGACACGCTCACGTTGAGCGCGCGCAGGTCCTCCCAGATGCTGACGTAGCCGCTCGCGCTGTTCGAGACGGTGTTCGGGAACTTCGCCGGGTTGATGTACCGGGCGTCCTCGAGCTTCGCCACGCGATCGAGCTCCGTGATCGCCTCCAGGCTTCCGTAGGCGTTCGAGCAGCACACGCCGACGCGGTCGCCGGAGGCCACGACCCATGCGTTGTCCTTCTTGAAACCTGCATCATGCAAGCAAAGGCGCGCGGTCACGACGAGGAGCTTCGTCAGCCGGTCGAGCGTGCGGAGCCCCTTGTCGCCGAGGTACTTGGTCGGATCGAACTCCGGCACCTCGACGATCGGCAGCGTGCGCGCCTCGTACTTGCTCGCGTCGAAGCTCGCGATCGGCCCCGGCGGCCGCTGCGACAGGCGCTGGGGGGCGCCGTTCATCGCGCGGAAGAAGGCCTCCGCGCCCACGCCGAGCGCGCATGCGATGCCGAGCCCGGTGATTGCTCGCGGCGTCATGCTGCCGGGAGGACGTACGGGCGCGCCAGGCACGTCACCGAGTTGTACCCGCCGAACGCCAGCGAGTTGTTGAGCACGATGTCGTGCTTGCCGCTCCGCGCGCTGTTGGCGACGACGTCGACGTCGCACTCGGGATCGGGCGTCTCGTAGCCGATCGTCGGCGGGTAGAGCCCGGTCTCGAGCGTCATCACGCAGCCGATCGCCTCGAGCGCGCTCGCCGCGCCCATGCAGTGGCCGAGCATGCTCTTCATGCTCGAGATCGGGACCTTCCTATCGCCGAAGATCTCGCGCATCACCTTCGACTCCGCCGCGTCGTTGTGCTTCGTGCCGGTGCCGTGCGCGTTGACGAAGTCGACGTCGTCGGGTCGGATGCCCGAGCGCTCGATCGCCTGGCGCATCGCGCCGATCGAGCCGGCCGCGTCGGGGTGCGGACGGGTGATGTGGTACGCGTCGCACGTCATGCCGTGGCCGCCGACCTCCGCGAGGAGGCGCGCGTCGCGCCGTACCGCATGCGCCTCGGACTCGAGCACGACGATGCCCGCGCCCTCGCCGAGGATGAGGCCCTGGCGGTTGAGATCGAACGGCTGGCACTTCTGCGGCGCCATCGCGGCGAGCCGCACGAAGCCGGAGAACTGGAGCTCCTGGAGCATCTCCGCGGCGCCCGTGATGACGACGTCCGCCTTGCCCGCGCGGATCATGTCGCACGCGAGGCCGATGGCGTAGTTGCCGGCGGCGCAGGCGGCCGGGAGAGTGAGGACCGCTCCCTCCGCGCCGATCGCGCGCGCGACGTGGATGGGGAGCAGGGTCGAGCCGTACTTGGGGATCCATGCGCGACGGACGCCGCGCTCTCCCTTGTGGATCCACGCCGCGTCGAGGTCCTCGAGCACGTCCGCCTCGCCCATGGTCGTGCCGAGCACGACCGAGGCGCGCGGTCCCTTCAGCGCGTCCGCAGCGAGGGACGCGTCGGCGATCGCCATCCGCGCGGCCGCGAGCGCCATCTGCGAGCACCGGCCCATGCGCCGCGCCTCGACCGCCGTGAGGTGATCGCGAGGGCGGAAGGCCTTGACCTCGCCCGCGAGCTCGCGCCCGAGGTTCGAGACGTCGAAGGACTCGACGGGCGAGATGCCGCTCTTTCCCCGCGCGAGCGCGTCGAAGAAGGCCTCTTTGCCGAGCCCGATCGAGCTGACGACGCCGAGACCGGTGATGAAGACGCGCGACGGACCAGCCAAGACCCGTGGCTTATAGCGCGCGGCTCCACCGAGGAGCAACGGCGCGACGCTCGCGTGTCGCACCGAAGTTTCGCCTGATTCATCGCATGGTTGAACCACTTCGAGACGGCGCGTAGATCGCTTCGCGTTGCGCGCTCGGTTACGCAACAGGTGTATAGCTTTGACGCCTTGCGCGATGGGGGTGCACGAAGTAATACGCGCGCGGCCAAATGAACGCCCCGACCGCGCGAGACCCGAAGTTCGTGGCCCCGACGCTGGCGGAGGCCCTCCGCCAGCTCGCCGCGAAGGACGACCCAGCTCCCGCAGGGACGGGACGGGGCTTCGTCTTCGTCCGCACGGACGGCACCGAGCGCTACTTCCCGTGGAGGGAGCTCGTCGCCGAAGCCGAGCGGCGCGCCGCCGACTTGCACGCACGAGGCCTGGCGAAGGGCGACCGGCTGGCGATCGCGGTCCCCGACCCCGACGAGTTCGTCCTTTCGTTCCTCGGCGCGGTGATGGGCGGCATCGTCCCGGTCCCGATCTCGCCCCAGCTCACCTTCAAGAACATCGAGGGCTACCACGACACGGTCGCGCACATCGCGAACGCGGCCGGCGCATCGATGCTCCTCACGACGACGGCGACGCGCCAGTACGTCGATCCGGTCGTCCCGCGCGTCGCCTCGCTGACCGGTGAGCGTGGGCGCGGCGTCGTCACGGTGGATCAGCTGAACGAGACCCCTGCCGGATCGAAGGTCGACGTGAAGGTCGACCCCACCGATCTCGCGTTCCTCCAGTTCACCAGCGGCTCGACCTCGCGACCCAAGGGCGTGATGGTCACGCACCGGAACCTCGCGTGGAACAGCGAGAGCTTCATGATCCACGGCCTCCAGAAGGACTCGTCCTTCGACAAGGGCGTGTCGTGGCTGCCGCTCTTCCACGACATGGGGCTCATCGGGTTCGTCATCGGCCCGCTGTTCACGGACATCCCGGTCGTGTTCCTCCCGACCGCGAGCTTCGTCCGCAACCCGCGCATCTGGCTCGACAAGATCCACCAGCACCGCGGCACGATCACGTACGCGCCGAACTTCGCCTACGCGCTCGTCGCGAAGCGCGTGAAGGAGAAGGACGTCGGCGATCTCGATCTCTCCTCCTTGCGGCGGACCGGCTGCGGTGCCGAGCCGATCCAGGCGAAGACCCTCCGCGAGTTCGCCGAGAAGCTCCGCCCCGCGAAGTTCGACCCGAAGAGCTTCCTTCCTTCGTACGGCATGGCAGAGGCGACGCTCGCGATCACGTTCGTCCCGGTCGACTCCGGCGTGCGTGCGGATGCGGTCGAGAAGGCGTCGCTCGAAACCAAGAAGGCGACGCCGGCATCGGAGAGCTCGGGTGAAGGCGTGCAGGAGCTCGTGAACTGCGGCCGTCCGTTCCCGGAGCACGAGATCGCGGTCATCGACGTCGAGACGGGAAAGCGCCTCGGCGATCGCGAGATCGGCGAGATCGTCACGCGCGGTCCGAGCGTCTGCGGCGGCTACTACCAGGAGCCCGAGCTCAGCGCGGCGGCGTTCCGTGACGGCTGGCTCCACACGGGCGACCTCGGCTACGTCGTCGACGGCGAGGTCTTCATCTGCGGCCGCCTCAAGGACATGATCATCGTCCGCGGGCGCAACTTCTACCCGAACGACATCGAGTGGGTCGCGAGCGAGCTCCCCGGCGTCCGCCGCGGCAACGTCGTCGCGTTCGGCGTCGACGTCGCCGGCGAGGAGCAGCTCGTGATCGCGGCCGAGGGCTTCGGCTCCGAAGCGGACGCGCTGAAGACCGCCATCGCGCAGGCCGTGCTCGAGTCCTTCTCCCTCACGACCCACGAGGTCGTCATCGTCCCGCAGGGCACGCTGCCCCGCACGTCGAGCGGCAAGCCGCAGCGGCGGAAGACCCGGGACCTGTATCTGAACGGCACACTCTCCCGCGCACGCAACGTGCAAGGGAAGGACGGAACGGCTGATGACGCCGGGGCGAGCGCGTAGCCATGTTCGCGCCCCCCACAGAAAGAAGCAGGATGGGACGCAATCGCGCAGAGCTCCTCGAGGTCTTCCGGATCACCGCCACCGAGGTCGCAGAGAGAGACTTCCCGAACGTCGCAGAGACGACGTCGATCAGCGAGCTCGGGATCGATTCGCTCGGGATGCTCGAGATCATCGGCTCGCTCGAGCGCGAGCTGAAGATCCAGATTCCGGATGAGTCGCTCGCCGGGATCACGACCGTCAAGGACCTGCTCAACGCCGTCGAGTCGCGCCAGGGCGCGCGAGAGAGCGCTTCGTCGTAACTGGGGAGAGAGAGGCTCGCAATGTCGAATCTGAAAGAAGAGCTGAGGGCCCTTATCGCGGAGATCGCCGAGAAGGACGAGATCCCGGACGATGTCGCGTTCAAGGACCTCGGCATCGATTCCATGATGGGCGTCGAGATCGTCGCCGCCATCGAGCGCAAGTACCAGGTGAAGATCGAGGACGCGGAGCTCGCGCAGATCACGACCCTGAACAGCTCGATGGACCTCGTCTCGAAGAAGCTCGGCGGCAGCGTCGCCGCGGTCGCCTGAGCGCGACCCGCTGACGATTTGCTGCGACCGCGCGTGACCGCGCGGCTCTCGGAGGCATGAGCCTCCGTCTCGCCCTCGCTTCGCTTCTCGTGGTCGTCGTCGGTTGCACGACGACCACGAAGCGCATCATCCAGCAAGAAGAGGCCGCGCCGGCCGAAGCCGCTCCCGACGAGGACGATCCGGGCGTGTCCGCCGAGGACCCGTCGAGCGACGATCCCGGTCCGGCCGACGCCGGCACGAGCAAGCCGAAGCCGCCGCCCGCGCCGCAGAAGGACGCGTCGGCCCCGGACGGATCGCCGCCGGGCGTCGACCGCACCGCCTGCGTGGGCCCGGCTTCGTCCTCGGGATCCATCTACGGCACCACGCCGAGCCCGAAGACCGGACAGGTGATCACCGATCCGTCGAGCGGCGGCCTGCGCCTGATCCTCGCCCCGAACGTCGCGAGCATCTCCGCGAACGACGTCGTCGTCGGCCTGTACTTCACGCCGATCCCTGGTCAGAAGGACTACGCTCCGAACGGGGCGGTGGGGTGCGCGGTCCTGAAGTACACGGGAAGCGGCTGGTCCGTCGTCGACAAGACGCAGCTCTGCGAGCTCCACTTCTCGACGCTCCAGCACGCGTCGACGGCGAACGTCTGCGACGGGACGCTCGCCGGGACCTGGAACGGAGTCTTCACCGGCAACCAGCCGCTGGCGGGCGCGTTCGTGCTCCCGTCCAGCGTCGCTGCCTCGCAGATCAAGACCCCGTCGTGTCGTCCGTACGACAGCGTCTGCACGAAGCACTCGGACTGCTGCAGCCAGTCGTGCTCGCCGGTGCTCGGCTTGTGTCAGTAGGCCGGGTCAGTCGCACGCGGGCTTCGGGCTCGGGCACTGGGTCGAGACGTCGCGCGGGCGCGTCTGCGCGCAGCCGGCCACGTTGGTGAAGGTGTTCGTCGGGCGGAAGTCGACGAACGCGCCGTCGTAGCCCTCGGTGATGCCGTGCATGGCGATGTTCGCGAACGTCGTGTCCTTGATGAACGCGCTCGGCGGCTGGGCCGTGAAGATGACCGCGCCCTCGTGCTCGGCGATGTCGCTGCAGGTGTTGAGGATGCAGCCGCACCAGCCGCCCGCGTACTCGATGCGCACGTGCTCGACCGCGTTGTTCGCCCGGGGGACCCCTCCGTACCAGAGACCGACCCAGTCGCCCGCGGCGGGGGCGTCGGCGGCCGACGTGAAGACGATCGGCTTGTCGGCCGTGCCGATCGCGCGGAGCACCGCGGTGGAGGGCTCGTCGGTCGTGAAGTGCTGCACCTTGAGCGCGCCGCCCGGCGCGAAGCGCATGACGACGCCGGGCTCGATCGTGACGGTGACGAGCTTGCCGTCCGGACGGCCGCCGATGCGGAGGTTCGTGCCCTTCGACTCGCCCACGCGGTACGGCACGCCACGGTCGTGGATCGTCGCGTCGTCGAGGAACCCGGTGCCCGCGGTCTTGCCGCCCTCGGGATCGACCATGATCTCGTCCTTCGCGTTGCCTCGGTACTTGCCGCTCGGGAGCGTGTCGAGCGCGTGCTCGGAGATCCAGAGCGGGTGGTCGCCGGCGCCCTCGATCACGAGATCGCGCGAGCCCTGCACGAACGCCGCCCCGCGCTGGAGCCATGCGCCGACGCCGAGCGAGCCCTTGATGGTGACGTGATCGACGGAGACGATCGGATCGGCTCCGTCCTCGCCGTCGCCGAGCACGTCGAGCGACGACTCGCGCTCGAAGTCGCCGCCGCCGCCGCCCTCGAGCGTGACGTACGCGAGCCGCGCGGTCCCGGGCGCATGGACGTAGAGGCTCGCCCAGCGCTCTCCGTCGCGACCGTGGATCGTGATGGGGCGCTTCGCCGTGCCCTCGGCGATCAGCGTGCCAGTGTTCGGCGTCCCCGGATACGCGACGCGGAGGTGCTGGCCCTTCGCGACCTGCACCTCGGCGCAAGGCGCGATGGTGAGCTTCGCGCCGCTGCGCACGTTCACGTCGTACTCGACGATGTGCGGGCTCGCCTCGGCGGTCCAGACCTCGCCGTCCTGCACGTCGCCCTTGTGGAAGGTCGGGCCGGAGGTCGTCGTCGGGCACGACGGCTCGTCGTCGGCGGGCGCGTCCGGACGGCCCCCGGAGCTCGAGCCCGGCGTCGGGACGCCGCCGGATGAAGACGATGCGCCGCCGCCGCTCGTGGAGTCCTCGCACGCGGCGAGGAGGGAGAAGAGGACGGCGGCAGGCAACGCGAAGCGAGAGGCGATCTTCATGACCAGCACTCTGCTTCTTCGGCGGGCCCCGCGTTCCTAAGAGGGTCCTACCTGGATCTTGAAAAGATCCTAAACGGGGCTCGTCACTCTTGCGGCGCCGATCCGTGCGGCTCGAGCAGGCGGACGACCGAGTCGGCCTGGTTCACGGCGAGCGGGGCGACCCTGTAGCTCACGACGGCGGCGAGCATCGCCGCGAGGAGCCAGAAGGCGAGCGGAGGCGCGTTTCGCTGCGGCGGAGCAGCCGGGCGCGGGAGCGGCTCGGGCGCGACGATCACGCTCGGCGTCTCGGGCATGCGGCGGAAGTTGGGGATCGGCGCGGTCGCGGGCGGCTGCGGCCTCGAAGGGGAGCCGACGGCGGAGAAGCCGCCGGGGAGGACGTCGAGACCGTCGCGATCGAGCATCGTCGTCGGCGCGTCGTCGTCGTCGTCCTCGACGAGGTCCTCGAGATCGAGGATGTCGATGCTCGCGGCAGGCGGCCCGGACAGGTACGGCGTCGCGATCGGCTCGGCCTTGTACACGTCGCGATCGCTCCGGCGCCCCGGCACCGGCGTCCTTCGAACGCGTCCGAGCGCGCGCCCGGCCGGCTGCTCGGCCTCCGCGGCGCGCAGCTCTCCCGTGAAGCGGAGATCGCGGGAGTTCCTCGGGAGGTTGAAGGACATCGCGGCTAGGGCTGGGACAAGCAGATATCGGACCACATGTCGTACCCGCTTTTTGACGGCCTTTCTGGGGTGTCCCCGGATCCCCGACGCCCCAGTTCGATGGACGCCGGAGGCATCAGACGGTGGTAAGAACCTTCTCCTCTTTCCATGACGACCCCGCGCTTCGACAAGGTCCCGACGTCGCTCGACTTCCCCAAGGAAGAGTCCGAGATCCTCGCGTTCTGGAAAGAGAGCAAGATCTTCGAGAAGTCGCTCGAGCGTACGAAAGGCGGGAAGGAGTTCGTCTTCTACGAGGGCCCGCCCACGGCGAACGGCCTGCCGCACAACGGCCACGTCCTCACGCGCGTCATCAAGGACCTCTTCCCCCGCTACAAGACGATGCGCGGGTTCCACGTCGGCCGGAAGGCGGGCTGGGACACCCATGGCCTCCCGGTCGAGGTCGAGGTCGAGAAGGAGCTCCGCATCCTCGGCAAGGCGGCGATCGAGCAGTACGGCATCGAGCCCTTCGCGAAGAAGTGCATCGAGTCGGTGTTCCGGTACACGAACGAGTGGGAAGAGCTGACCGAGAACGTCGCGTTCTGGGTCGACCTGAAGGACGCGTACGTCACCTATCACCGCTCGTACGTCGAGAGCGTGTGGTGGGCGCTCTCCGAGCTCGCGAAGAAGGGCCTTCTCTACCGCGGGCACAAGGTCGTGTGGTGGTGGGCCCAGGGTGGCACCGCGCTGTCCGCGGCCGAGGTCGGCCTCGGCTACAAGGACGTGGACGATCCGTCCGTGTTCGTGAGCTTCCCGCTCGTCGAAGACCCGACGACCGCGCTCTGCGTGTGGACGACGACCCCGTGGACCCTGCCGTCGAACATGTACGCGGCGGTGAACCCGAAGTTCGAGTACGCGATCGTCCGCGGCGACGCCGAGAAGGCGAAGGGAGCGGCGGCGAAGAAGGCGCTCGAGCGGAAGCTGATCGTCGCGAAGGACCTCGTCGACACGATCGCCAAGAAGCTCGGCACGACGCTCACGGTCGAGAAGGTCGTCCCCGCGACCGAGCTCGTGGGCAAGAAGTACGCTCCGCCGTTCGATCTCTTCGTCGACGAGGCCGAGGACACCACGTGGCGTGTGATCCCCGCGGACTTCGTCACCCTCGACGCCGGCACCGGCATCGTCCACATCGCGCCCGCGTTCGGCGAGGATGACTTCCAGGCGCACCGCAAGAACGTGGGCGCGGAGGCGAAGATCTTCTGCGCCATCAAGTCCGACGGCACCTTCGTCCCGGAGATGGGGAAGTATGCGGGCCGCTGGGTGAAGGACGCGGACAAGGACCTGCAGGAGGAGCTGAAGGACAAGGGCCTCCTCGTCCACGCCGAGCAGTACCGGCACCCGTATCCGTTCTGCTGGCGCGCCGACAACGACCCCTTGATCCAGCTCGCGCGCCCCGCCTGGTACATCCGCACGACGGCGATGAAGGACGAGGCGATCGCGAACAACCGCAGCGTCCAGTGGCTCCCGGAGCACATCAAGGAAGGACGCATGGGCGACTTCCTCGCGAACAACGTCGACTGGGCGCTGTCGCGCGAGCGCTACTGGGGTACGCCGCTCAACGTCTGGATCAACGACGAGACGGGCGCGATGGAAGTGCCCGCGAGCGTCGACGCGATCCTGGCGAAGAACCCGAAGGCGTTCGATCACTGGGACGAGGCGAAGAAGAAGGACCCGTCGCTCAGCGAGCACCTCATCGTCCACAAGCCGTGGATCGATCAGGTCACGTGGCAGAACCCGGGCGAGCCCGGCACCTACCGCCGCGTGCCGGAGGTCATCGACTGCTGGTTCGACTCGGGCTGCATGCCGTTCGCGCAGTGGGGCTACCCCCACCAGGGCAAGGAGCAGTTCGAGAAGAGCTTCCCGGCGGACTTCATCAGCGAGGCGATCGATCAGACGCGCGGCTGGTTCTACTCGCTGCTCATGATCGGCACGCTCGTCTTCGGCAAGTCGCCGTTCAAGACGTGCATCGTCCTCGGCCACGTCGGCGACAAGGAGGGCAAGAAGGAGTCGAAGTCGAAGGGCAACTACACGCCGCCCGACGTCATCCTCCAGAAGGTCTCGATGGACTTCGCCGTGCTCGACGAGAAGGACGCCCCGGGTGTGAAGGCCGAGAAGGGCGTGGCCCTCATCGCGCGCGAGGACATGGAGGGCCTCGACCTGCAGGAGGGGGCGAAGGTGCACGTCTTCGTCCCCGGCGACGGCGCCGCGCTCGGCAACCAGCGCGAGCTCGTGCTGAAGGCGCACAAGAAGCTGCGCCGCCGCGTCGTCGTCCTCCACGAGCAGGACCGCCACGCGGTCGCGGCGACGCCGACGACGGTGAAGGACGTGAAGCCGGTGGAGGTGCCGCGCCTGCCGAACCAGGAGCGCGTGGCGATCGTCGATCCGGCGACGCCCGCGCCCGGCGCGGACGCGTTCCGCTGGTTCTTCTACGCGTCGAACCCGCCGTGGTCGAACACGCGCCACTCGCTGTCGAACGTGCGCGCGCTCCAGAAGGAGACGCTCGTCAAGCTGAGGAACGTCTACTCGTTCTTCACCATCTACGCGAACATCGACGGCTTCGATCCGACGAAGCCTCCGGGCGATCCCAAGAAGCGGCCGGAGATCGATCGCTGGATCCTCTCGGAGCTCTCGCTCCTCGTCGACGGCGTGACGAAGGACCTCGACGCCTACGACCTCTACACGGCGACGAAGAAGATCACCGACTTCGTCGACGCGCTCTCGAACTGGTACGTCCGCCGCTCGCGCGACCGCTTCTGGCGCTCGGCCGAGAAGGGGATCGACGACGACAAGCGCGCGGCCTACGAGACGCTCTATCAGTGCCTGCTGACGGTCGCGCAGGTGATGGCGCCGTTCACCCCGTACCAGAGCGAGGCGATCTGGCGGAACCTCGCGACGCGCGGGGCGGGCAGGGAGGAGAGCGTCCACCTCACGTCGTGGCCCGAGGCGAACGTGTCGCTCGTCGATCGCGGCCTCTCCCAGACCATCGCCGCCGTGCGCGATCTCGTGAGCCTGGGCCTCCAGGTGCGCACGCAGGCGAAGCTGAAGGTGCGCCAACCCCTGTCGGTGGCGAAGGTGATCCTCGCGGATGCGCACAAGGGCGGCCTGGCGGATCGCCTCGCGCCGTACCTCGAGATGATGAAGGACGAGCTGAACGTGCTCGCCGTCGAGATCGTGACGAGCGGCGCCGACCAGTACGTGACCTACAAGGTGAAGCCGAACTTCCGGACGCTCGGCCAGAAGGGCATGGGCAAGGAGGCGCAGGCGCTGAAGAAGTCGATGGGGGCGCTGGATGCCGGCGCCGCCCAGGCGCTCGTCGCCAAGCTCTTCGCCGAAGGCAAGGTGACGTTCGACGGCATCGAGGTCGAACGCGACGACATCGAGGTCGCATTCGAGGCGAAGGAGGGCTACGCGGCCGCAGGCGATCGCGTCGGCGTCGTCGTCCTCGACACGCGGCTCGACGACGAGCTCCGCGATCTCGGCTTCCTCCGCGAGCTCCAGAGCCGGATCCAGACCGCCCGGAAGGACATGGGCCTCGAGTTCGTCGATCGGATCGACGTCGGCGTCGGCGGCAGCGAGCGGGCGATCCGCATCGCGAAGCAGAACGAGGCGGCGATCAAGAGCGAGTGCCTCGCCGTCAGCCTCTCGGTGCTCGACGCTCCGACTTCGTCCGCCCGCGAGGTCGACGTCGAAGGCGACAAGGTGTTGCTCGCGATCACGCGCACCACGCGCACGTGAAGCGTAGTGTGTGAGCGGGTCGCCGTCGCAAAAATCTGTCAAGCACGATCCTTGCGCGGACGCGCGCGATCGAAATTTCGATCGCGCGTGCGCGATCGCGATCGCGCTCTCGAAGCGCTCTGGTATACCTCGATGTCCACGCGGGGTCGGACGGGGGAATGGGAACGCAAACGAGCAAAGCGAAACGCATCGAGCTGCTCGGCGCGAAGGCATCGTCGCCGGGCGTCGCCCGCGCCGAGATCGTCGACAAGGCGACCCGTGCGCGGTTCGAGTCGGAGCTGGAACGCGCGCTCGAGCGCAAGCCCGCCAGCGAGGTGAAGCTCGGGGGCGCGCTCCGAGCCGTCGCCGCGATCTCTCCGGCGCTGCGCGGATCCGTGGTCGACGCGACGCAGGTGATGGTCCGTCGCGGATCCCACGCGCGCGACCTCTGGTCCGCGTGCATCCGCACGCTCGCCGAGGCCGAGGACAAGACGGTCCCCGGCTTCCTCAAGTCGGCGCTCGCGACCGACGACGCGGGCGGCAACGCGACCCTCAGCGCGGCGTGCTTCTGCAAGGACGCGTCGCTGACCGCTCCGCTCGCGAAGCTCGCCGCCAGCCGCCAGTCGCATCTCGCGTTCGGCGCCGAGACCGCACGCGTGTGCCGCCGCGAGTCGAACGGCGCGCACCTCACGTCGATCGCGCCGATGATCAAGGAGAGCCACCGCATCTCCTTGTGCGTGGACGTGTTCGTTCCGCTCGCGCGCACCGCGCCGGCGAGCCTGCGCGGCGTGTTCGTCGGTCCGGCGCTCTCGGTCCTCCGGGGCGCCGAGCGTCACCTCGGCCGATGGCTCGTCCTCGCGGACGTGGCGACGAAGGCCGGCGACATGGGACCGCTCGAGGAGGCGACGCAGAAGGCGCTCGTCGGTCCTTCGAGCGCGCGCGCCGCCTGGTCGCTCGTGAAGTGGGCCCTCGACGAGACGCGCGCGGAGGCGAACGGCGCGCCGGCGGGATCCGTCGCGCCGCCGACGACACGCCCCACCGTCGAGCTCGTGGCGCGCCTGTCCGATCGACCGAGCGCCGATCGCGACACGACGTTCCTCTTCCGCATGGCGCGCGCCCGCGCGACGAGCTGCAAGCCCATGCTCGAGAGCCTGGTGAAGGGCGCGCCTCTGACCGACGAAGTCGCCGTCCGGGCCGCCTCGTTCCTCGCGCGCGATCACGGTCGCGACGACATGAAGGAGGCGCTCGTCGATTGTGCGCAGAGCGCGAAGCGTGACGAGCTGCGAGGCCTCGCGGTCGCGGCCCTGTGGGACGCGGCGAGCGGCCCGTCCCTCGCCGAGACCCGGCAAAAAGCCCGCGATCTGAGCGACGAGCTCATCGTTTCCCGCTGCATCTCGAACGTCGCCTGGGGTGCGCTCGTCCGCGCGGCGCATGCGAGCCATCGCGACACCGAGGGCCACGTGGTCGTCACCGAGACGCCGTTCCGGTGGATCCAGTGGGGCTGGCTCGAATAGTCGTCGACGCGTAACCTTCCATAGGTTGGGAAGGCGTCTCTTCTTCTCCTCCGTGCTCGCGAGCGTGCTCGCGGGCGGCCTTGCAGGTGCAGAAGGCAAGGTGCCGGGGTCCGCCGTCCGCGCCGAGGTCGCCGTCTCGCAGGGCGCGCCGCCGCTCCCGCCCATCACCGCGCGATTGACCCTCGTCGCCGATCGCGACGACGACGACGCGGACGACCGCGCCGACGGCGAGGGCGACGTCGTCGGGCCCGCAGCGAGGACCGATCTCGTCACGCTCGACGCGCGCTTCACCGGCGCGACGCTCACGCCGATGGCCGGACGCGAGAAGGCCCGCATCGTCGCGGGCGGGAAGGTGCTGGCATGGGGAGAGCGCATCCCCGCGGGGGCGCAGCTCCAGGGGCTCGCGGCCGGACGTGTCGTCGTCGCCGTTCGACCGGCGCAGGGCAAGGACTTCGGTCTCGCGCTCGACGTCCACGGCGTCGGCATGCGCGACGGTCAGAAGCGCGCGCTCGATCTCGCCAAGGAGCACGTCTCGCTGCAGCGCACGCCGCCGGCGCGCGTCGATCTCGACGACGTCGAGCAGGGCTACGCCGATCCCGATGCGCTGCGCATCGCGCTCGCATCCCCGAGCGGATCGAGCCTCGGCCCGATCCATCTCGAGTCCCTCGGAGCCGACGGCACGCCCCTCGACGTTCTTCGCGACCTGAAGCTCTCGAAGGCGGAGTGCGATGCAGCCGCCGGCCCGGATCTCGTGTGCTCCGCGAGCGCGCCCCTCCGGTTCGTCGTCGACGAGACCGATCGCGCGCACGCGCTCGTGGCCGCGCGCTCGATCCGTGCGGAGGTCGGTGGCGCCGTCGTCGTCCGCGACGGCGCCGGCAAGAAGCTCCAGGCGATCCGCGTCGCCGGACCGAGGCAGAGCGCGGTCGGCCCGATCGGGCGCCATCGTCTGTCGCTCCACACCATCGTCATGCGCGTCACGCCGAACGGCAGCCCGGCCGTCGGCGGCACCGACGCGGGCGCGATCGCGGCCCTGCGGCAGGAGCTCTCGGTCGCCTCGGCGGCCTGGGGTCAGTGCGGCGTCACGTTCGGTCCGACCTCCCAGATGGACGTGAAGGTCATGAGCCCGCCGCCGCCGTACCTCGTCGCGCTCGGCGACGACATCGGTCTGCCGGCGAGCGGCGGCACCGTGCGGCTCGAGATCGAGAAGAGGCCGGTGACCTTCAAGACGAAGAAGGGCTGGTCGACGCGCCAAGCGGCGCTCGAGCTCCAGCGCGCCGCGGAGACGGCGGGCTTCAAGGCCGCGCTCTCCGAGAACGCGCGCATCGCGCCCGGCGCGACCCCGAGCGTCGACGTCGCGATCCGTCGTGCCGACGGGTCGTTCGCCAGCGTGGAGCTGCTCTCGTCGTCCGACCCGACGCTGAGCGTCCACGTCGGATCGGTGGATCTGACCGACGGCCTCCAGCACTTCGGCGACGTCGACTCGGTGGCGGGCACGCTCGAGGAGCGCACGCTCGTGAAGGCCGTCGACGACGGCGATCCGCGGACCATCGAGGTCATCGTGATCCCGTTCTTCGCCGGCGGCGGGCGCATCGGCGAGTCGTTCATCGCGAGCGACGGCTCGAGCATGCGCAACGTCGTCATCATCGATCGCGCCGGCGTGCGCGCCCGCCGGACGAGCATGACGCTCGCCCACGAGCTCGGGCACGTCATCCTCGACGAGCCCGGTCACCCCGACGACTACGGGATCGACACGCCGACGCTGCTGATGGACTCGGACGCCTCCGACGCGTCGCCCTTCGGACCGCGCCGCCTCACCGTCGACGAGTGCGCGCGCGCGGTCCGCCAGTCGGGCCCCGGCGCGCGCGTTCCGCTCCTCGCGGAGTGGAAGCTCGCGCCGATGAAGTACACCCGCTGATCGCCGCTACCAGGTGATCACGACGCGGCCGTTGCCGCTGCGCACCCCCGCGGTCGTCGTGCCGTTCGTATTGCCCGGCGCCGCGACCCAGCTCGAGCCGCCCGCGCCGCCGCAGAACCCGCCCGCGCCGCCGCCGTAGTATCCACCGCCGCCGCCGCCGTTGCCGGCGCCGTCGCGGAATGCCTTGCCGCCGATACCGAGCTCGCCCGCGGTGTTGGGATAGCCGCCGGTGGTCCAGCCGACGGCACCGCCCGCCGCCTGCGTCCCGCCCTTGCCGGCCGGGAACGACACGTCGCTGCTGTTGCCGTCGCCGCCGGTCAGGCCGCCGCCCGCTCCTCCAGCGCCGTACCAGCCTCCGCCGCCGCCTCCGCCCGCGACGATGAGCCGATCGGCGAGATCGTTGCCGCGACGCACGTCGGAGGCGCCCCCGCCGGTGCCGGACACGCCCATGGTCTGCCCCGGGTTCGGGACCCAGTCGAAGACGTCGCCGCCTCCGTTGAAGCCGCCGGTGCCGGTGCCGACCGTGGGCTTGTCGTCGATCGTCTTGCCCATCCCGCCCACGTACACGTGGAGCGTCTCGCCCGCGGTCACGGGGATGGTCGCCTGCGCGCGCCCCCCGAGCCCTCCGACCGCGTCGTTGTTGTTGGTCAGCTTGCCGAGCCCGCCCTGGGCGCCGTACGCATCGACGTTGATCGACGTGCCGCACGGGACGACGAAGTCCTGCACCGCGCCGGTGTAGTCGAGCTCCGCCATACCGGTGCACGTGGCGACGGTGACGTTCGTCGTCGTCGTCTGCACGCACTTGTCCTGCGTGATCTCGAGCTTCACCGCGTACGTGCCCACGGCGGCCCAGGTCACCTTCGGCGCTTGCGCGGTCGACGTCGCGGGCGTCCCGCTCGGGAAGGTCCACTTGTACGTGACACCGGCGGTGACCGCCGGCGTGAACGACACCTCGACGCCCGGGTAGATCGTCGCCGGGCTCGACGTGAACGAGGCGTCCGGCGGCGGAGTGGGGCAGAGATCGACGCACGTGCCGGCGCTGCACTCCTGGCCGTCTCCGCACGTCTTTCCGCACTGACCGCAGTTCGCCTTGTCGATCTTCGTGTCGGCGCAGTACGTGGCGCCGCCATCGCCCGCGCACTGCGTCAAGCCGGGGTCACAGGACGGACCACCCGAGTCGCTGCCCGCATCGGTCTTCGGCTCGACGCTCGAGTCCTTCGGGTCGCTCGAGCCGGCATCGACCTGGCCCGAGCTCGGCGTCCCTCCGTCATCGGTGGCTCCACCGCCTCCGGGCTCGGACGAGCCGCAGCCGCTGGCGAGAAGGAGCGCGGCCGACGTGGTGGTGACGAGGCCGGCGAGAACGCGGATTGATCGCTGCATGGAACCCTCCAGCATGCAGCATACGGAACTCCGCGGGACGCGGGCGATCTTCTTCGGCAGCGGCGTCAGTTCGGGTTGATCTCGAGCAGCTCGGTGCCGCCCGCGTACGCGTAGCTGACGAACGAGTCGAACCCGTAGACGAGGACGGACATCGGGTAGTCCGAGACGACGCGATGCACGCCGTCGTTCTGCCGTCCGGGCTGGACGTTGTTCGGCGCGGCCTTGTCGGGATCGATGGTGGGGAACGACAGCTGGCAGCGATAGACGACGAAGCCGGGCATCGCGCCCTCTTCGCAGACCTTGCCGTCGACGGGGAGGCCGTCGAGGTAGACGCTCGCGCCCTCCGGGGCGGTCATCACGAGGAAGTCGAACGCGTACTTGTCGGGCGTGAGCAGGACGTACTCGCTCCGCCACTGCTCGATCGGCGGGACGAACGTGAGGCTGGGATCCCCGCCCGGCAGGCCGCGCGCGACGCCGGCCGCCTCCTGGCTGACCTGCACGTCGGCGACGAGGATCGGCTGCGAGGCCGTCAGGGTGAAGTCCACGGTCGACGCGATCGTCGTGTGCGTGCCCTCGTCGTTCAGATCGAAGGCGTCGTAGGGCGGGGGCAGCGACGTCGTGACGTGCGTCTTGCCCGGCTTCGTCGTGACGATCCGATAGAGCTCGGGCTCGTCGAACTTCGCGATCGCCGCGCCCGCCGCCGCGAGCGCCTTGCTCCGGTTCGGGCTCCGGCCGAGGGCGTAGCGCTTTCCGGCCGCGCGCACGGGGACGAGCTGCTCCTCGAGGTGGTCGGCGCAGCACGAGCGGCTCGCGAGCGTCGTGAACTCGGGCGCGTCGCTCGCCTCGCTGCCGACGTAGACCGCGACCGGGCCGGACGCGTCGATGAGCGTGCCCGTGAAGTCGGCGTTGAAATCGCCGGTCTCGAGGTTGAGGACGTCGAACGGCTGGAGGACGACCTCGGCCTCGCCGCCCTTCGGGATCCCCGCCGACAGCGGTCCGCCGGGGACGACGCGCGCGGTCGACTTGATCTTCACGCGCGTGTCGGGCCGCGTGCCCACCACCGTGAGGAAGGCGCGGAGGTCGAGGCCGAAGTTCGTGGCGGGGTCCTGGCTCGTGGCGATCGTCTGCGGCCATCCCGCGACGACGTACGTGCGCCCGCCGCCGCCTCCGAGCGCGGCCGAGGGCAAGAGGAGCGTCGCCTCGTTCGAGAACACGTTGACGTTCTCGAGCGGGTTGAACTGGTAGGCGACGATGGGGACGTCGGAGCGCACGCGGAAGGCGCCGCGCGTGAGCGCGGTGTGCGTTCCTCCGTTCGGCTGATCGACCGGCGAGCCGTCCACCTCCTTCGGGCCGAGGCGGAAGATCTCGAGGTGGCGGACGCCCACGCTCGCCTCGCCGATGACGCGCAGCTTCGAGGGCTGTCCCGGCGCGGCCGTGTCCTCCTCGACGGTCACGCGCGCCGCGAGATCGGGCTGCGGGTTGGAGACGATGACGGCGTACTGCTGGAGCGCGGCGTTGCCCTGGCTCGTGACCGCATTGTCGAGATCGACCGCCCAGTACTCGCAGCCGACGTTCGACTTGTTGCGCGTCGCCTCGTCGCAGAGGTTCGTGCAGGTGCCTCGACGGCAGGCGAAGCCCTTGTCCGCGTCGCACGTCTCCACCTTCGCCCGCGTCTGGCCGTCGTCGGTGCAGCGCAGGACGTCGAAACCGTCGCACGTGGCCTCGTTCGGGAGGCACGGCGTGCACCTGAGGAGGCTCGGTGCGCAGACCTGGCCACGCGCTCCGCAGTCGTCGAGGACGATCGGCTGGCCGCCTTCGCATCGCGTGAGGCCCGTCCCACGGCACTCGACGACGCCGTCGGTGCACGGACGAGCCGCCGGGTCCGGTACGTCGCGATAGGCCGGGTCGAACCGACACGACGCGGCGAGGGCGAGGGTCAGGGTGGCGGCGAGAGCGCGGCGCATGCGGGTCGTGAACGGCTCAGTACGCGCCGCTCAGCGCGTCGACGGCGTGCGCGTTCCACGCGCCCGGCGTGAGCTGACCGTAGCGGAGCTTGCCGTAGGCGAAGTCGTCGATGCGGGCCACGTAGACCGCGGTGACGATGCCGCCGGGGACGAGCCCGACGGGCTTCGGGGGCGCGGGATCGAGCTTCGCGAGGTCCGGGATGTCGAAGTCCTTCTTGCCGCCCGGCGCCACGATGGTCCACGACACGAGCCCGTTGCCCGAGGTGACGTCGATGACCGTGAGATCGACCGGACCGCTCGCGCCGGTGAAGGACACGTGCATGGACTGCGTTGCCGGATCGCCGGCCCAGGTCCCGGCGCCGGGCTGGCCGAGGACGGGGACGCCGAGGAAGCCCCCGATGGTGACCGGCGTGTTCGCGTTCGCCGTCCGGATGCGCGAGACGGAGCTCGCGGGCCGCTGCAGATCCGGGCCGGACGCGGCCACCGCGCCGACGACGTACTGTTCGCCGGAGAGCGCGCGATCGAGCGACGGCACACCGACGAACGGGATGGTGGCGTCGAACGGGAGCGGAACCGTGCGCGTCCCGCGGGGGAGGATCGCGTAGCCCGCGGCGCCGAGCGTCACCGCGATCGAGGCCTCGAGCCGATCGGGGCCGCGCGGCCCGGGCACCGGCGGCGACGGATCGAGCGTGACCTGGTGATCGAACAGCACGTCCATCTTGATGTCGACGCCCTGCACCCGCGTCTGCGCCGGCACGGTGATGCCGCGCGCGACGCCCATCGCATACGGCACGAACCGCGGCGGCGACTCGCTTCGGTCTTCGAGCCCGGCGACGACGTACACCGTCACGTTGCCGGGATAGACCACGAGCGAATAGTCGTATCCCGCGCCGCCGGGGGAATCCGGCGTGATCGCCTCGTTCGCCGGCGGGAGCTGGAACTTCGCCGCCGGGGTGGTCGAGGCATCGAAGACGTACGCCGCGCGACGCTCGGTCGGCCGCGTCGGGTTCGGCACGCTCGTCCAGCCGACCTTCTCGAACTCGCCCGTACCGGGGAAGAGCAGCTGGCCCTCGACGAGCCCGCCGTAGCGCCCGCCGCGACCGCCCCCGGACGGAGGATCGCCCTTCGCGCACGAGAGGTCGAGGACGGGATCGAGATAGGCTGTCACCGTGTCGACCGGTACGTCGACGAACGTGATCGGCTGGTGGCACTCCGCGGCGACGGTGACGGTGACCTTCGCGTCTGTGAGCCCGTCGATCTCCGTCACACCGGAGACGCCGGTCCGCCTCACGATCCCGGTCGCGAGCGACGAGCCGACGACGACGTACGCGTCCTTGATGGGCGTCCCGACGTAGCTGTCGAACGCGAGCACCTTGATGCGTCCATTGGTCGCCGGCAGCGCACCGCCGGAGAGCCCGCCGCGGTAGCCGTCGGTCGAGTCGCTGTACGTGTACGCGTCGCGCGCCTGGAGGCTCTTGCCGTCCGGCGTGGTGACCGTGACGTCCTTCACGCCCGGCGTGTGCGAAGGCGTGAGGCACTCGATGCGCGTGGGCGAGACGACGTTCACCGCGCTGCAGTCCGTGCCGCCGATCGCGACCTTCGTGCCCGCGATCCAGCTCGTGCCGCTGCCGGTGACGGCGATGCGCGTGCCGCCGGTCGTCGCGCCGCTGCTCGGCTCCACCACGAACGCGTCGTAGTAGAACCCGTTCTTCAGAACGCGCTCCTTGGCCGTCGCCTCGTCGCGGATGCGCACGTCGACGAAGCCGGGCGGGCCGGGCGGGGTCTCGATCGCCGCGCGGGTCGGATCGCTCGCCAGGAGCGCCCCGGCCTGGACCTCGGTCGCGCCGACGAAGACGCGGAGCTTGGAGGAGAAGCCGCGCCCCGCGATGAGCGCGCGCGTGCCACCGGTGAACGGACCGTGCGAAGGCGAGAGGCCCTCGATGGAGAACGGGTCGCCGATGTCCGCATCCGTCCGGACGAAGCCGCCGTCGTCGAGGCCGAGATCGGGCGGCGTCTTCGGCGTCTCGTCCTCGAGGTAGCCCGGTCCCGATCCGCCGAGGCACGCGGTCGCCAGCGCGGCGCCGGCAGCGAGCATCGCGGGGATGAGGCTCCTCGATCGCACGGACAGAGGTTACGCCTTCGTGCGACCTACTGGAAGGTCACCTCGAGCTTCCAGCTGCGGTCACCGGTCGACTGTCCCGTCGGCTGGATCTGGAACGAATAGGTCGCGTTCGGCGTCGCCGGCAGCGACGAAGGCGGGTCCTCGGTGAACGACGGATACGGCACGCCGTTCACGAAGACCCGGTACGACACCTTGCCGCCGCTCTCGCCGTGCGCGATCGCGACCTGCTTCGTCGTCGCCGGCGCGACGGTCGAGACGAAGTCGACGTCGCGGCCCTTCAGGCCGCCGGTGACGCACGACTTGAACGTGTCGGCCGCCTGGAGGGAGTCGTTCGGCTCGGACTCGCTCGCGCAAGCCGGAGCGGGCGGAGGCGAGCCGGCATCCTTCGACGGCCCCCCGCTGCTCGTCGTGCCGCTCGAGGAGCCGCCGCCGCTCGACGAGGAAGACGAGGACGAGGACGAGGACGAGGACGTGCCGCTGCTCGAGGATCCGGGATCCGCGCTCGATGGCGCCGGATCGGTCGGCGCCTGATCGGCGGCCTCGTCGAACAGGTCCGAGGACGCCGCGCCGGTGCACGCGGTCACGAGGACGAGGGCGAGGGCAGAGAGGATGCGTCGAGCCATCGCTCGAGGTTCGTGCACGGCCGGTGCCATCGAGAAACGCCGCGGGGAGCGAGCCTTCTCGGGTCCGAACGCGGCCGGCGTGGATCGCGCGCCATCCACCTACTCGAACGAGACGTCGAGCCGGTACGTACGCGCTCCGCCGCCCGCACCGGACGGCTGGATCTGGAAGCGGTACGTCGCGCTCGCCACCGCGGGGATGTAGTCGGGTGCATCGCCGGTGAATGCCGAAAGCGGCATGCCGTCGATGTACACGCGATACGAGACCTTGCCGCCGCTCTCCTCGTGCGCGATCGACACCTTCGTCGTCCTCGCGGGCGCGACGATCTCGACGAAGTCGACGTCGCTCTTCTTCAGCGACCCGTCGATGCACGCGGCGAACCGCGTCGCGCGATGAGCCTCGTTGTTCGGCTCGACCTCCATCGTGCACGAAGCGGGCGGGGGAGGCGCGGCCGCGCCGGCGGCCTTGTCGGCCTCGCCCGATCCGCCGATCGACGTCGCCCCGCTCGGGGGCGCCGGCACGGACAGCTCCGTCTCCTTCGCGCCCGAGCACGCGACCAGCACGACGAGACCGAGAAGCGGAGCCTTCGACGTCGACGTCATGGTGCATGCTCGAGAGCATGCGCGGTGCCACCGTCCGCGGCGGCGGCGCGCTCAGACGGCGGCGATCGCGCGTACCCGCGGAAGCGCGCGACGCAGCAGCCCGAGCGTGATCGCCTTGCGGCCGCTCGCCGCGCGGCGCCCGGATGCTGGCGGACGCGCGAGCGCATCGCTCGCCATGGCCGGTCCGACGCACGCGGGGCATCCCGACACGCACGGGCAGCCCTCGACGAGCGTGAGCGCCCGGGCGAGCAGCACCTCCCGCTGCGCGTAGATGCGCTCCGACAGGCCGATGCCTCCCGGCGTGTGCTCGTACAGGAAGAGCGTCGGGGTATAGCCCTCCTGGTACTTCATCTTCGGGTGATGCTTCTGCGGGACGGCGTCACCGTCCTCGTTCGTCTGCGCGTCCGGGTCCGTGTTGCCGAGCGTGCAGCCGAGATCGCGCGGATCGCACATGAGGGCGAGCGTCGAGACCGTCTCGAGCGCGATGCCCACGCCGCGCAGGCCGTCGATCGCCGCCGCACGGCCCCCGCCGTCCTGGGTGCCGATCTCCGCGATCACGTCCTCGGGCACCGTGAGCCAGAAGGCGGTCGTGTGCATCTGCATCTCGGGCAAGCGCACGTCGCCGTAGCCGGCGTTCTCGTGCGTGTAGAACTTGATCTTCTTGTAGCCGACGACCTTCTCGACGACGGACACCTCGCCCCAGCCGCTGGGCCAAGGCTCCTTGGAGGTGCCGAACTCCTCGAGGACGTTCACCTGCGTGTACGTCATCGCGTCGGTCCAGTAGTCCGGCTTCACTTTCCGGACGAACGCCTTGTGGTTCTCGTAGTCGAACTTCTCGACCTGCCAGCACTCGCCGTCGTGCTGATAGATCGCCTGCTCGTGCACCATGGTGTGCGCGCCGCGCCAGTCGATCTCGGCGATGGTCTTGTCGTGCTCCGCGTCGACGATGACGACGTTGTCCCAGCCCACGCTTCGGAGCGAGACGTTGTTGGCGGGATACGCGTCGGCCGCCCAGTGGAACGTGCCGCCCCCATCAGGGCGGCGTGTCTCGTGCAGGACCTTGTGGCTGACGAGGAACTCGAGCGCGCTCGCGGTCTCTTCGCCATCCAGCGAGCCGAACTGCTCCCCGCGCTTGAACGGCAGCTCGAAGGCGGCGCACTTGAGGTGCTGGATGAGGATCTCCGGGTTGTCCGGATCGATCCGCGCCTCCTCGACCGGCGCGCCGATGAGGTACGCGGGCTCGCGCGCGAGGTACTGATCGAGCGGGGCGCTCGAGGTCACGAGCACGCAGATGCTCCGCCCGTTGCGCCGCCCCGCACGCCCGAAGCGCTGCCAGGTGGCGGCGACCGAGCCCGGGTAGCCCGCGCAGACGACCGCGTCGAGCGCGCCGATGTCGATGCCGAGCTCGAGCGCGTTGGTCGCCACGACGCAGAGCAGATCACCCTCGCGGAGCTTGCGCTCGATCTCGCGCCGCTGCTCGGGGAGATAGCCGCCGCGGTAGCCCATGATCTTCGAAGGGTCGACGCCGGCGCCGGGATCGGCCGCGAGCTTGTCGCGCAGGTAGCGGAGCATCACCTCCACGTTGTTGCGCGACTGCCCGAACACGATGGTCGGCACGCGCGCCTTCACGAGGTCGGTGGCGAGCATCACCGCCTGCTTCACGTAGCTGGCGCGGATGCCGAGCTCGCTGTTCACCACCGGCGGGTTGAACATGAACACGCGCCGCTCCCCGGTGGGCGCGCCGCTCTCGGTGATCGCGACGAGCTCGTCCCCGTCCGGATCGAGCCCGAACATGCGTGCCGCGTGCTCGGCCGGGTTTCCGATCGTGGCCGTGGCGCCGACGAGGATCGGATCGGAGCCGTGGAACCGCGCGATGCGCATCAGCCGGCGGATCACGTTGGCGACGTGCGAGCCGAACACGCCCTTGTACGTGTGCAGCTCGTCCAGGACGACGTACTTCAGGTTCTGGAACGTCCTCGCCCATGCGGTGTGGTGGGGGAGGATCCCGGTGTGCAGCATGTCCGGGTTCGTGAGGACGATGCCGCTCTTCTCGCGCGCCGCCCGCCGCGCGTCGCCCGGCGTGTCGCCGTCGTAGACCACCGCGCCCGTCTCGAGACCGCTCGCGCGCATCAGCTCGCGCAGCGAGGCCTCCTGGTCGCGCGCGAGCGCCTTCGTCGGATACATGTAGAGTGCACGCGCATCGCGATCCTCGAGCAGCGCGGTGAGGACGGGCAGGTGGAAGCAGTAGCTCTTGCCGCTCGCCGTCGGCGTCGCGACGACCACGCCCCTTGCGCCAGAGCGCGCGGCGGTGAACGCGCGCGCCTGGTGCTCGTAGAGCTCGCTCACGCCGCGGCCGCGGAGGGCGAACGCGATCGGCGTCGGCAGCCCCTCGGGGAGCGGCGCCATGCGGGCCTGCCGTCCGGGCACCGTCTCGTCCGCCGTCAGGCAGGGCTTGACGATCTTGCTTTCGAGCCAGTGCTCGAGCACGGCGTCCACCCCGCGCGCCTTCTCCCAAGGGGCGGCGACGCCGCCGTCCTTCCCGCGCTTCCGGCCTTGCTGCATGACTGAACATCCAAGCAGGTCTCGGCCGCCGATGCAACCGAGTGACAGGTCCCCGCGGATTGGGTAGCGTGCGCGTTCGTTTCCGCGGAGAGGCGCCGTCCCGTCACGCCCCTCTGTCTTCCGTGTACGGCTGAACATCCGCGCCGCCTCGATGAGCGACACGACCCAAGACGCAAACCCCGAGATCCAGCCGCCGGCAGCCGCCGTCGCGGACACGAGCACCGCCGAGCCCGAAGCTCCTCCGCCGGCACAGGCCGCTGCCGAGGCCGAGCCCGCGATCGCGCCCGACGTCCCGCGCCTCGCGCGCCCGTCCGGCACGGCAAAGGCGATCCCGGAGACGATCCTCCACCCGCTCCCGAGCGCCCTCTTCCTCGCCGTGGTGTCGATCGTCTCGCTCGTCGCGGACGTCGGGACGAAGCTCTGGGCGGAGCAGCGCTTCCCTGAGGGCACCTACTCGCCGCCGGTCGTCGTCATCGAGAACCACCTCTCGTTCGTGATGGCGCACAACAAGGGCGGGGCCTGGGGCCTCCTCCAGGGCGAGAACGAGAACGTCCGCCGGCCGTTCTTCCTCCTCGTCTCCGTCGCCGCGATCCTCTTCATCGTCACGCTCTACCGCCGCCTCCAGCCGCGCCAGCACGCGCTCCGCTGGGGCCTACCGCTCGTGCTCGGCGGCGCGCTCGGCAACGTGTTCGACCGCGTCCGCTACGGGCACGTCATCGACTTCATCGACTACCGCGCCGACTGGATCAAGAAGCTCAACGAGCTCGTCCAGAAGTACTACCCGAAGCACGTCGTCACCGATCACTGGCCGACGTTCAACGTCGCCGACATCGCGATCTGCGTCGGCGTCGCGCTCATGGCCGTCGACATGCTCACGTCGTCGCGCGGCAGGCGCGCACAGGACGAGCCGCGCGCGCCCGACGTCCCGGTGGAGCCGGAGCCGGCACCCGAGCCCGCACCCGCCGCCGATGCCGCCCTCGCGGGCGAGACGAGCGCAACCACCGCGGAGGGCGAGCCCGCGCCCGAGGGCGCGACCGACGCGCCGCCTCCGCGCGACGCTTCCTGAGCGACGTCAATCGTCCGGCGCCCAGCAGTCGATCACGTACGTGATCGTGCTCGCGTACTTGTAGCCGCCGTTGGTCTTCCGCTCCGTGTGGCACGCGCTCACCTCGCGCAGGCTGTTGTCGACTGCGTGAGACTTGAGCCTCCCGTAGCAGACACCCTCGTGATACGCCTTGACGCGCGACCTCGCGTCCTCGCAGGCGCGCGTCGGGTCGTCCGAGTAGCCGGTCTGCTCGCCACGAACCGCCACCTTGCGCCGCGGGGGTTTCGACGGACCCCCGGTGGCCGGTGCACCCGAGCCCTGCGTGCCTCCCGAGCCCGAGCCGCGCGCGCGCTCGGCGATCTTCCTGTTGTCCTCTGCGAGCTTCCGGAGGTTCTCGTCGTTCTGCTTGCGGAGCTCCTCCATCCGTCGGCGTGACTCCTCGTCCCTCCGCCGAGCATCCTCCGCGAGCCTCCTCGCGGCCTCGCGGCGCTCGCGCTCGCGCCGCTCGTCGAGCTCGCGCTGCTCGCGTTCGCGGCGATCGCGCTCCGCCTTCTGCCGCTGCCGCTCCCGCTCGCGCTCGTCCGCGCGGCGCCGCGCTTCGTCGCGCTGCCTCTCCGCCTGCTCGCGTGCGCGATCCTGCTGCTCGCGCATGCGGGCGATGATCGACGCGCTCTGCCCCCGCTGGTTCTGCAGCTGCCGCTGGAGATCCTCCTGCATCTGCCGGAGCTGCTCCTGGAAGCGCCGATCGGCCTCCTGCCTCTCGCGCTCCGCCTCTTCGCGCCACCTGCGCTCCTCTGCCTCGTCCTCGCGGCGTCGCTGCTCCTCACGTGCTTCGCGCGCCTCGCGTGCCTCGCGCGCGCGTCGCTCCTCGTCGTGCAGCGCGCTGTCGTCGACGGACGGCGGCGGGGGCGGAGCAGGCGCCGTCGCGTACGAGGGCTGCGACGTCGGGGCCGGAACGGGAGGGGGAGGGGGGGACGCCTGCACGAGCACCGCGCCTCCGGGACCGCGCCGCGCGGGCTGACCGAGGCCGAGAGAGGCGAGGCTCCCCTGCACCGACGCGAAGTCGCCGAGCACGACGACGCGGAGCGCGGACGACGGAACGCCCGTCGAGACGACCCGCCGGAGGTCGTCCGCTCCGACCTTCTCGATCGCATCGGTGATGGCGCCCAGCGCGCCCGCTCCGTCGTCCCGGGAGAGAGCGACCGCAGCGTAGGTCGCGACCGCCGTGGGTTGACCGAGCTGGGTGTCGAGGTCCAGGCGCGCGCGCGCACGCGCCCCCGCGAGCTCCGCGTCGGAGAGGTTGCGCTCGCGCAGGCGGTCGAGCTCGGCGAGCACCGCCCGCGTCTTTGCCGTCACCTCGGCCCGCGGCCCCCAGACCTTCACGACGAGGCGGTCGTGATCGCGGAGCGACACGACGTCCGCGAATCCACCGACCTCCGGGCTCGTGGCGAGACGAGCGAGGTGCTTGCCGACGATCTCGAGCGCAGCGGTCGTGGCCGGACGCGTCGCTCCGCGGCTCGCAGGGACACGCGCGGTGATCCAGGACGTGGCGTTGGGCGCTCCCGGCGCGTCGACGACGATGACCGCCTCCTTGGACGGCGACGCCGGAACGCTCTTCGCGGAGACGGGCGCGCCCGACGCGGGGATCGTGCCCGTCGCTCTCTCGAACGCCGCGATCGCGTCGGCCTTCCGCGCGCCGCCCGCCACGACCAGGACGACGTTCCGCCGGTCGAAAATGCGTGCGTGCACCGATGTCAGTACCGCCAGCGACGCGCTCTTCATCGCGTCCGCGCGCGCGACCTCCGGGCGGCCGAGCGGGTGTTTCTCG
>WBZO01001382.1_pt1 | contig 38325 bp, 33 predicted proteins | sample 5204261 | NCBI WGS metagenome assembly WBZO01 (sample SAMN12412400, study PRJNA552823) | activated sludge metagenome | isolation source: activated sludge from anammox sidestream of wastewater treatment plant... | place: USA: North Carolina | collected 2017-09
GTCGCGCTCGCCGGCGCGACGATCCACGACCCGCCGCTCCTCTTCCTCGACGAACCGACCGCCGGCGTCGACCCGGTGAGCCGTCGCGATTTCTGGGAGCAGATCCATTCCATCGCCGCGCGCGGGACGACGGCCGTCCTCACGACCCACTACATGGACGAGGCCGAGCGCTGCCACCGGCTCGCCTTCATCTTCCGGGGCACGCTGCTCGACATAGGGACGCCGGACGAGATCGTGGCACGGCGCGCGCTCCGCGTCGTCGAGCTCGAGGCCGACCGCGCGACGGAGGCGGCCGACGCCCTCCGGCTCGACGAGCACGTCGAGGAGGTCGCGCACTACGGGCACACGCTCCGGGTCGCCACCCGCGGCGGCGTCGATCCGGCTGCGCTCGTACGCAGCGTGCTCGACACGCGCGGGATCACCCTCCGCGACATGCGCGTCGCGCGCACGACGGTCGAGGACGCGTTCGTCGCGATGGTCCGGGCCGACGAGCGGCGGGAGCCGTCGTGATAGGCCGCCCGCTCGTCGTCGCGTGGAAGGAGCTGCGACAGCTCCGGCGCGATCGGCTCACCCTCGCGATGATGATCGTGCTGCCGATCGTTCAGCTCTTGCTGTTCGGCTACGCGATCAACACCGACGTCCGGCACATTCGCACCGTCGTGCTCGACGACGATCGCTCCGCCGCGTCGCGCGACATCGTTCGGCGCCTCGAGGCTACGGGCTTCTACGACGTCGTCGGCCGCGTGAGCGGGTACGACGAGATCGATCGCGCGTTCAAGAGCGGCGAGGCGCGCGTCGCGATCGTGGTGCCCTCGCGCTACTCGATGCAGCTGGTGCGCGGGCGCGGCGCGCGCCTGCAGCTCATCGTCGACGGCTCGGATCCGCAGGTCGTCGCGAGCGCCACCAACACGGCCGCGTCGCTCGTCGCAGCGCAGTCCGGCGAGCTTCTCGTCGCGCGGCTCGCGCGTACGAGCGGCGGCGCGTCGCTCGAGCCGGTCTCGCTCGAGCCGAGCATCCGATACAACCCCGACCTCCGAACGGCGGTGTACATCGTGCCCGGCCTGGTCGGCGTGATCCTCACGATGACGATGGTGATGCTCACCGCGATGGCGCTCGCGCGCGAGCGAGAGCGCGGCACGCTGGAGCAGCTGATCGTCTCGCCGGTGAAGCCCGTCGAGCTCGTCATCGGCAAGATCGTTCCGTACGTCGCGATCGGGTACGTGCAGATGGCGCTCATCCTGACGGTCGGGCGCGTGGTGTTCGACGTGCCCATCCGCGGCTCGGTCGCGCTCCTCTTCGCGCTCGCGTTCATGTTCATCGCGGCGAACCTCGCCATCGGCCTCTTCTTCTCGACGCTCGCGAAGACGCAGCAGCAAGCGATGCAGATGTCCTTCTTCTTCCTCCTCCCGAACATCCTCCTCAGCGGGTTCATGTTCCCCTTCGAGGCGATGCCGGCGCCGGCGAGGTTTCTCTCGCAGGGGCTGCCGCTCACGCACTTCCTCCGGATCGTGCGCGGCATCGTCCTCAAGGGCAGCACCCTGCCCGACCTCGCGGGCGAGCTCCTCTGGCTCGCGGCGATCCTCGTCGCGCTCGTCGCGCTCACCTCTCTCCGCTTCCGGAAGAAGCTCGTCTGATGGGCCGCCCGCGCAGCGACATCCAGCCGAGGATCCTCCACGCGGCCCGCGCCCGCTTCCTCGCCGAGGGCGTGGACGGCGCCTCGCTCCGCGCCATCGCGAAGCACGCGAAGACGAGCATCGGGATGGTCTTCTACTACTACCCGACGAAGGACGCGCTCTTCCTCGCGGTCATCGAGGAGGTCTACGCGAAGCTCCTCGCCGATCTCGATCGCATCCTCTCTCCCGACGGGGGCGACACGGGCGTGCGCGAGCGCCTCGGCCGCGCGTTCGCCCGGCTGGGACAGGCGACCGACGACGAGCTCGACGTCGTGCGCCTCGTCGTCCGCGAAGCGCTCGTCTCGTCGGAGCGCTTCCGTGCGGTGATCGGTCGCTTTCGCACCGGCCACGTCGCGATGCTCCTCAGGACACTCGCCGAGGGGGTCGAGCGGGGCGAGATCGAGGATGCGCTGCCGCTGCCCGTGCTGCTCGCGGCGACCCTCGGCATCGGCGGCGTCCCGCAGGTCATGCGGCGCGTGGCGGGAAAGGACCTTCCGTTCGCACTTCCGGGCGCCGACGCGCTCGCGCAGGTCGCGCTCGGGATCCTGTTCGACGGGATCGGGAGGAAGGGCGTGCCGCCCGCGAAGCCCACGAAGCCGCGCCGCCGCAAGTAGGCGAAACGTCGTCGCGCGACGGTCCTCTACTTGCGCTGGCGAAAGTAGAACGACGGGATCCATTGGCCCGGGCCACCCTGAAATCGGCACGGGCCACCCCGATCGGGCGAGCTCCACTTGCGCCGGCGAAAGTGGATCAGGCGTCCTTCGCGCAGCGGAAGCCGGTCATGCGGAGCCGGAACGTCCCCGGGTGATGCACGCGGTTCGTGCTCCGGAGGCCCCACGCCGGGTAGTTGTAGGCGCCGCCGCGGATCGTCTTCTCGCATGCCGTCGGGATGGGGTTCGTCCCGGTGAAGCCCTGCTTCTTCTCGGCGCGCAGCTTGTCCTGCGTCGCCTTGATCTCGTCGCAGGTGCCGACGCGCCCGCGCTGGTAGGCGACGGGATCGTAGTCGTCCTCGATCCACTCCCAGACGTTGCCTGCGAGGTCGTCGTGACCGTAGGGTCCCTTGCCGAGCGGATGGGTGCCCACCTCCTCCGGCGCGTTCGTGTCGAACACCGTGCGCTCGTGCGTCGGAGGATCGTCGCCCCAGGGGAACTTGCGCCCGTCGTCGCCGCGGACCGCGCGCTCGAACTCGGCCTCGCGCGGCAGCCGCTTGCCCTTCCACGTGCAGTACGTCGTCGCGTCGTGCCACGACACGCCGACGATGGGCTTGTTCGGTCCCTTGAAGAGGCCGCTGAAGGCGTTGATGCTCTGCTCGTCCGGAGGGCGGCAGACGCCGGCGGTGACGCACGCGTCGTAGGCGGCCTGCGTCACCTCCGTGCGGTCGAGCCAGAACGAGGCGACGGTCACCTCGTGCGCGGGGCGCTCGTCGCCTTCGCCGCCCTCGTCGCGGCCCATCGCGAACGTGCCGCCGGTCACGAGCAGCATGCCTTCCGGCGCAGGAGCCGAAGCGTCGGCGGTCGCCGGCGCGACCGGAGCGTCGATCGACGCGTCCTTCTCCTCGTCGCGCGGGCCTCGAGCCGAATCGACCTGCGCGTCGACGGGCTTTGCCGCATCGGGCGGAGGTACGGCAGGGGCGGGCGCAGGGGCCGGGCTCGACCGGCAGGCCGCGGCGCCCGCGAGGGCGAGAGAGAGCACGAACCGGCGCACGGCCAACTATGCTAACGAGTACCGCGTCGCCGTGATCTCCGTCGAGAAACTGGTGAAGCGGTACGGTGCGAAGACCGCGGTGGACGGCCTCTCGTTCGAGGTCGACAAGGGCGAGGTCGTGGGCTTTCTCGGCCCGAACGGCGCCGGCAAGAGCACCACGCTGCGCATCCTGGCCGGCTTCCTCGGCATGACGAGCGGCAAGGTCACGGTCGCCGGCCACGACATCAAGGAAGAGAGCCACGCGGCCCGTCAGAAGCTCGGCTACATGCCCGAGGCGGTCCCGCTCTATCCCGAGATGCGCGTCCACGAGTACCTCCGGTTCCGGGCGGAGCTGAAGCGCGTCCCGCGGGGCGATCGCGCCGATTTCGTCGACGACGCGATGGGAAAGGCGAACGTCACCGACGTCGCGAACGTGGTCATCGGCAACCTGTCGAAGGGCTACCGGCAGCGCGTGGGGCTCGCCGACGCGCTCGTCGCGCGCCCGCCGCTGCTCGTGCTCGACGAGCCGACCGCCGGGCTCGACCCGAACCAGATCCGCGAGGTCCGGGACGTCATCAAGAACCTCGGCAAGGAGCACACGGTCCTGCTCTCGACGCACATCCTGAGCGAGGTCGAGGCGAGCTGCTCACGCGTCGTCGTCATCGCGCGCGGCAAGCTCGTCGCCGCGGGCACCATGGATGAGATCGCGAAGAAGCGGCGCAACGCCGGCCTCGTCGTCGTCGTCCGCGGAGACGCCGCGCCCTCCGTCATTCGCGGCGTCGACGGCATCGCGAACGCCGAGCAGGACGGCGACACCATCCGCTGCACCTGGACGAAGAAGATCGACGAGGCATCCGCGGCGCGTGCGACGGAAGAGGCCGTCGCGGCGCTCGTGCGCGCCGGCTGCTTCGTCCGCGAGGTGCGGCCGATCCGGAGCTCGCTCGAGGAGGTCTTCGCCGAGCTCACGGAGAAGCAAGCGGAGCAGGAAGAGCAACAGGAGGAGGAGCCCGCATGAGGTCCTTCTGGCCGATCTACAAGCGCGAGCTCTTCGCGTTCTTCGTCACGCCGCTCGCGTGGGTCCTCATCACCGTCTTCCTCTTCGTCCAGGGCCTGCACTTCTTCACCATCGTCGACCACTTCGCGAACCTCGGTCAGGCGATCAGCGACCAGACGCCGCTCCAGGCCTTCTTCGGCAACACCGTCCTCCTCTACCTCGTGCTCTTCCTCCTCGTGCCGCCGATGACCATGCGGCTGTTCGCCGAGGAGAGGCGCAGCGGCACGATCGAGTCGCTCATGACCGCGCCGGTCTCGAGCGGGTCGGTCGTGCTCGCGAAGTACGCGTCGGTCGTCACCACGTACGTCGCGATGTGGGCGCCGACGCTGCTCTACCTCGTCATCCTGAAGCGCACCGGCGACATCGACTGGAAGGTCGCCGGCGCGGCCTACCTCGGCGTGCTGCTCGTCGGCGCGTCGTACCTCGCGCTCGGCCTCCTCATGAGCGCGATCACGAAGAGCCAGTTCTTGGCGCTCGTCCTCACGGCGCTGCTCATCCTCGGCCTCTTCATCCTCGGCATCCTCGAGTTCGTCGCGCGCGAGGGCACGCTGCTGCACGACGTCGCCTCGCACGTCTCGGTGTGGGCGCACATGAACGACTTCGCCTCGGGCATCGTCGACTCGCGCCGCCTCGTCTTCTACGGCACCACCATCGCCCTGCCGCTGTTCGCCACCTCGCGCGTCGTCGACTCGTGGAGGTGGTCCGGATGAGGCGCCCGAAGCTGAACATCGACCCGGCGCAGGCCTCGCAGCTCGTCTCGGTGGCGATCGCGATGGTCGTCGTCGTGCTCCTCAACGTCGTCGCCGCGAAGCGCTACACGCGCTGGGACTGGACGAGCAACAAGCGCTACTCGCTCTCGCCCGCGACGATCGAGACGCTCCATCAGCTCCCCGAGAGCATCCAGATCTGGGTGCTCCTCGGCGGCGCCGATCCGCTCGAGCAGAGCGTGAAGCAGCTGCTCGTGGCCTACGGCGCCGAGACGACGAAGCTCGACGTGCACTACGTCGATCCCGATCGCGACACCGCGGCGCTCGAGGACCTCAAGAAGCGCTTCAAGATCGAGACCGGGCGCACCGAGCAGGGCCACGTCGTCACCGACGCGATCGTCGTCGTCGCGCGCGGCGACAAGCACTGGTTCCTCACCACCGCGGACATGGTGGAGGTCTCGAGCGGCGACGACACCCGCGTGAAGCCGCGCGAGGAGCGCGCGCTCACCGGCGCGATCCGCAACGTGCTCGATCGCGAGAAGGCGAAGATCTGCTTCACGACCGGCCACGGCGAGATGGCCGTCTCCGACGCGAGCGAGCGCGGCGTCGGCGTGCTCAAGGACGTCCTCGAGAAGGACAACTACGACGTCGTCTCGGTCGACTCGGCCGCGCCGAATGCCGAGGGCGCGTTCAAGCCGTGCGCCGTCGTCGTGATCGCGGGCATGCGCGGCGCGTTCACCAAGGAGGAGACCGAGCGGCTCCGCACCTACCTCCTCGAGGGGGGCAACCTGCTCCTCGCCGCGAGCCCGGTGAACGGCGACACGCCGAGCGGGTTCGTCCCCCCGAACCTCGATCGCGCGCTCGCGCCGTTCGGGATCGGCCTCGACGAGGACCTCGTCGTCGAGGAGGACCCCGAGCTCTCGTTCCCCGGCTCGGCCGGCGTGCGGTTCGTCGGCCAGCCGCGCCAGCACGCGGTCACCGCCGCGCTCGTGAAGGACACCGCCGCGGGCGCGAACGACCAGGTGCCGCGCGTCGTGCTCCAGTACGTCCGCTCGCTGCGGAAGATCAGCGAGCCCGGCAGCGCGAACGCGCAGGAGCTGCTCGCGACGTCCGACAAGGCGTTCGGCATCGTGAACATGACCGGCGCCGCCGAGTGGAAGGACGGACCGAAGAAGGGCCCCGGCGATCTCGCGGGACCGCTCTTCGTCGCCATGGCGTCCGAGCGGCCGAAGGTCTCGCCGACCGCGCCGCACGGCCCCCGCGTCGTCGTCATCGGCTCGGCGAGCCCGCTCACCGCGTCGACCTTCCGCGAGCCCTTGCCGCTGCGCGGCGCGGCGCTCCTCGTCGAGAGCTCGATCTCGTGGCTCGCGTCCAAGCCGCAGGTCCTCGACGTGCCCGATCGCAGCGCGGTTCCTGCGGGCCTGCGGCTCACCGCCGACGATCGCTCCGAGGTCCTGCGCTACGTCCTCGTCTTCATGCCCGCCATGACCGCGCTCCTCGGTGTAGGCATCGGGCTCTGGCGGCGGAGCAGCGAGGGCAAGCCGGCCAAGGAGAAGGACGCGAAGCCCTCGAAGGGCGAGGCGAAGGCGAAGACGAAGACCAAGAAGAAGAAGTGAAGAAGCACGCCACCACCATCGTCCTGCTCGTGGTCGCCGTCGTGCTCGGCGTCTGGCTGTGGATCGACCGCGACAAGGTCAGCGAAGGCGAGCGCAAGCGCCGCGAGACCAACGCGTTCGTCGCCTGGCGCAAGGACGAGGTCTCCCGCATCGAGATCGCCCACCCCGGCGAGAAGGTCGTCCTCGAGCGCGACGCGAAGAAGGACACCGCCTGGCGCATGACGTCGCCCCGCGACGAGCGCGCCGACCAGGCCGCGGTCGAGCGGCTCCTCACGACGATGGAGTTCGCGAGCGTCGTCCGCAAGCCCACCGAGAGCGCGGCGCTCGGCCTGGACCAGCCCCGCGCATCGGGCTCGGTGACGATGGGCGGCCTCGTCATGCGCTTCGTCGTCGGCGCGACGTCGCCGCGTCCCGAGGGCTCGAGCTACTTCCGGCTCGAGGGCGAGGCGCCGATCGTCGTCTCGAAGGAGCTGACCGACACGCTGCTCCAGGGCGCGGACGCCTATCGCGATCGCACGGTCGTGCCGTACCTGTCGCTCGATCTCGCGCGCTTCACCGTGGCGCATCCGGGCGGAGGGTTCGCGCTCGAGCGCCTCGACGAGCGGAGCTTCAGGGTGACCGATGCCGGCGTGCTCGCCTCGCGCGACGCGCTCGACTCGGTGTGGAGCGCGCTCGCGGAGATGCGGGCCGAGAGCTTCCCCAAGGAGGTCGACGTCGATCGGCTGACCGCATCGCCCCGGATGACCATCACGATGAAGCCGAAGGACGATCGGCAAGAGGGCGTGCTCGTCGTCGGCGATGCGTGCCCCGGGCACCCCGACGATGTCGTCGTGCTGCGCAAGGAGCCCACGCGCGTGGCGGCGTGCGCGCCGAAGGGCGCCATCGAGGCGCTCTCGAGGACCACGCCGGCGTCGCTCATCGATCGCCACCCCTTCTCGCTCCACGCCGACGAGATCGAGGAGCTGCGGCTCGAGCCCGTGCCGAACGGCCCGACCGCGATCGAGATCGCGCGCAAGGGCACCGGCTTCCACGAGCGCGCGCCCGTCGATCACGATCTCTCGGCCGACGAGGCGGACGCGGCGAGCGAGCTCGTCTCGCGCATCGCGAAGAGCGAGGCCGAGGAGGTGAAGCGAGGCGACGGCGCCGGCTTCGAGCCCGTCGCTCGCGCCGTCGTCCGCGCGGGACCGCGCGAGGAGACCATCGAGGTCGGCCGCGCCACCGCCGACGGCAAGGTCCCGCTCCGCCGCGTGCGCGACGACGCGCGGCTCGTCATGTCGCGCGTGGCCGGCCACCGCCTCGTCCCGAGGTCGACGACGCTCGCGCCGCGCGCCCTCCTCGGCGAGACGCGACAGGTGACGCGGGTGCTGCTCGCATGCGGCGTCAGGCAGGAGCTCGTCGACGACGGCTCGGGCCTGAAGCTGGTCGATCCCAAGGGCTACGAGACGGACGGCTCGATCCGGGAGCTCACCTCCGCGCTCACGCGCGGCCGCGTCGACGAGTGGGTCGCCGACTCCGACGACGGATCCTTCGGGCTCGCGAGCGACGCATGCCGCGTCGTGCTGTCGTTCGCCGACGGGAACGCCCCCGCGAGCATCCGCTTCGGCGCGGAGGCGGAGGGCGGCGTGTTCGGCACGGTCGAAGGGAAGGGGCCGGTCTTCCTCGTCGGCAAGTCGACCCGCGACCTCGCCAGGAAGATCTACGTGAGCCGCGCTGCGCCGAGCGCCATCGTCCCCGGGCTGTTCGCGGACGACGTCCTGCGCCTCGGCCCTCCCGACGTGGGGAAGGTCGAGGTCGAGCTCGGCGCCGGCCCGAAGAAGCTGCGCTGCGGCCCCCTCGGCGAGCGGGAGATGCGCCCGTGCGCGGTGCCGGGCGTGAACGCGGTCTTTGCCATCTCGAAGGCCCGGTTGTCGGCCGCGAGCGCGGCGTCGGCGACGCCGGTTGCGCCCGACGGTGGACCGCGATAACGAGGAGCTCGTGGGCCGCATCGCCGCTCGAGACATCGGGATCCCGCGTCCCGTGGTCAAATGGGTCGGCGGCAAGGCGAAGCTCGCGCCGCGGCTCGTTCGCTGGATGCCCAAGAAGATCGGCACCTACGTCGAGCCGTTCTGCGGCGGTGCCGCGGTGTTCTTCGAGCTCGCCGCGGAGAAGCAGCGCAGGTACGAGCGCGCGATCCTCACGGACAAGAACGAGCACCTGATCGCGCTCTATCGAGCGATCCAGGTCCACGTCGACGATCTCGTCGACGCCGTGCGCGCGATCGAGGGCAAGCACCTGGCGCTCTCGGTCGAGGGCCGAGAGGCGCACTTCTACGAGGTCCGCGATCGCGAGCCCGCGAAGGACGATCTCGTCGCAAGGGGCGCCCGCCTCCTGTTCCTCAACCGCACTTGCTACAACGGTCTCTGGCGCGAGAATGCGTCGGGCAAGAACAACGTCCCATACGGCCGCTACACGCGCCCGAAGATCCTCGATGTCGACGCGCTGCGCGCCGCCCATCGCGCGTTCGCGGACGTCGACCTACGCGTCGCCGACTTCGCCGCCGCGACCGAGGGCCTCCGCGAGGGGGACTTCGTCTACTTCGATCCGCCCTACGTCCCTGTCTCCAAGACGGCGAATTTCACCGCGTACGGCAAGGACGGCTTCGGGCTGAAGGAGCAAGAGCGCCTCCGCGATCTGCTCGCGACGCTCTACGAGCGCGGCGTCGAGGCGATGCTCTCGAACGCGCGCACGCCCGACACCGAGGCGCTCTATCGCCAGTTCAAGCGCGAGACCGTCCCGATGCCCCGGTTCATCAACTCCGCGCCGGACAAGCGCGGTGACGTCGAGGAGCTGGTCGTGTTCAACCGTCCCGCGCGTGTGCGCGCGACGAGGAAGGTGGCCTCGTGACGTATCCGAAGGAAGGCTCGCACGAGCCCCACTCGCACGCGCTCGCGCCCGAGGAGATCATCCGCATCAAGGTGAAGGCGGAGCTCCGCAAGCGGCTGCGAGGCGTGCGCAAGACGATGCCCGCCGAGGCGGCGGCTGAGCGCTCGGCGAAGATCGTCGCGCGCCTCGAGGCGCACCCGGCGATGATCGCGGCGAAGAACGTCGCCCTCTTCTGGCCGATCGAGGTGCGCAAGGAGGTCGATCTGCGTCCGCTCGATCGCTCGCTCCGCGCCCGCGGCGTGCTCGTCGCGTATCCGGCGATCGATCCCGAGACGAACGCGATGACCTTCCGCTTCGTCGCCGATCCCGCGAAGCTCGAGGAGGCGGGCTACGGGTTCGCCGAGCCGCCCGCGGACGCGCCCGAGGCCGGGCAGCTCGACGTCGTCATCGTGCCCGCGATCGCCGTCGATCCCACGGGCCATCGCATCGGCTACGGCGCCGGCTACTACGACCGCACGATCCCGCGGTACGCGCCGCCTGCCACCACGATCGCCGTCTGCTACGACTGGCAGCTCGTGGCCGAGGTGCCGGCCACGCCGCACGACGTGCGCGTCTCGTACGTCGTCACCGACACGCGCGAGCTCGACGCGCGCTGAGGGCTACGGCTTGTCGTCGCTGCGCCGCAACGTCTATCCGAGCGTCGCCATCGGCCTCGCCGCGAGCCTGCCGGTGTCCGCACTGGTCTTCAACGTGCTGCCGCAGGCGGGGCTGGCAGCGGCTCCCATCGTCTGCCGGGGGACGTTCATCATCGTGCCCAGCGTCCGGCGAACGTCGCACGAGTACCTGTGTCAGGCGGCCGGAGCGGCGGCGCCCGCGGACGTCACCTTCCTCGCGACGGCGCTCACCTGGTTCTTCCTGTGGATGGCGCTCGCGCTCGTCACGTTCGCCGTCTTCTCGATCGTCGCCCGCAAGAAGCAGGCAGACTGAGCCGCGTGTCTCAGTTGCGGCGCGCGCTGCGGTTCGCCTTCGCCTGGCAGTCGGAGCACGTGCCGTACATCTCGTGCTTGTGGCTCTTCACGGTGAAGCCGTAGCGCTTCGCGATCTTCTCCTGCAGCTCCTCGATCTGGGGCTCCTCGAACTCGATGATCTTGCCGCAGTCGACGCAGATGAGGTGGTCGTGGTGCGAGGACTCGTCGGCCAGCTCGTAACGCGTGAGCCCGTCGCCGAACTTGCGCTCGAAGGCGACGCCGCATTCGGTGAGGAGCTTGAGCGTCCGGTAGACGGTCGCGTAACCGACCTTCGGATCCTGCGCGCGGACCTGCGAGAGGAGCTCTTCGATGCTGACGTGGTTCGGCGACTGGAAGAACGTCTCGACGATGAGCTTTCGCTGGTCGGTCGAGCGGAGCCCACGCTTGACCATGTGCTCATGGAGCAGCGTGCGGAAATGCTCTAGATTCGGCGACTCCGCCCGTCCGTCGTGAGCCATCCGTGATGATTTCGCGCCCCCGCCGCGAGCCGTCAAGTCACAACCGTCCGAGGCCGGCCCGCATGCTCGCGGTCGCGATGGCCCTCGGCGCGGCGTTCCATGCGGGGCAGGCCGCGGCGGACGAGCCGACGCCCTCGGCAGCGGGGCCCGACGTCGAGCTGCGTCACGACCTCTGGATCGACGTCCCCGTGACGTTCGGGCTCGGGCTCGGGCTCCTCGGATACTCGTTCGTCCGCGACGACGTCGTCGCCACGTCGTGTCACTGGTGCGAGAACCCGCGGCCGGACGGGGTCAACGCGGTGGACACGTTCTTCCGCGACGCCCTCGTTCGCGGAGACACGAACCCTGCGAGGCTCACGAGCCACGTCGTCAGCTACGGCGTCGCGCCGGTCACCGCCGCCGTGCTCCTCTCCGTCGCCGCCGCGGACAACGGGACCCTGAAGCATGCGCCGGTCGATCTGCTGCTCACCGCGGAGGCCTCGCTCACGGCCATGAGCGTCCTCGAGGTGGTGAAGGCGACGGTCTCGCGCGAGCGGCCGAACGTGCACGCCGAGCTCGACGAGCAGAAGCGCGAGCAGCTCATCGCCGACGGCGGGGCGTTCGCGTCGTTCGCGTCGGGGCACACGCTCTCGGTCTTCGCGATCACCGCCTCGGCAGGGACGATCGCGAGCATGCGCGGGTACCGGATCGCGCCGCTCATCTGGATCGCGGGATCGATGCTCGGCGTGACGGCGGCGTACCTGCGCATCGCCGCGGACCAGCACTACTTCACCGACACGCTCGGAGGCGCGGCCCTGGGCGTGGGGATCGGCGCGGGCGTGCCCTGGCTGTTCCATCGGCCGAGGAGCGCGCCGCGATGGATCGACGGCGCGACGCTGAGCACGCAGCCTGCCCCGTCCGGGTCGGGGCGCGTCGTGTCGCTGTCCGTCGCCTTCTGATCGCGATCAGCCGCGCTCGATCGGGAGCCCTTCGGCCTCCCAGGCGAGGAAGCCGCCCTCGAGGAAGGCCACCGGCGTCCCCTGCTCGGTCATCTTCTCGGCGAGGTCCTTCGTCTTGTCGCCCGAGCGATCGTAGAGGACGGGCTGACCGGGGAGCATGTAGAGCTCGGCGAGACGTCCCTCGAGCTCGTCGAGCGGGATGTTCGCCGCCCTCGGGATGTGCGCCCGGCCGAACGCCGAGGCGTCGCGGACGTCGACCGCCGCGACCGCGCCCTGCTTGAGCAGCTCGGCGAGCTCGCGTGCCTTGAGCGCGCCGGCCGCGCGGGGAAGGAACGGCTCGACCATCGCGCGGAGCTGCTTCTTGTTCAGCGGGCCCGCCTGCGCGTCGCCCAGGCGCTGGTCGACGAAGAGCATGAACACGGGCACCTGCTGGATGCGCAGCTGCCGCGCGAGGCCCGGGGAGCGCTCGAGATCGCAGGTGACGACCTTCACCTTGCCCTCGACGTCCTTCGCGAACGCTTCGACCTCGGGCGCGATCGCCTGACAGGTGCGGTCCTGCTCGATCATGAACTCGACGAGCACGGGGATCTCGCTGAGCAGGACCTCCTGCTCGAACTCCCGCTCGGTGACGTTCGGGAGCGCGCCCTTCTTGCCTGCGCCTGCAGGCTTGGATCCACCGAAGATGTGCATTTCAGCTCTCCGTAACGCAGTCAGCCGGTGTTCCGCAAGCCGGCGGCGATGCCATTGATGGTGAGGAGCACGGCGCGCGCGCGGGTCTCGTCCTCGGCCCTGAGGAGCGCGTCGAGATCGGGCGAGGACTCGGGGGCCGCGCGCTTGCGCCGCAGCAGCTCGATCTGGATGAAGCTGAGCGGATCGACGTACGGGTTCCGGAGCTCGATCGAGCGGGCCAGGGTGGGCTGATGCTGCAGGATGGTCTCCTGGTCGAGGATGCGGCAGACGGCGCGGACGGCGCGACCGTGGTCGAGCGCGATCATCCGGTAGAGGCGGCGAGCCACGTCACGGTCGGGGACCAGCTCGGCGTAGCGGCCCGCAATGTCCATGTCGGCGGTCGCCAGGGAGACGGCCACCGCGTCGATCGTCGATGCGAAGAACGGCCACTCCGCGCGCATCCGCCGCGCGAGCCCGACGCCGCGCGTGCGGAGCAGATGCGTGAGGGCGCGTCCGGCGCCGTACCAGCCGGGCACCATCTGGCGCGACTGCGTCCAGGCGAAGACCCAGGGGATCGCGCGGAGGTCGTCGAGCGAGCGCTGCTTGTTCTGCGTGCGACGCGCAGGGCGCGAGCCGATGTTGAGCCGCGCGATCTCGTCGAGCGGGGTCGACGCCGTGTAGTACTCGATGAAATCCGGATCGTGCACGAGGCGGCGGTAGGTCTCGACGCTGATGCGCGCGACCTCCTCGAACGCGTCCTCGAGCTCGGCGCTGTCCGGCGGATCCACGACCGCGCTCGACTCGAGCACGCCGCTCGCGGTGATCTCGAGATTGCGCTCCGCGATCTCCGAGAGCAGGTACTTCCACCCCAGCACCTCGCCCTGCTCCGTCAGCTTGAAGCGGCCGTCGATCGACCCCGGCGGGAGGCTCTCGATCGCGCGCTGCGAAGGACCGCCGCCTCGGCCGATCGATCCGCCGCGTCCGTGGAAGATCTTGAGGCGGAAGCCGCCCTTCTCGCCGATGTCCACGAGGCGCTGCTGCGCGCGGTAGAGCGCGAAGGACGAGCCGAGGATGCCGGCGTCCTTGTTCGAGTCGGAGTAGCCGATCATCACCTCCTGCACGCCGCCGCGGAGATCGACGTACTTGCGGTAGCGGGGATCGGCGAGTGCCTTCTCGACCTCGCCCGGGCAGCGCGCGAGATCGTCGAGCGTCTCGAACAGCGGCACGATCGACACGTCGGCCACGCCCTCGTCGGGCCGATAGAGGCCGCACGTCTCGGCCACCTCGAGCGCCGCGAGCATGTCCCCGGCGCCGTGCGACATGGACATGATGAGCGACTCCGCGCCGCCGCCTGCGGTGAGGCGCCGGATGCGCCCGACGGCGTCCATCGCGGCCGTCCCCTCCGGTCGCCGCTCGCGGATCCACTCCGCCGGGATGCGCACATCGAGCTGCGCGAGGTGAAACCCGAACGTCTCGACCTGGCGCTCGAGCGCGCACACGCGCCGGAGGCCGGCGAGCCGGCCGCGGTTCTGCTCGAGCGAGCGGGCGATCACGCGCAGATCGGCGAGCAGCTCCGACGGTGCGCGATACGCGTCGGCCGGGAGCGCGAGGTCGTGCGTCGCCGCGTGCCGCCCGGCGATGAGCGCGGCGCGCGTGACCTCGAGCCGGTGTTCCACGTACCGAAGCTTCCGCCGGTAGGGCTCGTCGGCCGTCGTGGTCGCGAGGTGCTCCGCGAGCTCGGGCATCGCCTTCGCGTCCTCGGCGATCGACGCTTCGAGCTCGTCGCTCACGTGCACGCGGCGTGCGCTCTGGGACAGCGCGTCGCCGAGCACGCCGATCTCGTGGAGGTAGAGCGCGATGACGCGCGCGGCCTGCGCATAGGCGGTGTCGACCGCGACGTCGGGGGTGACGTTCGGGTTCCCATCCATGTCCGCGCCGACCCACGAGCCGAAGCGCAGGATCGTCGGCGCTCGCCCGGACCAGCCGTGCCCGCCGTACGCCGCGGCGATCGCCCCATCGAGCGCGCGATAGAAGCGCGGCACGAGCGGGAAGAGCACCTGCTCGAGGTAGAAGAGCGTGTTCTTCACCTCGTCGCCGACGCGCGGCTTCGCCTGCCGGTTCTCGTCGGTCTGCCACAGCGTCGTCACCTCTTCACGGAGCGCGAGATCGAGCTCGGCACGCTCCTCGGGCACGAGCTCGGCGCGCTCGCGGCGCGCGAGGAGCTGTGCGATGCGCCGGTGCTTGTCGAGCACCGTGCGGCGCTGCGCTTCGCTCGGATGCGCGGTGAAGACGAGCTCGATGTTCGTCCGGGCGAGCACCTCCGCGAATCGCTCGTACGGTACGCGCTCGGCGAGCTTGCCGATCTCCTCGGCGAGCGAGCCCGGCTGCGCCGTGCCCTCGCGTGCGTAGTCGCGTCTCCGCCGCGCGCGATGGTGCTGCTCGGCGAGGTTCACGAGCTGGAAGTAATGGGTGAACGCACGGGCGACCTTCTCCGCCGTCGACGCGTCGAGCGCCTCGATCGCCGCGCGCATGCGCGCCGCCGCCGGGCCGCGCCGGCCACGCTTGCGACGCTCCTTGGCGAGCGCACGGATGGACTCCTCGAGCTCGAGCAGGGCGGGGCCCTCCTGCTCGACGAGCGTGTCGCCCAGCAGGTGACCGAGCGCGGAGATGTCGCGTCGCAGCGCCTCGAAGGGATCGGCCATGGTTCGCGCGCAGCATCGCACGGCTCCCGTGCGGCTCACAGCGCGGCCGCGCCGCATCCATCACGATCGCGGATCGAGCCGGTCGCGGATGGCCTCGCCGAGGAGCGTGAGCGCGATCACCGTCGCGATGATGAAGAGGCCGGGGAACGTGAGGAGCCACCACGCGCCCGGGGCATCACGGAACTCGCTCATCGTCTCGCCCCACGACGCGGCGCTCGCGGGGGGGCCGACGCGGAGGAAGTCGAGCGAGGCCTCGGTGAGCACGATCGCGGATACGCCGATCGCCGTCGCGACGATCAGCGGTCCACGCACGTTGGGCATGATGTGCTTGCGGAGCACGCGCAGCGGCGACGCACCGAGCGCGCGGGCGGCGAGGGCGTAGTCACGCGTCGACGCGAGGATGACCTGACCGCGGACCAGGCGCGCCACCTCCGGCCAGCGCGTCAGCGCGATGGCGAGGAACAAGGTGAGCAGCGTCGGCGTCGGTACTGCCGCCTGCACGCCGAGGACGAGGACCAGCGGTGGGAACGCGGAGATCGACTCGACCGCGCGGCTCACGAAGGCATCGGTCGGTCCTCCGAACAGTCCCGCGAGCGCGCCGAAGAGGATGCCCAGCGCGATCGACGCCGCCATCGCGAGCACCGCGAACACGAGGTAGCTCCGCGTGCCGTGCACGACGCGTGCGAACACGTCGTGCCCGAGCCGATCGGTGCCGAACGGATGCCCCGCCTCGACGCCGGGCGCGAGGAGGGGACGCGACGTCGAGCTCGGTCCGTGCGCGACGAGCGCACCGATCTTCCACTCCGCACGCGAGGCGTCGACCTTCGTCTGCGTGACGTTCGCGAAGAGGTACAGGTGGCCGTCGACCTTGCACGCGATCGGCAGATCGCTCGCGAGCACGTCGGCGAAGATCGCGACGAGCACGAGGAGCGCGGCGACCAGCGTGCCGATCTTCCCGAAGCGCCGCGTCGTCGCCTCCGGATCCGGTCCCCAGTGCACGCCGCCCATCGGCGGTACGGCCGATTTCGGAGCGATCGTCTCGCGCGGCGTCGGCGGCTCGGGCGCGGGGGCCGGCCGGGATCGGCGCGAGAGCGGGATGGGAACGCTCTCGTAGCGATCGTCCTCGGGGATCGGCGGCTCGCTCATGCGATCGGCCTCCGGGTCTGGCGCTCGCGCACCCGGGGATCGAGCAGGCCGTAGGCGATGTCGCTCGTCACGAGCGAGGCGGTCGTCACGAGCGCACAGAGCAAGGTGACCGCCACGATCCACGCAACGTCGCGCGCCTCGATGGCCCGCAGCGTCTCCCAGCCGATCCCCTGCACGCCGAACACCTCCTCGACGACGAACGCGCCGCCGATCAAGGCCGGGAGCTGGACGCCCGCGAGCGTCACCGTCGGGACGAGCGCGTTGCGGAGCGCGTGCACCACCGCGACGCGGAGGGTGCGTGCGCCCTTGGCGCGGGCCGCGCGGACGTAGTCCTGCCCGAGGGCGTCGATCATCGCCGCGCGCTGCGTCTGCGTCATCGCCGAGAGCGAGACCGTCGAGAGCGCCAACACGGGCAAGACGACGCTCGATCCGAAAGAGGACAGGAGCTGCGCGACGAGGAACGTCGGCACCGCGTAGATCGCGAGGACGCCGACCGCCGTCGCGTGATCGACCCGTCCGCCTCTTCGCCACGCGGCGAGCACCCCGAGCGGGACCGCGGCGGCGGCGCTCGCGAGCAGCGCGAGCAGCGCCATGCCGAGGGTCACCGGCGCGCGCGTCAGGAGCTTGTCGAAGATCGGCTGTCCGTCGCGCGACGAGAGCCCGAGCTGTCCGGTGACCGCGCCGAGCACCCACTTCGCATAGCGCGTCTGTCCGATGCTCGCGGTGACCTTCTCGCCGCCCTGGAGCGCGACGTAGTCCGTCTCGTGGACGTACCACCAGGAGAGCCACCCGGACTTGACCGCGCGCGTGGTGGCGCGGTCGGCGTTCTCCGGAACGACCGCGTCGCGACCGGTGACGTGCGAGGCGATGCGCGAGAGCCGCGCGAGGACCGCGACGTCCTTCGTCGCGCGCATGGCCTCGACGAGCTCGCGCAGCGCGAAGGTGTCGACGAGACGGATCTCCTGCTCGCGCAGATCGCTGCCGCGCTGGGCGACGCGCTTCACCGCACGGCGTACCGCCGGCTCTGTGAAGTCGACCGAGCGGTCCTCCCAGAAGCGCGACCAGAAGAGGGCCGCCCGATCCGGGTCGGTCATCTCCGCCTCGTCCCCGACCCCCATCCGGCGCGCAACGGGCGCGAGCGCGAGCGCGATCCGGCCGCGCTCGGCAGGAGGGATGTTGTCGAGACGGGGCAGGAGGTAGGGCAGCGCCGCGCCGCCCATCGTCGCGAGCCGCGTCTCGCAGAGCGCCGCGTCGTCGTCGGCGGCGACGATGTGCCCGACGCATTCCTCCACCTTCGTCTGGACGTCGCGGGGCGACACGTTGACGAGCCGCGGGAGGTCGAGGAACCGCGCACGGCGGAGCTCGTCGACCTGGATGCGCGCCGAGACGTCGAGCGGCTTCGAGGCGTCGAGCTGCGGCTCGGGCAGGAGCGTCGTCAGCAGGAAGACGACGAGGCTCACCCCGAAGAGGGTCGGAATGGCCCAGATCGCGCGGCGCAGCGCGAACGCAAGCATGCGTCGCAACTATAGGCCATCCGGCGCCGTGCTAAAGAGAGCGGATCCCAGGTCATGATCTCGTTTTCGAACATCTCCAAGCAGTACGGCGGTCAGATCCTCTTCCTCGAAGCGTCCTTCTTCCTCGGCGAGGGCGAGAAGGTCGGGCTCGTCGGCCCGAACGGCGCAGGCAAGAGCACGGTCTTCCGCCTCATCACGGGCGAGGAGCACCCCGATGACGGCGTCGTCGACCGCCCCAAGCGCGTCACCATCGGCTACTTCCGGCAGGACGTGGGCGATCTGAAGGGCCGGAGCGTGCTCGCCGAGACGCTCTCGGGTGCGGGCGAGGCCGGCCGCCTGGGCGAGGAGCTCGCGAAGCTCGAGCACGAGATGAACGATCCCGACTCCCCCGGCTTCGCCGATGCCATCGAGCGGTTCGGCGAGGTGCAGGCGCGCTACCAGGAGCTCGGGGGCTACGACCTCGAGGCGCGCGCCCAGGCGATCCTCGCCGGCCTCGGCTTCGCGCCGGAGCAGATCGCCGGCGACGTCGGCGCGCTCTCGGGCGGGTGGAAGATGCGCGTCGCGCTCGCGCAGATCCTCCTCGCGCGGCCCGACGTCCTGCTCCTCGACGAGCCCACCAACTACCTCGACATCGAGTCGATCATCTGGCTCGAGCAGTTCCTCCGCGAGTACCGGGGCGCGGTGCTGATGACGTGCCACGACCGCGACGTCATGAACCGCGTGGTGAAGAAGATCGTCGAGATCGACGGCGGCGAGATCAAGAGCTACTCGGGCGACTACGAGTTCTACGAGCAGCAGCGCGCGCTCGCCCAGGCGCAGCAGGCCGCGCAGTACGAGCGGCAGCAGGCGATGCTCGCGAAGGAGAAGGCCTTCATCGAGCGCTTCAAGGCGCGCGCCTCGCACGCCGCTCAGGTGCAGTCGCGGGTGAAGAAGCTCGAGAAGATCGAGAAGGTCGAGCCGCCGCGGAAGCTCATCGAGAAGACCTTCGACTTCAAGCCGGCGCCTCGCAGCGGCGACGACGTGATCAAGGTCGACGGCGTCTGCAAGACGTACGGCTCGAAGGTCGTGCACGACGGCCTCAGCATGCTCGTGCGCCGCACCGAGCGCTGGGCGGTGATGGGAGAGAACGGCTCGGGAAAGACGACGCTGCTGAAGATGATGGCCGGCCAGCTGAAGCCGGACCAGGGCAACGTGGCCGTCGGAGCGTCGGTGACGATGGGCTACTTCGCGCAGCACCAGCTCGAGCAGCTCGACGCCTCGCGCACGGTCATCGAGGAGCTCGTCGCGCACTCGCCGACGACGAACCTCGGCACGCTCCGAAACCTCGCCGGCGCGTTCGGCTTCCACGGCGACGACCACGACAAGCCGATCAAGGTCCTCTCCGGCGGAGAGCGCGCGCGCCTCGCGCTCGCGAAGATCCTGTTCGACGCGCCGAACCTCCTCGTCCTCGACGAGCCGACCAACCACCTCGACATCGTGACGAAGCGCGCGCTGGTGAAGGCCCTCTCCGGATACGAGGGCACGATCGTGTTCGTCTCCCACGACCGCGCGTTCCTCCGCGCCATCGCGACGCGCATCCTCGAGCTGTCGCCGGGGAAGAAGCCGCATCTCTACGGCGGCAGCTACGACGAGTACGTCGCCACGACCGGCCGCGAGGCGCCGGGCATGCGCCAGGCTTCCTAGCGCCGCTTCACTTGCGTCGGTCCGAGCCGACAGTCTCGCGCGACCTTGTCTCTGGGGTTCGGCGCGCTACGTTCGTTGGCGGTGGCGCGGGAAGGGAAGAGCGGGACCAGCCTGCGGGCGGCCATGGCCATCGTGCTCGCCATCGTCGCCGTGCTCGTGCTCGGCTCGAGCGCGACCCTCATCGCCGGCTCCGCACGCCTGCATGCGCTCGTCGGCGAGCAGCACAACGCGATCGAGAGCGTGCGCGCGGCCGAGCAGCTCCGCGTCGAGCTCCTCTTGCTCAGGCAGACGGAGTCGGAGCTCGAGCGCGCGGCCCACCATGGACGCATCGCCGAGCTCCTCGCCGAGTACGAGGTGTACATCGCCTCCGAAGCGGAGCGCGCGCTCGTCGACGAGGCGCGAGCGGCCATCGGTGCGCACCTCGCCTCGCCGTCGCGCACGACGGCGAACGCGTCGATCGACGTGCTCAACCGCCTGAGCGCCTTGAACGTGGAGAACGCGCGCGCCGCCGAGCGCCGCGCGGCCGCGGCCGATCGTTTCGGGACCATCGTGGGAACCAGCCTGGGCGCGATGCTCGCGATCGGCGTCGCGCTCGTCGCAGTGTGGCTCCGCGTCTACCTCTTGCGACCGATCGGGGCGCTCGACAAGACGATCCGCGCGTTCGCGAGCGGCGCCCGGCAGGCGCGCGCCGAGGTCACGGGGCCGCGCGAGCTCCGGACGATCGCCAGCCGCTTCAACGAGATGAGCGACGCCATCGCGAGCGAGGAGCAGCGTCGGCTCACGTTCCTCGCGGCGGTCGCGCACGATCTCCGGAACCCGATCGGGGCCCTCCACCTCGCCGTCGCCACGGTCCCCGCCGATGGGCCACTGCCGCCGGAGCCTCGCGTGCGCTCGCTGCTCGCGCTCGTCGGGCGGCAGGTGGCGCGCCTCTCGCGCATGGCGAGCGACATCCTCGACTCGGCGCGGATCGGCGCGGGCAAGCTCCAGATCGAGCGCGCGGAGGTCGACGTCCGCGCGCTGGCTGCGGAGGCGATCGAGCTCTTCGCGCCGGTCTCGTCGCGCCACCGCCTCGTGCTCGAAGCGGAGGAGACGCGTGACCTCGTCGTGGTCGGCGACGCCGCCCGGATCGCCCAGGTGCTCGACAACCTGATCAGCAACGCGATCAAGTACTCGCCCGACGGTGGGGCGGTGCGGCTCCGGCTCGCGCGGCGAGAGCGCGAGATCGTCATCGAGGTGGCCGACGAGGGGATCGGGATCGCCCCCGGCGATCACGCGAAGATCTTCGAGCCGTTCCGCCGGGCCGGCGTGTCGCGCGAGGCCGTGCCTGGCGTCGGCCTGGGGCTCCATTCGGCGCGGGCGATCGTCGCGGCGCACGGCGGCGAGATCGCGCTGGAGAGCGAGCTCGGTAGGGGGACCACGTTCCGCATCTCCTTGCCTTCGGCGACCGCGGTTCGGGCCGCGCACGTCGAAGTCCGACGAGCGAGGCCGCGAGCGCAGATGGCGTAGTACGCTGACGCTCATGGCGGTCTCCGATCTGCTCGACGGGCCGATTCCGAACGAGACGCATGCGGACGCGGTCCTCGAGCTCGCGTTCACGGTGAGCGCCGTCGACGGCTACCTCGCCGACGAGGAGCTCGCGTCGTTCAAGGAGCTCCTCGCGACGGTGCGCGGCAAGCACGTGACGAAGGAGGAGACCGACCGCCTCCTCCAGCGCTTCGTCGTCGCCGCGCACGCGCAGCGCGTCCCGGCGCGCGTGCGCCGGATCGCTCCGAACGTCCCGCCCGACCTCCGCGAGACCGCCTTCAAGGTCGCGTACGGCCTGTCGCTCGTCGATCGCAAGGAGACGGCCGAAGAAGACGCGATCGTCGCCGACCTTGCGGACGTGCTGGGGCTCGGGGAGGCCAGCGCGGACGCGCTCCGGGACGAGGTCCGCCGGGTGCTGTCGATCGGCGGCTGACCATGTGATACGTCCGTCGCCATGCAGCTGGACGAGGCGATCGCGAAGGCGAAGCGTTGGGCGGAAGAGGATCCGGATCCGAAGGCGCGCGAGGAGATCGAGGCGCTCCTTGCCGCTCCGGATCCGAGCAAGACCGACCTCGTCGACCGCTTCGCCGCATCGCTCGAGTTCGGGACCGCCGGGCTCCGCGGCGTGATCGGTGCCGGTCCGAACCGCATGAACCGCGCGGTGGTCATCCGCACGACGGCCGGGCTCGCGAAGTACCTGCTCGAGACCGTGGCCGACGGGGCAAAGCGCGGCGTGGTCATCGGCTTCGACGGCCGGCGCATGAGCCGCGAGCTCGCCGACGACACCGCGGCGGTGCTCGGCGCGGCAGGGATCGCCGCCTACCTCTTCGAGGACGTGGTGCCGACGCCGGTGCTCGCGTTCGCCGTGAAGGACCTCGGGTGCGCCGCGGGCGTGATGATCACCGCGAGCCACAACCCGCCCGAGTACAACGGCTACAAGGCGTACTGGGGGAACGGCGCGCAGATCATCCCGCCGATCGACGTCGGCATCGCGAAGGCGATCGAGTCGATCGGGCCGGCGAAGGACGTCCCGCGGGCGCCGGGAAAGGCGATCCGCGTCGGGGCCGCGCTCGAGGAGAAGTACCTCGCGGAGGTCGCCGCGCTCTCGGTCCGCAAGGACGGCGATCGCGGCATCACCATCGTCTACACGCCGATGCACGGCGTCGGCGACAAGCTCACGCGTCGCGCGATGGCGGCGGCGGGCTTCGGCAACGTGTTCTCCGTGCCGGAGCAGCAGCACCCCGACGGCGCCTTCCCGACCGTGGAGTTCCCCAACCCCGAGGAGAAGGGCGCGATGGACCTCTCCTTCGCGCTCGCGCGGGCGAAGAAGGCCGATCTCGTGCTCGCCAACGATCCGGACGCCGATCGCCTCGCCGTCGCGCTCCCGAGCGACGCGTCGCGCTCGGGGACCGGCTACGTGCAGCTCACGGGCAACCAGGTCGGCGTGCTGCTCGGTCATTATCTCCTGACCGGGGGCCTGGCGGACGTCGAGCGCGCGGATCGGTCGAACGGCGAGCCGCTCGTGATCGCGTCGATCGTGTCGTCGCCGATGCTCGGCGTCGTCGCGAAGGCGCTCGGCGCGCACTACGACGAGGTGCTCACCGGCTTCAAGTGGATCGCCAACCGCGCGATGGACCTGAAGGCGAAGGAGGGCTGGCGCTTCGTCTTCGGCTTCGAGGAGGCGCTCGGATACACCGTCGGCGAGCTCGTCCGCGACAAGGACGGCGTGAGCGCCGCCGTGACGTTCGCCGAGCTGACGGCCGTGCTGCGTTCGCAGGGCACGACGGTGCTCGCGCACCTCGAGGGGCTCTACCGCCGCTACGGCCTGTTCACGAGCTCGCAGGTCAACCTCACGCGCAAGGGCGCCGCCGGTCTCGAGGAGCTCCGTGCGATCATGGCGAAGCTCCGGGCGACCCCGCCGAAGACCGTCGCCGACGATGCGGTCGTCTCGGTGCGCGACTACCTCGATCCGACCTCGACCCTGCCGAAGAGCGACGTGCTCGCCTTCCAGCTCGCGTCCGGGAGCCGGATCATCGCGCGGCCGAGCGGCACCGAGCCGAAGGCGAAGTTCTACTTCGACGTCCGCGAGGCGATGACGCCGGGCGAGAGCCTGGCGGCCGCCGAGGCCCGGGCGAGCGCGACCATGAAGAAGCTGGCCGACGCGTTCACCGCGATCGCCACGGGCTGAAAAACGCCGTAGAAACGCGGCGTGGACCCGGGCAAATCCCCCGGATCGCTTGACAAAGGCCGCCCGGGCGGCCATAACCCGCCCCCCGCATCGCAAAGGTCGAAAAAACGGCTACGGCGCTCCCCGGAACGCGCGTACCTACCTAACCGGCGAGCGGTTCGAAAGAAGGCACGTCATGCCGAAGATGAAGACCAACAAGGCCGCGAAGAAGCGGCTCCGCATCAGCGGAAGCGGCCGTGTTCGCCGCCCCAAGGCCGGGGGCAACCACGGCCTGATCAACAAGAGCCGCAAGCGTCTCCGTCGCCTGCGCAACAACGACATGGTCTCGAAGGCGCTACAGAAGAAGATCAAGCGCCTCCTTCCTTACGACTGAAAGGGAACAGACCATGCCCCGCGCAAAAAAAGGCTTCAAGGCTCGTCGCCGCCGTAACCGCATCCTGAAGCACGCTTCCGGCTTCCACAGCGCGCGCTCGCGTCTGTACGCGTACGCGAAGGAAGTCGTGATGAAGGCCTGGGTGTACTCGTACGCCCACCGCCGCCGTCGCAAGCGCGACTTCCGCCGGCTCTGGATCACGCGCATCAACGCGGCCGCGCGCACGAACGGCACGTCGTACTCGCGCCTCATGCACGGCCTCAAGGGCGCCGGCGTCGCGCTCGATCGCAAGATCCTGAGCGAGCTCGCCGCCGCGGACCCGACGGCCTTCGCGAAGGTCGTCGCGACCGCGAAGCGCTAGTCGGCGCGCCGCGTTCGAACGAGACGAAGAAGGGCGATCGCGCCGGAGAGGCGTGGTCGCCCTCTTTGCGTTCCGGGGCCAGCATTCGTTCACGCGCGACCTCGGCTCACGCGTGAACGCCGAGCCACGTGCGCAGGCCCGTTCGCGGGGAGCGAACCGGGTTTCGACGCGCGCGCTCGCGCATGCGTCGTCCGGTTCGCGCCGCGAGCGCGAGGTATGCGTCGTGCTTCGAGCGCGGCCATGCGCTCGCTCGTGTGGAGCCTGGCGATGCTCGTCCTCCTCGCGGTGTCCGAGGGATGCTCCGACGAGCGCCCCGCAGTCGAGGCGGTCTCTCCGCTCTCGGGCGCGTGGGGGACCACCGTGCAGCTGCGCAGCAGCCGGATGCACGAGCTGCGGTCGATCGCGATCGGCGACGACTACGTCGAGCCGAATCGAATCGAGGTGCGCGGCCCGGTCGCGACGTTCGCGGTCCGCTATCCCACGCGCGGGCGCATCGTGGTGACGCTCGGCGAAGACGAGTACGACGTCGGGAGCTTCGAGCCGAGCTGGGAGACGAGCGAGCCGATCTCGGCCTCGCGGCTGCTCGCATCGCGAGCGAACGCGGAAGGAGGGCTCGATGCCGTCGTCGAGGGGCCGGGCGGCATCGTGCGTGCGCGCTTCTTCGCCGCCGGAGACGAGTCGAACGTGACGCTCTCGGCCCCGTCGTCGGCCGACGCGATCCAATCCGCACGACTCCTCGAGCACGGCGTGATCGCGACGACGAAGAGCGGTGCGCTGATCGAGATCGACGACGGCGGCGCGATCACCCGTGCCTCGCCGTCGTTCGAGGCGGGGGCCGAGGTGGTCGCGGTCCGCGAGGCTCCCGACGGGCTCCACGCCTGGATCCGCCGCGCGTGCGAGCTCGTGCTGGTGGTGAGGTCCGATGAGTGGCGCATCGTGCGCGGACCGATCGCGCTGGCCAAGGTCCCGTGCGACGGTGCGTTCGCCGAGGCGCAGGACGGCACGCTCCACGCGGTGCTCGTCGGACCCACCGGGTCGTTCTTCGACCAGAAGGGGAGCGCCTTCGCGATGAAGCTCGAGCCGACGGCGACGGCGGCGACGACGACCCTCCTCGATCGCCGTGACGATGCGATCGAGCACGAGCAGGTGCTGCTGGCCGAAGGCGAGGATCCGATCTTCGTCTACTGCAACGACGACACGTTGCCCGACGAGGGGGTGCCTTCGGTCTGTCGTACGCGCTCGCGAGCCGACGCTCCGTTCCGCGATCTGCCTGCCGAGCTCCCACTCGGCTCGCACTACGCGCGGGCGAAGAGACGCGTCGTCGCGGCGAAGCCGCACCTCGACCGGTACGTCCTCGCCGAGGGGCTCGACCAGGCGGCGTGGCCGACGATCATGTCCGGGAACGTGACGATCGAGGATCTCTCGCTCGACGAGCGCGGGGCTCCGCTCGTGCTCGTCCGTCCGCTCGGGCAGTCCGCGATCGCGGCGGTCCGTCCGCGGCGTTGAGCGTCAGCCTGCGAGGCGCAGCGCGACCAGGATCGCGAAGAGCACGATCATCACGACGGCGCCGACCGTGAGGAGGTTGCTCGACTGGAGGAGCGACTCCTTGCCCTTCGGCGCCCTCGACTTGCGATGCTTGCCGCTGGCGCTCGCGTCGTCCTTCGCCTCGTGCCTGCGCCGCTTCTCCGTCGGCTGCGTCACGCCCGTCTGCTCGGCTTTCTCGACGCGCCCGGACGAGATCCGCGCCTGCCCGCTCGGCGACTTGTTCGCCGGCTCGGCCGTCGCGTCCTTCGCCGCGGGCATCTTCCGTGACGACTCGCGCGCGGCGACGGCCTCGGCCGCCGCCTTCATCCGGTCGCTCGCCGCGTCCTTCGCGATCGGCGCGCTCCGCATGCGCTCGCTCGAGCGCGCCCTCGCCTCGGGCAGGGCCGCGGGCTTCGCCACGAGCGGCATGGCGTCGATGAAATCCGGTCGGGCACTCTGGAGCGTCGCGGCCGCCGGGTTCGTCACGTCCACCACGGTGCTCGGCGGCGGCACGCTCCACGCGGCCATCGTGCCGGGCGCCTTCTCCTCGAGCGCGCGCGCGAGATCGTACGCCAGCGCGGCGGCGTTCTTGTAGCGCTCGTCGGGGTTGCGCCGCAGGCACTTCGCGACGATCTCCGAGATGCGCTCGGGCACGTCCGGCTGGACGTCGCGCAGCTTCACCGCGTCCGTCGTCGCGACGGCGAGGAGGACCTCGCCCACGCTCTCGCCTTCGAACGGGAGCTTGCCGCTGAGCATCTCGAAGATCACGACGCCGAGCGCCCAGACGTCCGTGCGCGCGTCCGCGTCCTTCGACGACACGCCGAGCTCCGGCGCCATGTAGGCCGGCGTGCCCATCATCACGCCGACGGCCGTGAGCTCGTGCTCGCTGCTCTGGACCTTCGAGATGCCGAAATCGAGGACCTTCGGGATGCGGCGTCCTCGCCGCCCCGCGAGGAAGACGTTCTCCGGCTTCAGGTCGCGGTGGACGACGCCGCGCTCGTGCGCCTCGGCGACCGCGCTGAGGACCGGCCCCATGATCTCCGAGAGCTCGGGCAGTGAGAGCTTGCCGCCCTGGCGCTGGGCGTAGTCGAAGAGGGTCTCGCCCTCGAGGTACTCCTGCACGAGGAACGGCGAGCCGTCCGAGTCCTGCCCGACGTCGGTGACGTCGACGACGTGGGGATGCTGCACGCGGTTCGCCGTGCGCGCCTCACGAAGGAAGCGCTCGACGACGCCGGGGTTCTCGACCTGCTCGCGCCGGAGGATCTTGATGGCGACCGTTCGGTCGATTGCCGTGTTGGTCGCGCGGTAGACGTGGGCCATGCCCCCGCTTCCGATGACCTCCTCGAGCCGGTACTTCCCCGCGAGGAGCTGCCCCACGCGCGCGCGGGACTCCTCGAGCGTCTCCGGGCGCATGTCGCGGCCACGCGACGACGACGGCGGATCGTCGTAGAGGCGGGGAATCGTCTTCTCGGTCACCGTGGAGATGATTGTCGCCCAATTCGCGCAAATTGGTACCCCGCATCTGGATGACGACGCGAGGCGCCCGGCCGCGCGGCTCAGACGCCGTGCTTCTTGAGGAGCCGGTAGAGATAGGTACGCTCGAGGCCGGCCTCGCGCGCCGCAGCCCCGCTCGAGCGGTTCGTCCGGACCATGAGGCGGCGGAGGTACTCGCGCTCCCCGAGGTCGATCCACTTCTCGCGGAACTCCTTGAAGCCGATGGCGAACCAGGGCTCGACGCCGGCCGGGACCGAGCTGTCCGACACGGGAGTCGCGCCCTCGGCCTGCAGGGCGGCCAGCGTCGGAGCCTCCATCGTGCCGTACTCGCCCTCGAAGGCCGGGATGCGGTTGCCCTCCCACTCCGACGCCTCGATCGCCGCAGCCGCGGCGGTGCGATCGATCTCGCCGGACTTCATGCGCTCCGCGTACACGCGCAGCTCGCGGACGTTCCCCGTCCACGGGAGGCGCTCCAGGTCGGCGAGCAGCTGGGGGGTCGCGAGGTCGTCGCGGTCTCCGAGGAAGTGCTCGAGGAGGGGCACGAGGTCGGAGGGCCTCTCGCGCAGCGGCGGCACGCGCACCGTCCCGCCCGCGAGGCGGAAGTAGAGGCTCTCGCGGAAGGCACCCTGGTTGACGAGGCGGCGCAGGTCGCTCTTCGTCGTGACGAGCACCCGGAAGGCCTTTGCATCGAGCGGCGGTGTGAGCTCGCGCTGGATGGTCAGCGGGAGCTCGGCCGGCTCGTCGAGCAGCAGCGTGCCGCCTTCCGCGCTCGAGAGCAGCTCCTCGAGATACGACGCGGCGGCCTCCGGCTCGGGGAGCGCTCCGCACTCGACGACCACGAACGGCTGACCCGCGCGCTCGGACGCGTCGTGCAGGGCGCGGGCGAGCGCCTTCTTCCCGGTCCCGGCCTCGCCCTCGATGATCACGGGCACGTCCGTCTTCGCGAGGAGCGCGACCTGCGCGAACAGCTCGCGCATGACGGCGGAGTAGCCGATGAGCCCGCGGCGGTCGGGGAAGAAGGGCTCCGGCCAGAGCTCTTCCGGAGGAGCGGGCGCATCGTAGTTCACGGAGATGTCCGTGGTGCCGACGCGGATCGTCGAGCCCGCAGGGACGCGGGCCTCCGTCACCTTGACGCCGTTGACGTACGTCCCGTTTCGGCTGCCGAGGTCGCGGATCCATAGGCCGTCGAGCTCCGCCGCGAACTCGCAGTGGAGCCGCGAGACGGCGCGGTCCGCGATCACGAGCTCGCAATGCACCGCCGAGCCCGCGGTCCGGCGCTCGCGGAGGTCGAGCTGATGCGCACCCGCGACGTCCGTCCACGTGAGCCGCGGACGGCTGCGCGGTGCGGGCGGCGGGATCGACCGGGTCAATTCACCCCGGGATCCTTCGGCGGGACGAGGAAGAGCACCGTGCGCGTGTCGAGCTTCACGTTCCCCTGCACGCCGATCACGTCGACGAAGGCGTTGAAGAACTGGGGGTCGTTCGCGGGCATCACGGTGTCGTTCTTGGCCGGGATCACCTCGAAGCATACCTTCGTTCCGACCTGCACGGACAGGAAGGTGTCCTTGATGCCGTCGTTGTCCGAGTCGCGCGCCGGGGCGGCCGGGCAGCCCGCGGCCGCGTTGCCCTCGTCCATCGCGCGGAGCGCCTTGATGAACTTGGTCGCGTCCACGCCGTTCGGGTTCTTCGGATCGTTGGAGGCGACGGCCTTCACGTCGTAGGCCGCGCCGACGCTGATCGCCTGGATCGCCTTGACGATGCCCGTGCTCACGCCGCTGCCGTTCGAGTGCTGGAACACGAGACGGCAGGAGCCGCCCGGTCCGTCCGGGTTGGCGGCGGCGCCGTTCGCGCCGGTGCAGCACTTGCCCGCGCCGCAGCTGCCGCCGAACGCCGCCGGCGGCACGTTGCTCTTGGTCGCGTCCGACAGCTCGCGCGCCTGCGACTGATCGCCGGACGAGACGTCGACGAAGAACGCGTTCTTCGCGAGAAACGCCTGCTTGAGCGTCGCCATCGTGGGCGTCGTGAAGTTGTACGGAGAGTGGCCCTCGCCGTGCCAGTCGATGTCGGTGATGTTCACGACGACGGGCACCGATCCGGGCCGGAAGTCGACGCCGCCCCAGGCGCCCGGCGACGACGGAACGTGCGCGGGGACGCTGCCGCCCGACCAGCTGAGCGCCTCGCCCGTGAGGATGTGCTGCATCGCCGGGATGTCCGCCTCGGGGCCGTCGCCGCCGCCGCCGGCCGAGTACTTCGCGACCGCCGCCTGCGCCGCCGAGAGGTTCGTCGTGATCGTCTGGTGGACCTTCACCGGCCAGTCGCCGGGCGAGCCGTAGCCGCCGATCAGTCCGCCGACGGGGTAGTCGCGGAAGTCGACGACCGCGAGGCCGACGCTCGGGATCGCGGCCTGGAGCTGGGACATGAGCGACCCGGAGAGCGCGCTCTTCAGGTTGTTGATCGAGCCGGTCATCGAGCCGGTCGTGTCCATGTTGAACACGACGTCGACCTGCTTGATGTTGGTGCTGAACTTCAGCGTGTCGTTCTTCGGCGTCGGGTTCTCGCCGTAGGGGACGATGAAGAAGAAGTCGCGCTGATCGCCCGTCTTGCGGAGCTGCACGATCGTGAGGCGGCCGAGCCCGACGCCTTCCTTCGTCGTCGCCTGCACGGTCGTGCTCACGCCGAGCGTCGTGCCAGGGAGCTTGGCGGCGGACGTGAAGGTCGTGCCGTTGAACGAGCCGAGGCTCGGGTCCTCGATGGCGAAGGTCGCCGCCGACGAGACGTCGTTGCCCTTCGCGAGGACCTTGTAGACGACCGAGCCCGGCGTCGCCGGGGTCGTCGCGGTGTCGATGATGACGGTCGTGTTCTTCGGATCGAGCACGACGTCGCCGGTCGCGCTTCCGCCGAAGCCGGGCGAGCCCGAGGAGCTCTGCTGATCGCCGGGGTCGGTCGCGTTCTGCTCCTGCTCGTCCTCGAAGGCCGCGCGGAGACCGCCGCCTCCGCATCCCGCGGCGAGCGCGAGGATCAAGCAACCGAAGGCAACCGAGCTGGTCATGTGAGCCGAGCGAATCATCGCGTCCTCCCGATCGAAACCGCTCGCCGATGAGCTGGCGGGTGCGGTCCCGGCGGAATCATGAATCCGCGCTGGACGCAGGTCGCATTTCAATTGGGTATCAACTCGAATGGGGAGGACCCTGGAACACATGGTAAACACAAGACGCCCATGACCGATGACGCCGTCTCCACCATCGATCGCGGCCTCGCGAGCCTGCGCGAGACCTTCCTGCCGCGCTTCCGGGCCGCCGCGACCGAGCAGGCCCTCCGCGACGAGAACGCCAAGATCCTCGGGAAAAAGGGGGAGCTGACCGCCATCCTGAAGGAGCTCGGGAAGGCGCCGCCTTCGAGCCGGAAGGCCATCGGCGAGAAGGTCAACGCCCTCAAGCAGGAGGTCGAGGCCGGCTTCGAGCAGTGCCTCCGCGAGCTCCGGAGGAAGGAGCGGGAGGCCGATCTGTCGGCGCCGCCGTTCGATCTCACGCTGCCCGGGCGCGTCCCGGTCACCGCGGGTCACAAGCACCCGATCTCGATCGTGCGCGAGGAGGTGGTCGCCGTCTTCCGCCAGCTCGGCTTCGCCGTCTACGACGGACCGGAGATCGAGCACGAGGAGAACAACTTCACGCTCCTCGGCTTCCCGCCGGACCATCCGGCGACCGACATGCAGGACAGCTTCTGGACCAAGAGCGGCCACCTGCTCCGCACGCACACGTCGAACGTCCAGGTCCGCGCGATGAAGTCGGTGAAGCCGCCGATGGCGTTCATCGCGCCGGGCACCGTCTACCGGCGCGACGACGACGCGACGCACTCGCCGATGTTCCACCAGATCGAGGCGTTCCTCGTCGACAAGCATGTCACGCTCGCGCACCTGAAGGGCGTGCTCGCGGAGTTCGCCGAGCGCCTCTACGGGCCGGGCACGCCGGTTCGCCTCCGTCCGAGCTACTTCCCGTTCGTCGAGCCGGGCGCGGAGGTCGACATTGGATGTGTATTCTGCAAGCAATCCGACGGCACCCGCGTCGGCTGCAGCCTCTGCAAGCACACCGGGTTCATCGAGATCCTCGGCTGCGGGATGATCCATCCCGTCGTCTTCGAGAACTGCGGGATCGATCCGGAGGAGTGGAGCGGCTTCGCGCTCGGCATGGGGCTCGAGCGCATCGCGATGCTCCGCTACGGCATCCCGAACATCAAGCTGCTGTTCGAGAACGATCCGCGCTTCCTCGCGCAGTTCTAGACGCCGTCCTCAGACGCCGCCGTGGCTCTGGCAGGCGAACGAGCAGTCGGGGACGCACTTGCTGCCGATGCAGTCGAGCGGCGCGCTCGGCGTGAAGCCGTCCTGACACATGCAGTGCGCGAGCCCGCTGCATTCGAAGCTGTCGCCGCACGACTTGCCGATGTCCGGGTTGTCCGTGGCGCCGCTCGAGCTCGACGTGCTCGACGTGGCCGGGCAGAGCGCCGCGAGCGACGATGCCGCCTCGAGCTGTGCGCACGACTTCGACTCCATGCACGTGATCTGAGCCGGCGTGTACGAGCCGTCACAGACGCGCGAGCAGACGCCGTCGACCTCGCCGGACGGGACGCTGCAGGAGAGCGCCTTCTGGGTGCAGCGGCGCTGGCACTCGTCGGCATTCAGCGGTGTGCTGCCGCTCGACGAAGAAGAGCTCGAGGAGGACGACGACGGCTGACCCGTGCCCACGGTGGTCGAGGAGCACGCCGCGACGGAACCCAGGAGGCCGAGCGCGAGCATCCAGCGGGAGCTCATCGACGTCATCGTAGCGGCGTCCCGCTGCAGGAGCCACGGCGGATGTGGTAAGCCCCCGGCATCATGAAGGCCTCGTACCGCTGGCTGCGCGAGCTCCTGCCGAAGTTGGATGCCTCCCCGCGCGAGCTCGCCGCGCGCCTCACGGCGGCCGGCCTCGAAGTCGAGGGCATGACCGAGTACGGCGCGGGCGCCGAGGCCTGCATCGTCGCGAAGGTCACCGGGATCCGTCCGCACCCGACGAAGAGCGGCCTCCGCCTCGTGACGATCGACCGCGGCGGCGCCGAGCAGGAGGTGGTCTGCGGCGCGCCGAACGTCCCCGATCCCGGCGGCCTCGTCGTCCTCGCGCCGCTCGGCGCGAAGCTTCCGGCAAAGGGCATGACGATCGAGAAGCGCGCCATCGGCGGCGTGACGAGCGAGGGCATGCTCTGCAGCGAGTCGGAGCTCGGGCTCTCCGAGGATCACGACGGCATCATCGTCCTCCCGCCGGGCGCCGCGGAGCCGGGCACGCCGTTCACCGAGCTCGCGCCGAACGCGCGGGACACCGTCCTCGAGATCGGGCTCACGCCGAACCGCCCCGACGGGCTCGGTCACGTCGGGCTCGCGCGCGAGATCGCCGCGCTCTACGGCTTCCCGTTCGAGTGGCCGTCGGCCGGGCCCGCGCCTGCGCTCGCCTCCGAGGCGACGAGCGACGTCGCGAGCATCGCGGTCGAGGACCCCGAGCGCTGCCCGCACTACGGCGCGGCCGGCGTCCTCGGCGTCGCCATCGCGCCCTCGCCGCTCTGGGTGCGCTACCGCCTCCAGGCGCTCGGTGTTCGCTCGATCTCCAACGTCGTCGACGTGACGAACCTCGTGATGCTCGAGTTCGGGCACCCGATGCACGGCTTCGATCTCGCGCGCGTCCGCGGCGGGAAGATCGTCGTCCGCCGGGCGAAGGACGGCGAGAAGATGACGACCCTCGACGGCGCGGAGCGCGCGCTCGTCGCCGACGATCTGCTCATCTGCGACGCCGAGGGACCGGTGGCGCTCGCGGGCGTGATGGGCGGCGCGTCGAGCGAGATCCAGCCGGACACGACGCGCGTGCTCTTCGAGGTCGCGTGGTTCGATCCGCGGGGCGTGCGCCGCACCGCTCGGCGGCACGGCATGCACACCGAGTCGAGCCATCGGTTCGAGCGCGGGGTCGATCCGGGAGACGTCGCGCGCGTCCTCGATCGCGCCGTCGCGCTCACCGTGCAGCTCGCCGGAGGCCAGGCGACGAAGGGCCGTATTCACGTGCAGGGTGCACGCATCGCCGGGGAGCCGCTGCCGCCCGAGCGGAAGGCGATCCGGCTGCGCGCGCATCGGATCAAGGATCTCCTCGGCATCGACATCCCGTTCGGCGACGCGACCGGCATCCTCGAGCGCCTCGGCTGCGAGGTGCAGCGCGAGGACTCGGCTGCGGACGTGCTCGTGCCCTCGCACCGCCCCGATCTCGGGCGCGAGGTCGATCTCGTCGAGGAGGTCGCGCGCGTTCGCGGCATCGACGCGATCCCCGCCGAGCTGCCTGCGATCCGCGCATCGCGCGACGTCGGCGGCCGCGAGGAGCTCGCGCGGCGCGCGCGCGACGCCGCGGTGGCCCTCGGGCTGTCGGAGGCGATCACCTACGGCTTCACCTCGGCGCGTGTGCTCGAGGCGCTCTCGGCGCCGAAGGCGACGGTGATCCTCGAGAACCCGCTCGCCGAGCAGCAGGCGGTCATGCGCACCACGCTGCTCCCGGGCCTCCTCGATGCCGTGCAGCACGCACGCCGTCACGGTGAGCACGAGATCCGGGAGTTCACCGTCGGCCCGGTGTTCCTCGAGGGCAAGGACCTGCCGACGGAGAAGATGCGCCTCGCCTTCGTCCTCGCCGGCGATCGTCCGGCGTGGCTCTCGAAGCCGCAGGGCTTCGACGTGTGGGACGCGAAGGGCTATGCGATCGAGCTCGCGCGGCGCCTGTCGGGCAAGCCCGCCGAGGCCGTCCCCGTCGAGCGAGAGGAAGCGCCGAAGCACCTGCATCCTCGCGGCGCGGCGTTCGTGGAGGTCGCCGGCGAGCGCGTGGGCGCGTTCGGTCCGCTGCATCCCGACGTCGTCGACGCGCTCGAGCTCGACGGCGAGGTGCTCGTCTTCGAGATGGACCTCGACCCGTTCGCCTCCGGCCCTGCGCTGCCGAAGTACGCGGCGATCCCGCGCTTCCCGGCGAGCACGCGCGACGTCGCGCTCGTGGTGAAGGACGGCACGGCCGCCGGTGAGGTCGAGCGTGCGGTCCGCGAGGCCGCGGGCGCGCTCGCCGAGGACGTCCGGATCTTCGATCGGTTCGTCGGCGGTCAGGTGCCCGCCGGCTGTGCGAGCCTCGCCTTCCACGTCGTGTACCGCGCGGCCGATCGCACGCTCACCGATGCCGAGGTCGACGCCGCACACGCGAACGTGGTGAAGACCGTGGGCGAGCGCTTCGGCGCGACGCTGCGTCAGTAGCGTCAGCTCACTTCGTACATTCGCCGTACGCGATCTGATCGCGCGACGCCCACAGGCATCGCTCGCCCGGAGGGCACTCCGCGTTCGTCTTGCACAGGTGGTCGGCGGGCTTGCTGCTGCGGTTGTCCCCGTCGACGTAGTACTTCTGCGCCTCGCACGCGGTCGTGGTGCAGAGCGCGTGCGGACCGCCGCTCGATCCCGCGAAGCCGCAGCACATCTCGTCCGCCGCGCAGTCCGCGCCCTCGTCGCAGCGCCAGGCGCCGTACGTGCACGACGTCTTGCACGTCGGACCCGAAGGATCCGGGCAGCACTCTTCCTTGCCGACGATGCACTCGGTCTTGCCGCACGAGACGAGCCCCGGGTTCGACGGCGGTGCGGGTGGACGCGACGGGCCGGGCTTGGTCGGTGGAGGCGGCGCGCTCGTGGTGGTCGTCGTGGCCGACGGCGACGTCGGCGCCTCGCTCGGGGCGCGTCCCGCGTCGGAGTCGACCGGCGAGATCCGTCCGCCGCATGCGGTCGTGACGGCGACGAAGAAGAGGAGGGGCCCGCGCATGCAGGTCCACGGTCTAGCAGGTGTGCCGTCGGTGTGCCGCACCACGCCGGCGCCGGCACAACCCGGTGGGCTGGCTCCGTGTGACTCTGCGGAGATACGCTTGGCCCGGTCCCTGCAGTCCGTGCGCACGATGAAGTCCGCCCGCCTCGTCTCGCTCGTCCTCGGCCCGTCGCTCCTCCTGTCCGCCTGGGCGTGCGGCGGCAAGGAGGTCACGTCGAAGCAGTCGTCCTCGTCGACCGCCGGCAGCGCCGCGGATGCCAGCGCGGAGAAGGCGACGCGCGGTGACGATGCGCCCGCCGCGGCGAGCGACGCCGGGCCGGCGCCCGACTGCGTGCACTCGAACCAGAGCGGATCGGGCGGCGGCGGCAACGGCAGCTACTCGTGCACGACGACGCACGAGTACACGTGTACGAGCGGCGAAAAGTCGATCACGTGCGACTGCACCGGTCAGAACGGCGGGTGGAGCCCGGGCACCTGCTCGTGCAACGGGATCACCTTCGCGTTCGACTGCGCGAACGCCTGCACCGTGGGCGCGGCCGAGTTTGCGAAGTGCGGCCTGCCCGAGCCTCCGCCCGATCCGCCGAGCGGCGGCGGATCGTCGTCGTCGAGCGGCGGCACGTGAGGCTACGATGGCGGCGTGACCGCGGCAGCGCCGCAGACGGACCTCGTCGGGGCGATCCTCTCCCAGAAGTACCCGCTGAAGCGCCTCATCGGCTCCGGCGGGATGGGATCCGTCTACGAATCGCAGTCGCCCGAGGATGGACGGCCCCTCGCCATCAAGGTCCTCGCGGTGGAGTACCTCCACGACGAGGACGTGAAGGGCCGCTTCCTCGACGAGGGGCGGGTTTGCCAGCGCCTCATCCACCCGAACATCGTCCGCGTGTTCGACGTCGCACAGGCCGAGGACGGGACGCCGTACATCGTCATGGAGCTCCTCGATGGCGTCCCGCTCAGCGCGTACACGCGATCGAGCGTGCGGGTGCCCATCCAGCAGGCCGCGGCGATCCTGCACGGCATCCTCGCCGGTCTCGGCGCGGCGCACGCTCAGGGGATCGTGCATCGCGATCTCAAGCCGGAGAACGTCGTCCTCGCGCGCGACGGCACGACCACCGGAGCGTTCGCGCCGAAGATCCTCGACTTCGGGATCGCGAAGGTGATGGACGCGGCCGGCGGCATGGGATCGAAGACGCGCACGGGCGTGCTCCTCGGGACGCCGGCGTACATGAGCCCCGAGCAGATCAAGAACGCGAAGGACGTCGACGCGCGCGCCGATCTCTGGAGCGCGGGCGTGATGCTCTACGAGATGCTCACCGGGCGCGTGGCGTTTCCCGCGCCGACGGAGTACGCGCGTCTGGGCGCGGTGCTCAACACCACGCCGCCCCCGCTCGAGTCGATCGACCCTCAGCTCGCGCGGCTCTCGGCGTTCGTGCAGCTCGCGATGCAGAAGGATCGCACGCAGCGCTACCAGTCGGCGCTCGAGATGGCGCGTGCGCTCACCGCGGCGGTCGGCGTCGAGGGGCACGCGCCCGGGGCGGGCATGCCCCTCTCCCGGCTGCCCGACGTGCCGAGCGTCTTCATGCCGACGGGAGCCGGCGGCGGCCCGTCGCCCATCGCGGCGAGCGCGCCGTCCGCGCATCCGCCTGCGCCGGCGACGATGCAGCCAGCCGCCCCGGCGGCACCTGCTGGCCCGTCGAAGGGGCCGGGCGGCACGCTTGCCAGCCCGATGGGCCGCTCCGGCGTCAGCACCCACCCGCCGCCTGCGCCGGTCGCGATCGTCGGTGCCGCGCAGGGCACGCTTCCGTCGGAGAACCTGCCGATGTTCAGCGCGCCGGGGGCGGTCGGCCGGCGCGGCGTCGCCCCGGCGATCGTCGTGGTCCTCGTGCTCGCGGCGCTGATCGCCGGGTTCCTCATCGGCCTGGCGACCGCACGTATTCTCTAGTGGGGCTGCGCCCCCTCGCTCGCTCCGCTCGCGAGCCTCCCCCGCTGGACCTCGCTTCGCACCCGCGCGCATCGCCTGCGGCGACGCCACTCGCTTCGCTCGTGGCAGGGCGCGCTCGGTCTTCGGTCGCTGTTCACGGCGCGTATTCTCTAGGCGCTGTTCTTCGGCTAGCCTCGCTGGCCATGACGACGGACAACGCCCAGCTCGTTCGCTACCTCGACGTCTTCCCCGTGTGGCTCCGCACGCTGGGTGAGGACGCCGGCGCGCTCGGCGGCCTCGTCGGCACCGAGACCAACGAGGAGGTCCGGAAGTACGTCATCTCCGGCCTCAACTACATCTTCAAGTCGCTCGACCTGATCCCCGACGGCATCGACGACCTCGGCTTTTGCGACGACGCATTCGTCATCCGCGTTGCCGCCGCGCTCGCATGCGAGAGCGAAGGCGAGCGCGACGGCGTGGTCGGCCGGCTCGCGAAGGAGGCAAAGGACGTCGAGGAGTTCCTCGGCGAGGACTACGCCCGGCTCGTGACCTACGTGAAGGGCCTCCGCAAGGGCGCCGCGCGCGGTCGAACGGTCGACGACATCATGACCGACGAGTCGGCGCGCTCGGCCTTCGTCCACGAGGTCGATGCGTGGGCGAAGGAGTATCAGGTGCCGGCCTTCACGCGCGACGTGAAGACGCTCATCAAGCTGAAGGCGTTCCTCAGCGCGAAGCTGGCGTAGCGCGCTCGAGCCTCACCACGCCGCGATCGGTGAGCTTCGCGAGGACCGTGAGGACCTCGCTCGTCGGGATGCCGGCGAGATCGACCACGTCCGCGACGGTCGCCTGCGGCGCGACGAGCGAGAGCACGTAGGCCTCGACGTCGTCGAGCACGAACGCGTCGTCATCCGCGTCGTCGACGAGGTAGACGACGTCCTGGCGACGCGGATCGCCTCGGTCGGGCTCGGCAGACCAGCTCGCGGGACCGGTGTGCAGCCACGCGTACTCGGTCAGGTCGTACGGGATCGTCGGCATGCGATCGCGCACGGGAGGGAGCGCGGAGGCTCCGCTTTCTGCGCCTTCGGGGCGAGCGACGAAGTACATCATGTGCCTCGGGGTAAACGACCCGTCGGCACGTGAACAACAAACTGCGTCAGTTCGGTGGCGGGATGTGGGAGCGCGTCGCGTCCGAGCGCTGATGCCGATTGTCCGCTAGTCGCACCGCAGATCTCGCAACGACGTAGCGGGCCCTCGCGCGCGAAGCGCGCGGCGCCGAAGGCGAGCCCGCGGGCAGGTCACGAGGGAAGGGAGGGGAGGCTCGTCGCGCGGAACGCGCGACGAGGGGAACCGCAGGTTCCCACACTAG